>JGI12635J15846_10003707_pt1 | contig 13261 bp, 11 predicted proteins | sample BlaSpr_A8_OM2_M2_FD_15846 | JGI IMG/M metagenome (IMG submission 15846) | reverse complement strand
AGCCGGCGGGGGCACCCCCCTGAGTGCTGCCGAGGGAGGCACCATCCAGCGGCGCGCCGCTGCCGAATCGCGAATGGATCAGAAAACCGTCGAACGCCTTGGCGATGGGATCGATCGCGTCCACGTAGGTCGTGAGAAAAACCGCGGACTGTGATTCGCCCGTTGCCAGCACATGTTTCGGAGTCAGCGGCCCCAGTAGCCGCGTGCCATCGATTCCGCGAACCGCCTTGCCGGCTTGAGTGAAAATATCGTAGGCAAACGCATCGCCGGGATGATTGAGGGAGGCGTAGCGCGCCGGATCCGCTTTCTTGAGCGGCAAGATACCCGGTATTCCCATCGATCCGCCGCCATCGATCCCCACTTTCTGGGCCGAGACGCCGACGTACGCATACCCTTCCCGGATCAGCTCCGTGTGCGTGTAATTCCAGTCCGGTGCGCCATCCGTTCCGGCGGTCACATTGAGCCACTCCACCACCACGGAGCCGTTGAAACGACCCGGCTCGCTCGGGCGAATCACCACGAGCCTGGTCTTGAACGCGGCTTTGTCCCGGACTTTGGCATCCCAGTGACCCTCCGCGGTAGCCTCGCCGACCGTCTCGTACGAGTCGGCGGTGCCCGCCAGGAAGAACTCCTCCACTACATAGCGCATGGGCGCCAGATCGAAATTGCCGATCGATAGCACCGGCTTGCCCGCAACGGGTATCACCATGAGTTTCTCCTTCGCGTGGGCCGCGCTCAGTGCGCACAAGGCCAGCACCGAGCAGGTGGTTCGTATCCAAGCATCCATATGATTTCCCTTCGAAAGCGGCGGGCAGTCGATTCTTGCTTGTTGTTCGACCATACCCCCGGCGGTGCGCCGGACTGCCTATCTTTTGGAAGGCGACGCCGCTCTTCGTTGGATACCAATATCGTATCCGGGTGAGACTTTGCTCCAACCGATCGGGACAGTCCGGGGAGTGATTGGCTATGCGCATCAGCTTCGATTGGCCGCATATCTACGGCGCGCTGCTGGCGAACTCGCGCCGGCCCAAGAGCGCATTGGCCGCGGCGCGTCAGATCGAGAACGACATTTTCGAGGAAGGTTGGCTGGTCGGCGAAGTGTTCGGCGACCAGGCAAGATTGATCCATCGCTACGGCTTCAGCCGTGCGACCTTGCGTGAGGCGGTGCGCCTGCTCGAGGATCGTCACATAGCGCAGATGCGACGGGGGCCCGGCGGTGGCTTGGTCATTCTCCCTGTCCCTGGCGCAACGATCGCCCCCCGGTTCGCAAGCTATTTTAACGCCATCGGCATCGACGCCGAACAGATACGCGCAGCCCGGGCCGCACTCGATATCATCGAAGCCTACCGCGGCGCGGTCACCGAAGGGGGCGATGCTCTGCGGATGTTCAACCAGGAGTTTCGCGGCAGGCTTCGGCAAGCGTCCGGCGCCGGCATGCTGGGCGGCGCGCGTGACTGGATCTTGCGCTATCGAAAGCCGCATGCGGCGGATCACGTCCTGACCAGCCTGTTCACCGCGTGCCTCGACGCCGCGGAGGATCGCACCCACGCGCGCAGTGTGGTTGCGCTCATCGACGCGGTCCAGGCAGACGCCCCGGGCGTGCTCAAATCAAAAGAGGGGCTTGCGCACGTCTTGGCTCGCAAGCTCCTGATCGAATTGCGTCAGGCGCGGGCCGTCGGAACGCCGCGGCTCGGCACCGAGGATGAGCTGTGCGAGCGTTACGGTGTCGGCCGGGAAGTGCTGCGTCAAGCCGTTCGAGTCCTGGAAGGCCGCGGGCTGCTCGACATCCAGCGAGGCCGGACGCATGGACTGTATGCTTGCGTATCGGATTCCGCCTCCCTGGTGGAACAGATCATCGCGTATCTTTCGTCGATTGGCCTCACGTGGCGCGAGCTCGAATCCTTTGGTCAGATGCTTGCGCGGATCGTCCGATCGGACTTTGTCGCGGGCTCGACTCCGCGCCAGCGGCAGCAGTTGAGCGCAAGGCTGGATAGCATCCATGAATGGAGCTATTCACCGGACCATGTCACGGCGCACATTGTCTCGGAGTGGACCCTGGTGGCCAATCCCCTTTTGCTCTTCATGGAGCAATGCGTGGCTGCGTATTGCGCGCGGTCCAGCGCCGCCGTTTGGAAGTCCTTCGACGACACCGAACCCTCGCCGCTGAGGCAGCTACAGGTGTACGCGGCAGCCGCCGCGCGCGGCGACCTGGCGCAGGTGGATCGGGCCGTCGAGGCGGCCTGCAAGCGCGTTGATGCACATCGTTATGGCCGCGTCGATCCCATGGTTGCCGAAGCGCGAACAGCGTCCGCTTAGCAAGTCTTGCCGGTAGACTCCCGGCTAATGGAAATCTCCCGGCTAATGGAAATCTCCTGGCTAATGGAAATCGTAGCGAAGCTCGATGCCGTAGAATCGGGGATCACCGTATAGGGCACTGACCGTGCCCGCGGCGGCGTTCATCTGATTGTCGGTGCCGACGATGTATGCCCTGTTGAATGCGTTGGTGATGTAGAGCGCTGCACTGAACGGGCTGCCGTTGATGTGCCCCCAGTCGGCGCGGAAGTTGACCAGGGTATAGCCCCCGGCGAGGTTCGCGCCCAGTGCGTCGAGGTCGACGTTGAGGACGCCGTTCGGCACGTTGAACGGGTCGGTGGCGATCCTGCTCTGGTAATAGATGCTGGACTGCACCGTCAGCGTCCCGGTGTGCGCCGGTATCGGGATGGTCACCAGCGGCGTCACGGTCAGCTGGTCCGTCGGCGTGTTGGGGAAGCGCTGGTCGCTCAGATTCCCATTGGTCGGATCCGTCCAGTTCGTGTACTTGGCGTCGAGGTAGGTGTAGGCCGCGGTCACCTGAAAGTATCGACTCGGGATGACTGTGAGCTGAAGCTCCGCGCCCGCGATGTAGCCGGCCGCGGCGTTTTTCGTGAGCGTCTGGGGAATTCCGAGCTCCACGATGTTCTCGAATCGTTGGATGTTGGTGTAGTGGTCGTAGAAGCCGTCGGCGGCGTAGCGCACCTGCCAACCGCCCACGTCGTTCTCGCCCTTGACCCCCGCTTCGTAGTCGATGTCGAATTCCGGTTGAAATTCCTTGTCCGAGGGGATCAGCGCCGTGCCGTTGAAGCCGCCCTGCTTGAAGCCTTTGCGCACGGTGCCGTAGACATTGAGATTCGGATTCACCGCGTAATCGGCTGCGACGTCCCAAGTGACCGCATCGAAGGTGTGGCTCAACTCAGGCGAGCTCACGAGGGTGAGCTGCGGCCCATACGGCGGGGGAATCAGCGGCAGGAACAGGACCGTATTCGAGGCCCCGCTCGTGACCGGGTCCGACGTATAGCGAGCTCCTGCGGTCAGCGCAAGCTGCTGCGTGGCCTTCCAGTCGATCTGGCCATAGACCGCCCTGCTCTTGGCCGTGCCCGAGCCGTAGTCGCCGATGTTTGCGATCGGGCCGAAGGCAGCCAGAGGGCCCAACCCCGCGCTCGGCTCCTGAATGCTGTAACCGAGCTGGGTCGGATTCCAGACGTCCTCGTAGTAATAGCCGATCACGGTGTCGACCGGCCCGGTCTGCACCCGGGCCTGGAACTCCTCGGTGAGCTGTTTGTTGATGTTATCCGCCGGATTGAGGACGTGCAGGAGCGTGAGGTTCGTCGCATCCAGGTCATAGGCCTGACCGGCCTGGAATTCGCTGTAGCTGGCTATATTCTTGAAAGAGAGAATGTCGTCGGGCCTCCAGGTGGTGGTGTTGATCGCCCCCTCGGCATCGCGCTGGATGAAATGTTCGGGGTAGTTGCCGAGGACCGTGCGTATGCCGAGAGACTGTTGCAGCGCGAGTTGCTGTTGCAGTTGCGGGGCGACCGCCACGGCGTCGACATTGATCGCAGGATTGAGCGAGATCCCGCTGAGCACGGCGCCCGATCCGTTCTCGTGATCGCGCTGGATCTGATAGATCGTCGTATTCTCGAAGCTCTCGACCGGTTTGAAGGTCAGGATCGCGCGGCCTGATTGCCGGTTCTCGTTGTCGAGCTTCGCTCCGTCCAGCACGTAGGTGGTGTAGCCGGCGCGGTTCAGGCTCTGACCCGATACGCGGAACATCAGCTTGTCGCCCAGTATCGGACCGCCGAAAGCCCCTTCCACGTCCGCGGTGCCGTAGTTGCCGAAGCGCGTGTCGACGTAGCCGGTGTACTGATCGGTCGGCATCTGCGGGTTGAGCAGGATGGCGCCGCCCGTGGTGTTCTTGCCGAATAACGTGCCCTGCGGCCCCTTCAGCACCTGGACACTCTGCAGGTCATAGATCGGTGGCGCGCCGCCGCTGGTCGAGGCGCTGCCAAAATTCGGCACTTCGGCAAAATAGGGGACGACGCCCGGCGCCGCTTCGCCGAAGGTTTCACCCTGACCGCGAATCGAGAACGTGGTGTCTGCCCGATTGGCCGCCGTGCTCTGGATGCTCAGGCCGGGGGTCACCCGCGAGAGATCGGTGGCAGTCAGCACGTTCTGCTGATCGAGCTGCGTGGCGTTGAGCACCGCGATGGAGATGGGAACGACCTGCAGATTTTCTTCGCGCCGGCGGGCGGTGACGATGACTTCTTCGAGCTCCGACGAGCCCGTATTGGATGCGCTGGTCGAATCGGCGAGGTCGGCCCGTGCCGGACCCGCCGTCCCCACGATCGCTGCCGTGACCAGCGCACCCACCGCCCAACGGTCCCTTACTACGATGAACATAACGTCTCCCCCACATTCGTCGCGCCGGCGCCTGAAGGCGTCTCTTCTCGACGGCTGAACTCGACAACCGTGCTCATTGCGGCTCTGTGCCGGCCGCTCGCAGGCAAATGTACCGGCGACCGCGCGAATAAAATAGGCGCCTCAATTCCTCGAGTGCGAGCACCATTGGGCGGCGCGGAGCGCGCCGTCCACGAGAACAGCTGGACTCGGAGTCGCGCGAACAACTAGCCAAGCGGCGCGCGGCGGAGCACGCTACCCTCTGCGCGCAACGGGGGCTGCCGTGGGCAACAAGTGCAGACGATGAGCTTCGAGAGTGAGGTCGACGTGCTTTGCGTCGGATCGGGAGCAGGCGGCATGAGCGCGGCGATCACCGCGGCCGAGGCGGGGCTGCGCACCTTGGTCGTCGAGAAGGACGACAAAGCCGGGGGCGTACAGGCATTGTCGTCCGGCCAGATCTGGCTCGGCGCGACGCACTTGCAGTCCAAACTGGGGATCGGCGAGCCGCGCGAGGAGTTTGCGCATTATCTCGACCGTCTGTCGCAGGGGCTCGGCCTTCCCGCCATGCGGGATATGTTCATCGATCGCGGCAACGAGGCGCTGCGCTTTCTCGATGAGCGCATCGGAATTCCATTCATGATCGTGCGGGGTTTGCCTGATTACTTCTACCCGCGCGTCAGCGGGAGTCGCGCGGAAGGCCGATACATCGAGGTCGAGCCCTTCCCCGGCCGCATGCTCGGCGACTGGGCGGCCAAGTGCGGCAGTTCCCCGTACGGTGCCGGGTACAGCTACACCACGTCGAGCGAGTGGGTGGCGATGCAGGTAGGCAACGGGCGATTCATCGGCGACTGTCTGCAAGACCATCTGGCCGCGGATGAGCGCTGCGCCGGTGCCGGCCTCGCGGCGTGGCTCCTCAAGGCAGCGCTCGAGCGCGGCGTCGAGGTGCTGCTCGAAAGCCCCGCAACGGAGCTCATCTGCCGCGACGGCCGCGTCACCGGCGCAATCATCGCAACCCCGCGCGGCGCTGCGCGGGTGCGAGCGCGCCGCGGCGTCGTGCTGGCCACCAGCGGCTACGACTGGAACCCGGACCTGGTGCGCGCCTTCGAGGCGCTGCCCGAGGCCGGCAGCATGTGCCCGCCGACCGTCGAAGGAGATCATCTGAAGCTCGCGGCTGCGGCCGGAGTCATTGCGATTCCCGCGCGCGCTCCTGCGCAGACGCCCATATTCGTGGGGTATCGCGTACCGGGCGAGACGGTGCACGGCCGATTGTCTCATCGCATGCTGCTGCCGGGCCATCCGCACTCGATGATCGTGAACGCGAGCGGCAAGCGCTTTTGCGATGACGGCTTTTACCCGGATGTCGCGGTGAAAGTCGCGCGCTTCGATGGAGTCGCTGCCGGAACGCCCAACTGGCCCGCATGGCTGATATTCGACGACGATTTTCGCGCCAAGTACGGACTGTTGCCTGCCTATCCTGGGCAACCGATTCCCGCCGGCGTCGCCGAAGAGGCGGCGGATCTCGATGCGCTGGCGAACCGTGCGGGTATCGATGCGGGCGGCTTGCGCGCGACCGTCGCGCGCCTGAACGAATTTGCCGCCACCGGCGTGGATCTGGAATTCGGGCGCGGCACGGTGCCGTGGGGCAGAATCATGACCGGCGATCCCCGCCGAACCTCCAACTGGAACCTGGGGCCCATCGAGCGGCCGCCGTTCTACGCCGTCAAGCTGGAACGCGTGGTCATGGGTGTACCCACGGCCGGCCTGCCCATCGACGCGCACGCGAGGGTGAGAGATGCGCGTGGCGCGCCGGTGACGGGCTTGTACGCTGCAGGCAACTCGGCGGCGTGGACCGATATCGGCGGCGGCTACAACAGCGGGATCGCCAACATGCGCGGACTTCTGCAAGGCTATGTCGCCGCCCGGCACATGGCTGTTGCCGGGAATGCACCGGGCTCTGGAGGTACGGATTGATGCCGGGACGCTATGCAAACAGGGTCGTGCTGGTCACTGCCGCGGCGTCGGGCATCGGCGCGGCCACCGCCGAGGCGTTCGGACGCGACGGTGCTCGCTTGATGCTGTCCGACATCAATGCAGCCGGCGGGGAGGCTCTCGCCGAGCGACTGCGCGGTGATGGCGTCGACGTTCGCTTCCTGCGGGCCGATGCGACGGTCGAGGATGAGGTCGAGCGGCTGGTGCGCACCACCGTGGAGAGCTTCGGTGCACTCGATGTGGCCGCAAACGTCGTCGGCGACGTGCATGCCGAGGCCGCCGGCCCGGAATTTCACCAGCAGAGCCTGCTCGGCTGGGAAGCGACCTTGGCAGTCAGTCTGCGCAGCACGTTCCTGTCGATGAAACACGAGATCGCGTACATGATCGAGCACGGCGGTGGTGCGATCTGCAACGTGACGTCGCTCGCGGGTCTGCTGCATGTGCCCGAATCGGGAGCCGCGTATGCGGCGGCCAAGGCCGGCGTCGTTCGGCTCACCAAGTTTGCCGCGGTGAACTATGCGGACCGCGGCGTGCGGGTCAATTGCATCGCGCCCGGCGTGACACCGACGCCGGCATATTACAAGGCGGGCCCGGAGGCGGCCCGGATGCTCATCGATCGCCTGCTCGAGGGACACGCCATCAAGCGCCTCATCGATCCGCGCGAGCAAGCAGCCGCCATCTTGTGGTTGTGCTCCGGCGACGCGCCCATGGTGACCGGTCAGGTATTGGCAGTCGACGGCGGCTGGACAGCTCGCTGAGGCGATGCCGTCAGGCGTCGCCGCAGAACGTCAGGTGTCGCCGTAGAACAGAGACAGGCGCTTGCTGATGTCCATGACGCGTTGACGCCGCGCTTGGTCCGATTGGAAAGGATGCCCGGTTTTTTCATCTCCGCCCCAGATGAGCGTCGGCCCCTGTCCTAGACGGGCCAATCCGACGCGCACCACGTCGGCCGGAAGCGCGAGCGGCACCGAATCGATCGCAATTCCGTGCCGGACCAGTGCCGCGCGCAAGGTCGGCGTGTCGGTGGCGTCCAGCACCAGGTTGAGCACGTCGATACCCGAAGGCTTCAGCTCTGCCCACAGTGACTCGCCCAGGTTCAAACCGAACGCTTTGGTTGCCGAATACGTGCTCAACCGATCCGCGCCGTTGAACGCAGCATGCGAGCCGACGATGATGATGCCGCCGCGCCGCGCCTCTTTCATGCGTACCGCGAATCCGTGAACACACGACATCAAGGTATCGACGTTGCGCCGGGTCAGCGCGAGCCATTCCGCAAGCGGCAAGTCCACGAAACGCGCGCCATGAGGATCGGATCCCGCCACGAATACCAGCAAACCCACGTGCAAATCGGCGGTCGCGCGCTCGAGCGTCTCACCGGCGTCCGGGAGCGACAAATCCAGCGCGACGGTACGCGTTTCAACGCCGTGATGCTCGCGCAACTCCGCGCCCAAGGAATCGAGCGCGGCGGCGCGGCGCGACACCAGTACGCAGCTGATGCCTTTGGCGGCCAGTTGCCGTGCAAACTCGGCGCCCACTCCCTCGGAGGCGCCGGCGATCAGCGCCCAGGGACCATAGGCGCGGACGAAACTCTCATCGCGCGGCGCGGCTGCCGGCATGCTCATTTGGAAAGCTCTCCCTTCATGTATTTGCGCAAATCCGCGACGTGCGGTTGGTGAGCGCACATGCCCCCGTCGCAGGTAATGTTCTCGCCGTTGATGTAGCCGGCGTCCTCGGAAGCGAGGAATGCGACCAAGGCAGCGACATCCTCGGGACGCCCGAGCCGCGGCGTCGAGACGTGTTCCGAGATCATGCGCAGCAGCTCCGGCACCGCCTTCTCGGATGCCGCAGTGAGTATGAGACCAGGCGAGATGGCGTTGCATCGGATCCCGTCGCGCCCGTGCTGCGTGGCGACATAGCGCGTCAAATTGATGATGGCGGCCTTCGAGGTGCCGTAGGCCACGCGCGCCAGGTCGCCGTGCGAACCCGAACCCGACGCCGTATTGATGATCGCCCCGCCGCCCCGGGCGAGCATGTGCGGCAGCGCGTACTTGCATCCCGCCATGTAGCTTTTCAAATTCACTTGCAGCGTCCGGTCCCAGATCTCGAACGGGATGTCCACGACCGTCGTGTCCTGCGCCTGCACCTGCGGCGAGGTGATTGCGGCATTGTTGTGCAGGATGTCGAGCTGGCCGAAATGCCGCACGGTTGCCTCCACCAGCTCCTTGATGGAGGCCACATCGGCAGCGTCGTACGCGAGCGCCAGCGCCTGCGCGCCGATGCCTTTGGCCACCTCGCTTGCCTGCGGCAGATCGATGTCCGCGACCACGACGCGCGCCCCTTCGGACGCCAAGCGCCGCGCGGTGGCGCTCCCGATCCCCCCTGCCCCGCCGGTCACGATCGCGACCTTGTCCTCTAGCCTTCGCATCTCGCACTCCTCGACGCCCCGTCCCTCGACGCCCGCGTCCCGCGTGTCATCCACCGCTCGCCGCAAACTTCTCATCGGTACCCATCTTGCGGGTCAAATCGGCCATATCGAGATACTCGCGCCAGCGCTTGATCAAACCTTTTTGGTCGAGCTCGTAGATGGCGACCATCTGATGCGGACACGGCCTGCCCACAATGATCGCCGTGTCGGACCGCTCCTGCATCACCATGGTATCGCTCGACAGCACGTTGACGATGTTGCACTTGTTGTTGGTGGCGAAGCGCATCTGCCGGTGGATCTCCTCGCGCAGCGCGCTGCGCCCGCGGATGATGGGGCCGCCGGGCACCCACAATTGCCATTCGGCGTCCTCCGACATCATGGAGAGAATCTTCTCCACGTCGGGCTTTCTCTCGGAGCTGCCGTCGCCCCACGCATCGCAAAATTCCTTGACGAAATTCTCTTGTGCCAGACCCACGGTAATCCTCCTATGGTAAGCGTTTGCGGCTTCGCGAAAACACCCTCATGTCTTGGCCGCCGTCGCCTTGCGGGTGACGCTGATGAACGGGACGGTGCAGCTCATTCCCCCATCCACACGGTAGAGCGCACCGTTCACGAAACGTGATTCGTCGGATGCCAGGAACACCGCCATCGCTGCAATATCGTCGGGCTCGCCGAGCCGCGGCGCGTTCAAGACCTCCATGAAACCGGCGTCCATCTCGGGTGTCGACCACGCGATCTTCGACGGCGTTTGAATGGGCCCGGGCAATATGGCATTGCTGCGGATTCCCTGCTTGCCGAAGGTCGCGGCGAAGGCTTGCACGAACCAGTTGAGTGCCGCCTTGGATGCGCCGTAACTGTAGGCCGTGACATCGCCCCCGAGCGAGCTTCCCGACGAGGTGAAGAGGATCGACCCCGAGCCGCGTTTCAGCATGTGTGGAATGGCCAGCTTGCTGGCGAGTACGCCGCCCATCACGTTGACGCGCATGGTCGCGTGGAAAACCACCGGATCGAAGTTCAGCAAGTCTCGATCGCGCATCGCCGGATCGATCATCAAGGCATTGTTGTAGAGCGCATCGATGCGGCCGAATTTCGCGATCGTCGCGTCGACCATGTGCCGCAATTGGCTCTCGTCTCCGACGTCCACTGCCAGCGCGATCGCCTGCCCGCCGGCCTTTACGATTCCTTCCGCGACGTCTTCTGCCGCGCTCGCCCGCACATCCGTCACCACCACCGCCGCGCCTTCCCGGCCGAACATTTCGGCGCTGGCCCGGCCGATGCCGCTGCCCGCGCCGGTGATGATGCAGATCTTGTCTTTGAGCCGGTTCATGCGGACCTCGAACGGATGGAGTAGGTCATCAGCGCGGCCAGGTCGGCAAGCGCCCGGTCAGGCCCTCGAATATGGGGCGGATCGCATCCGTCGCGGTTCCCAGACCGATCCCTGTTCCAAACTGCACGCACAGCCGGCGAGTCACCCGCCACCCCGATCCGACTCGCTCGAGCTCGTCCTGATAGCCGCCGATCGCGAGCAGATCGGCCGCCGGCAGCGATGCGGATTCGTCCGCCTTATGCCAGTGCCACGCCATCGCGCGGCATAGCGACCGCGCGCGATCGCCCTGCACCTCGATATGGAAATTGCCGAGGTTGTGAGACGTACCGCGCAGCGCACCCTCGAAGCCCGAATAGAAGGCATGGATCGCATCACGGCCCCGGAGCCGCCCCGTGCCGTAGTCGAGCTCCGCATCGGCCGAGAAGATCTCTTCGGCGATGCGCCGGGTTTGACCCGTATCCAGAAGGTGCGCGTAGTTGATCTCGTGCTCGTACACCGCTCTCCAATCCTCGAGGGCGCGCAGGCGGGACTGCAACTCGCTGAGATCGGCCGTCATGTCAAGTGGCGCATAAACCGCCATCGACGCAGATCACGGCGCCGTTGACGTAGCGCGATTCGTCCGACGCGAGGTACAGAGCCGCGGAGGCAATCTCGTCCGGTTCCAGGTACGCGTGACCTATGCTGAAGAACTGCACCGCGCGTGCCATGCCCGCGGGCTCGAGTTCCGCGGCCGGCATGCTCTCCTCGATGTTGGTCTTGACCGCCCCCGGGCAGATCGCATTGCAGCGGATGCCGTCCTTCGCGTAGCGCCACGCGGTGTTGCGCGTCAGACCGAGCAGCGCGTGCTTGGATGCGGTATACGCGGCCCCTGCCGAGGCGCCGCTATAGCCCGAGAGCGATGCGATGTTCACGATCGAGCCGCCGCGCTGCTTCAGCATGTAGCCGAGCGCGCGGCGCGTGGTGAACATGGGACCATCCAAGTTGGTCGCGAGCACCCGCCGCCAGATCTCGTTGCTGAGCTCACCCACGCCCTCGAAATGATCCATGACGCCCGCGTTGTTCACCAGCACGTCGATCCGGCCATGGGTCGAGATCGCCAGCTCCACCAGCGCTTCCGCCGTTGCCTGCTCACCGATGTCGCCTTCGGCGCTGGCGATCGAGGCGCCGCCGCCGCGAATCTGCCCAACGACCTCGGCCAAGCGCTGCACGTGCCTGTCGCCGACCACGAGGCTCGCGCCTTCGGCAGCGAAACGCAGCGCCATCGAGCGGCCCATCCCGGAGGCCGCGCCGGTGATCACCGCTATCTTTCCCTGCAGGCGCATGAAATTCTCCGCTGCCCGCTAACCGTGTCTGCTCACGCAAACTTCTCGAGCAGACGTACGGTCGTCCCCGGATCGCCAACCAGAATTGCGTGATCGCCCTCGACTTCGTGGATGTTCCAGCGCAGCTCGCGCGCACGCTGGTGCATGGGCTTCATGATGGTGTCGGAGACGGCGATGTAATCGACCGGCTTCCCGATGGCCTCGGCGCCCACCTTGACCGGATTCACCGCGCAGGCGGTCGGCATGTTGGAGAGGTGCGAAAGCAACCACTCCTGGCGCTCGGCGCTCATCGCGAAGGGCTTCTTCTTGGCCTCCTCGCGCTGTTGCTCGGCGACCGGCGAATAGATCGGCGCGGCACCGGTGCTCACGGCCGCCGCGATGGCGCGCGCCTGCTCCGCGCCCATGTAACCCATCGCCTCGGCGACCGACTCGCCGGTGCGCACCACCAGCGCATCGAGGTAGATCACGCGGCGAATTCGATGCGGAGCTGCTGCGGCCACGCCCGGCGCGACCGACCCCGAGTAGCTGTGGGCAACCAGCACACCGTCCGTAACGTCCTCGAACTCCAGCGTGTTCAGCACATCGACCACGTGCATCTCGACCGTGCAGTCACGGCTGATCAGGTGCCGGCGCTCCGCGAAGCCGGTGAAAGTGACCGTATGGACGGCATGCGTATTGCGTCGCAGCGCGAGCGCACAGTCCTTCCAGATCCAGGAGCCCGCGGCCCCGCCATGCATCAGGACATAAGTCGCCATCGGAATCCCCCTCGCTTATTCCCCCTGACGGGGAATTGAGCTACTATCAAATAAATAATATACAACTAACAACAAAATACATTGTTGGCGCAGGCGTGTAAATGGTGAGTTTTGGTGCTTTGAGCACCAGGAGGAGCACCGTGGAACTAGTCAGAACGAAACTCGATCCGCCCTCGGAGTTGACGGATCTTATCGCCCGCGCTCGCCTCGTGAGCAAGCTCGACGAGGGTCGCACCCGGGTGACTCTTCTGCAAGCACCCGCCGGTTATGGCAAGACCACGCTGATGTCGCAGTGGTTCCGAGCCCTGCGCGCGGCGCGCGAAGGCGTCGCCTGGATCTCGATGGACGGCGCCGGGGGCGGTGCGGATGCGCTTCTCGAGTATGTCGCCGCGGCCATCGCCACGGCGCTGCCGGTGTCGCACGAGCTCTGCGCCACGGCCGGCATCGCGCCGCTGGTCAATGCGTTGCAGAAGCAGGGCGATTGCCGCCTGTTCATGGACGACGTGCATTTGCTCGGCCCCGACGCCCTCAATAGCCTTTGCCAGTTCATCGATCGCTCACCCGCCGGCATTCGATTCGTGCTGGCCTCGCGGGCCATCCCGGAGATGCCTCTCGCACGCATGCGCGCCCGCGGACAACTCCTGGAGCTCGGCGCCGAGGAGCTCAAATTCACCGCGGCGGAGGCTCAAGAATTTCTCGCACATGCCACGCAATCCCCCCTGAATGACGC
>JGI12635J15846_10003706_pt1 | contig 13262 bp, 10 predicted proteins | sample BlaSpr_A8_OM2_M2_FD_15846 | JGI IMG/M metagenome (IMG submission 15846) | reverse complement strand
CGGTTTCTCGTCGGCACTCCAGTGAACATCCTTATCATCCGGTGCGGCGGCGAGCGGCACGCCGCAGGTACAGGCGACCAGCACAACCGCGGCCAGCAGAATGCCCTCCGCCTTAGCCCTGATATCTGTCACGAATTGCCACCCTTTGCTCTTAAGGACCTTGAGAAACCCGCGGCCGCCAGTATAGTCCTACACGAGATTCGGCCNCGTGGAGACAGGAANGGCGGCATNCGTGACTTACGATACCNCGTTAACATGAGGTGAGCACAATGCATCAAGAGCCAGCCGTGCTGTGCTGACCGATCACGATGTCTATCTGTTCCGCGAGGGCACTCACTCGCACCTGCACTCGAAGCTCGGGTGCCACCTACTGGAGGCGGGCGCGGGGGCGCATTTCGCCGTCTGGGCGCCGAATGCCGGCGAGGTGTCGGTGATCGGTGACTGGAACGGCTGGAAGGCGGGCGAAGACTCCCTGGCTCCGCGGCCGGACAGCTCCGGCATCTGGGAGGGTGCAGTACCCGCGGTGCTGCGCGGACAAGCATATAAGTATCGCATTACCTCGCGTGTCGGCGGATACGCAGTCGACAAGGCCGATCCGTACGGCGTGTATTGCGAATCCCCGCCGGCCACCGCTTCGCGCGTCTGGTCGCTCGAGTACGACTGGAAGGACGCTGCGTGGATGGCCGCGCGCGCCGCGCGCAATGGTCTGGATGCGCCGATGTCGACTTACGAACTGCATGTGGGCTCGTGGCGGCGCAAGGACGGCAATTTTCTCAATTACCGCGAGCTGGCCCATGCGCTGGCGGATTACATGCAGGAAATCGGCTTCACGCATGTGGAACTGATGCCGGTGACCGAGCATCCCTTCTACGGATCATGGGGCTATCAAACGACGGGCTACTTCGCGCCGACTGCGCGCTACGGCACTCCGCAGGATCTCATGTACTTCGTCGATTACCTTCACCAGAAAGGTATCGGCGTGATTCTCGACTGGGTGCCCTCGCATTTCCCCGCCGACGAGCATGGTCTCGTGTTCTTCGACGGGACGCATCTGTATGAACACGCCGATCCGCAGCAAGGCTTTCATCCCGAATGGAAATCGGCCATTTTCAATTTCGGGCGCAACGAGGTCCGTAGTTTTCTGGTTTCTTCCGCATTGTTCTGGTTCGAGAAATATCACATCGACGGCTTACGGGTCGATGCGGTCGCCTCCATGCTGTATCTCGACTATGCGAGAAAGCAGGGCGAATGGGTTCCGAACCGGTTCGGCGGGCGGCAAAACCTCGATGCCATCGACTTTCTGCATATCCTGAATCAGGCTGTGTATCGCGACCATCCGGATGTCACGATGATTGCCGAGGAATCCACGGCGTGGCCCATGGTGTCGCGACCGACGTACGTGGGCGGCCTGGGGTTCGGCTTGAAATGGAACATGGGCTGGATGCATGACACCCTCGAATACATGAAGCTGGACCCGGTCAATCGGAAATATCACCACGGGCAGCTGACATTCTCCTTGATCTATGCCTTCAACGAGAACTTCGTGCTGCCGCTGTCGCACGACGAAGTCGTGTACGGGAAGGGCTCGCTGATCGGTAAAATGCCGGGTGACGATTGGCAGAAATTCGCCAACTTGCGCGCACTTTACGGCTATATGTGGGCGCATCCGGGCAAGAAACTGTTGTTCATGGGCGGTGAATTTGCACAGCGGCGCGAGTGGACGCACGAGGGCGAACTCGAGTGGTGGGTGTCCGACCTGCCGGAACACGCCGGCGTGAAGCGTCTCGTGCGCGATCTGAACCGGGTTTATCGCAGCGAACCTGCTTTGCATAAGGTCGATTTCTCGCCCGATGGTTTCGAATGGCTGGACCTCGGCAATGCGGACGTGAGCGTCATTGCGTTCCTGCGCAAGGCTCCGGCCGGTGGCGCGCCGTTGCTGGTGGTCTGCAATTTTACGCCGGTGCCGCGGCGCAACTTTCTGGTGGGCGTACCATCCCGCGGTGTATGGCGCGAGATTCTGAATACCGATGCCAGGGAATACGGCGGTGCCGGTTGGGGCAACTTAGGGCGCGTGGAATCCGTACCCGTCACGACCCAAGGCCGCCTCGAATCGGTCAATCTGAATCTACCGCCGCTGGCGACCATCATCCTGCGTTGCGGACCCCATGACTGAGGTGAAGCGCAGGGTCGCCGCCTCGAACAAGCCGGCGACGGCGGCGGCATCCGCGGACGCCGCGGGCGCGGGCGCGACGCCGCAGATTGCCGATGGCCGGGTGCGTGCAGTCATCGATGCCGTCCTTCCCGCGGTCGACGGCGGCCGCTTTCCGATCAAGCGCATTGCGGGCGAAGCGGTCGAAATCGAAGCGCAATGCTTCACCGATGGTCACGACAAGCTGCGCGTGGTCCTGCGCTGGCAGCGCGTCGGCGCGCGCGACGAATACGAAGTCGAAATGAAGCCGCACGCAAATGACGTCTGGCTCGCCGAGTTCACTCCGCCGCTGGCGGGGCGCTACCGATACACGGTGATGGCATGGGTGGATCATTTCGAGTCGTGGCGGCGCGAGCTCGAACGGCGCGAAGACCGNGCCGATATTCGGACGGCGCTTGAGGTCGGGGGCGCGCTCATCGACGAAGCCGGCCGGCGCGCGCAGGGCGGCGACGCTCAAGTCCTCGCCGAATGGTCGGCGCAACTGCGTGCGGCCGCCGGGGACTTGGGTGCCGACCCCGCCGCCCAGAAGGCGATGGCGCTCGACGCCGCGCGCGCCGCCATCGTCGCGCGTTATGCGGACCGCAGTCTGGCGGCGACGGTGACGCGGGAACTCGTTGCGGACCGCAAGCGCGCGGGCTTCAGCAGCTGGTATGAAATGTTCCCCCGTTCGGCATCCCTCGAGCCGGGCCGGCACGGCACTTTTCGGGACGTCGAGGCCCGGCTGCCGTACCTGGCCGACATGGGCTTCGACGTGCTGTACTTTCCGCCCATCCACCCGATCGGGCGCATCAACCGCAAGGGCGTCAACAACACCCTGGCCGCAACACCCGAGGATGTCGGCAGTCCGTGGGCGATCGGTGCGGCAGAGGGCGGGCACAAGGACATCCTGCGGCAGTTGGGCACGCTCGAGGAGTTTCGCGGTCTCTTGGCGAAATCGCGTGAGCTCGGCATCGAGATCGCACTCGACCTCGCCTTCCAGTGCGCGCCGGACCACCCCTACGTAAAGGCCCATCCGCTGTGGTTCAAGCATCGACCGGACGGCAGCGTGCAGTACGCCGAGAATCCGCCCAAAAAGTATCAGGATATCTACCCCCTGGACTTTGAAACCGTGGACTGGCGCGCCCTATGGGATGAACTCAAGAGCATCGTCGACTACTGGATTGCTGAGGGGGTGAGGATTTTTCGCGTCGACAATCCGCACACCAAGGCTTTCGGTTTTTGGGAATGGATCATCAACGCGATCAAGCGCGACCAGCCGGACGTGATCTTTCTTGCGGAAGCGTTTACGCGCCCCAAGCTGATGCACGCCCTTGCCAAGTTGGGGTTCTCGCAGTCGTACACTTACTTCACGTGGCGCAATAGCAAGCAGGAACTCACGGATTATTTCACGGACCTAGCACGGGGGCCGGGCCGCCAATACTACCGTCCCAATGTGTGGCCGAACACGCCCGACATTCTGCACGAGACGCTGCAGTCGGGCTTGCGCACGGTTTTTGCGGCGCGGCTCGTGCTCGCTGCGACTCTCGCCGCCAATTACGGGATATACGGCCCGACATACGAATTGCTGGAAAGCGCGCCGCGCGAGCCCGGCAGCGAGGAGTACCGCGACTCGGAGAAGTATCAATTGAGGCATTGGAGCGTCGAACGGTCCGACAGCCTCTGGTCCCTGATTGCACGCGTGAACCGCATCCGCAGGGAAAATGCGGCGCTCCAATCCGATGCCGGCCTGCACTTCTGCAAGATCGACAACGATCAATTGATCGCGTACCTCAAGATCGACGCGGCTTCCGGCAATGCCATCCTGACCGTGGTGAATCTCGATCCGCATCAGCCCCAGTCCGGGTGGGTGGACCTCGACGTCGACGCATTGAAACTGGATGCCGAGCAACCGTACCAGGTCCACGATCTGTTGAGCGATCAGCGTTACCTCTGGCGGGGCCGGCGCAACTACGTCATGCTGGACCCGCACCGCGCGCCCGCGCACGTGTTCAGACTTCGCCGGCGCGTGCGCAGTGAGCAGGATTTCGACTATTACCTGTGAAACGCCGCCAGTACCAAGCGTTAGTAACCGCTAGATGAATGACGCAAAATCCCCCGCTCTCGAGCCCGCCGAGGTGTCCGGCCTCGATGACGCTCTTTGGTACAAGGACGCCGTCATCTATCAGCTCAACGTCAAATCGTTCTTCGATTCGAACGACGACGGCATCGGCGATTTCAAGGGTCTGACGTCGAAGCTCGAATATATCCGGGATTTGGGCGTCAACACGATCTGGCTGATGCCTTTCTATCCGTCGCCGCTCAAGGACGACGGATACGACATTGCCGATTACCAGAATGTTCATCCGCAGTTCGGCACCCTCGAGGATTTTCGCGTGATGCTGGACGAGGCGCATCGCCTCGGCTTGAAGGTGATNACGGAACTNATCATCAACCACACCTCGGATCAGCATCCCTGGTTCCAAGCCGCACGCGCGGCNCCCGCGGGNTCCCCGCAGCGCGACTTCTACGTGTGGAGCGACACCGACCAGAAATACCTCGAAACGCGCATCATTTTCACCGACACGGAGACGTCGAACTGGGCCTGGGACAGCCAAGCGAAGGCGTACTACTGGCATCGCTTTTTCAGCCATCAGCCGGATCTGAATTTCGACAATCCGCAGGTGCTGGAGGCGGTACTTCATACCATGCGTTTCTGGCTCGACATGGGCGTCGACGGCTTCAGGCTCGATGCGATTCCCTACCTGGTCGAGCGTGAGGGCACCGACAATGAAAATCTGCGCGAAACGCACGCGGTGATCAAGCAATTGCGCGCCGCGATCGATGCGAACTACGAAAACCGCTTTTTGCTGGCGGAAGCCAATCAGTGGCCGGAGGACGTGCGCGAATATTTCGGCGACGGCGACGAGTGCCACATGGCATATCACTTTCCGCTGATGCCGCGCATCTACATGGCCATCGCACAGGCGGACCGTTATCCCATCATCGAGATCATGCAGCAAACGCCGGATATCCCCGACAGCTGCCAGTGGGCGATTTTCCTGCGNAATCACGATGAATTGACGCTGGAGATGGTGACNAGCAAGGAACGCGACTACATGTACACCACCTACGCGTCGGATCTGCAGGCGCGCATCAATCTCGGCATCCGNCGCCGGCTGGCGCCGCTGATGGAAAACGATCTGGACCGCATCAAACTCATGAACAGCCTGTTGCTGTCNATGCCGGGTTCGCCGATCGTGTATTACGGCGACGAAATCGGCATGGGCGACAATTTCTTCATCGGCGACCGCAATGGCGTGCGCACCCCCATGCAATGGAGTCCGGACCGCAACGCCGGATTCTCGCGCGCCGACCCGCAGCGCCTGTATCTTCCGCCCGTCATGGATGCGGTGTACGGCTATCAATCCACCAACGTCGAAGCCCAGTCCCGCGATCCCAGCTCGCTGCTGAGCTGGACCAAGCGCATGCTCGCGGTGCGCAAGACCAGCCAGGCGTTCGGGCGCGGGTCGCGCCGGTTCTTGAGGCCGGGCAATCGCAAGATCCTTGCTTACCTGCGTGAGTTCGGTGAAGACACCATCCTATGCGTCGCCAACCTGTCGCGTTCGGCGCAGCCCGTGGAGCTCAATCTGGCCTCGTTCAAAGGCCGCGTGCCGGTGGAAATGATGGGCCGCACGACCTTTCCGCCCATCGGCGATCTGCCCTACCTGCTGACGATCTCGGCCTACGGCTTCTACTGGTTCAGGCTGGCCACCGACGCCGAAGTCCCGTCGTGGCACGAGCAAATCGTATCGATCGACGAGCGTCCGGTGCTGGTGTTGTTCGACGGGTGGACCAGCCTGTTCCGCGAGCGCGTGGTTCCGTGGCGCATCGGCATTGCCGAGAAGACGCGGCTGCAGTTCGAAACGGACACCCTGCCGCGCTACATCGAGACGCAGCGCTGGTATGCGGCCAAAGGCGCGGGGTTGGATCGCGCTCGCATCGCGGATCACGTGCTGTGGCAGGAGGGTAAACCGAGCTGGCTGGTGGCCCTGCTCGATCTGGAGAGCGCCGGCGAACGCAGCAGCTACTTCATGCCGCTCGCGTTGGCGTGGGAGGAGCGTGACGAGGAGCGGGTGCGCAACCTGTCGACGTCGGCCGTGGCCAAGATACGCCAGCAGTCGAATGTCGGGGTCATGGGCGACGCCTTTGCGGATGAATTGTTCTGCCGTGCGATCGTGGCGGCCATGGCGGCGCGAAAGGAAATAGCCATGACCCAGGGCAAACTGCGATTCCGTCCGACCGCCGCGTTCCCGCGCCTGGCAGGAGGCGATTTCAACGCATTGCCGGTGGCGCGCCCGCGGGGCTCCAGTTCGAACACAATCGTCGTCATCGGCGAGCGATTGATGCTCAAGGGTTACCGCCGGTTGCGCACGGGTGCGAATCCGGAACTCGAGATGGGCCTGTACCTCACCGAAGTCGCGCACTTTCCGAACTGTGCGCCGCTGGCCGGTGCGCTCGAATACATCGGCAACGACGGTGAAACGCGACTGCTCGCGATGTTGCAGGGCTATGTCGCGAATCAAGGGGATGGGTGGAGTTATTCGCTCGAGTACTTGCAGCGGCATCTTGAACAGCATCGAACCGCGCCGGCCGGCGATGTGGTGCCGGCCAATGCGCATGAAGCCTATTTGGCGCTGATCCGGGTCTTGGCCATGCGCACCGCGGAACTGCACAAAGCGCTGGCACGACCCTCGAAAAATTCCGCGTTTTCCCCGCAGCCGCTGACGCGCGCCGATATCGACGCCTACCGCCAGCGAGCGGCCGACGAGGCGCGCAACGCGCTCGGAATGCTTGCGTCGAATTTGGAGCAAGTGCCGGCGGGGGATCGCGATCGGGCCGGCGCCGTGCTGGCGCAGCGCGACCGGGTGCTGGCGCGCATGGAAACCCTTTCGACTCAAACGGCCCAGGGGCTGAAGACACGCATCCACGGCGACTATCACCTGGGCCAGGTGCTGGTGACGCGCAATGATTTCGTGATCATCGATTTCGAAGGTGAACCCGGACGCAGCCTCGAGCAGCGGTGTGCCAAGAATTCACCGTTGAGAGATATCGCGGGGATGTTGCGCTCGTTCAGTTATGTGCAGCAAAGCGCCTTGCGCAAGGTTGCGCACGTCGAAGCCGAAGCCGCCAAGCTCGCGCCGCTGGCGCGGGCTTGGGAGATCGAGACCCGCGCGGCCTTTCTAGCGGCGTACGATGCGGCGGTGCGCGACTCGAAAATCTACGGGCCCGGAGCGCTGCAGGCGGGCGGCGGACTGCTCAGCCTGTTCGAACTGGAGAAAGCCCTGTACGAATTGAGCTACGAGCTCGGCAATCGCCCCAACTGGGCCGGAATTCCCTTGCAAGGTATCTTAGACTGGGGCGCCGCGATTGAGGATCTGGGAGGCGGGCATGCAAAGCATTGATATATTGCTGGAGACGGCCAGGGAATTTCTGCACCAGATCGCCGCATTCCTGCCGCGGCTGCTGCTGGCGCTGGTCGTGGTGGCGATCGGATGGCTGCTCGCAAAGGCGGCGCGGTTCGCCGTTGAAAGAGGCTTGCGTGCGCTCAATTTGCCCGTGCTGACCGAACGCGCCGGCACCGACAACTTTCTGCGCCAGGCAGGTATGCGCGGCGATACCACCTCGTTGTTCGGTCTGGTCGGGTACTGGCTGGTGATTCTGGCGACGCTGATGATTGCCTTCAACGGCCTTGGCCTCACATACATTACCGATCTGCTGGGGCGTATGGTGTTGTTCATTCCGAAGCTGCTGGTGGCGATGCTGGTGGTGGTGTTCGGATCGTATTGCGCGCGTTTCGTCGGCGGCGCCGTGAACGCCTATTGCGTGGACGCACAAATTCCTGATGCCGACCTCTTGGGCAGGATCGCGCGATATCTGATCGTGGTATTCGTCGTGATGATTGCCCTGGGCCAGGTCGAGATCGGCGGCGACATCGTGCAAAGAACCTTTCTGATCATACTAGGGGGGCTCGTACTGGCGCTGGCGCTGGCGTTCGGACTCGGCGGCAGGAAGTGGGCGGCCGCGATGCTCGAACGATGGTGGCCGCGGCGCAGCGAGGGCGACGACGTCTGACCCCGCCGCTTCTGGTGGCCGGGCTTTACTTGATGGCCCGCCGGTACTGGACGAAGCCGGATCGCTCCGCGATTCGATCGTAGAGCAGCATGGCGTCGGTATTGGTTTCATGCGTCAGCCAATGCACTCGGGCACAGCCCGCGGCGCGCGCCAGATCGTACACATGTTCGATGAGTTTTCGCCCGACGCCGGCGCCGCGCGCGCCCGGACTCACGAAGAGATCCTGCAAGTACACATAATCGCCGATGGTCCAGCAGGAGCGATGCCGAATGTGATGGACCAAGCCGATCGCCGTCGGACCGTCCCAGGCGAGTGCCGCGCCCATCGGTTCCTCAGGGTCGAGCAAGCGAGACCAGGTGACCTCCGACACTTCCGGCGCAATGTCGGTCTTGTAGAAGGCTTGGTAGCCGCGCCACAGCGGCAGCCACGAGGCGTGCTGATCTTCGGACAGCGGTCGTATCTGAATGGCTTCTTTGGTCATGGTCAGGCCTCGATGAGACCGTGGCGAATGGCGATCAGAGTCAGCTCCGATTGATTCACGACGCCCAGTTTCTGCTTGATATTGTAGAGATGTGTGCCGATGGTCGATGCGGAAAGATTCAAGTCCGAGGCGATACGCTGCACCGTCGCGCCGCCGGCAAGGCGGACAAATACCTCGAATTCTCTCTCCGACAGCCGCTCGACCGGCGACTTGGCTCCGCCGTCGAATTCCGCCAGCGCCAGTTTCTGGGCGAGCGCGGGATCGAGATACCGGCGCCCCGCAGCAATGACCGTCACTGCTTCGAGCAGCGCCTCGGGGGCGCCGCGCTTCGACAGGAAACCCAGCGCACCTTCCTGCAATGCGCGGCGCGCGTGCATCGGGTCATCGTGCGCCGACAGCGTCAACACTCGTGCTTGAGCGTCGCGGGCGCGAATCCGGCGCAGCGCCTCGAGGCCTCCCATGCCCGGCATGGCGAGATCCATCACCACGACGTCGGGGTTGAGTTCGAGAAAAAGCCGGCACGCGGCTTCACCGGAGTCAGCTTCGGCGATGACCGACATCTCCGCCGTGGACTGAAGCAGCAGGCGAAATCCCATGCGCACCACGGCGTGATCGTCGACCAGCAGGATACGAATCACGTCTGCACATCCAAGGGGACCTCGGCGGTAAGACTGACGCCGCGGCCCTCCTTGTTGCCGACGCTGAATGTGCCTCCCAATTTCTGCACGCGCTCTGCCAAGCCGCGCAAGCCGAAATGCCCCGGCCGCGACCATTCTGCTGTCAAACCGACGCCGTCGTCGGTCACGGCGGCGACGATTCGCCGGGCATCGCAATGCACGGAGATATCCACGCGCGATGCTTGAGCGTGCCGCAGAGCGTTGATCAGACCCTCCTGTACCACTCTATAAATGGCGAGAGTGACGCTCGGCCCGAGTTCGATGGGCAGCTCCTGGCGAAGCGAAAGAGCGATCGACGGATGGCGCCGCTGCCAGTCGCGGACCAAACTCTCGAGCGTCGCGGCAAGTCCGAGCGAGTCGAGCGACAGCGGAGCTAGCCTCGGTATGAGACCGTGCATGGCATCGTACAAGCGCGCCGCTTCCTCTGAAATGAGCCGCGCAACGTCGCCGGTCGCCGGATCGTGCACGCCGGCTTGAGCGGCAATGGCCTGCGCTAAGCTCCGAATCGCAGTGACCGACTGGCCGAATTCGTCGTGCAACTCGTGTGCGATCAAACGCCGTTCCTCTTCGACGCGCTGGTCCGTCAGGGAGGCCATTTCACGCCGTTCCTCGAGGCGTGCCTCGGCGTCATGCGCCTTGCGCTCGGCCAGCACCTTGTCCTGCACGGCTTGCGCCATGCGGTTGAAGGCAGCGCCGATCGCGTGGGCTTCGTTGCCCGCAAGCGGCGGCAGACGGAATGCCAGATCCCCCTGCTGTATGCGTTCGAGACCGTCCGCGATGACCGGAAAGGGATCGAGCGCCCGCTTTACCGACCAGAACGCGAGTCCATTCACGATGACGAACATGGCCGCCGCGATTGCGGCAAGCCGAGTGACGTCATCCCATGCATCGAGCACGGCGCGCGAGGGCTGCGCTTGCACCAGCAGCGCAACCCCACCGGGCAGGGAAAACGTATAGGTCGCTTGTTGCGGGGCCAAAAGACGCGCAAACCACGCCGGCGCCTCGCGCCCCGCCTTGTAGGTCGCCGGCGGCGAGCGGTACAGGACCTGTCCCGTGGCCGTCTGCAGCGATACCTCATTGGCACGAACGCGGCCGAGCTGCTCCAGGAACTGAAGCACCAGATCCGGCCCCCCCACCCGGGAGTAAACCGCCGCGAGGCGCCCCAGGAGTTGCGAGGCCACCCGGTTTGCCGCTTCGATTTCCTCGCGCACGGAATTCCGCGTGCTCTCAACCTCGGCTGCCATCAGTACGATCACGAATGCGGCGCTCAAGGCTGCAACCACCAGATTCAAGCGGCTCCTCAGTCTCATTCACCGAATGGTACCAGGGCTGTGCCGCGGCGGGCGCACGGGGGCGGTGCACGGGGGCGCCAGGGGCGGCGGCGGGCGCACGCCCCGCGCTCATGAAAATCATGAGTGAGGATTCATGATGCCGCTGATTCGGTCAATTGCGCATTGGTAGGAGTATTGAACCGTAACTTAAGACAGGAGCTTCGATATGACATGGGAAACCCCGCAGGCCATTGAATTGCGGTTCGGTATGGAAATCACGATGTATGTGTCCAATCGCTGAATAGCGAGGGTGTGCGCCCGCATAGGCGGGCGGCGCCTAATCCCTTGTGAAAATCCGGGTACTGGGGTCGGCCGCCGGGGGCGGTTTTCCCCAATGGAATTGCAATTGCCCCAACTGCAGGGGATATCGCGCGGGCACGTTGCAAACTCGGAGCCGGACACAGTCTTCCATCGCCGTCGCAGGCGGCGATTCCTGGGCCCTGGTGAACGCCTCACCGGACGTGTTGGCGCAGCTGCAGGCGAATCCCGATCTGCAGCCGGGCCGTGCGGTGCGCGACACCGCCATCGCCGCCATCATCCTCGTGGACGGACAGGTCGACCACACGACCGGGCTCTACATGTTGCGCGAATCGGTGCGCCCCTGGCCCATTTGGTGCTCGGACAGCACCTTTGCCGATCTTACGGAGGGAAATCCGGTGTTTGGGGTACTCAGGTTTTTCTGCGGTGTGGACCGGCGCCGCATTGAATTGGACGGCGCCGCCTTCACGGTCGACGCCGTGCCCGGAGTGCGGTGGCGGGCGGTGCCCGTCGCGAGCAAGCCCGCTCCCTATTCGCCCAACCGCGATTCCCCGATCGCCGGCGATAACCTCGCGCTCGTGATCGAGGACGAGAACAGCGGAAAAACCGCGGTGTATGCGCCGGGCTTGAGCGGCATCGACGATCGAGTCTGGCGCGCCATGCAATCCGCCGCATGTGTGCTGGTGGACGGCACGTTTTGGACCGACGACGAGATGATCCGGCTGGGGATCTCAGCCAAACGGGCCCGCGATATCGGTCACCTTCCACAGAGCGGCGCCGGCGGAATGCTCGAGTGGCTGGATCGCCTGCCGTCCGCCACGCGCCGCATCTTGATCCATATCAATAACACCAATCCCATTCTCAACGAGGCCTCCGCGGAATCGGCCGAGCTTGCGCGCCGCGGCGTCGAGGTCGCGTGGGACGGCATGGAAATCGTGCTATGAACTCCGCCGCTTGGGATAGGGGGGAGTTCGAAGCGCAGCTGCGGGCGCAAGGCCGTGCCTACCACATCCATCATCCGTTCAATGTCATGATGAATGCCGGCGCGGCGACTCCAACCCAAATTCGCGGCTGGGTCGCAAATCGCTTCTATTATCAAATCAACATACCGATCAAGGATGCCGCCATTCTGGCCAATTGCGCCGACCGGTCGGTGCGCCGCTCATGGGTGCAACGCATTCTCGATCACGACGGCTATGGCGAGGATCCCGGCGGAATTGAATCGTGGCTGCGCTTGGCGGAGGCGGTCGGATTGCCGCGCAGCGCGGCGGAGAGTCTCACCGAAGTGCTGCCGGGGGTTCGTTTCGCGGTCGATGCCTATGTCAATTTCGCGCGCCGCGCGCCGTGGCCGGAGGCGGTCTGCTCCTCACTGACCGAGCTGTTCGCTCCGGAGATTCACAAACAACGCCTCGCGAATTGGCCGCAGCATTACCCATGGATCGACCGCGCCGGACTGCAATATTTTCAGAGCCGGGTCAGTTTGGCGCGCCGCGACGTTGAATTCAGTCTCGCCGTGACGCTGGATCGCTTCAATACGCGCGCCCTGCAAGAACGCGCGCTCGACATTCTAAAATTCAAGCTCGACGTGTTGTGGCAAATGAGCGATGCCATCGCACTCCGCTACATGGCCCCGCAATGAATCCTCCCGTCATCGGCGCCCTGTCGCGGCCCGCCGTCGAGCGCGGCTTCCGGCTGCAATGGGAGGCCGCGCAGAATGCGCACGTGCTCCTGTACCCGGAAGGGATGATCAAGCTCAATACCAGCGCAGGCGAGATCTTGAAGCGCTGTGACGGCGCGACGACGATTGCCGACATCACCGCGGACCTCGAACGCGCCTTCACCGCTTCCAACTTGTCCGAGGACGTCATGCGCTTCGTCGCCATGGCTGTGGAAAAGAAATGGCTGAAAATCCCCTCCTGAGTGTCCCCGCGCAGCCGGCGCCGGCGCCGGCGCCGGCGCGGCCCGGGCCGCCGCTGTGGCTGCTGCTGGAGTTGACTTACCGCTGTCCTTTGCACTGTGCTTTCTGCTACAACCCGACGGACTTCGCACGCTCCGAAGCAGAACTCGATACGGCGGACTGGCTCCGCGTCTTGCGCGAAGCGCGGGCTCTCGGCGCCGTGCAATTGGGTTTGTCGGGCGGCGAACCCCTGACGCGCGACGATCTGGAACCCATCGTGGCGGAGGCGCACCGCCTC
>JGI12635J15846_10003704_pt1 | contig 13264 bp, 10 predicted proteins | sample BlaSpr_A8_OM2_M2_FD_15846 | JGI IMG/M metagenome (IMG submission 15846) | reverse complement strand
ACGGCGGCGGCCATGCTGACCGCCCAAACCGGCCAGGAGGAGATGCCCGTCCTGCGGACGATCATTGGGCGTCCCACGCCCGGGCTGACCGCGCGAAATGATATCGCGACCAGTATCGCGCGCTATCTGGATGGTCGATACCTCGCCGACGGTAGCGTGCTGCTCGACAGCTTCACGGGTTTTCCGGTGATCCTCGCGTCCCGGACGCCGCGCCAGTTCACCATCACCAGCGATCGCGACTTTGCGCTCGCGCTAGCCAATCCGTCGGCCTTTGGGGTGCGTTACCTGCTCGTGCCGGCACCGGCCGATGGGAATTCGCTGGGATCGCTGGACGCCCTGAACCGTGCCTTCCCGGGGTTNTGGCCGTCCGGCGCCGCTTCGGGTGCCCTCGAGCAGGAGTTCGCCGGCCCCGATAAGAAGGTGGAATGGCGGCTGTATCGCGTCTCGGCTATCGCCCCGCCGCCGGCGCCGGCATCATAAGAACGCGGCCAGGACCTGGAGGGTCGGGTCTCCGGGTTGCACCTCGTACCCCGAATAGGCCTGCTGGTCGGCATTTGCCCAGTCCCAGACCAGTGCGCCAGCGACACCAGCCGCGAACTCCGCCGACAGCTTGGCGCGGATCGCCGCGGCACGGTTGACCGGGGAGCCTGCGTCCTGTACCTTCACTCCGATCTCGCCAACGAAGAGCGGCTTGCCGAGCGCGCGACACTGGCTGATCCGCAGCTGCAGCTGTGGGGCGAGGGCGCTCGAAGGGCCGCTGTAATCGTGAATCTCGCAGAGGTCGATGCCCGGGACGCTGTGCACGTCCTGGTAGGCGGCCCCGACGAGCCCGCAATCGTGCAGGCCCCAGCTCCCCAGGCTGAGCAGATGGTTCGGGTCGATGCTTTTGACCATCCCCGCCATGTCCTGGGCAAAGTGCTTCAGTGTCCGCGAGGCACTCGGACTGCAGCGGCCGGATGGACTCGCGAGGTCTGCTTCATTGACCAGCTGCCACGCCAGGATGGTGGGATCGTTGCGGTAACGGGCCACGACTTCCGCAACCCAGGCGCGATAGGTGTCGGCCATGCCGGCGTCACGGAGGCTGGCGTATCCGGAGCCATACCAGGTTTCGGTCCTTTGGACGGGCGCTGGCCCCTCGCAATCGCTGAGGTCGTTGCCCAGCGTCGCGATCACGCGTTCGTCATGCATCCGCGCGACCGCGAGCGTGGCATCGAAGCTGCTCCAGTCACGCTGGCCGTTGCGCGTGGCGAGCGATTGGAAGAACCAGGCCCGGAAGACGTTCTGGGCTGGCCCGATGGCAGACAGGGTCTGATCGAGCGACGCCGTCGTGCCCAGCTCATACCAGCAGGTCCCCTGGTTGTTGGCGTTGTAGATGTTGAGGCCGGCGAAGCGATAGGGGTGCCCGTTGAGCATGAGGGTAGCGCCCGAGCGGGTGATGAAGTCCGGCATCGTGGCTGAATAGAGAACCGGCTCGGCTCGCGAGTACAGGAAGGGTGCAGCCGCTGTCCGAGTGGCTGCCCAGGCCTCCCCGTCAACGGCCGACGCGGCAACAGCGCTCACGAGCAGGACCGCGATCGTTCCGGCAACGCTGAACCGCGCTTGGCTCCCCTTGATCGCCACCACCCCCCAGGGATCTCTGTGAGGTGTAACGGCCGGTCCTGACGACGACCTTCCCTATCTATGCCACCAGCCTGAAACGGTAAGCAACGATCTCCGCACCGTCGTTACGACGGCCGGACCTAGAGCGATCTCAGCGGATGGGCCACGAGCGATCGCTGTCGGTGTTCCTTTGATTGTCGCGGCGGAGATGCAGGGCAAGAGCCAGGAGCTTGTCAAGCTGCATCAGCAAAGCTCTCGCGGGCCGACTTGTGCGGGGACCGAAGATCGAGCTGAAGCCTGGAATGTCGCCCACAGGGGGGCAATCCCGAATCATCTGCCATGCAATATCGAGATGTCCGTATTGACAGAGCAAGATTGCGTACTTGGCGCGCTGCTCCAACGTGAAGTCGTGGAGTCGATCCTCTCGTTTGCCAAAGAGCGCATCAGCAAAGAGCACCTGTCCGCGACTGGGGCCCGCGTAAATCTGTCGACGGCTGAAAAAGACGCGGTTAAGGTAGAGAAGTTCAAACCCCTGNTNCATGAGGAACNTGGCNACNTCGCCAAAGAGTGGTTGACCCTCGTAAAGGGGAAAGAACTCCGTTTCGACCTCGACCAGGCCAACCCTGGCCAGCGTNCTAGATGCCCCCTGCAAGATCGACAACTCCGATCCCTGCGTATCCAATTTCAGCANGTCGGGCGCAAGGTCNGGGTGCTCGGCCACNAAGCGGTCGATGGTCGTTGCCGGGAGCTCGACCGTGGAGTCGATCGGCATCGTTCCGCTCCACAGCCGCTGATATCTCTCACTCAAAGANAGNANCGAACTGTAGCCCCGATCGCGGTACAGATTCAGTCGTTGATGGCCTTCGGATCCGGCTAAAACGGTTGGAAAGACTTCGCCCTGGCCGCTCGCGTTCAGCCTGCGACATTCGTCCGCATCAGGTTCGAAGCCAACCCTCCGGATGTAAGGTCGCAGACTGGCCAGTTCGGGTGGCGGCTCGCCTCGGGCACCCACATCCATCAAAACGACGGGGTGCTGGTTGAGGAAGCCTGCCATCCGGTTCCATCGGCGTTGCCAGTTCCAGTTGTAAGGCAGGCCGCTATCGACGGTGCTCGCCCTTAAGAGAAGGCGTCGGAGGAACATGAAGGAAGCTCAGTCTACTCAGCCTCAACCCGCTGAAGGTTCACCCATAGGTTGTGGCCGGCGCCGCGGGGTGTGAACCAAAAGCGGGGCATCCACGCAAGGCTGGTCAGGCCTTTCAGGGCCTGACGTACGGGTCGACGTCGAACGGCGTTTATCCGGTGTTCCCACGTACCAGCGACATAGGCCCGGCTGGCTAGACGGTACGTGGCATAGTGCCAGGCATCCCGATGCCGCGCCCATTGCGGCTCGACGGCGGAAGCGACTACCTCTATGCCGTTGCGTTTGGCAGCGATGTCAAAACATCTGAGAGACCAGCGGCCCACGTGATTTGGCGGCATGTCCCAAAGCTCGACCATCTTCTCCTGATGCTCAACTGATGGCCCGTTGGGCACCGAGAGAAACACGTGACCGTCTGGCCGTAGAAGCGAGCGAAAAGCCTGGAACACCTCAGTCACCCCGGCCATGTGCTCCAGGGTTTGAAACATGCAGATGACGTCGAAGCGTCCCTTTTGCTCGGGATCCCCAACCAGGTCTGTTATCGACCCAGCCCTCGCTGCGAAGCCGCGCTCTGTCAAGGTACGCAACGCCACGTCGTCGTATTCGATGGCCTCGGCCGCAACCCGGTGATGCAGGGCAGGCCGTCGTCGGATTGCCTCGAGGAACCAGCCGACCCCGGCTCCGGCTTCCAGGAGTTTGAGCGGCTGAGACCTCGCGAGGGCAATGGGTGTCAGAGCGTCGAGGGTCTGGTCGAACTCCCATCGATCTCGGGGGTAACCGCCACTGCCGAAGGCAAGGTTGTAAAAAGCCACGTCTCCGGCGACATAGGGGATCGGAAAAGCAAAGCCGCAGGCGTCGCAGCGGTGAATCTCGACTTCAGCACGCCCACCCCACAGCCGCCGAATGACGCGCCGAAGCTCCGCGTTGCGCTCGGCGAATCGCTTCTCAGGGACAAAGTGCTCGGCGGCAGCCTCCACCGAATGACGCTGGATGACTTCATCCGTGTCTAGGGATGCGCAAACAGGGCAGGCAAACCCCATGGGCCAAGCCTATCAACCGACCCTCAATGACTCGGCTCCCCCGGTATACTCGCGGCACCTTCGGCCCAGGATGAGAATTCCTGCCACTTTTGCCCGACTGGTTTATGGCGATCGGCCACTGGGGCGGCTACTTCGTCCGGTGGTCAATCGTCTGCTGCCCGCGAACCCTCGAGCGGTGCGCGTGCTTTCCGGCGTCGGCACCGGCGTGCGCCTCGTCATTGAGCCGCGCAACGAGAAGTTCTATTGGACGGGAGCTCATGAGCCAGTCGTGCAGCAGCAGCTCCAGCGGCTGTTGCGACCCGGCTCGACCTTCTGGGATGTCGGCGCGCACATAGGATTCTTCAGTCTGATCGCGAGCCGGATCGTCGGACCCCAAGGCCATGTTCATGCCTTCGAGCCGCTCCCCGAAAACATGGTCCGGCTCCAGCAGTCGCTGGCGCTCAATGAGAACACTCGAAATGTCGCCGTTCACCCTTGGGCGGTGGCTGACGTGGTCGGCGAGGCCCCCCTGTATCGAAATGGGGTGAGCCCCCTAGCCAGCCTCATGGCCGGTCAGGGAATGCCGACCATCGTGCACTGCGTGACGCTCGACATCGTCGCGGACGAGTTCGGGTTGCCGGATCTCATCAAAGTCGACGTCGAAGGCGCCGAAGCCCGGGTGCTCGTCGGTGCAAGACGGCTGCTCGCCCAGCGACCCCTTCCGCTGATCATGGAATTCCTCACCGCCGCGGCGCTGGCGGATGCCCAAACCAGACTGCCGGGTTACCGCTGCATGCCTCTCGACGATAAGAACTGGCTTCTGACGCCGGCTTAGAGGATCGTGGGCTACTGCGATCGAACATACTTAAAGAGGAATTCGCGGTCAATCGAGAGATCCGTACCCACGAGACCGGTAGCAACCGGAGCCGACCCTTCCTTGGCGGACAGCAGTTTCCATCCCCCGGCTGGAAGCAGCTCGACGCTGATGGGATCAGCTGGACGTCCGGCCTGTTTCTGCCAGAGCAATCGGAACTGCCCGTCGCGAGAACCCACAACATCAGCTGGAACGTTGTATTCGATATTCACATCTACTGTGTGCGAGAACTCAACGTACAGCCAACCCGCCAGCATCCGATGACCGAGCTCTGTCGACTGACCGAATGTGACACCGTTGGTAGCCGTCAACGTGCTGGAGGTTGGCAGATAAACGCGCAGCCATCCGGTGTAACCCCACTTTTGGGTCACGAAGCCATGCGGTGTTAGTCCGAAGTATTGGAGATGGAGCGCGTGGTGAGCGCTACCGTCACTATTCATCGTGATGCGTACCGAGAATTTCCGCTTCAGCCAAAAGTCGTCCTTGTTCCCTCCGACATTGCTGTCGATCACCAGCACACTGTCGCCATCAGAAGGCCTAACCTCCCCGCCGCACCGAAATCGATCGACGAAGGCCTCCGCTGCCGCATCGTGTAGATAGGCTTGCAGCGACCGCGTGTCGCATCCCCAGCTGAGCGCGTCCAGAAGCGCAGGCCATTTGTTGGATGGCATCGCCAGCAGCTTGGGGAAGATTACCCGCGCCGCATAGGATAAAAAGCTCTTATGGCCCGCACCCTGGTTGCTTTCAACGCGGTCGAGGGTGATTGCGAAGAAATTCTTTGCGTCGACGACGTCCCCGGTTTCTGGAACGGTTACAGGACCAATGATGCCGAGAAGACGCTGGATGAAGTACGGGTCGATCGCAATTACGCCGTCCACCTTGCGTCCGGCTTCCTTCTCCAGGAAGAATTCCGCCTGGCGGGCACTGCTTGGGAAATCTGGCGACCAATTTGAGTCTCTTAATGCCCAACTGTTGAGATTGAAGGTGGTGACAAGGGGCGCCGGCGCGGGTACATGGGTTGTCGCTGCCCCGAGGCCATAAATGCCGATCGCATTGCGATCGATCTCATACACATCAACCGGCTGGAAGGGCGCCATCTTGCCCTTGTCAAAGGATAGGAACCCGACGCTACCAATGAATCCACCTGTTGCGCGTAACTCGGCAGGGTCCTGCTGGAGAACCAGGTAGGAGCGGGCCGCCGACTCGCCGAGGAACTCGCGCACCGCGGGTTCGACGGCTCGCAGGGTCGTCAGCCCCTCTCGAACCGTCCGCAGATCGACCTTGGCATCGAGCTGAGCCACCGCACTTGACAGTTGCGGCAAGAGGCCCGACGAAGGAACCGCTTGACGGTCGGCTGCCGCTTTGTCCAGCTCAAGGCTGATATCTGCCAGCTTGGGATCAAGCGCCTGCATAGTGCTAAGAACCTTCTGACCGGGCCCTTCTTTTGGGGCTGCCGTGCCTGCGGGTTGTGAAGCCAGCGCGGTATCAAGCGCATCAACCAGCAGGGTGCCGGTCCTGGCGAAATGCCAGCCCATATCGGAGAGGGCGATGGACGCCTTGATCTGGTCACCGGCAAATGGGAGTGCTTGGAGGACGTTGATCGAGCGGCTATGCTTAAGCACTGCATTCACGTGGGCGAAGTGTTGTTCGGCTTTTCGGAAGTCGGAGACGACCCGAACCGACTCGTCTGGGGTCAGAGTTAAACCGCCCGACTTGAGCAAGTGGACGCCATCCAACAGCTCATCCTTCGCCAGCGTCGCCTCGGCCACTTCGCTGCTGACGAGGTTTTTCATGCGAAAGCCAACCACTCCTGCGGCAATCAAAAGCACGAGCAGCAAGGCGGCGCCGGCCAGCAGCCAGCGGGAGCGCAAGCCGCGGCCGCGCCTCAGAAACCTCCCCTCCGACACGACGTTCAGTGTAGGTAATCAGATGACTGATGATGCCGCTCATTTACTGATCCTGGGCATGAACTATGCCCCCGAGGTGACTGGGATCGGACCCTTCACGACGGGTATCGCGGAGCATTTTGTGAGAGAGGGTTATGCGGTCACGGTCGCGACGACCTTTCCCCACTATCCGGCCTGGCGAGTTGACCCGCGATATGCCAAAGGACAGCGACTGCTACGGAGACAGCGTCAAAACGGGGTGGATGTGCGGCGGACATGGGTCTACATCCCCACCAGACGAAGCTTGCCGCAGCGGCTGCTATACGATTCCTCATTGGCAGCCACAACAGCATCGGCGGTTATCGGGCGCCGCGCCGACGCGATCATCTGCGTATCGCCGCCGTTGCAGCTCGCGCTGACGGCCTTACTGGTTGGCCGGCTTCATAACGCTCCGGTACTACTCCATCTGCAGGACCTCGTTCCTGATGTTGCCGTCACGGCCGGGATGATGAAGGAGGGTCTGATGGTCCGAGCGGCACGCGGCCTCGAACGGTTCGTTTATCGACGCGCTCGAGCGATTGGGGTTATCAGCCTCGGATTGCAGGCCAACCTGCTCGCCAAGGGCGTGCCGAAGCACAAGTTGCACGTCCTCCCCAATTGGGTCGAGACCAGCAAGTTCGATCAGGCGCCGAACGCCTCAGCCTTTCGGGCTTCGTTGGGTGTCGCGCCAGACCAAAGCCTTCTCCTACACGCCGGTAACATGGGCGCTAAACAAGATCTGGCCACTCTGGTCGACGCCGTCAGGCGGCTAAAGCCAGAATCAGCTCTGCTTGCCCTGGTCGGGGATGGGCAAGATAAGCGTTCTCTCGAACGGAAGGTTACGGCCGAACGCATATCCAACGTGCGGTTCGTTCCTCTGCAGGAGGACTTCGCGAGCACGCTTGCAGCTGCGGACATCCTTGTCGTGAATCAGTTGAAGGCCGTTGTGGATAGTGTGGCACCGTCGAAGCTTCTTGCCTACATGGCCGCTGCGCGACCTGTCGTCGCGTTGGTCAACGACCGAAGCGAGGCGGCTGAGGTCATTCGTCAATCGGGCTGCGGAATTGTCGTTCCGCCCGCCGAGCCGCGCTTGTTCGCTTCAGCCGTAGAACGTCTGCACGCCGATCCCGCGCTGCGTCGGGCGATGGGGAAGGCGGGCCGGCGGTATGTTCAGCTTCATTTCGACAAGCAGCAGATCCTCGACTCCTGGAGCGCCGTCCTTTCCCAGACGCTTGGGTTGCCTGATCGATGACACTAGGTTGGCGCAGGATTCCCTTGCCCCGCTTCTCTCTTCGAGAATCATGGGTCGCGACGGGGGGATCGGTGCTCACCGCAGTTATCGGCCAGGCTCTGTTGATCGTCAGCGGCATTCTCTATGCGCGCCTGCTTGGCCCGACCAATCGCGGCTATCTTGCCCTCTTGCTTCTTCTTCCGACGGTCTTTTCTCAGCTGGGGAACTTCGGGCTGCCAGTCGCCGCCTCCTACTTCATCGCACGAGGGCACACGCGAAATGGCATTCTCAAGACACTCCTCCGGCCCACTGCGGTTCTGCTGGCAATTCTTGTCGTCGTGCAAGCATTGGCGCTCGTCTGGTACGTGCACGGACAGTCAGCAGATGTATCGCGAGCGGCTTTCATCACCCTGGTCGCGGTTCCAGCAATGTTCATGCAGGACATCGGGCTCGGTATCCTTCAAGGGGAGCAGCGATTTCGCGTTTTTAACCTTCTCCGCCTCCAGTCGGCACTTTATAACGCGCTTGGCGCGCTGCTGCTTTTCGCGACTCATCGCCATTCTCTCCTCGATGCGACTTTCATGTTCATGGCTGGGACCGTCATTGCTGCGGTCGTAGCGCTCACCGCAGCCATCAAATTTCGCGAGCGGGCCCGGCTCAGCCTCTCGCCATCGTTTCGCGAGATGGCTTCATTCGGCTTAAAGGGTCTTCTCGGATCAGTCTCCCCGGTTGAGGTCTTTCGACTAGATCAGGCGATTGTGGGCTTGGCTATTTCACCCGCAGCACTCGGGGTGTACGTTGTGGCTCTGTCGTTGACGAACCTGCCTCGCTTCATTGCTGGGAGCATCGGGATGATCGCCTACCCTCGGATTGCGCGGGAACCCAGGGAAAGAGAACGGCGACAGGCCATTTGGCGGTTCTTTTGGGCGGCCGTCGTTACGTCGGGAACGATCGTCGTCGCCATCGAGCTGCTCGCCGGGAATCTGATTCCACTTTTCTTCGGACCGGCATTTGGTGCGGCCATTTCTGTATGCCGAATTCTGCTCGTCGGGGCTTTGTTCCTGAGCGCCCGGCGGGTACTCGCGGACGGTTTGAGAGGCGCGGGTCTACCGATTGCCGGTACGGTTGGAGAAGTAGCATCTTGGCTGTGCTTGGTTCCCCTGCTCGTCGTGCTCGGTAGGGTCTGGCAGCTGAACGGGATCGCTGTTGCATTCGCCGCGTCCGCAGCGTTCAGCCTGGCCGTGTTACTGGCGTTCGAGAGAGCTCGTGGCCGGGGTCCTGTATTGGCTGATGCCCCGGTACCGCCCGGAGGTACTGCCCCTGTACACCAATAGTGTTGTAAAAGTCCTGGCCTCAAGGCCTGAAGCCTCAGGATCCGACCGGTGGAGAACCGTTCTCTACTATGTTGGCGCCCTTCTATTGGGCGTGCTGGTCTTCAGGCCTGCTCTCGGGCTAACAGCATCCGATTGGTTCTTTTTCGGCGCGCTGGTTGCCGTCCTCTACCAGGTTATTTGGGAACGGACAAAGGTTCAGGTCTCCCTTCCCCGACTGCTCGTCCTCGGCGTCGCGCTCTTCGCCATTGGCGGCCTGGCATCCTCGTTGCACGCATCCCATCGGACACAGTCCGCGTTGATTGTGCTGCGGTTGGTCTATGTGACCATCGTGTGGTTTTGGGTCGGTGCGGCGATCTTGCGCAGTCGCGAGCAGCTGCTGATCGCAGCCTCCCTCTGGACAATCTCTGCGGCTCTATCGAGTTCGGCGGCGATCTTCCAAATCCTGTGGGGCAACGTGATCCCAGGGACAGCGGTCTCCTGGGGTCGGATGCCCGGGCTAACACAGCACGTCAATGATCTGGGAGGCCTGACAGCGATTGCCCTCGTCCCCGCGGTGATGCTCGCGACCAAGCCGAACCTGTCCCGAGGTTGGCGCGCGATACACGTCGCCGTCATGGGACTTCTGGTGGCCGGATTGATCCTTTCCGGGTCGGTAACGGGCTTTGTCTCGGCCGCTGTAGGACTTGGCCTGTGGATACTTATTTCGGGCAGACGCGGGCGAGTCCTGCTTGCGCTTGGAGTCGTTGCCCTCGTGGGGGTAGCCGTGGCGGGCTTGCAGCTTACGTCGCACGGGCGCTCCCCGCTACAGCGCCTCGAGCAAGTCACGGCGACGAATGGGAGCGAAGCAGGGACGCTTGCCAGCCGAATTACCCTGGACGAGCAAGCCATCCAGGTCGTCGAGCACAACCCACTCATTGGCGTCGGCCTCGACGCGGCGGATGCCCGCGATCGGATTGGGAACTTCGCTCATAACATGCTCCTCGGCGCATGGATGGGTGCCGGCTTGCTCGGTATCCTCGGCATCGTCCTGGCGCTTGCAGCCGTTGTAACTGTCGGTGTTGTCGCGGTTCGTGCCGCTACTGATCCGGAAGAGCGCATCCTTGCACAGGCACTAGCGATTGCTGTCGTCGTCTTCCTGGTCTTTGGTATGGCGGTGCCTCTGCTTTATCAGCGCTATGCATGGATGCCAGCCGCCCTGCTTGTGGCACTCCGGGCTCAACAGCTGCGGCGGGCTTCTCCATAAGCGATCCCCAAGTGCACCCGATCCGGCTGGGGCTGTTTGCGGAGTCGCCGATCTATTACCAGGCGCCCCTCTATCGGCGGTTGGCCGAAGACCCGCGCCTGGATTTCACCGCAATCTTCGCATCGTCCGAGGGTGCGCGTCCAACCGACAGCGGCTATGGTCAGCCCGTCTCGTGGGGTGTTGACGTACTCGGCGGGTACCGGTCCGTCTTCTTAAGGAAGGCTTCGAGCCGGCGCGCGGGAGAGGCTCCGGGAGTCGTAGCGGCCCTCGACCTCGTCCAAAAACTTCGCACCCAACACTTCGAGGTTCTCTGGCTCCATGGCTACGCTTCCATCGCTCACGTGTTCGGCCGTGTGTTTCAAGGTGTCGCTCGCCGGCCGACCCTTTTCCGCGAGGAACAGACACTCCTCGAACCGCGGCCGCTCTGGAGGGCGGCCGTCAAGGCTGCCGGGCTGCCGGTCCTCTTTCGAGGTGTCCATGCCCTTTACATCGGGTCCAATAACCGCGCCTGGTTCAGGCATTACGGTGTGCCCGACTCACACCTGCACCATGCGCCGTATTGCGTAGACAACCCGAGATTCCAGGAGTTCGCACGACGCTATGCGGGGGAGCGGGCACAATTGCGGCAAGCGTTCGGCGTCAGGAGTGAGGGAGGGCCGGTGATCCTGACCGTAGGCCGGCTGATCGAGAAGAAGCAGCCTCAATTCTTGCTCGAGGCTTTTGCTCGGGTTCGCCGGCTGCGGCCGTGCACGCTGCTCTTCGTCGGCAGCGGGGTATGGGAGGCCCGGCTCCGCGCCACGATCGCGGAGCAAGGCATTCCCGACGTCATCTTTGCGGGCTTCCTCGATCAGAACAACGTCTCGCGCGCCTACGCTTGTGCTGACATCTTTGCCCTGACCTCCAGGTCCAGGGAAACCTGGGGGGTCGTTGTCAACGAGGCGATGAACTTCGCGCTCCCCATCGTGGCCTCCGACCATGTTGGTTGCGCCGCCGACCTGGTGCACGAGGGCCAGAACGGCTTTGTGGTTCCCATCGACGGCGTCGGTGAGCTGACCGACCGTCTCACGCGCCTGCTCGAATCAGAGGACCTGCGCCGCCGGCTCGGTGCGGCCTCGCGGACGATCATCGAAGAATGGAGGTACGAACGGGCAGCCGCCGGCGTCATCGAGGCGGTGCAGGCGGCGGTCGGACCGGCCCGCTGGGCCGACGCCAGCGCCTAGCAGCAGATTGATGCGCGTAGGCATCGATGCCGTAACGCCCGGGGCGGTCCTCGAAGATGGCGCAGGTGGGATGCGTCCGATGATGATCAACCTTGTCACCAGCCTGAGCGAGCTCGCGACGGGCGCCGACTTTGTGCTCTTCGAGAACCCTCAGGTCCCACTACCCGAGCTGGCGGGGCTGCCCCACCTGACGCGAGTCGCGTGCCCCGGCGTTCCCTCCGGGCGGCTTCTCCGTGTCCTTTACCAGAACTCAATCTATCCGTCAGTTCTCAAACGCTACAAGCTCGACGTTTTCCTGGCGACCTGCAACGTGCTGCCGCTCATGGCCCCCAGCCCGGCCGTTGTCATCGTCCAGTCGCTGCAATTCTTCAACCACGAACCAGTCTTTGGTCGTTTTCGAGGCGCATATCTCCGGTGGGCCGTGCGCGCCTCGCTTCGCGCCGCCGATGCGGTCATTGCCGTGTCCTCGACGGCACGAGAAGACACGGCGCGCCTCACGGGCATCCCGAAGAAGAAAATTCACGTTGTCCAGCACGGGCTGTTTCGGTCGTTCGCCACGCCGCGGTCAATTGCTGAGAGTCCAACTCCCGATCCGCCCTACATCCTGACCGTTTCGACCCTCTACCGCTTCAAGAACACGCGTCGGCTCATCGAGGCGTTTGCGTTACTGCGGCATCGAGATCACATTCCTCACCGTCTTCGCATCATCGGTGGGGACGCGGATGTCACGGCAGCCGAGCTTCGAAAGGTGGCGGAGGCATTGGACGTTTCGGATCACGTGGACTTCCTCGGGGCCGTTCCCCATGACGAATTACCCGCACATTATTCGCAAGCCGCCGTCTTTGTCTATCCATCGCTGTACGAGACCTTTGGACTGCCCCCGTTGGAGGCGATGGCGGTCGGGTGCCCCGTCGTTGCGGCCAACGCGTCGGCGATTCCGGAGGTGGTGGGTCAGGCGGCCGAACTCGTCGATCCCATGGACGCCGAGGCCATCCGCCGCGGCATCGCCCGCGTCCTTTTCGACACCCGCCGACGATCAGAGCTGATCGAGAGCGGGCGGCAATGGGTCAAACGATTCACCTGGCAGCGTGCCGCCCAGGAGACGATGGAGATCCTGTCCGCAGTGAGAGCGAGTCGAGGCCGTCCATAGCCCGGGTCGGTCAGTTGTCAGGCTGCAGGACGAACTCGCCGAGCGCGTAGCGCTGCGGCGTTTTTGGATGATTCAGGGCCGTCTCAACCGTCACCTCTTGCCAGGGGCCGCCGGCGGTCCGCGCCAGGGCCCGGGCGTCGACGACTCGAAAGCCATCGATCAGGCGGGGGAAGCGTTCGCGCCCATAGACGCGGTGCCAGGGGCGAAGCACGTAATCCTGCCCGAGCGGGAGCGTCAGGATGAGCCGGCCGTCGACCGGCAACAACCCCTTAACCTTTCGCATGCATCTGAGATCGGCATCATTCTCATCGGCGGCTCCGTAGCGACCACCAAGGCCAAAGTGCTCGATCGCTGAGCACAGGATCACCAGGTCGAACCGCTCGCTGCCAAAGTCCCACTCGAGGAAATCTCCTTGAATGACACGAAACAGGGGCACCACAAACGGCTGAAACGGTTCGAGATCGATCGCCGTGGTGTCGAAGCCCGCCGCCTGGAGCGCCGCTGGTACCGGGGATGGCCCGGAGCCGATGT
>JGI12635J15846_10003701_pt1 | contig 13272 bp, 11 predicted proteins | sample BlaSpr_A8_OM2_M2_FD_15846 | JGI IMG/M metagenome (IMG submission 15846) | reverse complement strand
CCGGCGATCGCGGGCCCGAGCGCCGAGTAGTACGCGACGCCCATCCACGTCGGGAATCTCGGGATCGCGATCGAGGCCGCCGGCAGCCGCGCCAGCACGTACGCGACCTGCTCGACGTAGACGAGAAGGCCGGCGACCGAAATCGCGAGCAGGCGCCCGACGAACTCGGGCGCAGCGCTGAGCGCACCCAGGACCAGCCCGCACACGACGAGCGCGGGCAGGATCGGCAGCGTGAGGGCGTTGGCGATGGGCGCGGCTGGGGACAGGACGTGGAAGTCGGTCGCCATCATCGGCAGCGTCCCGACCTGCGCGGCGCACGTCACCGCGAAGGGCTCTCGCAGAACGCGGGGAAGGAAGCGAACCCGCTCGGCGACGGCCGGGGTGAGCAGGATTATCGCGGCCGTTCCGGCGAAAGACAGCTGAAACCCGACGTCCCACGCGTACTCGGGTCGCCAGCCGAGCATCGCCGCCGCGGCGACACCAAGCGAGGTCCACACATGCGACGGACGCCCGAGGTGCCCGGCCGCGATGGCGAGGCCGCCCATCGCCGAGGAGCGGATCGCCGCGGGCGTCGCGCCGCCGACCATCGCATAGAGGCCGATCAGGCCCATGGCGGGCAGCGCTGCGAAGCGGCCGAGGATGGGATTCAGCGCGCCCTCGACGATGCGGGCGAAGACCGCGACCTTGAGCCCGCTCAGGACGAGAAGGTGGATGAGGCCTGTCGCGATCAGCGCCTGCTGCAGCTGGGCGGGGATGCCCTGGCGAATGCCGAGCACGATCCCGAGCAGGACGGCGGCGTGCGGCGCCGGCAGCATGGCGTCCAACGCCGAGGTGAAACGCGCCCGAAGCCACCCGGGCAGACCGGCGAGTCCCTTCGCGCTGCTCGTGATGTCGAAGCTCGAGGCCTGCAGCTCCAGGTAGGCGTGGCGCTGCGCGAGATAAGCCCTGCGGTCAAAGGCGGGGAGGTCGCGCGGCAGCATCAGCCGACCCGTGGCCACGACCTCGTCGCCAAACGAGACCTCGGTCGGCCCGCGCCAGCGGACCATCAGGTTGCCGATGTCCGTGATCACGGTCGCGCCGGCGACGATCGCCGTCGGCTCGACGAGCACCTCTGCGCCGCCGCCCGCGGGGCGGCTGTCGTCGGCGACTCGCCCAGTGATGGAGACGGTCGTGCCCGCAAGCTGCGCCGCGCGCAAAGGAACCTGGGGATCGGCGGGCGGAAGCTCGGCGCGGCCCACGCCCAGCAGCGCGACCGCAAGCGCGAGGGCGACCAGCGCGGGGCGCAGCAGCAGCGCAAGCATCGCAACTGGGATGGCGAGTGCGACCGCGACCACCCCGACGACCGCTTGCGACGGGATGAGCACAACCGCCGCCGCGAGCGCGGCCGACCACGCGATGGAAAGGACCAGCGCCGGGTAGCGCGTCACAGCGTCAGGTAGCGGCGCACGATGACGTACTCCGCCTCGCTCATGCCGAGGATGTCGACCAGCTCGCGCGTGTTCTGGAAGCCGCCGAAGTTGGTGCGGTAGTCGATGCAGTCCTGGGCGAACACCTCGGTGAAGCCGGGCAGCGCCGCCAGCTCCTCGAGCGTGGCCGTGTTCAGGTTCGTCCGAGGTACGACGGTGCCCGTAGATGTTTTCGCGAATGGAACCTTGACCTGCTCGCCGTCCTTCAGGCGGCCGGCGAGATTCGGCACGCGCGACATGTCGGCGTCGGGGCTGAACCCGCCCGCCGCCGCGATCGCGTCGTACACGCGGTCACCCCGCGGCAGCCGGTAAAGGCCCGGCTTGTCGACCGCGCCGATGACGTCCACCAGCAGGCCGGGTTGGGCGGGCACGCCAAGAGCGGCATTGGCCTGCGCAGCGGGGCCGGCCTGCGAAGAAGAAGAAGAAGAAGAAGAGGATGCGGAGGACGCATACACCAACGCACCGGCGACCAGGGCCAGCACTAAAGTGATCGGCGCGCCAATCAACAAAAGTCGCTTCCAGCCGGGCACGAATCGCATGGCCCCGAGCGTATGAAGCGCGAGACCAGGTGGGAACCCAGCCTGTTAAGGGCCTTGTACGATCCCAACAGTGGCGCGGGGCACCAAAGGCACGGCGACCGCATTCCTCCTGCACGGCGAGGAACGATTCCTCGTCGACGAGCGGGCGCGGGCGATGCTCGATGACTGGAAGAAAGACCTCGTATCGGATTTCGGCCTCGACACGATGGAAGGCCAGGGCCTCACCCCCGCGCGCCTGCAGGACGCCGTCCTCCAGGCCCCGTTCCTAGATCCCTACCGCATCGTGCACGTCCGCTGGCTCCCCGCCAACAAGGCAGAGTCCGTGGCGAGCGCCCTCCAAGAGATTCCCCCCACTACGCGGCTGATCATCACCGTCGCCGGAAAGGTCGCCGCCTCCAACAAGACCGCGAAGGCGGTCACCGCCGCGGGCGGAACCGTGGAGGAGATGCAGCACCTCAAGGGCCGCGCGCTCACCGACTGGGCATCGAAGCGCGCAGTGGAGAAACACCAGATCACGCCCGCCGTCGCCGCGCAGGTCGTGAGAACCGCGCCGCCCGACCTCAGCATCATCGACTCCGAGCTCGCCAAGCTCGCCGCCTACCAGGCGTCGGGCCAGAAGTTGACCAGCGACGTCGTCCCGCAGCTGCTCGCGGGCGGCCGCGAGGACGAGATCTTCCGGCTCACCGACCACCTGCTGCCGAGTCCAACGAAGCAGGCATTCGAGATCGCGCGCAACCTGACCCGCGGCGGCATCCAGCCAACGTCCGTCGCCTACCGCATGGCGCGCCACTATGCGCTCGTGCTCGAGGTCAAAGCAAAGCAGGAGCGCGGCGAAACGCTGCAGCAGGTGCAGGACGACATGGCCGAGCACCGCTTCGTGATCCAGAAGGCCTATGAGGCGGCTCAGCAGGCCGACTCCGGAAGGCTCGAAGACGCGCTGAAAAAAATCCGCGACTACGAGTGGGAGGTCAAGTCAGGCCAGGTCGACGCCGACCTCGGCCTCGACGTGCTGCTGACCCGGCTCTAGAGCCCCGCTACTTCTTCTTGGCGGGAGCCGCAGCCTTGGCGGCAGCGGGCGCGGCAGCCTTAGCGGAGGCCGGCGCGGCCTTCTTGCCCTTGGCCGCGGGGGCGGGCGCCGGTGCGGCGCCGACGATCTTGGCGAGCTGGCGCGCCAGCCGCGACTTGCGGCGGGCGGCGTTCCGAGGGTGCAGGACCCCCTTGGCCCCGGCGCGGTCGAGGTGGCGGATCGCCTCGAGGGTGACCTCCGCGCGATCGTTTTCCTCGGACGGAGCCTCGACCAGGGCGCGCCGCGCCTTGACGACCATCGTCTTGACCGACGAGCGCACCGCGCGATTGCGCACCGTGCGCTTAGCGCCCGCGCGCGCCTGCTTCTTCGCCGAAGCGGTGCGCTTAGCCACGAACGAGCATCCGGAGGGAGAAGAAAGTCACGAAGCTAGGATTATAGGGGCCAGTGGAGTTCGAGCTCGGCGGCCGGCGCCCCAAGGTGCATCCGGACGCCTACATCGCACCGACCGCGGTCCTCATCGGCGACGTTGAGGTCGGCGCGGGCGCGAGTGTCTGGTTCGGCGCGGTCCTCCGCGGCGACGAAGCCACCATCCACGTCGGCGAGGGCGCCAACATCCAGGACAACGCGGTCATCCACTGCGCCGAAGACCTGCCGACCGTGATCGAGGCAAACGCGAGCGTCGGCCACTCCGCGCAGCTAGAGGGATGCGTCGTCGAGCAGGGAGCCCTGGTGGGGATGGGCGCGACCATGCTGCAGCGCAGCCGCCTCGGCCGGGGCTCGATGCTCGCCGCCGGCGCCGTGCTGCAGGAGGGTCAGCACATCCCACCCGGCCACCTGGCCGCGGGCGTGCCGGCAACCGTGAAGAAGCCGCTCGACGGGTCCTCCAAACACTGGGTCGGCACCGCGGCGCAGCACTATCGGGATCGCGCGACGAGATACCGAGCGCAGCTCCGGCCGATCGCAGATTGACGCTCGCGCTCCCGGCGCGGGCCAAGCTCAACCTCGACCTTTCGGTCGTTTCCAAACGCGCTGACGGATTCCACGAGCTGCGCACCACCTTTCAGGCGATCGACCTCCACGACCTGCTGCTCGTGTCACCCGCCAATGAGACCTCGCTCACAATCTCGGGTTTGAGCGTCGGCAAGAATGACAACTCCGTGAGCAAAGCCCACCAGGCGCTCGAACATGCCGCGCGCCGAAAGCTGCCCGCGGACATCCACCTGCACAAGCGCATCCCGCCCGGGTCCGGCATGGGCGGCGCCAGCTCGGACGCAGCGGCCGCGCTGCGCGCGTTGAAGGCCGTGTACGGGCTCGACGTCGACCTGCGCCCCATCGCCAACAACCTGGGCGCCGACGTCACCTTCTTCCTCCACGGCGGCCACGCGCGCGCGGAGGGCCGCGGCGAGCAGCTCACCAAGCTCGCGGCCGACCCCGCGTGGTTCGCCGTCGCCTGGCCGGGTTTCGAGCTTTCGACCGCCGCGGTATACGAAGCCTGGGACGAGGTGAAGGGCGAAGGACCGAACCACCTTCGTCGCGCCGCGGAGCACGTCGAGCCGCGCCTGACCGACTTCGCCAAGCGCCTGAACGGCGGATGGCAGATGACAGGCAGCGGTTCCGCGTTCTTCAAGCGGTGCGCGAATGAAGAAGAAGCCAGAAGCGCCACGAAAGGCCTCGACGGCTGGACCACCGTGACAAGCTCCATAGAACCGTGGGCGTAAGGAAAACCGCCGCCGTCTGGGCCGGCAAGGCGACCGGCACCCTGAGCCGCATCACAAAACGCGGCGGCGGAACCACGCTGCCCGGCGACATCGCCCGCGCCATCGACCCCAGGATCCTGACCCGCCTCACACAGGACCTGACCCACGGCTCGATCGTTGTCACCGGGACCAACGGCAAGACAACCACGGCGCGACTGATCAGCTGGCTGCTCGAGGGCGCGGGGCACCGCGTCGTCGCGAACCGCGCCGGCGCCAACCTCATCTTCGGCGTCACCACCGCGGCCCTGAACCGCGCGAGCACCGGCGGGCGCCTAAGAGCCGACTGGGGCGTGTTCGAGATCGACGAGGCAAGCCTGCCCAAGGCGGTCGAGGAGATAAAGCCGAAGGCGACGCTGGTGATGAACCTCTTCCGCGACCAGCTCGACCGCTATGGCGAGCTGGAGACGATCGCCAAGAAGATCGAGAAGGCCCTCACGAACCTGGATACCGATGCGAGCGCGATCCTCAACGCAGACGATCCGCGCGTCGCTGAGATCGGGCTGAACCTGCCGCGCAAACCGACGTGGTACGGGCTCGACGACACCAGCGTCGCGACGACAACATTGCCGCACGCCGCCGACGCGCGCACGTGTCCCAAATGCGGCTCGAGCCTGATATTCAGCGCCGTGTACGTCGGCCACGACGGCGTGTACGCGTGTCCAAGGGGCGACTTCGCGCGCCCGGCTCCGGACCTGACCGCGACGCAGATCGAGCTCAACGGCTTCGACGTGCTGGCCACGACCATCGAGGGCAACCGCATCGAGATCCCGCTCGGCGGCCTCTACAACGTGTACAACGTGCTGGCCGCGTACGCGGCCGCGCGGACGATCGGCCTCGAGCCTGAGTACATCGCCCAAAGGCTTCGCACCTTCAAGGCGGCGTTCGGCCGCCAGGAGCGCGTCGAGTTCCGCGGCCGGCACCTTATCCTCGTGCTCAGCAAGAACCCCGCAGGTTTCAACGAAACGGTGCGCACCGCGGTCGACCTCGCGCACGGGACGAATTTCATCCTCGGCCTCAACGACCGCAAGGCCGACGGCACCGACGTGTCGTGGATCTGGGACGTCGACTTCGAGCTTCTGAAGGACAGGGCCCAGGTGGTGATCCCCGCCGGCGTCAGGGCAAACGATCTGGCGGTGCGACTCAAGTACGCGGGCGTCGAGGCCGAGGCACCGCAGACCGACCCCGGCAAGGCTCTGGATCAGCTGATCAAGACCACCAAGGAGGGCGACGTCGCGTACGTGCTGTGCACTTACACCGCGATGCTCGACATCCGCGCCGAGCTGGTGAGGCGCGGCTGGGCGCAGCCATACTGGGAAACGTGACGACCTTCACAGTCGGGTGGCTGTACCCCGACCTGATGAACATCTACGGCGACCGCGGCAACATCATCACGCTGCTGAAGCGCGCGGAGTGGCACGGCTTCGAGCCGAGGCTCGTCGAGCTGGGCCGCGGCGCGAGCGAGCAGATGGCCGACGTCGACGTTTTCTTCTTCGGCGGCGGGCAGGACCGCGAGCAGGCCCTGGTCTACAACGACCTGCTCGAGTACAAGCGGGAGCCGCTGGAGAACGCTGTGAAGGAAGGCGCCCAAGTGCTGGCCGTGTGCGGCGGCTACCAGCTGCTCGGCCATTACTACCAGACGGCTGAAGGCGATCGGTTCGACGGCATCGGTCTCATCGACGTGGCGACCGAGGCCGGCACCAAGCGGTACATCGGCGACGTCGTCGTGCAGACCAGCATCGAAGGCCTCACGCCAGACACGCTCGTCGGATTCGAAAACCACAGCGGCCGCACCTTCCTCGGCAAGGACGTCAAGCCTCTGGGCAAGGTGCTGATGGGCAAGGGCAACAACGGGTCGGACAAGACCGAGGGCTGCGTGCAGGGCGGGGTCATCGGCACGTACCTGCACGGGTCGCTGCTGCCGAAGAACCCGCACCTCGCGGACTACCTGATCAAACGGGCCCTCACGCGACGGGGCGTCGCCGACCTTTCGCCGCTCGACGACTCGGCGGAGCTTGCCGCGCACGGCTGGATCCTGCAGCGCGCACAACGGCAGTAGTCCGGGTGGCCTTTCCGTTTTTCGAGCCGTTCGATCCCGCCGCGGGCGTGCGCGGTGTGAGCGCCTCCTTCAGGATCTGATCGATCGACTCGATCATCACGAACTTCATCTCCTTGCGCAGCTCCGCTGGGATGTCGTCGAGGTCGGCCTCGTTGCGGTTCGGGATGAGGACGCGGCGCAGCCCCGCGCGGTGCGCGCCGAGCACCTTCTCCTTGATCCCGCCGATCGGCAGCACGCGTCCGCGCAGCGTGATCTCGCCCGTCATCGCGACGTCGTCGCGCACGGGGCGCCCAGTCAGGATGGACGCCATCGCGGTGAGCACCGTGACGCCGGCGGACGGTCCCTCCTTCGGCTGCGCGCCCGCGGGCACATGGACGTGGATGTCGTTCTTGTCGAACAGCGTGGGGTCGATGCCGATGTCACCCGCGCGCGCCTTCAGGTAGGAGAGCGCGGCCGCCGCCGACTCCTTCATCACCTCGCCCAGCTGACCGGTGAGCTTCAGCTCGCCCTTGCCCGGCGTGAGCGCCGCCTCGACGAAGATGATCTCGCCACCGCTCGGCGTCCACACCAGGCCGGTCGCGATGCCCGGGCGGTCGATGCGCTCCGCGACGTCGTCAAAGAAGCGGCGCTTGCCCAGCGCGGCGCGCACCTTCTTCACGTCGTCCAGCTTCTTCACCCGCTTGCCGGAGGCCATGTCGGCGACGTCGCGCCGGATCAATGACGCGATCTCGCGCTCGAGGTTGCGCACGCCCGCTTCGCGGGTGTACTCGCGGATGATCATGCGGACCGCGTCCGCCGAGATCACGATCTCGCCGGGCCGGAGCCCGTGCGCGTCCAGCTGCTTGGGCACCAGGAAGCGCTCCGCGATCTGCACCTTCTCGTCCTCGGTGTAGCCGGAGAGGTTCAGGACCTCCATGCGGTCGCGCAGGGCAGGCGGGATCGTCTCCAGCGAGTTCGCCGTGGTGATGAACATGACCTTCGACAGATCGAAGGGCACGTCCAGGTAGTTGTCGCGAAAGTCCTTGTTCTGCTCCGGATCGAGGACTTCCAACAAAGCCGACGACGGGTCGCCGCGCCAGTCGGCGCCGATCTTGTCGACCTCGTCCAGCATGAAGACCGGGTCGTTCGACTCGGCGCGCCGGATCGCCTGCAGGATGCGCCCGGGCATGGCGCCGATGTACGTGCGCCGGTGGCCGCGGATCTCCGCCTCGTCGTGGATGCCGCCCAGCGACGCGCGGGCGAACTTGCGGCCCATGGCGCGCGCGATCGACTGGCCGAGCGAGGTCTTGCCGACCCCGGGCGGTCCGACGAAGCACAGGATGGGCTCGCGTCCGCGCTCCGTCGACTTGCGCACCTGCTTCAGGCGCCGCACGGCGAGGTGCTCGACGATGCGCTGCTTGACCTTGTCGAGGTCGTAGTGGTCGGCGTCGAGGATCCCGCGCGACTTCTTGACGTCGACCTCGCCTCCGGTCGAGATGTTCCAGGGCAGCGAAACGATCAGCTCGAGGTAGGTGCGGATGACCGACGACTCGGGCGACGCGGAGGGGATGCGCTCCAGGCGCGCGATCTCGCGATCCGCCTCGCGCTGCGCCTCGGGCGGAAGGCCCGCCTTCGCGATCCGCTCGCGCAGCTCGCCCAGCTCGGCGTGCTCGCTGTCGAGCTCGCCCAGCTCGCGCTGGATCGCCTTCAGCTGCTCGCGCAGAAAGTACTCGCGCTGCGCCTTGCCCATCTGCTCCTCGGCCTGCGACTGGATCTTGCGGCCGAGCTCCAGCACCTCGAGCTCGTGCGCCATGTGGCCGAGCAGCTTTTCGAGCTTCGCCTTCGCGGAGTCGAGCACGAGGATCTCCTGGCGCTGCTCGGTGGCGAGACGGATGTGATTCGCGATGTAGTACGCGAGGTGCAGCGGGTCGTCGATCGCGCCCGCCGCGCCCGCCAGCTCGGCGGGAAGGTGCGGCGCCAGCGACACCAGCTGCTGAAACGACGAGATCGCGCGGCGCATCAACGCCTCGCGCTCGATCGACTGGATGTCCTCCGTGATCTCGGAGTCCATCTCGACCGCGCATGTCAAGTACGGGTCCTCGGAGATCGCCTTGGTCAGGCGAATTCGCCGCAGGCCCAGCACCGCGAGCTGGACCGTGCCGTCCGGCAGCTTGAGCAGGTGCTGGACGCGGACCATCGTGCCGACGTGGTGGAGGTCCTTGAACCCCACGTCCTCGGCCGTCTCTTCGAGCTGCGTCGCGACCGCGATGTGCCGCTCCACGCCGGTCAGGTCCTCGAGCAGCTGCAGCGACTTCTTGCGCCCCACGGAGAGCGGGATGAAGATGCGCGGGAACACCACGGTCGACTTCAACGGAAGGACCGGAAGATGAGACGGCACGGCGCCCTCCAGGTTCACCGCGGGCATCTCGCTCACAAGAAGGTGATGCTACGCCCGCGAACGTCTGGCAGCGATCTTCTCCACCACGTATTCGGCATCCGCGCCGACGCCATCGATCAGCGACGAGGTGATGCCGTGCTGAAACGGAACGCCCACGAAATACAGTCCCGGCTGCGAGGGGACGACACCGCGCGTGTGCTGCAGGTGTCCGGCCTCGTCCGTGATGGGCAGCTTGATCCAGTCGTACGTGTGGTCGAAGCCCGTGCACCAGACGACACTTCCAACTTCGAGCACCCGGCCGTCGTCCAGGCGCGGCTTTCCATCCTGCACGCCGGTGACCCTCGGCACCCGCTCAACGCCCGCCGCAGCCAGGTGCGCGGGCTTGATTCGCACCAGGGGCTGTCCGCGACTCAGTGCCTGTGAGGCGACACGACGGCCTAGCGGGTTGTCGTTCGAGATGAGGTGCGTCAAGAGCCAGTACGCCGGCGGCGTGAACACCACCGGATAAGGCATCTGGCCGGTACGCCGTCCTGACAACCAGGTCTTGTGGCTCGCGGCCGCATCCAACGCGATTTCGGCGCCCGAGTTTCCCGCGCCCACCACCAGCACATCTCCGGCGCCGAGCTGCGAGTGATTTCGGTATTCGGTGGAGTGAAGCTGCGTGGTCGCCGGGCTCAGCTGCCCGGCGAATTTGGGCTTGCGAGGCGTCGCATAGGCACCGGTGGCGACGACAACCTGGTCCGCTTGCAAGCTCCGCCCGCCGGCGCTTACCTCGAACGTGCTGTCCTCGCGTGTCAGCGTCTCGACTTTCACCCCGAGTCGAAGCGGGAGCGCAAAACGTTTCACGTACGACTCCATGTAGTCAGCCGCCTGGTCCTTGGTCACGACGGTGCTGGGAGGCGCCGGAAAGGGCGCTCCGGGCAAACCGTTGATCCGGGCCGGCGTGAAGAGGCGCAGCGAGTCCCACCGCCTGCGCCACGAATCGCCGCTGCGATCGCCGGCGTCGAGGATGACGAAGCGCACCCCCAGCTTGGCCAGGTGGTAACCCGCGGCGAGACCTGCCTGCCCGCCGCCGATCACGATGACGTCGAAGGGGATCTCGGAGCGATCAGGCGCTGCCATCCCGCCGAGAGAATAGACCTCGGTGATTGAACTGGCGCTCAGGAGTTCGGCCAGAACTCCCCCTGACCCCATCCGGACTGCAATGCCGTCGGGCTTTCGCCCGGATTGAAAACGACCGGGGTCTCCACTCCAGCGGTCAGATCCATGGCGAACACCGTGCCGGTGGGGCTCGTTCCCCACGGACCGCAGGCCGATTGGGCCGGGTCGCACTTCGCTTCCTCGAAGTACCAGATCCAACGATCCTTCACGAAGGTGACCTCGGAGCGCATCTTGTCGGTCAGCAGGCGGGTCGTGTGGCTCGTGATCTGATAGACGTGGACGCGGAGGTCGGTCTGATTCGACGGATCGAGGTACGCGGTGTAGGCGACCTGCGATCCATCCGGCGACAGCCCGGCTTGAAACGGCCATGCGGTCGCGCCCGCGAGTGGCGCAAAGCCGTCTTCCGGCGTCCACGTCCGCGATGCGCCGGTCCGCCCGGTCACGTAGAGACGATGGCCCGTCCGGTCCCATAACGCAGTTGCATCGCCGGGATCGAGCACCTGCACGAGCCTGTGGTCCGCGACCCGGAAAACGTAGGTCGACACGCCGCCTTTGCCGATGGGCCAGCCCGAGACGAGGTACTGCCCGTCGGGAGAAAACGAGAGCACCGGTGGCGAAAGCCCGAACCTGCACACGCAATCGGTCTGTGGCTGGGGGAACACATGAAGCAGGGTGGTGCTGGGTTGGGCGAAGAGCCAGATCTCGATCGTCGGATTGCCTGCCCCGTCTGTGGCCGCCTTAGCGGTGGCAGCTTCATTCCCATCGGGAGTCCAGGCGTTTACGTTGCCGAACGGTGTGTTGAGCAACTTGATCGGCCAGCCGGCGACCACGCTCTCGTTGCCGCTGCCGATCGAATGCAGCACCACCTCGGTGCCTGTGTCGCCCGAACGGCGGATGTAGGCAAAAGTGTCGCCCGTGTACAGGTGGGTCACCGTGTTGGTGACCTGGCACAGCAGCGTGGGATGGATCGGGTCGGTGACCTCGAACAGCGCGTTGCCGATCAGCACCATGGGTCCACCCGTGGGCTTCGCGACGCAGCGGGCAGTGGGCGTCGGGACACCTGGAATCGGGCTCGGTGAGCCTCCTTTTGCCCCAGCCGGGCTCGGCGACACAGAGGCCTCCGCGGTCGGACCCCCTTTCGCCGATGGCGTGGGCGCCGACGCCAGCGGCGACGCGGCGCACGCGGTGGCGGCCAGGAGGGCGGCGGCAAACTGGCATAATCGGGCTGATCTGAGCCCAACTCTGACTGCCGTCATACTCGCCGCCGGCCACGGTACACGTATGCGGTCGCGAATTCCCAAGGTCCTCCACCCGATCTGCGGGCGTCCAATGATCGACTGGGTGCTCGAAGCGGTCAACGAGGCCGGCGCTAAGCACGTTACGGTGATCGCCAACCCCCACCACGCGGAAGTGGCCGCGCACCTCGAGCACTTCTTCCCTCTCCCCTTCAGGGGAGAGGGTCAGGGTGAGGGGCAAACACAGAAAGTAAACGTCGTCTACCAGCGCGACCCCAAGGGGACCGCTCACGCGCTGCGCCAGATCCCCGCCGAGCAGCTGCGCGGCCGCCAGGTCCTGGTCGTCAACGGAGACTCGCCGCTCCTGACCGCCGCCACGGTGCTCCAGGTGGTCCACGCGCACCAGGAATCAGGCAATCCCGCGACAATCGCCGCCGTCGTCGATCCAACCCGCGACGACGGCCGGATCATCCGCGACGCAAACGGAGCGCTCGACCGCATCGTCGAGCGCAAGGACGCGACCCCCGAGATGAAGGCGAGCGTGCACGAGTTCAACGTCGGGCTGTACTGCTTCGACGGGAGCGCCCTCGTCGATGCGCTGCAGAAGGTGACCGACGACAACAAGGCGGGCGAGTTCTACCTGACGGACGTCTTTCTCCACATCAAGCCGGTCACCGTGGTCCAGGTCAAGGACCCCAAGGAGGCGATGGGGGTCAAGGATCGCGTCCGCCTCGCCGAGGCGACGGGCATCCTGCGCCGCCGCCTGCTCGAGCGGTGCATGTTGAACGGGGTCACGATCGTCGACCCCGACAGCACGTTCATCGACGCGGGCGTGACGATCGGCCAGGACACCGTGATCGAGCCTTTCACCGTGATCAAGGGCGCCACCCGCATCGGCGCCGAATGCCGCATCGGCCCGCACGTCTATATAGAGGACGCGAGGATCGGCGACCGGTCGGACTGCGGCCCGTTCGCCAAGCTGCGGCCGGGCACCGAGATCGCGGACGACGTCCACATCGGCAGCTTCACCGAGCTGGTTCGCACCAAGGTGGGGAGCCGCAGCAGGGTGCCGCACGTCTCCTACCTCGGCGACACGGACCTCGGCACGGACGCCAACATCGGCGCGGGTACGATTACCGCCAACTTCGACGGCACGAACAAGAACCGGACCGAGATCGGCGACGGCGCATTCGTGGGCGTGGACACGATGCTGGTCGCTCCCGTCAAACTTGGTAAGGGAGCGCGCACCGGGGCCGGGTCGGTCGTCACGAAGGACATCCCGGACGGCGCGACTGCGGTCGGAGTTCCAGCCAGGGTGATACGGAGAAAGCCAGTGGATTCGGGGTCGGAAAAGGCGTGATCGGCAGGATTCAGACCGCGGTCGAGTACACGGGGACCGAGACCTCGCCCTGGGGCGAGCTGAAGCTCATCTCGGGCGGGGCCAACATGGCCCTTGCCGGACGCATCGCCGAAACCTTGGACGTCCCGCTGACCGACCCGCGCCTGCGCCGGTTCGCGGACGGCGAGATCAACGTGAAGATCGAGGACTCGATGCGCGGCCACGACGTGTTCGTCATCCAGCCCACGTCGCCGCCGGTGAACGAGCACCTGATGGAGCTGTTCATCATCCTCGACGCGCTGCGCCGCGCCTCGG
>JGI12635J15846_10003700_pt1 | contig 13272 bp, 10 predicted proteins | sample BlaSpr_A8_OM2_M2_FD_15846 | JGI IMG/M metagenome (IMG submission 15846) | reverse complement strand
CTGGACGTCCAAGTTCTCAACCAGCACTCGCCGCAGTCGAATCCTTTGGGCGCCACCTTCGATTACGCCAAGGAGTTCAAGAGCCTTGATGTGAACGCCGTGATCGAAGACCTCACCGCGCTCATGACTGATTCGCAGGACTGGTGGCCCGCGGACTTCGGTCACTACGGCGGACTCTTCATTCGAATGGCCTGGCACAGTGCCGGCACCTACCGCGTCGCCGACGGCCGCGGTGGCGCGGCCGGGGGCCAGCAGCGCTTCGCGCCGTTGAACAGCTGGCCCGACAATGCGAATCTCGACAAGGCCCGGAGACTTCTCTGGCCAATCAAGCAGAAATATGGCCGCAAAATCTCCTGGGCCGACCTTTTCGTACTTACGGGCAACGTGGCGCTCGAGTCGATGGGCTTCAAGACCTTCGGCTTTGGGGGCGGTCGAGCAGATACCTGGGAGCCTGAGGAACTCTACTGGGGACCGGAGGGGAGCTGGCTCGGCGATGAACGCTATAGCGGCGAGCGAGAGCTTCAAAAGCCGCTCGGCGCGGTGCAGATGGGCCTGATCTACGTGAACCCCGAGGGACCCAATGGAAAGCCTGATCCGGTCGCGGCGGCACGCGATATCCGTGAGACCTTCGCACGCATGGCGATGAACGACGAAGAGACTGTCGCGCTTATTGCCGGTGGCCACAGCTTTGGCAAAACCCATGGGGCGGGCGATCCCTCTTTGATCGGCCCAGAGCCCGCGGGAGCTCTCATCGAGGACCAGGGCCTTGGCTGGAAGAGCAGATACGGTTCTGGGTTCGGGCCCGATGCCATCACCGGTGGCCCGGAGGTCACCTGGACGCAGACGCCGACGAAGTGGAACAACTACTTCTTCGAGAATCTGTTCAAATATGAATGGGAACTCACGAAGAGTCCGGCGGGCGCCTTTCAGTGGAAGGCCAAGGGAGTGTCCGCAGTGATTCCGGACGCGCACGACAAGTCAAAGAAGCATGTACCGACCATGCTGACCACGGATCTCTCACTGCGCTTCGATTCGGCCTACGAGAAAATCTCACGGCGCTTCTACGAGCACCCGGAGCAGTTCGCGGATGCCTTTGCGCGCGCGTGGTTCAAGCTCACGCATCGCGACATGGGGCCGGTTGCACGCTACTTGGGTCCGCTCGTGCCGAAGGAAACGCTGATCTGGCAGGACCCGATCCCCGCGGTCAATCATCCGCTCATCGGCGAGCAGGATATTGCGGCACTCAAAACTAAGATCCTGGCCTCCGGTCTCTCCGTCTCCGCGCTCGTCTCCGCCGCTTGGGCCTCGGCATCGACCTTCCGCGGGTCCGACAAGCGGGGCGGCGCCAACGGCGCTCGCATTCGGCTCGCCCCTCAGAAGGATTGGGAGGTGAACCAGCCGGCCCAATTGAAGACGGTGCTCGAGAAGCTCGAAGCGATTCAGAAGGACTTCATTGGCTCGGCGGCCGGTGGCAAGAAGGTATCGCTCGCCGACCTGATCGTTCTCGGCGGCTCTGCCGCGGTCGAAAAAGCCTCCAAGGACGCAGGGATCGATGTGAAGGTTCCCTTCACGCCGGGCCGCATGGATGCATCCCAGGAGCAGACCGAAATCGACTCCTTCGCACATATGGAGCCCATTGCGGATGGTTTTCGCAACTATCTGCGCGGACCGCAGCTCATGGCACCCGAAGAAGCCTTGGTAGATCGGGCGCAATTACTGCGGCTCACCGGACCGGAGATGACGGTTCTCGTGGGGGGCCTGCGGGTTCTCGGCGCCAACGCCGGGCAGTCCAAGCACGGTGTCTTTACCAAGCGGCCGGAGAAGCTGACCAATGAGTTCTTCGTGAACCTTCTCGATATGCGCACCGAGTGGCAGTCCGCGGGTACCGAGGGCGTGTATGAGGGTAAAGACCGTAAAACCAAGGAAGTGAAATGGACCGGCACGAGAGTCGATCTCATCTTCGGCTCGCATTCGCAGCTGCGCGCATTTGCGGAGGTCTACGGCTGCGAGGATTCGAAGGAGAAGTTCGCAAAGGACTTTGTGGTGGCGTGGAGCAAAGTGATGAACGCCGACCGGTTCGATCTCTAGTACTCCTACGAAGCGGTGCAAGTACGTCAGGGCGGCGAAGCACACTGCCGTCCTGACGCCCATTAAAATCAACGACTTGAGTCGAACGAGAGCCCATCTTGACATGGTGGGGGTCAGTGGTTCGATCCTACCAGCGCGCACCGGGGTTGACATAAGTCCAGTGCGGCTTATCCTCCGTCACTCGCCGCGTCCCCGGGGTATCCGTCGAAGTACCTGATATTGAAGTATCGGTTGGGGGGCAGATGTCGCGATGGTTGGGCAATCGAACGGGCATCGGCGCCACTGCGGCCGACACGCNCCCTTTGAACACGAAAGCAGCGGCATCGCTGCACTATGATGAACTGTTCGAGTTCGCGCCGGCGGGTTACTTGCTGGTCGATGCCGAGGGTAACATCCAGCTGATCAACCGCACCGGCGCAGCGATGCTCGGCTGGAATGCGGATCGCCTGACGGGCCAACCCCTGCTGCGTTGGATCGTCGCCGCGGATAAAGTATTGCTGAGCACGCTGCAGCATCGGCTGCGTAGTCATCCCCGCGCCCCGGCAGCATCCCTGGTATTGCGGGCAATAAACCGCGAGGGGCGTACCGTACATCTACGTCTGGAGTGTGCACCTGTCGTGCCGGCACAATTCGGGTGCTGGTGCGCAATCATGATCGATGTTTCGGACGAGCAGCAATCGGCGCGCAGGTTGCGCCGTCTGCAGTCGCAGCTCCAGCAGATCGCCCGCCTGAATACCGCCGGTGAGATGGCATCCCACCTCGCGCATGAGCTGAACCAGCCCTTGGGCACGATTATGCTCAACTGCGAGGCGGCCCTGCGCCTGCTCAAGGCCGCTCGCGACCCGGACGCCGAAGTGAGCGAGGCGGTCAGCCAGGCACGTGACGCCGCCGCTTTTGCCAGCAATATCATCCGCCGGGTGCGCGGATTCTTGCGCAACGCCGAGGATCCGCGGGATGTGTGCGAGCTGGGCGCGCTGATCGAGGATGTATCGAAGCTGCTCGAAACAGAGATGCACGACTGCGATATCAGTCTACAGAGGGAGATCGAGCCGGGTCTGCCGGTGGTGAGCGCGGACGCGGTGCAGATCGAACAGGTACTGCTGAATCTCGCGCGCAACGCCATCGAAGCGATCGGCGACCCGGCTGCAAATGCGGATCGCAGGATCACGATCCGCGCCAGCCGCGAGCCCGAGCAGCGGGTACGAGTCAGCGTGCAAGACACCGGTTCTGGACTCAGCAGCGGACAGTTGCGGCAGCTGTTCACGCCCTTCTACACGACCAAACGCGACGGCATGGGCCTTGGCTTGTCCCTCAGCCGCTCGATCGTCGAGGCCCACGGTGGAAAGCTGTGGGCGGAAGCGGATGTTGGGAGAGGCGCCGTGTTCAGCATGATTCTTCCGGCCGCGGGTGAGGTGACGTGTGACGACTGACCGCGTGATTTATGCGGTGGACGACGATGAGCGCTTTCTCGCCGCGCTGATGCGTTCACTGCATGAGACGGGACTCCCGGTTCGCGGTTACAGCTCCGGGCAGGAACTGCTCGACGGCCTGGAGACCAGCTGCAGCGGCTGTGTGGTGAGCGATCTGCGCATGCCCGGGATGGACGGACTCGAGTTGTACCGCCGGCTCAAGGCACGCGGAGCACGGTTGCCGATGATCTTTGTCACGGGACATGGCGATGCGCGACAGGCGGTGGCGGCATTGAAAGCGGGCGCGGCGGATTTCCTCGAGAAGCCGTTTCCCGAACAGGTGCTGCTGCAGAGCGTTGGCCAGGCGCTCGAAGCGGACGCGGTGGAGCGCCGCCTGCTTGCCGACAAGGCGGTCGTGCGTGAGCGCTACGAGAACCTGAGCCCGCGCGAGCGCGCCGTATTCGCGCTGGTCGTCTCGAACCTGCATAACAAAGAGATCGCCTCGGAGCTCAGAATCAGCCCGCGCACGGTCGAGCACCACCGCGAGCACGTGATGCTGAAGATGCAGGCGCACACGATGGCGGAGCTGCTGACCATGGCGATGCTGTGCGGCGTGCGGGAACTCCACCTCTGAGGGGTACGCAGCCTGCGACCCGACCTCTCGAGGGCATGTAGGTAGTCATACCCAGGGAGAGGTCCCCCTAGCCAAGCGCTGCTCCTCCCGGGTAAGAGATGCCATTGGTTGGCGAGGCGGGAGGAGGCAGCATGGCTCAGACCGAGAGCGTCCCCTACGGGCGCAAGACTCAGCGCAAACCGGCGCTCGAAGAGGTCCACATTCTTTGGATCAACGATGGCATGAGCTGCGACGGTGATTCGATTTCGATCACTGCCGCGACCCAGCCGAGCCTCGAGGACGTGGTCTTGGGCGCGATACCGGGTCTGCCGAAAGTACATCTGCACAATCCAGATCTGGCCTACGAAAACGGCGATGAGTTGATGCGTTACTGGCATCAAGCTGCGCGCGGCGAGATCCCATTCGTGCTGGTGATGGAGGGGTCGATCCCAAACGAAAAGCTCTCCGGCGAGGGCTACTGGGCCTACATGGGCAATGACCCGCATACCGGCGAACCCATCACCATACCGGAATGGCTCGACCGGCTCGCCCCGAAAGCGTTGGGCGTGATCGCGTGCGGCACGTGCGCCACTTATGGCGGGATCCATGCCATGCAGGGCAACGCCACCGGCTGCATGGGCGTCAACGACTACCTCGGCTGGACCTGGAAATCCAAAGCGGGGTTGCCGGTGGTCAATGTGCCCGGCTGCCCGGTGCAACCGGACAATTTCATGGAGACCGTGCTTTATCTACTGCGCCAACTCGCCGGGCTTGCGCCGATGATTCCCGTCGATGAGCTCGGTCGGCCGACCTGGCTGTTCGGCAAAACTGTGCACGAGGGCTGCGACCGTGCCGGCTACTACGAGCAGGGCACGTTCGCGACGGCCTATGGTCAGCGGGAGTGCCTGGTAAAGCTCGGGTGCTGGGGGCCGTCGGTGCAATGCAACGTGCCGAAGCGCGGTTGGATGGATGGCGTCGGCGGTTGTCCGAACGTCGGCGGCATCTGCATCGGCTGCACCATGCCGGGCTTCCCGGACAAGTTCATGCCGTTCATGGACGAGCCGCCCGGCGGAGCGCTGTCGACGAACCTGGTGCGGCCCTACGGCGCGCTGGTGAAGTGGCTGCGGGGCTTCACCCAGGACACCTTGAACAAAGAGCCGAAATGGCGGCACAACGGCCCGCAGCTGACGACCAATCCGCCAGCGGAGATTCGCCGCTGAAGCGGCGGCGATGGGCAGTGTGTTTCGGCTGGAGGACACGACATGGCTAGGGTAGAACAGGATGTGGTGACGAAGCTGCGGGACACCACCGTGAAGAGCCGCGGCAACCTCGTCGACATGAATTGGGATCCAATCACGCGGATCGTCGGCAGCCTCGGCATCTATACCAAGATCGATTTCGAGAAGCGCGAGGTCGCCGAATGCCACAGCACCTCGTCGATCTTCCGCGGGTATTCGGTATTCATGAAGGGCAAGGATCCGCGCGACTCGCATTTCATCACCAGCCGCATCTGCGGGATCTGCGGTGACAATCACTGCGTGTGCTCCGTCTACACGCAGAACATGGCGTACGGCATCAAGCCGCCGCCGATCGCCGAGTGGATTATTAACCTGGGCGAAGCGGCCGAGTACATGTTCGACCACAACATCTTCCAGGATAACCTGCTGATGGTCGACTTCTGCGCGAGGATGGTCCAGGAGACCAATCCGGGCGTCTGGGAACAGGCCAAGCGCACGCCTTGTCCGAATGCCGACAAGCACGGCTTCCGGACCATCGCCGATATCATGCTCGCCTTGAATCCCTTCGAGGGAGAGTTCTACCGGGAGACGCTGCAGGTCTCCCGCTACACGCGCGAGATGATCATCCTGATGGAGGGCCGCCACGTGCATCCCTCCACCATCTATCCAGGCGGCGTCGGCACGGTCCCCACGGTGCAGCTGTTCACCGACTACTACGTACGGCTGATGCGCTATTGCGAGTTCATGAAGCGCTGCCTGCCGATGCATGACGATATTTTCGATTTCTTCTACGACGCACTGCCCGGCTACGAGGAGGTCGGACGCCGCCGCATCCTGCTTGGCTGCTGGGGCTCCTTCCAAGACCCGGACAAATGCGACTACCGCTACCAGACGATGAACGACTGGGGCACGGCGATGTTCGTTACCCCGGGCGTGGTGGTCGACGGCAAAGTGGTGACCAACAATTTGGTGGACATCAACCTCAACATGAGGATCCTGCTCGGCAGCTCCTACTACGAGGATTGGGAGCAGCGCGACAAGTTGGTGGACAAGGACCCGCTGGGCAACCCGGTCGACATCCGCCATCCCTGGAACCAGACCACGGTACCGAGACCCCAAAAGCGCAATTTCGACGGCAAGTACTCCTGGGTGATGTCGCCGCGTTGGCTCGACAAGCGCACCGGCGATCACCTCGCGCTCGACACCGGCGGCGGCGCGCTCGCGCGGCTGTGGACAACCGCGCTCTCCGGTCTCGTCGACATCGGCTACGTCAAAGCCACCGGGCACAGCGTCAAGATGTACCTACCGCGCACCTCACTCAAGCCCGAGGTCGAGTTCGAATGGAAGGTGCCGAAGTGGAGCAACGCCATCGAGCGCGATCGCGCGCGCACCTATTTCCAGGTGTACGCCGCGGGCTGCGCGCTATATTTCGTCGAAAAGGCATTGGCCGAGCTGAATGCCGGCCGGACTCAGACATTCACACCGTTCAAGGTGCCGGATGAGGCAATCGGCTGCGGGTTCCACGAGGCGGTGCGCGGCGTGCTTTCGCATCACCTGGTGATCCGCAAAGGCAAGATCGCCAACTATCACCCGTATCCGCCCACTCCTTGGAACGCCAACCCACGCGACAGCTACGGCACGCCGGGACCCTATGAGGACGCCGTCCAGAACACCCCGATCTTCGAGGAGAACGGCCCGGACAGCTTCAAGGGCATCGACATCATGCGGGCGGTCCGGAGCTTCGACCCGTGCCTACCGTGTGGTGTGCACATGTACCTGGGCAACGGCAAGACGCTGCGGCGAACACACGCCCCGGGGAATGGCGGCTTTGGAACCGAGGAGCCGGCCGCGGATGCGCCGGGCGCCGGCGCGTCGGGCGCTGCGCCACCCGTGGACGGCCCGTGATGGAGTCGCGCGAGACGCTCGACCAGTCGATCGAACGCCTGCAGCAGCTGCTGGCGGGACTCGACGGGGTGGCGGACACGGCGACACGCAATTGCTTGCGCGAGCTGGTACAGGTGGTGCTCGATCTGCACCGGCGCGGCTTGGCCGATCTGCTCGACATCGTCAACGAGACCGGCGATCAACCTGCGGACACCCTGTTGCCGCGATTCCTGATCAACCCCGCGGTGCGCGGGCTGCTACTGCTGCACGATCTGCACCCCGATGGCCTGCAGGCGCGCGTTGAGGAGGCCGTGGAGCGCCTGCGTCCGCATCTCGGCGTGCACGCCCTGCGCGTCGAGCTCCTATCGCTCGATCAGGGCCGGGTGCGCCTGCATGTGGTGGTCGCGCCGCACAGCGGCCGACGGCCCGACGCAGCGACGGTGCGGCGCGAGATCGAAACCACGGTGCTGGATTTCGCACCCGATGCGGTGAGCATCGCGATCGAAGGGCTGGAGGTGCTGGATGCCCCGCGCGAGTCGATCGTGCCGGTCTCCGCCATTGCCGGCCGAAAGCAAGCGGGCAGTCATGCCAGCGCTCTCGTCAAATGAGTTCCCCGGGTCCGGCGACAACGGGGCCGCCTCGACGCGCGCGGGCAACTGGGTGGCCGCGTTGCGCGACATCGCCGGTCGCTCGGCGCAGGCCCGGGAACGCTGCGAACTGTGCGGCGCGGAGCTGGAATCCCATCACGCCCATCTGATCGAGCCGCCCACGCAGCGTCTGCTGTGCGCCTGTGCGCCGTGCGCGCTGCTGTTCTCCGATAGCACCGCGGCGCGTTTTCGCCGTGTGCCCGAGGAGGTCGCACGGCTGACCAACTTCACGCTCGATGCCGCCCAGTGGGATGCGCTGGGGATTCCGATCAATATGGTTTTTTTCGTGCGCAGCTCGGCGCCACGGCGCTGGCTGGCTTTGTATCCCGGTCCCGCGGGCGCTACCGAATCACAGCTCGATTTGGCGGCCTGGGACGAGCTAATGCGGACCAATGAGGCCATGAGCACGCTCGCGGACGACGTCGAGGCGCTGCTGATCAATCGCCTGGACGGCGCCGACGATTGCTTTCGCGTCCCCATCGACCGCTGCTACGCGCTGGTCGGATTGATCCGCCGACACTGGCGCGGCGTCGCGGGCGGGAGCGCTGCTGAGAATGCCATCGCGCAGTTTCTCGCCCAGTTGCGTGTCGAGGCTGGAGAGAGCCTCGAGGCTGGACATGCCTGAGCTTGCTTTCTCGCTCCTCGAGGTCGCGCCGGCCCGGCATGCGGCACTGCCGTCGCTCGCCTTCCGGCTCGGTTTGCGGCAGGTCGGGAGGATCGTACCGATCCGCAGCGTCAGCTTGCAGTGTCAGCTGCGAATAGACGCGCGCAAACGCCGCTACGCGAGCAGCGAACAGCAGCGTCTGACGGATCTCTTCGGTACGCCCGAGCGCTGGGGGAACACGCTGCAGAGCCTGCTGTGGACACAGGTGCAGCTGCTGGTGCCGGCGTTCGAGGAGCAGGCCGAGGCCGTGCTGCCGGTGCCGGTGTCCTTCGACTTTGGAATTGCTGCGACCCGCTATTTTCACGGACTCGAGCAAGGCGAGCTGCCGTTGCTGCTGCTGTTCTCCGGCAACATCTTCTACCTGGACGCGGAGGGTGGCCTCGCGATGGGGCCGATCGACTGGTCCGGCGAGATTCAGGCGCGCGTGCCGCTCGCGGTCTGGCGCGCCTTGCGCGATGAGTACTACCCGGATCTGACCTGGCTCGGCGTCCGTCGTGCAACATTCGAGGCGCTCGATGCCTACAAGCGCAGCCTCGGCGTGACGGGCTACGACGAGGCACTGCAGCGGTTACTTCCCGAGGCGCCGTCAACGGCGGTGGTCCAATGAAACTCGAGCGAGTACGGTCGATCGCCGATGCGGTCCTCTACGAAGGCTATATTCTCTATCCGTATCGTTCGAGNGCGACCAAAAATCGCAGCCGCTGGAGCTTCGGCGGCATCTTCCCGCGAGTCTGGTCGGAGGCCACGGCGGGTGCGGAGCCAGGACAACTCGCCAGCGAGTTTCTGGTACGAGGCGGGGAGGGCACGCGGATCGAGTGCTGCCTGCGATTTCTGCAGCCGCTGACCCGAGAGGTGGGCGCGATCGAGCCGCCGCTTGCCACATGGCCGGCGGACGGCGAGCCCGCGTTTCGCGCAGTGTCTCTCCTCGACATCGACGAGCGGCATTATTGCAGCTGGCAGGAGGCCATCGAGCGCGAGTTTCAGTTCGAACCGCTCGAGGTTGCCGGGCTCGCGGAGCGGCCGATGGTCCTCGAATTCACGTGTCCGGCGCAGCGCTCGCTCGAGCCGCTCACCGATCGGGATGGCCTGATCCGCGGATCGCTCCTGCGCCGCCAATGCGCACAGCGCGGTCGCATGCGCCTCTCCGCGGTGCCCGTGGCCGCGGGCGTCTGGCGCGTGGCAGCGTGCATCGAAAACGACACGGCGATGGTGCCTGCGCAGATCCTGCGCCGCGAGGAAGCGAACCTGTACAGTTTTGCCTCGACGCATCTGGTGTTCGGCATCGAGTCGGGCGCATTCGTCTCGCGGCAGGACCCGCCGGAAGCGCTTGCCGAATCGAGCGCGGCCTGCGTCGACCGCGGGCTGTTCCCGATACTCGCGGGGGATCCCGGGACGCACGACCTGCTGCTCGCCGCGCCTATTATTCTCTACGACCACCCCGAGGTCGCGCCCGAAAGCCCCGGACAGTACTACGACGCCACCGAAGTCGACGAGCTGCTCTCGCTCACCATACGCGCGTTGACCGATGCGGAAAAACGCGAGATGGCGGCTGCCGACCCGCGTGCTGCCGCGCTGCTGGCCCGAACCGAGGCGCTGAGCGGCGATGACATGCTCCGGCTGCACGGCCGCTTGCGGGTTGCNCCNCCGGACACAGCGCCGCGGCTGGTCGTTCTCGAGTGCGGCGGCCGACGACTCAACGTCGGCGACCGTGTGCGCCTCAGCCCCCGGCCGCGCGGCGACGTGCTCGATTTGGTGCTCGCCGACAAGACCGCCGTGATCGAGGCCATCGAGCGCGACTTCGATGATCGGGTGCACGTGGCGGTGACGATCGACGAGGATCCGGGCCGCGAATGGGGCCTCGAGCGGATGCCCGGCCACCGATTCTTTTTCGCGCCGGAGGAGATCGAGCCGTTCGAGCGGAGGATTCCCGCATGAAAGTGCTCATCGCCGGCATCGGCAATGTCTTCATGGGCGATGACGGATTCGGCTGCGAGGTCGTGCGCCGGCTCGCGGCCGCGCCGCTGCCTGCGGGCGTCGATGCAATCGATTTCGGCACCGGCGGCATGGATCTCGGCTATGCGCTGACCGAAGGATACGACGCGGCGATTTTGGTCGACACGGTCGCCCCAAATCACGCACCCGGTACCGTCTCGGTGATCGAGCCCGAGCTCGAAGCGTGCGCGACGGCGGAGCTCGTGCCGCATGGCATGGACCCGGTCAGGGTGCTGCGCTTTGCGGCCGCCCTCGGAAAATTGCCGCCGCGGCTGCGACTGGTGGGTTGCGAGCCTGAGTTTCTAGGCGGCGAGGACGGTCACCTGGGTCTCAGCAGCGTGGTGGAGACGTCCATCGAGCGCGCGCTCGTTGAGATCCGGCTGCTGCTCGAGGAGTGGTGCGGGCCGCACCTGGCACGGGAAGTGCGATTTGCCGTGGGATAGCGAGCGCGTGGCGCTCCCGGAGACTAATTATGAATGGTTGGCAAATATTCGGGTGGGTGGTACTGGCGATCGTCGTGCTGCTCGTCCTGCTGAACATCAAGGATCTCCTGCGCTACATTCGGATTCGCTCGATGTAGCGACCATGCAGGCAGCGCCGTTAAGCGAGTCGAGTCCCGTGCGCGGCGAGGCGATCCGCGTGCGCGGCTTGGTGCAGGGTGTGGGCTTCAGACCGGCGGTATGGCGCCTGGCGCGCGAGCTCGGGCTGCGCGGCGCCGTGCGCAACGATGCCGAAGGGGTGCTCATCGAGCTGTGGGGGCCACGCGATACGCGCGAACACTTCGTTCGGCGTCTGGAGCGCGAAGCGCCACCGCTCGCGCGCATTGACGCGCTCGAGCGCGGCCCGCTCTCCCAGCGGCCGCCTGCGGGCTTTCGCATCCTCGAAAGCCGGGGCGGCGAGGTGCACACGGGCGCAGTACCCGACGCGGCGACCTGCAGCGCGTGTCTGGCTGAGATTCGCGACGCGGGCGCGCGCCGCCATGATTACGCGTTCACCAACTGTACACATTGCGGACCACGGCTCTCCATTCTGCGGCGCATTCCCTACGATCGCGCCCATACCAGCATGGAAGCGTTTGCGATGTGTCCGAGCTGTCGCGCGGAATACGACGATCCGGCCGACCGGCGCTTTCACGCTCAGCCGATCGCCTGTCCGGACTGCGGACCGCAACTTTGGCTCGAGGAGAGCGATGGCCGGCGCGTCGAGGACGATCCGATCGCCCACGCACGAGAGTTGCTGCGCGCGGGCCGCATCATCGCGGTCAAGGGCATCGGCGGCTTCCACCTCGCCTGCGACGCCAGCAATGCCGATGCCGTGGCGACGCTGCGTGCGCGCAAGAGACGTGAGCACAAGCCGTTCGCCTTGATGGCACGCTGCCTCGACGTGATTCGCCGCTACTGCAGTTTGCGCGAGGCGGAGATTGCGCTGCTCCGGAGCTCGGCGGCACCCATCGTGCTGTTGCCGATGCTGCGCGGTGCGCGCCTCGCAGCCGCCGTGGCGCCGGGGCAGCGCAGCTACGGCTTCATGTTACCTTACTCGCCGCTCCATCACCTGTTGTTGGCGCAGAGCGACGCGCCCATCGTGCTGACCAGCGGCAACCGCTCCGACGAGCCCCAATGCACGGGCAACGAGGAAGCGCGCGAACGCCTGGCCGGCATTGCCGACGCTTGGCTGATGCACGACCGCGATATCGTCAACCGGCTCGACGATTCGGTGGTGCGCATGGTGGCGGGCGCCGCCGTGCCGCTGCGCCGTGCACGCGGCTATGCGCCTGCGCCCCTGGCGCTACCGCCGGGTTTTGCGCACGCGCCCCAGATATTGGCGCTCGGCGGCGAGCTGAAGAATTGCTTTTGCCTGCTCAAGGATGGCGGCGCCATCCTCTCGCAGCATTTGGGCGACTTGAAGCACGGCCGTGCACAGGCGGCATTCCGCGAGGGACTCACGCTCTATTCGCGATTGTTTGCCCATCGCCCGCGCGCCATTGCCGTGGACCTGCATCCCGACTATCTGTCATCCCGGCACGGGCAGAGCTTGGCCGAGGCGGAGCATCTGCCCCTCTGGGGAGTGCAGCACCATCATGCGCATGTCGCCTCGTGCCTGGCCGACAACGGCGTGCCGCGCGAGGCACCGCCGGTGCTCGGGATGGCGCTGGATGGGCTCGGCTACGGCGCGGACGGCACGATCTGGGGCGGCGAGGTGCTGCTCGCCGACTATCTCGATTACCGCCGGGTTGCGAGTCTCGCGGTGGTGCCGATGCCAGGCGGAGCCGCTGCCATTCGCGAGCCCTGGCGCATGGCCTATGCGCACCTCAAGCGTCTGGACGACGGTTCGCGGCTGCTGCGTGAGTACGCGGCGCTGCCCTTCATGCAGATGCTCGCGAGCAAACCGCTCGCAACGCTCGATGCCATGCTCGCGCGCCGCTTGAATTGCCCCATGACCAGTTCCTGTGGACGGCTGTTCGATGCCGTGGCCGCGGTCTGCGGCCTGGGGCAAACGGTGAGCTACGAGGGCCAGGCGGCCATCGAACTCGAGGCCGCGGCGTTGCCCGAAGCGAGCGGAGGCTATCCTTTCGCGCTCGAGGAACAGCATGGGTTGATGCGCCTCGAGCCGGCGCCGATGTGGCGCCCGCTACTCGAGGATCTGGCCCTCGGCAGGCCCCCCGGCGTGGTCAGTGCGCGTTTTCATGCGGGTCTGGCCGCGGCGCTCGCTGCATTGCTCGAACATCTCGCGAGTGGCG
>JGI12635J15846_10003694_pt1 | contig 13277 bp, 13 predicted proteins | sample BlaSpr_A8_OM2_M2_FD_15846 | JGI IMG/M metagenome (IMG submission 15846) | reverse complement strand
GAAGCGGCACGCACAGGCCCGTTTCCATCGGACGAGCCGATCGGTGGGGCGTCCAGCCCCTGGCGCCGATTCGCAGGCAATCTAACGGGGCCTTACCCTCGCCTCATGTGCGCCAACTTAGCATAGGCTCGCTCAAATGACAATTGTGATTGACATTGACAATCTAAGAGGGAACCGACGGGCTCGATGTCAATAACCATTGTTCTGGGTGTTGGATCGGTTAGGCAGCTGCGGATCGCAATAGTCGGAAGCGGCGAAATGGGTGGAGCGATCGCGACGGCGTTGAGCCGCAGAACCCGTCATGAGATTCGCCTGCGCGGAGCTCGGGCGATCGCGTTGCTGCTGAAGGTCTGACTGCTGACCGGCCGATTCCCCATAGCCGAGGAAATCAAGTATTTCTTCACGCCGAGACATGCCGTCGGAAAAGCCCAAATCTATTAAGTCGCGACAATAGCCGCTCTCAAACAACAAATAACTCAGAACGCCCGCACCATTGGGATCCAGTACGCCGACCCCGCGTCCGAGAATTCGCATGGCGCGCGGCAATTCCCGTGCATGAGAAGCGGCGATCGCATCCATTCGCTCACTTGGCCGGATAACCAAGGTATCGATCGGATTCAGTGCGGGGCTAAAGCGCCACCCACCGTCCTCGCGCACACTGGCAAGGGTGTGATTCACGCGTTGCAGTCGCTCAAGATCCATGTCCAAGGTATCGATAAAGATGGCATCAAGCAGGTGGCCTGCGATTTGCGCAAGCGAAGGGCTGACACTGCCATCACCGAGGACCCGTTCGCCCGTTGTTGGCGAGCCGACGCCAATGACCAACACGCGCCGCGCTCCGAGGTGCAGCGCCGCACTGATGGGCGCCAACTGGTGCATCGATCCATCGCCAAAGTGCTCGCCGCTGATCCGCACGGCCGGAAACACGATAGGGAGCGCGCACGACGCCAGTACGTGCGGTAGACCAATGTCCGCCGGACACCCGACGCGGTGGGCGCGTCGCCATGCACGCTGCGTACCATTGCCCTGGTAGAAGGTGACCGAATCACCCGATACGTAACTCGACGCGGTTATGCTGAGGGCACTCAAGTGGCCGGCCGCGATGACGCGCTGGATACGGCGGAAGTCGATCAGCCGGCCGAGTAGAGAACTCAATGGGGCACAATCCAGCAGAGAAGGTGGCCCAGATCGGTATTTGCGTCGTATCAGCAGCGCTGCCAGGCACCGCAACAAACTCGCTGCGATGCCGGTTAGATCCGTTCGGTAAATGTTGTGCGCATGCAGATTCCCCCAGACCTTGGCGAGTCGCGCGACGCCGGCGGCGAAACGATCTGCGTTGCTGGCCAGGCTTGTTGCATTGATAGCACCGGCAGATGTGCCGCAGATAATCGCGAATGGATTCGCGGCGCCCCGCGGCAGCATGGCTGCAATAGCACGCAAGACCCCGACTTGATACGCGGCTCGCGCGCCGCCCCCGCTCATAATTGCCGCGACAGGAAGGCTCGGTCCTGCGGGCGATGTTTTCATGGGCACTCCTTCGCAACCCCTCTGCGATCGACTCGAGGCGGCGGCCGTGTGTTTTGCAGTTTAAGGCCGAGATGTCCCATTGAACACCTGGTATCTTTCGATAGGGCATATCGACAGAGTAGATACGTCGGAGGGTCATTGCCGGCGCAGCACGACCATGATCTCGCGCATGCTCACCGGACGTTTCCCNATTGAGAAATACCTTTGCCAGCCTCTCCACGCCGNTGCGCCGCCGTCGGCATGCGAAAGTGCATGCGATACTGACTGGGCGCGATCTTGAAATGACGCACAAAGCAGCGACGCAGCAGCTCCGCGCTGGAAAAGCCGCAACGCCTCGCGATCTGTTCCACGCTATCGTCCGTCGAGGTGAGTTGAGCTCGGGCGGCTTCGATGCGAGCCTGCTCGACATAGCGTGCCGGCGTGTTGCCGAGCTCGAGAGCGAACACCCGCGCGAAGTTACGGGTACTCATGGCCGCGCGCTGCGCAAGAATCTCGACCGAGAGATCTTTTGCCAGATTCTCGGCGATCCAGACTTGTAACTCCCGCAGACCCTTGCGCTCCGCCGCCTGCGCGGCAAGCGCCACACTGAACTGCGCCTGACTGCCGGGCCGGCGCAAATAGATAACCAGGCGCCGCGCGACGGCGAGCGCCAAGGCGCTGCCGTAGTCCTCCTCGATGAGCGCCAACGCGAGATCCATGCCGGCCGAGCCCCCTGCGGAGGTATAGATGTTGCCATCCTGCACCCAGATAGGATTCGGATCCCACGACACCGCAGAATGCTGGCGCGCGAAACTCTCGACGTACTTCCAATGCGTCGTGGCGCGCTTGCCGTTCAACAAACCCGCGTTCGCCAGCAGGAAGGCCCCGGTACAGGTGGAGCAGACTCTGCGCGTCCGTCTCGCCATCTTGCGCAACCATGCCAACAGCGCCGGGTCGCTCGGCCCGCGGCTGCCACCGCCACCGGCAATGAGAAGCGTGTCGATCTCTCCTCTCACCCTCCAGTAGTGCTTATGCGCGGTGATTCCGACGCCGGTAATCGTCGGAACCAAGAGGTCGGAGGAATTCGTCACCAGCTCGCACTCGTACGCTCGACGGCCAGATGACTGCTCCAGCATCTCGCTGGCCATGGCAAACGCCTCCAAGGGTCCCAACACATCGCTACCCTGAGCGGGAGGCACGATCAGCGTGACGATCTTTTTCATGCGGTCAGTGTACCTCCGCGCTCTCGGTGATCAGCCCGATCGTCGGGGTTTGCTTCTGGCGCGATACTTGCGGCCATGGAGCGCTTGATCCAGCACCATCTCCGCCATGGCGCGTGCGGCGGCCACGGCGGTGTTGCTGGTGTCGACGTGGGCCGACACCATCGCGCCGTCATAGAGCACTCGGAGCTGTTGCGCCACCCGATCCGGATCGGTCGCGCCCGCTTGTTTGGCGAGATCGGCAAAGAGGGCGAGGTTCCAGGCGCGCGACTCGTCGCACATGGCCCTCACGCTGCTGCCCGGCCGTGCCTCGGCACTGGCCCTGGCAAAGGCGCAGCCGCGGAAATCCGGCTTCGCCACGGCTTCCGCCATCGAGTCGAAAACCGCGAGGATCTTTTCCTTAGGGGTGGCGTAGCGGGCCAGCCGATCGTGCATTCGTAGCTGCCGCGCCTCATGCCGCTGTTGCAGGTAGGAGCGGATCAGTTCCTCCTTGCTGCCGAAGCAATCGTAAAGAGAGGCTTTGGCCACCCCGGCGCGCTCGATCACGCGGTCGATGCCGACCAAGTTGAATCCCTCTTCATAGAACAGCTCGTCGGCGGCGGCGAGCAAGCGCTCCCGTGCAGGGCGTCGATCGTGGGATGGAGATTTTGTAACCATAGGTTTGACTTTAACAGACAGGTCTGTATGATTCAACGAACAGACCGATCTGTCTACCACTATCCCGGAACGAGCATCCCCCATGACATCGCTTTCTGCTTGTGCCAATGGCACGCAAGCCATTGATAGAAAAGACTATGTGTCCAAAAACGCGGCTTTCTACCTGCTGGCTTCGATCACGCTATCGTTTCTCGCCAGCTCCAGCGCCCCGACGCCGCTCTATGCGCTCTATCAGGCGCAATGGGGTTTTTCGCCCATCACGGTAACGGTGATTTTCGGTATCTACGCCATGTCCGTGTTGGCAGCGTTGCTCTCGGTCGGTAGGTTGTCCGACCACCTCGGCCGTCGCCCCGTGCTCATTGCCGCGACCGCGGTGCAGGCGGCGACCATGGTGATATTTGCCACGGCGAGCGGGGTCGCAGGTCTGATGCTGGCGCGGATCATCCAGGGGCTCGCCACGGGCGCGGCCCTAGGCGCCGTCGGTGCCGGGATGATCGACCTGAACAAGGCGCGGGGCGCCACCGCCAATGCCGTCGCGCCGGCATTCGGCACGGCAACGGGCGGCATGCTCTCCGGTTTCCTGGTGCAGTACCTGCCGGCGCCGACCCACCTGGTCTACGCCGTGCTCTGTGTGATTTTCGTGCTGCAAGGTATCGGCGTCGCCTTGATGGCGGATACGATTGCCCCTGCGCCCGGGGCGCTAGCCTCGCTCAAGCCCCAACTCAATCTCCCCGCCGCGGCACGCGGGCCGTTGCTGCTGGCACTACCGGTACTGGTGGCATCGTGGGCGCTGGCCGGCTTTTATGGCTCCCTGGGGCCAATGCTGGTGCGGGCCATGCTCGGCGTCGGTTCGGCGCTTCTGGGCGGCCTGGCCTTATTCGCTTTGGCTGCCAGCGCCGGCCTGGCGGTGCTGGTGCTGCAGCATCGCGAGCCCCGCGCCATGATGACATTCGGCGCGTCCTTGCTGGCCGCCGGCGTCGGCGTCGCCATCTGGTCGCTGCCGCATCACTCAATCGCGGTGTTTTTCGCGGGTACTTGCATCGCGGGCATGGGCTTCGGCACCGGCTTCCAAGGCGCCGTGCGCAGCGTCGTGCCCTTCGCCGCGCCCCACGAGCGGGCCGGCGTGCTTTCCATCGTGTTCGTCGTTTCCTATCTGTCCATGGGCGTGCCGGCGATCGCCGCGGGCGCGTTGGTTGCTCGGCACGGAAACATCCTCGGCATCGGCAAGCAATTCGGCCTTGCGGTCATGGCGCTCGCGCTCGTCGCGGTGCTGGCCGCCGGTCTGCGTACGGCGACGGGCCGCGCCCTGATAGCAGGGCGGTGAGCTCGTGCGCCTGCGGATCGCGCAGATCAGCGCTTCCTAAACCTCGACCAACCGGAGTCACAACAGTGGGCAAGTTGCTGGGCAAAGTGGCGGTCGTCACAGGTGGCACGGAAGGGATTGGACTGGCCACAGCAGCGCTGTTCGCCAAGGAAGGCGCGTATGTCTTCATCATGGGCCGTCGCCGGAAGGAACTCGATGAGGCCGTAACGACAATCGGCAGCAACGTTTCCGGCATTCAGGGAGACGTTACCAAGCTGGGCGATCTCGATCGCCTCTACAAAACCGTCGCGGAGCTGAAGGGGCGGATCGATATCGTGTTCGCCAACGCCGGCGTTGGCGAGTTTTCTCCCTTGGGGGGCATCTCGGAAGAGCATTTCGACAAACTCTTCAACGTCAATGTGAAGGCAGTGCTGTTCACGGTGCAGAAAGCACTTCCGCTGCTGAATGACGGTGCGTCCATCATTCTCACGGGCTCCGTCGCGAGCATCAAAGGTACGCCGGCCTTCTGGGTTTACGGCGCGACGAAGGCGGCGATACGCAATTTCGTCCGAGGTTGGACCATGGAACTCAAGGATCGGCGTATCCGCTCCAACGTTCTGAGTCCGGGTCCGATCGATACTCCCTTGGTGAAGCAGCAATCCGCGGAGGTCATTGAGCGGATCGTGTCGACCGTCCCGGTCGGGCGCATCGGCACAACCGACGAAGTCGCCAAGGCGGCGTTGTTTCTCGCTTCGGATGACTCGAGTTACGTCACCGGCATCGAACTGTTTGTCGATGGCGGCAGGGCGCAGGTCTGAAGTGCTGCCGGTTATGAGGTCATAACGTTTGAGACTAAGGGGGTCCCCAGGGCCGCGATATCATCGAGACTGGCGAACACAGTCCGAGGCCTGTGTGCCGGAGACGATATGTGGAGCATGACCTTAAGATCGGGTTTCTCTGACTGGCTGAAGGGCGTTAGCGAGTCCGCGGACCAAGGCGCCCTTCAGAGAATCAACGAGGTGTTCGAGTCCTTCTCGACCGNGCAACGGATCGAACAGGCGACCGAACTTCTGCCCGGATCGCATGTGCTCACTTCGAGCTTTGGCGCTCAAGCGGCGGTCATGCTGCATCTCGTCAATCAAGTGATTCCGAAGATCCCGGTGGTGCTGATCGATACCGGCTACCTATTCCCGGAGACCTACCGTTTCGTCGACGAGCTCACCGATAAGCTCAAGCTCAATTTGAAAGTGTTCCGCTCCGACGCTTCGCCGGCGTGGCAAGAATCTCGTTTCGGCAAACTGTGGGACCAGGGTCTCGCGGGCATCGAGCAATACAATCGCATCAATAAGCAGGAGCCCTTGGATCGGGCATTGAAGGAGCTTGGCGCCGAGACGTGGTTTGCGGGGCTCCGACGGGTTCAGGCCGCGACCCGGGCCCAGATCGCACCGATCGAATTCAAACGCGGGCGTTACAAGGTGCATCCGCTCTTCGATTGGACCGATCGAGATGTGGGTCAATACTTGACGAAGCACAATCTTCCCTACCACCCGTTGTGGGACAAGGGATATCTCTCGATCGGCGATTGGCATACGACGCGCTCGCTGGCCGAGGTGGATAGCATGGAGGAGCTGCGCTTCTTCGGATTGAAGCGCGAGTGCGGCCTGCACGAAGGCTGACACGCCGATCATTGCGCCGATACCAAGTGAGTGAGCGCAGTGAGTGCAGCTCGGCTGCTCACGAGACGAACAGGCGCTCGCTCACGACAGCAAGCATGATCGCAATGAGCGTTCGCGTGAGCTGCGGTGGAAGACGGATGGTCGCCCGCGTGGCAAGGATGACGCCGGGGATCGAACCCACGAGCAGGCAAGCGAGCACCCGCAAGTTTACGTGACCCAGGACGGCATGCCCCGCTGCCGCGATTGCGGTGATCGGCAAGGCATGGGCGATGTCGGTCGCCACCAGGCGATCGGACGTGAGACGAAGGGGGTAGAGAGCCACCAGCGCCACGACACCCAGAGCGCCGGCACCCACCGACGTCATGGTGACGCCAAATCCCAGCAACGCCCCGGCGGCCACGGTGAGCGCGACTTTATGCCGCTCGGCGCCGTTCAGCCAGAGGGCGGTAAATCTCAGTCCCAGGCGCCGCAACGGATCTTGCAGCAGCAGCGCAGCGGCCGCGAAGGCCAAGATCACCGCCAGGCATCGCGAGATCAACTGATCCACCACGCCGGGGGGGCGATGGTTCAGCCAGAACCAGATGATGACGGCGCCGGCCGCCGGAACACTGCCGATGACGAGCCGCCCCACGATGCGCCAGTCGACTCGCCGGCTGAAGCCAAAAGAGGCGGTGGCGACGAGCTTGGTGCTGGCGGAAAACATGAGGTCGGTGCCCACGGCCACGGCGGGAGGCTGTCCGAAGACGAGCACCAGGATGGGCGTCATCAAGGAGCCGCCGCCCACGCCCGTGAGGCCCACGAGCGCGCCGACAATCAAGCCGCAGAGGGCGTAGAGCAGGGGATTCGACATCTGAGGGCCAGTGTACCCGGGCATCGGCGCGCGTCATGATGCCGATCACGCATAAGCAAAGGCCCGTTCGTCATCATTGGAACTGCGGCTGCAGACGCGGCACCGCAGCGATGACGTCATCAATCGACTTGAATCGCTCCGGGTGCCGGAGCAGCGTGGCCGCCAGGGTGAGCGCGGCGGACTCGCATCGGGCCCGGGCATTGGGATCCTGGATGCCGTCCATATCGAGGACATGGGCGAACCCCAGGATACGCCTGATCATCTTGCAGGCGCCGAANCCCAGCATATCGTCAAATAGCGTACCCATGAACGCTTCGCGCGCCGACTGGAGCGCGGCGGCATCCGTGCGTGCGGCGAACATGGCCCGCGGAAAGGCATCGCCGTTCGCGTGCTCGGCCCAGAGAGAGAGAAATCGGCTGCGGAAGGTGGTCCAGAAGACCTGCACTTGGTCGAGAATCCACGCTCGATGCGCCGATCTGTCGTCGCCAGGCGTTGCGTAGCCGAATTGCGAGTACCAACTGAGCAGCAGATTTCCGAAAAAAGCGCCCAAGTCGAATCCAATCGGCCCGTAGAAGGCGAATTCCGGATCGATGACGCGACTGTCGGTGTCCGTGACCATCACCGAGCCGGAATGAAGGTCGCCGTGAACGAGCGCCTGCGCCTCGGTGAGGAATTTCTGGCCGAAGCGTGCAGCGCGCACCTTCACGAGCGCATCTCGGCGCAGCTCCGCGGCCGCCTCATCCAGCTGGGGAGAGGTGTGATGATTTCGTTCGGCCTCGAAATAGGGCTCGGTGAAGATCAAGTCCACGGTAATTCGTATCAGGGGCTTGTTACCCGCGAACAGCGCGACTCCGTCGAGCTTACGTTCGAACGGCAACGCCAGGTCGGACGTGAAGAAACAGGCCCGTGCGACGTATTCGCCGATATCGCGGGCGACGGAGGGGTAACGGCGGCCGGCGATGAGGCCTTGCCTCAGGATGATGTGCGGCGAGAGCCGCTCCATGATCGTGAAATGGAGTTCAGGGTCATAGTGATAGATGCTCGGAATGAGGTTGCCGACATGGGGGGCGACGGTGCGAAAGTAGGCGTTTTCGAAATGGGCGCGTTCCGGCGACATGGGCCATCCCGGACCTGCCACACGAACATAGGGCAGCGCCTGCTTGAGACAGACCGACCCGGCCGGTCCGTCCACGAGGAACACCAGGTTGAGATTCCCGTCGCCCACTTCCCGGACGCGCCAGTCCTCGGGGCGGCCGCCGAGCAGCGCACGCACCCGGTCGAGACCCGCGATGAGCGGCGGCACACTCGNGGTATCCAGGATCGGGTAGATCGACTGCGGCTCGTCCATGGCTAGCCTTGGCGTGCCGGCGGCCCGGGCAGAACCGCGCCGCCAAATTCCAGACCGGCATCGACGGCGTGCTGCTTTCCGTAGGTACGGAATTTGTCGACGACTCGATCCATTTGCCGCTCGTCGAGAATGCGGATGTCCCCGAGCGCGAGCGCCGCGCAGTATTTGCCGGCGAGATCTTCGACTTCGCCCGCAAGCGATAAGGCGCGATTCAGGTCGATCCCGAGAGCGATGACGCCATGATTGGCCAGCAAACAGGCCAAGCGGCCCTTCAGAGCCTCGAGCGCACCGTCCGACAGCTCTTGGGATCCAAAGGTGTGGTAGGGCGCGCAGCGTATATCGGCACCGCCCGCCACCGCGACCATGTAGTGGAACGCGGGAATCCCGCGGGCAGTGCAAGCGAGACTGGTCGCTTTCGCTGAATGAGTATGAACGATGGCGCCGATCTCACCTCGAGCCTTCAGGATGTCGCGGTGGAAGCGCCATTCGCTCGACGGCCGGCGACGGCCGAACCAGCGGCCCTCCAAGTCCACCAAGGGAATGTCGTCGGGCGCCAGCGATTCGTAGGACATCCCGGTGGGGCTCACGAAGAAGGAGTGCTCATCGCGGCGCACGCTGATGTTGCCCGATGTTCCGTAGGTCAAGCCGCGGCGCGTCAGTTCGCGGCAGCCAAGGACGATGGACTCCCGAAGCGTCTCGTCCGCCATCGCGCCGTGCGGAACACTCATGGCATTGCTCCTTGGTCGGGGTAGAGGCCCAGCAATCCGGACCGGCTCGCAGGGCACACTCCCCGCTCGGTGATCAGTCCCGTCACCAATCTCGCCGGCGTCACGTCGAACGCCAGATTGAGCGCCGGGCTCGTATCCGGCACGATCTGCACCGATTCGAGGGCGCCGGAGGCTGCTTTGCCGGTGACGTGCGTGAGCTCCGTCGGCGAGCGTTCCTCGATCGGGATATCGCTGCCTTCGGCGAGGGACCAGTCGATCGTACTCATCGGCAACGCCACGTAGAAGGGAACGTCATTGTCGCGCGCGGCCAGTGCCTTGAGGTAGGTGCCAATCTTGTTGCAAACGTCTCCTCCCGATGTTGTGCGGTCGCTGCCCACCAGCACCAGGTCGACCTGACCGCGTTGCATGAGATGACCGCCCAAGTTATCGGCAATCACCGTGTGCGGTACGCCGTGCGCACCCAATTCGAACGCGGTCAGCGCGGCGCCCTGATTGCGCGGGCGGGTTTCGTCCACCCACACGTGAACCGGAATGCCGGCGTCGTATGCCATGTAGACCGGCGCGAGCGCGGTTCCCCAGTCGACGCAGGCGAGCCAACCGGCATTGCAATGCGTGAGTATGTTCAAGGGCCGACGCAGCGGCGCGGCGGCCCGGCGGAGGAGCTCGAGGCCGCGAGAGCCGATCGCACGGCACTGCTCGACGTCCTCATCGCAGATGCGCGCGGCTTCCCGAAACGCCACCTCCGCACGTTCCGGCAGCGCCACCCCGGCGAGCGCACGGCGCATCCTCGTCAACGCCCAGGCCAAGTTGTGAGCCGTCGGACGCGTTGCCTCAAGCGTCTGCGCCGCAAGCTCCAAGTGAGCCTCCGAGGAATTCGATCGAAGGGCGAGTGCCAGGCCGTAGGCGGCGGTCGCTCCAATCAGCGGCGCACCGCGCACGACCATGGTGCGGATCGCGCCAGCGGCGTCTTCGAGACTGTCGAGATCACGGGTCGCGAACTCAAAGGGCAAGCGCGACTGATCGATGACGCGGACGGATCCTGTGTCCGTGGGCCAGATGGTGCGATAATGGGTGCCCGAAATCTTCATTGCTTCTCCGACTCGGTAGACTAGACTAACGCATCCAGCTGAGAGCCATTCCTATGACGACAATCAAAGTTTTGCAGAACGGCCCACTCCAGGTCGACGGCGCGGATGTGTCCCTCGTTGACTGGAACGGTGCCGCCTATACGGTCGCCAAGCATCCGTTCTACCTCTGTCGCTGCGGCGCGTCGACGAACAAGCCCTTCTGCGACGGAACCCATTCGAAGATCGGCTTCAAAGCCGCCGAGGCCTCGGTTCCGGGCAGCGTCGACAAACCCGCAAGATAATCGCGGGCCCAGGACGATGACCAAGGGATCCACCTTGCTGGTCGCGGCCTTGGAGAACGAGGGAGTCGACAGAATCTACGGTATCCCGGGCGAGGAGAACCTCGATGTCGTCGAGGCGATCCGTAGATCATCCATCGAATTGGTGTTGACGCGCCATGAACAAGCCGCCGCCTTCATGGCCGCCACGTACGGCCGGCTCACCGGCAAGCCCGGCGTGTGCATCTCGACCCTGGGGCCCGGCGCATTGAACCTCACGACGGGCGCGGCCTACGCTCTTTTGGGCGCCATGCCCATGATCATGATTACCGGTCAAAAAGGAATTCTTTCGTCGCGGCAAGCGCGCTTTCAGGTCGTGGATGTGGTTGCGGCGATGAAGCCGCTGACCAAGCTGTCGCGGCAAATCGTCTCGGCCAGCATGATACCCACCCTGGTGCGGGAGGCATTTCGCGTCGCCGAGGAGGAGCGCCCCGGGCCCGTGCACCTGGAGCTTCCGGAGGACATCGCGGCGGAGAGCTGCGAGGAGGTTGCCCTGGTCGCTCCTCACCCGGTCGAGCTGCCCCTGGCTGGAGCGCAGGCGCTCGATCGTGCCGCCCACCTGATCAGCCTGGCGAAGCGGCCGCTCGCCATGCTCGGCGCAGCCGCGTCGCGGCCACGTTCGACCTCCGGCATCGCGCAGTTCGTACTGCGAACCCGCATTCCTTATTTCACCACGCAGATGGGCAAGGGTACTGTGCCGGGCGGCACCGAACTCTACATGGGTACTGCCGCGCTCTCGGAGCGCGACTACGTGCACGAGGCCATCGATCGCGCCGATCTCATCATCACCATCGGCCATGACACGGTCGAGAAGCCACCCTTCATCATGGGTCCCGGAGGGCCCCAAGTGGTGCACGTCGGCTATCAGCCCGCCAGCGTGGAACAGGTCTACTTCCCGCAGACCGAGGTGATCGGAGACATCGGCCCCTCTCTCGGCCTGCTCGCGGACCGCCTCGAGGGAAAGATTCCGAACGCCGGCGCGCTGCTCTCGCTGCGTGAGGGTATCCTCGCTCATATCGCGGATCGCGCCACCGAAGAGCGCTTCACACCTCAGCGTCTGGTGCACGACATCAGGCGGGTCATGCCGCCTGACGGCATCGTTGCCCTCGACAACGGCATGTACAAGATCTGGTTTGCGCGCAATTACCGAACCCGCGTCGCCAACACCCTGCTGCTCGACAACGCGCTTGCCACCATGGGAGCGGGATTGCCCTCGGCGATGATGGCCGCGATGCTCTATCCGAAGCGCCGTGTGATGGCCGTCTGCGGCGACGGCGGGTTCATGATGAATAGCCAGGAGATGGAGACCGCCGTGCGGTTGAAGTTGAACCTGGTGATTCTGGTGATCGAGGACGGCGCCTACGGCATGATCCGATGGAAGCAATCCGTCGATCACTTTCCCGATTTCGGCATGACCTTCGACAATCCGGATTTCGTGAAGTATGCCGACGCCTATGGCGCCCAGGGGACTCGAGTCGAGGCGATCGGCGATTTCATACCGACGCTGGAGAAGGCATTCACCGCAGGCGGAGTGCACCTGGTCTCCGTCCCGATCGACTATTCCGAGAATCAGCGAGTGCTGGTCGACGAACTCCGCAAGCGGTTCCCCGACTGAGGATTTGGAACTAGCTTGCCGACTCCGCATCCAAGGACTAGCAAGCCAGTCTGCCGCGGTTTTCAGTCCCGGAGGTCGATTCATGAGCTATACGATCGAGGTCAACGGCAGCAAGCACTCGGTTGATGCAGAGGGCGACACGCCGCTCCTGTGGGTCCTGCGCGACATCCTGGACATGACCGGAACCAAGTATGGTTGCGGAGTGGGACAATGCGGGGCCTGCACCGTGCACGCGAACGGAGCGGCGGTGCGCTCCTGCCTGCTGCCGCTGGAGCGTGTCGGTGATTTGCGCATCACCACCATCGAGGGCGTAGGGGCCACCGATATCGGTCGGAAAGTCCAGGAAAAATGGCTGGCATTGGACGTGCCCCAATGCGGGTACTGTCAAGGCGGCCAAATCATGTCGGCTGCCGCCTTGCTCACCCACACGGCCCGACCCGGGGATGCGGAAATCGACGCCGCAATGGCCGGCAATCTGTGCCGCTGCGGGTGCTACCCGCGGATTCGCGCCGCGATCAAACACATTGGCGATTCACGCGCGGCTTGAGGGCTCGAATCATGGCAACCAGCGTCGCTGATCTTCCGATCGATCGCCCCGGGATGTCCCGCAGGAGTTTCCTGATTGCCGGCAGCGCAGTGGGTGGCGGGCTGCTCCTGGCCGCAACGGTGCCGTTTTCCAGGAAGGCGTGGGCGGCGGACAACGACGACTATCCCGTCACGATTTACGCGCGCATCAGTCCGTCCGGCGCGGTGACCCTCCTTGCGCCCAATCCAGAGGTAGGGCAGGGCACTAAAACTGCCTTGCCCATGATCTTCGCGGAAGAGCTCGATGTCGCGTGGAAAGACGTGACTATCGAGATGGCGGATTATCAGGGTGGAAAGATGGGCAGCCAATCCTCCGGCGGCAGCTATTCCACGCCTTCCAATTGGCTGCCGCTGCGTAAAGCGGGCGCGGCAGGTCGGCAGATG
>JGI12635J15846_10003688_pt1 | contig 13282 bp, 15 predicted proteins | sample BlaSpr_A8_OM2_M2_FD_15846 | JGI IMG/M metagenome (IMG submission 15846) | reverse complement strand
CCTGGCGTTTTGTAACCGCCCTGTTTACCCTTGCTACCTGTCCACAACTCAACTGTTCAGTTTGTCTCCTCTCCAAGACCAGGAGTGTGCAGGAGCGCTGATGTGGATCTGGGTAACCTTCGCGTATCTGATTCCCGCAGTGGCCATCGCAATGCAGATACTCTCGCCTCCCAATAAGAGCTCGCACGAACCAGCGCAACTAGCGTGGCGCAACCTCGCGGCACAGCCACGAAATGGTTCCGAGGTGGAGGTGATCTAGACGTGGCGAGCAAATCCATCCTTATTACTAGCGCCCCGTCCGCAACAGCAGCGGACGCACAGCCAACGTTTGCAGTTCGCGCCTATGCGATGGTGTCCGACTATTGGGCGCTTACTAAGCCAGAGGTCAATTCCCTGATCGCGGTGGCAACTTTCACCGGGTTCTATTTGGGTCATGCAACCAAGCCGCAAGGTTTTCCATTCTGGCTGTTGATTCACACGTTATTGGGCACTCTGCTGGTTGCCAGCGGCACCGGTACGCTGAATCAATATATCGAGCGACGTTTCGATGCCCAGATGCGCCGGACGGCCCGGCGGCCTCTGGCTGCCGGCAGGCTGAAGGCTGACGTAGTTCTGGGGTTTGGTGTGGCGCTGTCGGCCTTCGGCAGCATTTATCTTGCGATAGCCGTAAATGCGCTTGCCAGTCTGCTCGCGATTGTCACGCTGCTGTCTTACTTGTTCCTCTACACTCCACTCAAACGAAAAACACCGTTGTGCACTGTGGTCGGGGCCTTTCCGGGCGCTATGCCGCCGCTGATCGGATGGGCAGCAGCATCGGGTAGATTGAGCCCAGAGGCATGGGCACTCTACGCGGCGCTCTTCCTGTGGCAGTTCCCACATTTCATGGCCATCGCATGGATGTATCGTGAGGACTACTCCCGGGCCGGATACTTGGTCCTTCCGAGCGGTAAATCAAAGGCCGGTTTCATGGTCTGGCTGACCGTTTTGCCGCTCCTTGGATTGAATCTCGTTATTTTGATACCGGCGTTCACAGGTCACGCCGGTCCTGTTTATCCAGTTGGCGCTTTGCTCCTCGGTTCAAGCTTTCTCTATTTCGGCGTACAACTGGCTCGTCGAAAATCGAATTCGGCAGCCCGCCGACTACTTCAGGCGTCGATTGTTTTTCTTCCATCGGTTTTCACCTTACTTATGGTTGGAAGGAGCTTGCGCGGAAAATGGGGCAAAGCAGATTGGTAGCAGTTCTACATGAAGAAGCTTGGAATCGCCCGGACGATCTAGGGCACTCGAACCTAACGCGCCAGGTGACAATGCTAGGTGGCTGGTCCACCGCGGAAGGGAGAGTGAAAACCGGTGACAGGGCAGCGTTCTAACCAACTGAACTACGTCCCCAGAGCATCAAGACCTGACAAACCATGCCGCCCCTGGCTCGGCAGGACTTCTTGGTCACGACCGCATATACGACGGCACGCTAATGACGATTATGCGCCCCGTGCCCTTTGCATAGAGAAGCACTCTCAGAGCNGTCGCACGCTGATTGTGCAAACAATAGTAGTACCAGCGCCCCTCTANNAGCTCGGGAACAAGTACGGCGATCGGGTGGTCTGGGTGCTTACGCTCCATCTCCAGTACATATCGAAANANCAGAGTTGTGACCAACCGGTACGGAGAGTGCAGGATCACTAGTTCGGGTGGTTTGAAACCAGCTTCCCGCGCGGGTTTTTCGACGAAATCCTCCCACACACGTATTAAGTCATCAGTAAAAGGTGTTCCATCTNGGCCCTTGGGAGTGATATGTACGACGACCAGGTCTCGNGAGAGCGTGTAGGCAAATCGCAGCGCTTTCTCTGAAATTTTGTCCCAACGCTGCAGCGGCAATATCACGATTGGGCGCGGAATNTCTTTTAGATGGGCCGGACCTTGGCTCTCGGCTTCACGCTCGATTCTCTCGTAATGATGGTGAACTGCGGACATTAACCAGACCAGCCCGGGGATAGCCAATACAGTGAGCCATGCGCCTTCGGTAAACTTCGCCACAATCACTACGCATGTAGTGCATCCGGTAGCCAGTGCGCCCACGCCATTGATCAGCATGCTGCTGAATGCGCCACTGCCTCCCGTTCGTCGCCAATGCATGACCATGCCGGCCTGCGAAAGCGTGAATGCCATAAATGCGCCGACCGCGAACAGTGGGATCAAACGATCGGTCACTCCTTCGAAGGCAATCAGCAGAGATGCGGCCAGGAACGCTAATACATAGACGCCGAACGAAAACACAAGTCGGCGACCACGGATCGTGAACGGNTCCGGCAACCATCGGTCTTCCGCGATGGCACGACANAGACGGGGAAAATCGGCAAAGGAAGTATTCGCNGAAAGCGCCAGCACTGTGAGGNCTGCGGCCATGGTGATNAAGTAAAAGACGCCTCGGCCAGTCACCGCCAGGGTGAGTTGCGACAGGACACTCTGATATCCGGGCTGCCCCGGTGGAGTTGCAGCGATGTCGTAGGCACGACAAAGATACGCGATTCCGGCGAGCAGGAAAATCAGGGTTGCGATGATGACCGTCAAGGTTGCGTGAGCATTCTTGACTTTGGGATCGCGAAAGGCTTGCACGCCGTTGCTCACTGCTTCCACACCCGTCATCGCAGTGCAGCCACTGGAGAATGCTCTCACCAGCAGCCACGCACTGACTGCAGCGACCGCCGGCCCCGGCCTTAGGATCGGCGCGACCGGCACCGGATGCCCGCCACCACTCCAGGTTTTAAAGAGTCCCACGACAATCACGACGCCGAGCGAGCCCACGAACACATAAGTCGGAAGCATGAATGCCAATCCAGCCTCGCGAATGCCACGCAAATTCACCAAAGTGAGCACCAGCAGAATGGCAAGGCAAAGGCGCAGAGTCTGTGGCTGGAGCGCGGGAATGGCCGACACCATTGCACCCACGCCTGCGGAAATTCCCACGGCAACGTTGAGAGTGTAGTCGATCATCAGCGCGGCCCCGGCGACCAAACCGACGCGTTGGCCAAGATTCGCTGAGGCCACGCTGTACGATCCGCCACCGGTCGGGTAAGCAGCAATCGTCTGCCGATACGAGAAGTAAACAATACTCAGCAGAACGATGATCATGAGGCTGATGGGAATGGTGTAGGCGACTCCAGCGAGGCCCAGCGGGATCAGAATGGTCAGCGCGGCTTCAGGGCCGTATGCAGCGGAACTGAGCGCGTCCAGCCCGAACACGGGAACACCGGCCGAAGATTGGATTTGTTCCTTGACGTTCTCGTCAGAAGAAAGCGGACGGCCAAACAGGAAATCAATAACCGATTTCCTCTGCGGCGGAGTGGCGATTTTTTCGATGATTTGCAAAGCGTTGCCTTAGTTCAGATCTCTTGTGTCAGTGAGGTTGTCAGGTTCTGAATTCTACGGCGCAGGGAGAGCAGTGCAGAATCTCGATCGGAGAACGTCTGTTCCGGTGCTTTCGCATAAGCCTCAGCATTCCCCTCGCGGTGTGCCACTGAATCTTCGAACCTCGAAGGCTTGGATGATCGTCCTTCAAGCCGGTCTGCCATCCCCTCCATCGTTAACGCAAAGTCTTCGTCGAACTGCCGCTGTTGGGTCACCAGAGCCGTTGGCAGCTCAAAACCGGGAAGTTGGGCACGATACTTCCAGAGGGCGATTTCTGTTAGGAAGAGCATTCGCACCTGCGCTTGCCATCGAATGATTCGCTCCCGCAATGCGAGGTCCCGCTCGCGGGAAGGGCCGAATTCCAACAGAACGCCCCCAGTAAGATCCCTGACCCGGTCGAAATTGCTGTTGATTGTTTCGCGCAGTGAGTAGCTTCGCTCGCTGGCATTTCTCACATCATTAGATATCGGTTCTCGAGCGAATTGAGCCAGTAGTCGCATATTAGAAGCAAATGTTCTCGTCATCTGCACTGCTGCGGAGACACTCCAGAATTGATCAAACACCAGCCACATGATGAAGAGACCCAGCAAGATGCCGAAAACGCGATCTCGCGCGACCGCGAGTGAGGTCTGAATTTTGAATTCGTTCAAATTGACGAGGTAGAAAGCCAGAGCGACCTGAATTCCGAAGTATGACAGGCGAGGACTGGAGGTTATGAACCAGGAAGACAGGGCGGTAACAGCAAGGAAAAGAACTACAAAACCGGCGATCGAATCGAGATAGGGGAGAATGAATATCTGCGAGCCCATCCCTAATAGAAAGCCGCCAAACATGGCTCCAGTGATGCGAAGGACCTGCTTCTGCCGGGATGAACCAATGGTGGAGAGCGCGGTCAGCAGGCATGTAGTCACGGCCGTGCTGATGCCCGGCCATGCGATCGCGTTGTAGATGAGGTAACAAATGCTCGCAGCCAGGCAGCCCTTTAGCGCGAAGCGAAGGTGATCAGGGTTGACAAAGGCGTCTGGGGCAAGAAGCCTCTGCTGAGGTGGAGCATCTAGCGGCGACGTGTATGCATGAACCGATGGAGCATCTGCAAACACCTGAGGGATGAGAGCAGCTGTGCTCTCCATCTCGCTCAGTAATGGAACGCTGTCGGCCAGTTGAGGATTGTTGTCGAAGTGAACCAGGCCCGGAATTCGCTGATTCATCAAGTCATCGCGGATGCTTAAGACGGTTGAGGCCAAGTTCCGGAACCGGCTTCGATCGCTGGCTGACAAGTCGAAACTGAGTTGCGGCAGAGTCTCCGCAAGGTCGACGAGTCTGCCTACGACGGCTGCAATACCACCCATCTCGACGGAACCATGGGGCGAATCATCCGAGCGCCGCAAGGTGCGCCGCAATAATGATGTTCCAAGCGCGGCGAACCGGATGACTTTTTGCTCCATCCCGCGATCTACAGTGCGGCCCTCAGCGTAGCAACTCAGCAGATTCGCAACTGCAGACAATCGGTCGCTGACGGGCAGAACAACTTCGTCTCCCTGCTGCAACCGGACAAATGCCAGTTCTACCGCCCCAGTGACCACTACGGCTACCAAGACTGCCAAACACAGCCAAAGAGTATCCTCCACGTTGATTTCTGCCGGCACATGCCGGTCCCACAGCGGAATCGCCAGGGCGATCACGTTGATAAACGCCACAGCCGCTGTGTAGTTCGTGAGCACACTGACCGCGTAGAAAGCGAGGAAGAAGGTCCCGATAACCCAGACAAAATGAAGCAGCGGAACATTGATAACAAACCACATTGAAACCAGGAGGTATGTGGTCCCGATTCCGGTAACGAGAAATATTGTTGCCGCGGATTGCATTGTGGATCGAGTGTTTTCACGCGAAACCATCAGTGCATAAACTGCGCCTTGCCAGATGTACGGAATGCGAAATGTCATTCCGACGATCATGATGAGGGTGGCCGCAATCGTCATCTGCGCAACCAGTGCAGCGCGGCCCGGGTACGGCGCGAGCTCTTCTTTGAGAAATTGTCCAAACCAAGTCAACGGACCTGAAGACCGAGGAAGGCTTTGGGCAATAGTTGCCATTCTCAGTTGCCCCGAATTGTGACCACGGCCGACTCGCCGATTCGAAACAGGTCAGGCGTTGGATTCTCGACGCGTACTCGAACCGGGTATCGCGATGCCAGATGTACCCAGTTCAACGTGCGCTGTACATCCGGAAGGCCGGCTTCCAAACGGCCAATCAGATCGGGGTCTGGAGTGACTCCGAAGGCGATACTATCTACCACTCCGGAGAAGCGCTGGTTTGGTCTCGACATCACATAGACGTCGGCTTTCATTCCCGGTGTGATTTGCTTGAGTTGCCCTTCGCGGAAATTGCCGATAGCCCACCAGGTGCGGGCGTCAATGAGGGTGAACATTTGCTGCCCGACGTGGGCATAGGCACCCTCGGAAATCGTAAGATTCGTAACTAGAGCATCAAACGGCGAGTAAACACGGCAGTTGTCCAGGTTATAACGGGCGTTCTTTATCGCTGCCTCTTTTGCCCCACGCTGATTAACGAGTGGCTCCAGAGTCGTTACGGCGTGCTGAGATTGCTCGTGCTGTGCGAGAGCTGAGTTCAACTCCGCCTTGGCGAGCTGTAATCGCGATTCGGCCTGCCGTAGTGCTTCTGACTCTGCGATTTCTGAAGTCCTGGCGCGATCTATCTGGTCTACGGTAACAAATTGCTTTGTGAGCAGCGGCTCAAGACGATGCAAATTGTCGCTCGCATAGGTCCACTCCGCACGCTGCCGGTTGACCGCACGTTCCGAGCTCGTCACGTCGGCTTCTGCGCTATGAATGTTAGCTTGCGAAACAGAAACCGCACTGACCAATGCTGCGATTCTCCGGCGCTCATCGGAGATCTGACCTTCCAGAGTCGCCTGTTCCGAGATGGCTCTCTCAAGCGCGTATTGATAGGGACGCTCATCGATTTCGTAGAGCAGCTCCCCCTTTTTCACGAATTGGTTGTCGCGCACATTCAGGCGAATGAGCGGACCCTCCGCCTGCGGCGCTATCCCGATAAAATTCGCGAAGACTTCGGCATCTTCAGTCCGAGGATAGAAATTTTGGTGATAAAGCACGATCAGTCCGAGGATCACGGCGCCAGCCACGATTCCGATGCTGACCGAAAGCCCTAACCTGCGAGATCCCCTATTCGTCTCGGTGTTCATTGCTTAATGCTCCCTATCTAGCGAAACAACGTGAGCCACAACGCAAATGCGAAGAATGCGGTCAGGCTCGGATATGTCACAATCGGCCAAACAATCTCCACAGATCGCCGCAGAAGTTCTCGTGAGAGGACTGTAAGCAAGATGGCCACGACGAAACAGATCAGCCACGCCGGAAAAAACGAGCCAAGAATGTCGAACGAAGGAGCTCTCCCGCAGCTGGTCAGAGACAAAGTGGCGAGCGGCAACCCATAGCGCAATCTAGCAATGCGATTCGCACTCATGGTTGGGACCTCTTTGTTGATTGGATCGAATCTCCTGTGCGGAACGCCAGGCCCGCGAACGAGGTAAGCACCTGGGTGCGGGCATAGACATCCGCCGACCGGGCTTGCGCGAGAGTGCGCTGTGCGGCCGTAACGTCCAGCAAGCTGCGCACCCCGTAGTTGTACGATTGGAGAGCCGCTTCATAAGACTGGCTGGCGGCTCCGAGAAGTGCGACGGCTGCCTGCCGCTGACGCAACGCAGTGTTCAGGTTGGAATATGCCGTCCAGACCTCGTCCGCAATCTGGTTGCGTTTGACTTCAGCTTGTGCTTCAGCCTCCCGAACGTTAGAGCGCGCTTGTAAGAGTGTGTTCTTCCTTGCGCCTCCATCAAAGATCGTCCACTTGAGACTGAAACTGAGTCCACCGGTCAGGCCCGCTGTGTGGGCCCAATCATACGGCGACTGGATCCCATAGTCCGATTGCGCGGTTGGACTGGCGTTGAGACTCAGGGCCGGATAGTAAGCTGAGCGGGCCTCCTGCACTCTGGCATTTGCGGATCGTATTTCGGCAACCTGTTGCATTAGATCTGGGCGTTGACTGACGGCCCGGTCGATTGCGTCCTCGACCGTGTTACTCATCGAATCCGGCATTGGCAACTGGTCGAGCGGTTGGACCTTGATCGTCAAAGAAGCGCGATCGCCCACCGCTGTTGCCAGGTCCCCCCGAGCGATCGCCTCAGCTCCAAGCACAGATTGCAGATCGTACTCAGCTTGGGCGGTAGCGCTTCGAGCCTCTAATACGTCGGGCAGAGTTGCGAGACCATGCGCGAGCCTATCCTCCGCCGCCTCTTGGACAGCTTCGGCATTGGATAGGCTGGCTCGCGCGGCGTCCTCCTGTCCCATGGAGCTCAAAAGGCGGTAGTATGACTGCTCGACCTGGTAGATGACGATGCGGTGAGTGTCGTTGAAGGCGAAATTTGCGGCCAAGAGTTGAGCCCTAGCTGCGTTGATTCGGCCGCGGCGGGCACCAAAATCAAGAATCGTATAACTCAGGTCCAGTGCGACCTCAAAGTCCTGCGCCCGTTGCCCGTAGAAGCGACTTCCGAAGAAGATTTCTTCCCGACTGGTTTGTGACAACGCAGCAGCCGCCAGAGTCGGATATAACTCACTCCGCGCTACTCCAAGGCTCGCCGCCTGAGCACGAGCACGCTCCCAGGCAACACGCGTTTCAGGGTTATTTGATTCCGCCATATCGATGAGCTCGGCCAGGGAGTACGTCCTGATGGCATTGTGAGGTAGATCCTCGATATGTTCAGCGAGTGCATCACGCACAAACCGCTGTTCATCGGAAGAGTGCCACGGATGATTCCATGAGACGGGCGCACTCTGAGCGAGAGCACAACTGCCCGATTGCAGCACGAGAGACAATGTCGCGCCAGCCAGCAAAGCCGAACGCGATTTCGAGTGTCTCGACATGGCATTGTGGACTCGTCAATCTCCGTATTCACCGCTCATAGCCGTGATCTTGCCGCGGAACATGCGATAGACGACGACAAAGTAAATCGCCGCGAGGACATCCCGAAAGCCCACCACAACAGACCGACGCGTAACGCGTAAGGCCGTGAGCTGCGGAAACAGGTAGTGAATACATGATGGTGAAGGCGACGTGAATTCGATCCAGTACAACCTCAGTCATATCACCCCCTAGGCTCCATCCGGCACGAACTGCGTATTCGCGCCTTCTTTGAAGATGACGTAAGCGCGTTTCCACGGTTCGTCATTGATCAGGCGCCATTTGTGGCCTGAACCGGTGTGGTCCTCTGCCACAAGCACGTCACCCGGATGGAGGGTAAACGTCTCGCCGCCGACCGTCGCAAATTCGAGCACGCCGGCCAACGTAATGACGTACTGAGGAGTTGGGTCGTTGTGCCAGTCAAAAGTGGAATGTGCGGGCGTCTCTTTGAACTCAACCGACTTCGCATCCACCAACTTGGCACCATTCACACTTCCACGTACTACGTGTGAGTTCCCATCAGGCCCCGTGTACAACCGATAAGCGCGAATCATATTCAGTCTCCTTGTTGTTTTCGATCATGCCGCAGTTTTCCCGGACGGGGATTTCTTCTGCTTAGTCGAGATGCTGTTGATGTGCAATACCGCCGCCGTTTCTGCGCGCACACGCTGGCACAGATCCGGATTGTCGATCAGAGATTGCCCGTAGGAAGGAATCATGTCCTTCAACTTGCCCGTCCATCCTGCGTTCGTCAGTTTGTCCCGGAAGCAGCGCTTAATGACCTCAAGCATGATCCAGACTGCAGTTGAGGCACCCGGTGAGGCGCCGAGCATGGCAACTATGGAACCATCGGACGCGGTAACGAGCTCGGTGCCGAATTGCAGAATTCCGCCGTTCACTGGGTCCTTCTTGATGATCTGCACTCGTTGTCCTGCTACTTCGGGTCTCCAATCCTCCTCGTTTGCATTCGGATAAAACTCACGCAGTGCGGCGAACCGCTCGTCCGAGGACTCGATGACCTGCCCTATCAGATATTCTGTGAGAGCCACGTTATCCCTGCCTACAGCCAACAGCGGCAGTAGGTTTTCAGGGTCGATGGAGCCGAAGAGATCGAGATAGGATCCATGCTTGAGAAACTTCGTCGAGAAGCCTGCATAGGGCCCGAAAAGCACAGAAACTTTGCCTTCGATGTGCCGTGTGTCGAGATGCGGGACGGACATCGGCGGTGAACCGACCGAAGCTTTGCCGTAGACCTTCGCATGGTGACGAGAAGAGACTTCCGGGCTATCGCAACGCAGCCAAATTCCGCTTACTGGAAATCCGGCATAGCCCCGCCCTTCCGGAATCCCCGATTTTTGCAACAGACGCAAGGACCCGCCGCCGGCGCCGATAAAAACAAACCTTGCTTGCACGTATCGGTTATCGCCAGTCTGTTCGTCCCTGACTTCCACACGCCAGGCGTCCCCATCGCGCTCGAGATCCTGCACTCGGCTGAAGAAATGAATGGACACTCCATCCTTCCCTTCGAGTGAATCAAGCAGATCCTTTGTGAGTGCGCCGTAGTCCACGTCCGTACCGGTCAACATGCGCGTAGCCGTAACCACGTCATCCGGGTCACGCCCTTCCATAACCAGCGGAATCCATTCTTCGATCTGCTTTTTGTCCTCCGAGTATTCCATCCCGTAATAAAGAGGATGGCTCGAAAGCGCAGCATAACGTTTCCTCAGGAAATTCCGATTATCGACCCCGCGCACGAAACTCATGTGAGGTACGGGATGGAGGAACGACTGCGGGTCCTTTATCGCTCCCTTCGTCACCAGATAGGCCCACAGCTGACGCGAGAGGTCGAACTCGGTGTTGACCTGCAGAGCCTTGGAAATGTCGATGCTGCCGTCAGTTTTCTCCGGCGTGTAATTCAGTTCACAAAGCGCAGCATGGCCGGTGCCGGCGTTGTTCCATGCATTGGAGCTCTCTTGCGCCTCGCTTCCAAGAACTTCATGGATTTCGATTTTCAGCTTGGGATCGAGCTCTTTCAGGATGACCGCGAGTGTAGCGCTCATTATGCCTGCACCAATGAGGACGACATCAGGATGGTTTGCGGAGGTAACGGTTGCCATATTATTTCTCCTTTTGTCAGCTGTGAAATTACCCCAAATTGCTGTTTACACGGGCCAATGATGCGTAAGCCATAGAATGATTGGGACCGTAATTGCTAAAGAAAGCGTTGAAAATAAAAGCATGGATGCCGTTTCAGATTCGGAGGACTTATATCGCGCGGCAAAGAGCACAACAACGGTGGCCAAGGGGAAGCTGCAGCATATTAGCGCCTCACGCGCGAATGGACTGTCGACGTGCAGTAACCGCAGGAGAACCAGCAGGACGACATTTTGTACGACGAGACGGCCGAGGGTGCCGAGGAAAACAACGCGGGAAAATTGAAACGCGTGAGCCGCCAGCACCAGGCCTACGGCAAAGACAGCAACACCGGAAGTCGTGGAACCTATCAACTGAAAGCATGCGGCGATCACTCGCGGCAGGGGTACTTTGGCGAGGACGATACCAATTCCGACAATTGGCGCCCAGAGGAGCGGTGATTTCAAACCTGACGCCAATCCAGTCAGGACAGGATTCGAATTCGAACGCTCCTTGGCGATGCCCCGATGCTTCGCCGCATCTACCTCTAATAAAACGACAGTTGCAGGCACCACGAGGTTAATCGATAAGGCGACCAGTCCCACTGCGCCAGTGGCGGTAGGACCCAGGATCGGCCGGAGAACGGCTAAACCAAAGACCGGGGTAGCGGATGTCGACAGCATAAGGGCGTAAAGGATCGCCGGTGTTCCGCGCAAGCTTTGTATGAATCCCAATACAACCCAAGCAACGAAAAAAAGGCCAACATGAGCCAGCATCAACGCAAGAACGAGACGGCCTTGCTGCAGAAGCAGATTCCTGGGGATCTCGGTCATGCCGACAAATAGAGACGCGGGCAATGCGAACGAAACCGCAAGCTTGCTCAGTCCAGCCGCTTGGTTGGCATCGAATGCGTCGCCTTTGCCGGCGCCATAGCCCAGCGCCAGAACAAAAAATACAGGCAATAGCGCTCCCACCAGTCCGCTCACATTCATGCACGATCTCCTTTCCTCGCGTGTCCAACCGCAAATGACACGGAACGTTTTTTAGAACTCCACCTTGGTTCTGAATCCGAAAACTACGGCGCGCTGCGCGCCCCCTCCCACGTTCGCGTAGTACTGAATGACCGGCTGCACAAGGAGCATGGGCGCAACACCCAGCAGCGCGTTGAACTCAGCCCCCTGCTCTGTCTTCCATGCAGGCGTGCCGGGCGAAAGGAACTGCGCGCTCANGCTGTTTCGCACATAACCCAACGACATGGTGTTGTAAAAACCACCGGCAGCGGCTCGTTGAACCGCACTCCCGTCGTGAGCAGCCTGTTGTTACGATTGATGTCCGCCGGGCTCCAGTCGTAGGCGAACGTAGCGTCCAAACCTTTTGCCGCTTTTGGGTCCACGCGCCAAAGAGCCTGGCTGGCCATCCAATACAGAAGATAGTTGCCCGACCGCGGCGTCACACTCGTCGGCGACGTGAACTTTGCGGGATTGTAGGAAGCGCCGAACTGGTAGAGGCCGGAATATCCCTTGCGGTTCTCGACATTGTCGAAGGCGCGAACGGAGGACGCCTTCCTGCCCGGAGTAAAGCCAATCTCCGAGACGCTAACGGGAGTTCCATTGAACGTCGGAACCAGGCCCGTAGGGTTCTGCGAAAAGGGCGAGCGCACCGCAGCCGCTACCATCGATTTCACATAGAGATTTCGGAGCGGTGCCACGCGGACTTCCACGGCCGGCGTCGAGGGAGGATCGAACGACTCAAGCGTAGTAAACAAATTTCCCAACGCATAGCCCATCGGCTCGAAGATGAAGGACGCTGCGTAGTGGTCGGCTCCGTAGAAATCTTGCTCCGCGAACTGACCAACCCGTGCGGTGAGACGTTTATCCAGCCACCGCTTCTCGATCCACCAAGAATCGAGGCGACAAGTATTCGCGCTCGACATCCCGCTCGGGCTAGTCAGGAGCCCAAGATATGCTCCTAGATTGCCGCCGCCCTGCCACAGCGCTGTCGCGTGAAAATACAATCCTTGCTCACCGACCAGCGTGCCGAGATCAATGTCTACCGTTCCCCGGAAGCGATTCCAACTTGCAAATCGCTCCTGGTGTTCGCCCTTGATGTTCCTAAGCGAATCACTGACGTATTGAAAATCGAATTTAACTCCGCGCTGTTCCAAACGCGTCCGCTCGCCGCCCCAGTGTCCCAAGAGGTGCCCGTGCGGGCCCTGACCGGTCTCATGACTATCCGGGCCGGGCGTTGGTTCCTCTTGCGCCGCCTGCGAAAAAGCCGTGGCCGCAAAGCCATACCAGACGGCCCACAGCAGACAAACAAGTTTGGATGCTGACTTTCTCATAATCTCGTACCGGCGTTCTTCAAGCCGCGTAAAACCACCCATCCCGGGCCTATGGCAGCGACCACCGCCCGCTCGGTCCATTTGCTCTGTCTAGTCTCTACCGCTACGTCGGCTCCGGTCCTTTTCTTCAGAGCCGCTTCAGTTCTCCGATTTGCGATCTGTTGCGCAGTAGCCATTCTCTTGATCCCGTACGTTGTTTACTCCGCCTTGGTGAGATCGGAGGCTGGGTCCTTGTCCAAATTGGTCGTCAAGAAAGATCCTGATTCCGGCAGCCGAACGTCGTACTGGGACACAATCTGAACGCGTGCCTGAAGTTGCCGCGCGGAGCAGTCGAGGACGTGGCCGCCTTTTTTGCGGTCCTTCGAAATAAAGTGAAAATGGTATCCCGGTATGCTGAACGAACTCGAA
>JGI12635J15846_10003687_pt1 | contig 13284 bp, 9 predicted proteins | sample BlaSpr_A8_OM2_M2_FD_15846 | JGI IMG/M metagenome (IMG submission 15846) | reverse complement strand
ATTCCGACTCCCCCCGCCTCCACGTTTCCTTTTGTATTCGTCATTGGAAAACAATTGGGGCGGCAGACCGACATCCGTCGCTTTGCTTTTAGCGTGACGGCTACGTTTGCTCTATTGCCGACGAGCATTAGACAAAAACTGTACGGTTACCCTCAGACCGATAGGCAATGGCCTCGAGTTGTCGTCCAATTCGATCACAGCTTCCAGGATGTCTCGGTCGCTCTTATCCGATGGATCGCCGGTACTGATGCTTTTCCTGCCCATCATCGCAGATATCCGGGCAACCGAACCGCGAAGCTTCTTTCCCTCAAGGGCGTCGGCTTGGATAATCACATTCTGGCCTACAGAGAGCTTGTCTACGTCTCTTTCATCCACTTCGGCCTTAATGTGTCGAGTCGAGGTATCCGCGAGGCTGAATAAAGGACGGGGAGTGACTGTGCTAAAGGACTCGCCGCGCCGCGCATAGACCCTCAAAACGGTTCCGTCGATCGGCGCCACGATGGAGCACTTCCCGATGCGTTCCTGAACGGTTCGCACACGGCCTTCGGCCGCGAGGACGTCGGCATCAGCTCGCGCCGTATCCTCCTGCAAAGGAGGCGCGGCGACTAGCTCTTCTGTACGAAGGGCCGCCCGGAGATTAGCATCAGCCACACCGAGGTCGCGCACAGCCTGGTCATAGGTGGCCCGAGAGACTTGCTCCTTTTGGTAGAGGGCACGCTGCATGTCCAGGCGTGATTTGGCTTCTTCAAAAGTGGCCCGGGCGGCAGCCGTCTTCTCATTGGCTATTTTCTTCTCCTCATCACGCGCGCCTCGCAAGAGCCGTGCCCGTGCCTGGCGGGCGGAATCCGCTTCCGCCATGGCAGTTTGCAACGCCGGCTGGAGGTCGTCGCACGCGATTTCGCCGAGCAAGGTTCCTCGCTTTACGAACTGGCCTTCTTTCACGTACACGGCCTTTAGAATGCCGTCGGCAGCAGCCCCCACCTGAGTGGTTTCTGAGGCGCCTTCGACTCTTCCGGGGGAGGCGAACACGACGGCTCCGCCAGAGTCGTTTGGAGATGTTCCGTGCGCTTGCACCGAATTGCGATGTCTGGAGGTTCCGAAGAAGGCCACACCGCCGCTGACCAGCAGAGCCAGCACACAGCCAAGGACCCAGCGCCGCTGGGCGATCATGGTCAGACCACGAAGTGCCCATATGCGCTGGAGGGTCATGACTTGGTCACCATGCGTTGTACTTGGCCATCGCGGAGAATGACGGTGCGGTGAGCAAATTTCCGCCAGCGTGGGTCGTGGCTCACAACGACAACGGTTCTGCCATGCTCGTCGGCTTGTTTGCGAAGGATTTCGCAGATATTTCTTCCGGCCTCGGCATCCAGAGAGGCGGTTGGCTCGTCAGCGAGAAGGATAGGAGGATTGCCTGCCAAAGCGCGGGCAATGGCGACTCGCTGCTTTTCCCCTGGACTGAGTTCCTTCGGCTCTTGCTGAAGCTTGTCGCCCAGGCCAAATTGAAGGAGTAGATCGCGGGCCATTTCCATACGGCGAGCCTCGCCTGGCTCACGAATCTCGAAGCCTATCGCCACGTTGTCGAGCGCGTTCATGGAGTGAAAGAGGCGGAATGCCTGGAAGACGAAGCTAATTTTCTTTTGGCGAATGGCGGTCTTTTCTGGTTCCGTCAGTTGGTTTACGGCAGCGCCGTCTACGAAGACTGTTCCTTCATCGGGCGATAAGAGACAGCCCAGCATGGATAGCAGTGTGGTCTTCCCGCTGCCCGAAGGGCCCATAACCAGCGAGAGTGTGCCGCGTTCGAACGCTAGTGAAACATTCTGCAGTGCGCGGACACGTGCATCTCCCTTGCCAAAGGAGACGCTCGCGCCCTCAACGCTTAAGAAGTTATCAGGCACGGAACACTCTCCCCGGCTCGACCGTGAGGGCGCTGCGCACGGAAGCAATGGATGCCAATGCGCACATGACTAAGCTGGGTACGACCATGACGGCCGGCAACCACCAGGGTGAGTAGATCCAAGGAATCAGAGATTTGGCGTAACCAACGCTCGGGATAGCCGCAATAAGCCCAAGAATGCTGCCGAGGACTCCGCAGATCAAAGCTTGGGAAAGCACAATGCGCGCGACGAATGTTTGCGATGCCCCAAGCGCCTTCAACGTGGCGTACTCCTCAATATTTTCCATTGTGTTGGCGTAAATGGTTTGCGAGACAACTACGAGGCCGATGAGGAAGGCCAAAACGGCAGCGGTCAGAATCGCGCCGCCTGCCCCAGTTTTCATGGTCCAGTACATTCGGGACTTATGTGCAAATTCGCTTTGCGTCAGGACATCGATCTCGGGAAGCCGCTGCCTGAGGTTTTGTTGCACGTCCGCAACAGGGTAGCCATTGCCGACGCGCAGGAGAATGTACATGGCGTCTTCGGAGCGAAAACCCATGAAGTGAGCGGCATTGCGATACGACGTGAACAGAAAAGGGACACCCAGGAAAGCCCCGTATCCTTCGATCTCTCGCTCGATGCTGGCACGATGACGATTTATCTCAACTTCCGCAGGCAAAGAGCTGACTTGCATTTGCTTGCGATCGCTTACGTCGTAAAGAACCGCATCCGGTGATGTTTCTCCAGCGGACTCAAGCATGTTGGGAACGGGGAAGCGGCTGCCGATATTCGGATCGGCGCCAACCAAAGCGACGACTTGCTGCGTGCCGTTGGGCGTGCGGTACACTGCGAAGGCCATGCACACGCGACCGGTTTCTACTACGCCCGGTACGCCGGCCGCCATTTCTCTAACGCGACTTTCCAACGTGGTTCCAAACTCAAAGGCCTGCACACCGCGAGCAGTGATCCAAATGTCGGAATCGCTGGCATCGATAAGCCGGGACGCCGCCCGCAGGAAGCCGGCTAAGAGACTGCCTTGAAAGATCATCAAGAACACGGCAAAACACACGCCGAGTACGGTCACCGAGAACCGGCTTCGATCGTGAATGATGTTTTGCCAAGCGAGTTTCATAGTAGCTGAGTATGTTCAGTTTCAGAGATTGGAGACCACCGTCGTACTGCCACGCGTTTAGCTATTTGGTTTCGCACGCTTGCCACGTAGGGTCTCCAGCCAATAATGCCGTAGTTCCTTCCGCCGACAACGGTCGCGAAAAGTAATATCCCTGGCCATATTTGCACTGCAGCTTTTTGAGCAAAAGCACCTGTTGGACGGTCTCCACCCCCTCGGCAACTACGTCTAGCTTGAGATTATTGGCCATTGGCAGAATGGTTCGCGCTATCTCCATACCTTCTCCCTCGTTTCCCATACCGCTGATGAAGGAGCGATCGATCTTCAAAGTATCGAGGGGGAACCGGTGTAGGTAGCTCAATGAAGAATAGCCGGTACCGAAATCATCGATGGCCAACCGAATGCCCAGGGATTTTATTTGCGTCAACATGGCCACGGCCCCTGTCGGGTCTCCCATCACGGTGCTTTCCGTGATTTCGAGCTTCAGAGCTTCGGCTGGAAGGGCGAGATCACTTAGCAATCTTCTAATGTCTTCGACCAGGTTCGGCTGTAGAAACTGCTTGGCAGACAAGTTGACGCTGACGGTTAGATGGCGATGGATACCCGAAGCTGCTCGCCATTCGCTGATTTGCCGGCAGGCCTCGCGCAAATTCCACCAACCAAGCTCGCGGATTAAGCCCGTTTCTTCGGCAACTGGAATAAATTCACTGGGCCCAAGGAGGCCGCGGGTGGGATGCTGCCAACGCAGCAGAGCCTCGAAGCCTGCGATTTCTCCGGAAACCAGCGCAACAATCGGTTGATAGAAATTGCGAAATTCTCCGCGTTCGAGAGCGCGACGCAAATCCGTCTCCAATTGCAAACGAGCCATCACACTGGCGCGCATATCGGCGTCGAACACTTCATAACGAGCCTTCCCCAAAGACTTGGCCCGATACATCGCCGTGTCGGCATCCCTCAAAATCTCGTCAGGCTGCTCGTAAGCCGAATTGCCAAGGGCAATTCCGATGCTTACGGAGGTGAATACCTCTTTCCCGCCCAAAACGAATGGCGACGCTAGGGCCTTCATCATGCGGTCCGCGGCTCGCTTGGCGTCGCTCGGATCTTTGATATCGTCGAGCAGAACGGTAAACTCATCTCCGCCCAGGCGCGCGACGGTGAATGTCTCCCCTAACCGCGCCACGGTATCGGTTGACCGCAAACATTTCTCCAACCGCTGGGCTACTCCTAGCAGGAGTTGATCGCCAATCAAGTGGCCCATACTGTCGTTGATCATCTTGAAGCCATCAAGGTCCATGAACAGAACCGCAAATAACTGATCTTTGCGGCGCTTGGTGTGCTTGATGAGCCGGCCTACCCGGTCGATAAACAACAGGCGATTGGGTAGACCGGTGAGTGGGTCGGATACCTTTCCCTCGGTAATGTCAGTCTGTGAACCGGCCATGCGCAAAGCGTTTCCAGAGCTGTCATGAACGGCGACCCCGCGGCTCAGCATCCAACGAAAGGTGCCATCCTTGTGCAGCACACGGTGTTCACTCTCGAAGTGAGGGGTCAAACCTTTTTGATGCGCGGCAATCTCCTCTTTCACTCGTTCTCGATCCGCGTCATGAATCCGGTCAAACCACTCCTCAGGTTTGTCACCAATTTCGGCTTCCTGATGGCCTAACATAGCTTTCCAACGGGCGGAGAAATGCACGACGTTAGCGGACAAATTCCAGTCCCACAGCCCATCGTTGGAGCCACGAGCCGCAAGGGCATAGCGCTCCTCGCTTTCCTTCAACGCCTCCTGCGCGTGTTTGTGTGACAGCTGCGTGCTTATGCGAGCCACCGCAACTGGAAAATCAATTGGCTTCGTCAAGTAATCGTTAGCGCCTAAGTCCAGGGCTCTGACAATATCGTCGCTCTGTGCTTTTGCCGTGACCATGATGATCGGCAACTCGGCTGCAGAGTAGTGATCACGCAGCTTTTGCAATGCATCAAGACCGCTGACCTCTGGCATTTCAATATCCAACAAAACCAGGTCCACGGCATCTTCTTTGAGACGTTCCAGCAATCCCTTCGCATTCTCCGCCAATTTGACAACATAGCCCTTGCGCAGGAGTCGGCGAGCGAGCATGTCCCGGTTCATTTCGTTGTCATCCACGATGAGCAGTCGGTTGGGCCGGGAATTCATCATAGTTTCTTCACCGTGAGCAAGTCGTTGACCTTTTCAATTGCAGAAGCACATTTGAACGGGGCGCGCAGATTTTTCGGTGATGCCGCATCCAACACTTCTCTAACTCTATTCCTCAACGCCTCGGGCTCGAATGGTTTCTGCAGAAGAAAAGTGCCCTCTTCCAGAACTCCCTGGGCTGCAATCGCCTTATCCGTATAGCCGGACATGAAAAGCACCTTCAGGGTAGGGTATTGTTTGGCCATTTCTTCGGCTAACACACTGCCGCCTATGCCTGGCAACACGACGTCTGTTAACAGCAGATGAATGCTTCCGTGATAATCGCGAGCAATCCCCAGAGCCCGGGCGCCATTGTTCGTTTCCAGCACGGTGTAGCCGCTTTGCACAAGCAAACTGCGAGTCAAGGCACGCAGTGATTCCTCGTCTTCCACCAACAGGATCGTTTCCGACCCTTTCAACGATTTGACCGAGGGCTGGCGATTGTCCCTCTCGACGGCCTCCTCGACCCGTGGTAAGAAAATCTTGAAAGTAGCGCCTTTTGCTGGCTCGCTGTCAACCCAAATGTATCCGCCACTCTGCTTGACTACTCCGTAGACCACGGATAGCCCCAGCCCCGTACCCTTGTCCTTTTCTTTCGTGGTGAAGAACGGCTCAAAAATATGGCTTAGCGTCTCCTTGTCCATGCCAACGCCGGTGTCCGTCACACTCAGCAAAATATAACGGCCGGGAACGGTTGGGGAATGCTGCCCAACAGGGTGTTCGTCTAAATCTACGTTTTGGGTTTCAATAATCAGCTTCCCGCCGCGGGGCATCGCATCCCGCGCGTTCACAGCCAAGTTCATGATCACTTGCTCGATCTGCCCTTGATCTGCCTTGACTCGTCCGAGGTCGGGTTGCAACAAGGTAGTCAGCTCGATATCCTCGCCGATCAAACGCAGAAGCATCTTCCCAATATCAGCTACAACGGTGTTCAGGCTCAGAACCTTGGGTTCGAGAACTTGCTGTCGACTAAACGCCAAGAGTTGCCGAGTCAGCGCCGCGGCGCGTTGTCCTGCCTTCTTGATTTCCTGGATACCTTTACGGAGATCGCTGTCAACGTCCACGCGCTCCTCAAGAACGCTGCCGTAGCCGATAATCACCCCGAGCAAATTGTTAAAGTCATGTGCGATACCTCCAGAAAGGCGTCCGACTGATTCCATTTTTTGCGCTTGGCGAAGCTTCGCCTCCAGCGCCTTTCGCTCTGTGATGTCCTTAAAGATCGCCAGAATGCATTTCTGGCCCGCGATATCGATGACCTCAGCGGAGTTGAGCCCCGCTCGCCGTTCGCCTGACTTTGCCAGAAAAGTGATTTCCATATCACGAACGGCACCGCGTTCCTCGAGAGCTTCGACAAGTTCTCTATAATCCCCTGCCCGTTCCCAGAATCTCAGCTCCAGCGAAGTGCGCCCGATCACTTCCTCACGGGAAAACCCGGTGACATGAAGGAAGCTCTCGTTAACATCTACGAACCGACCATCGGCCAAGTTCGCTATCGTGATCGGTTCGGGGCTCGCATTGAATGCTTTATAGAATCGCTCCTCCGCCTTCTTGCGGTCGCTGATGTCCCGCGTGATAGCGGCGGCTCCAACGACCTTTTCACTCGCGTCTTTGACCGGTGAGATCATCACCGAAACATCGATCCGCTGGCCGTCCTTTCGGATGTGGACAGTTTCATACAGCTGAATTCGCTTACCGAGCTTCAGTTGTTCGAGAATTGCACGTAGCTCATCAGGTTGGTCATCCGGCAAGAGAATCTTTCTAGGCTGCCCGAGCACCTCGCCGGCAGAATAACCATAGACACTCTCGGCGCCTACATTCCAGCTAACGATCGTTCCATCCAGGGTGTGAATGATAATCGCATCGTTGGAGCATTCGATAATCGAGGCCAATTGAGAGAGCTTTTCAGCAATGCGCTTGCGTTCCGCCACGGCACTCTTCAGCTCTTGATTCGCGCGCACAAATGCGCTCGCCCGTTCGGCGACATCGTGCTTCAATTCTTTATCAAGTCTGTCGGCTTCCACTTGCGTGCGTAAGAACTGTAGGTATGCTCTCCAGGAAGCACTATCAAGCAGAAGCGGTAGCAGCATATTGGCCATCACAGCCCCAACATCCGCCCGCTTGTGCCTATCAATCAGACGGTAGACGGATCGCCCGTAGCTATGCGCAGATGACCACCGCGCGCTAGCAGTATCCAGAAGTTCTCTTTCCCGATCCGATTCGACTTGTGCCCTGATATTCTGGACAGACTGTGAGATCCTCGCGCTATTTTCAGCGCATTCGTTTAGCAACGGCCCTATTTCTTCCGTGCATTGTAGTAACAGCTCCATAGTGATTTGGATATTCCGATTGAAATAGTCGAGGACCTCCTCAGCCAGCTCCAGTTTCGTCTGTCTGGCATTCTTAATTGCCTTGTCATCCGCTAAGAGGGATCGGCCCATTGGCAAGTTCATGGCACTCTTTTTGCCACTAGCAAGTTCTCGATTTTTTCGCTCAAGCGCCCAAATTCAATGGGTTTAGTGTCGTAATCATCGCAGCCAGCCTCAAAGGCTTTATCTCGATCCGTCACCAACGCGTGCGCAGTCAATGCAATAATAGGGATGTGCCGCGTTGATTCGCTACTCTTCAGCAGGCGAGTCACTTCCCAGCCGTTCATCAGGGGAAGGCTTATATCCATCAAAATCAGGTCGGGCATCTCCGAACAGGCCAGCAAGTGCCCTTGCTCCCCGTCGTGAGCGGAGATTACCGAGTATCCTTTACGCTGCAAACGCCTGGAGAGCATGTCCCGGTTCATTTCGTTATCTTCGACTAACAAAATCTTTGGCATGGTCGACCTTTCTAGAGCTCTTGAGTTCCGATTCCTTCTGACCTTTGCGACTGCTTGATATGCTTGATATAAAGGGGGTCGCAGGCGCCCCGGTGATAGAGGCCGAACGACCGGTGCGGTGCTTTTCAATAAGTACCGCAAGACGGTCGCGATCGACCGGCTTAATGAGGTAATTGGAAGCTCCCAAATCAAGGCCCATTGCTTCATTGTCGACAATGGTGACCATGATGACCGGGATCTCCGCTAATGAGGAGTCGCTCTTCAGTTTCTTTAGCACTGTCCAGCCATCACACTCCGGCATAACCACATCGAGTGTGATAACGAGCGGGCGAACTTGCCGCGCAAGGCGCACACCTTCTTCGCCACTCGCTGCGGCGACCACATGAAATCCCAACTTGCTAAGAAAACGGGACATAAGGTCTCGAACCGAGGCGTCATCGTCTATGACTAGAATCGTGTCCTTGCGAGCTTTGGATTCATCCGATGACGGTGCGGGATCACTGCTTGCCATTGGCCGCGTGGTTTCCGATGTTTCCGCAATAACCTGGGCCGGCAAGTACACTGTGAAAGTGGCACCTTTCCCGGGCGCGCTCTCGACCGAGATGCGCCCTTTCATCAACTGCACGAACCGATAGGTAATCGCCAGCCCCAAACCAGTTCCGCCGTACTTGCGTGCGATTGAGGCATCAGCTTGGGAAAACTCGTGAAACAGGTTTTCCTTTTGCTTGGCGCTGATTCCGATTCCCGTATCGCTGACACGGAATCGAATCCAATCACGGCCCTCGACTTTGCTTTCGTCTACATCCACCGAGATAGTGCCGTGATCGGTGAACTTGCAGGCGTTACTCAACAGATTGAACAAGATCTGTCTGACTTTCGTGACATCCGCATGCATAGCACCGAGAGTGTTCGCGACGTGCACGTGAATTGTGTTGCCATTTTTAGCCGCAGCAGGCGTCAATGTTGTGGCCATTTCGTCGATCAATGGCGCCAGTTCGAAATTCTCCAGGTGCAAACCCATCTTTCCAGCTTCGATTTTCGACAGGTCCAGAACATCATTGATGAGCGACAACAAATGTTTTCCTGCTGATTGGATCTTGCGAAGATCCTGCACGCTATCCGACTTGCCCGATTCCCGCGTCTCCTCTTCCAACATTTCGCTGTATCCGATGATGGCGTTGAGGGGTGTGCGCAATTCGTGACTCATGTTGGCCAAAAATGTGCTCTTCGCCCGGCTGGCTTCCTCCGCTATGTGTTTGGCCTTCAGGAGTTCTTCCTGCGTTTGTTTCCTATACAGGATCTCTTTCTCCAGTTCGCCGGTCCTGGCCTTCAGTTCCTCATTGGCGCCGCGCAGGGCCGTATCCCTTTGCTGGATTTCGGACAACATGGTATTAAAGCCGTCAATCAACCTTCCTATTTCATCCCCATAGGATTTTGTAGCCCGCACACCGTAGTTGCGGTTGGCCGAAACCATTCTCATGGTGTCTTCCAAATGCAGGATGGGCCGGGAAATCAACCGTTGAAGTCTTGAGGAGACCAACAATGCAAACAAACCCGAGATCAATACAAAAATACAAAGAATACCTGCGTAGCGCTTGGCCCTTAAGCTCCATTGCCGCATGTCCGATTGTAAGAACAGTGTGCCTAGGCGTTCCCCATTTAAGGTCACGTCATGGAATACCTGCAGATATCCCCCTTCAAAGCGATAGCCCTTATCTTGCGAATGGGCGGGAAGCAGCAGGGGTATGACATTGTTGTTGCGAGAGTAGTGCGCAAACATCTTGCTGTCACGGCCGTACAGGCCTGCGGTTACGACATCTTCCTTGGCCGTTAGCGCCGAGAGAGTTGCCGTCGCGGCGGATACGTCCTTGAATTCCATCGCGCCCGCGCTGTTGTATCCAATAATTTCCGCTTGCGTCATGAGGTCCTGAATCAGCAAGTGACGGAAAGAAACAAGATCGTAGATAAGGAAACTCAAAGCAGAGAGAACCAGCGCGGCGCTGCTGGTTAACATCGTTATCAGCGTCAGCTTGCGCTTGATGGAAAGGTTTTGAAGAATCATCCCGGATTCCTTCCGCTGGCTGCGGTTTGCGGGATGATTTTCGCCAACGTCAACAACCGCGAGCTAATGTTTAAATCTGCTTGGTGCGCTGCGGCGACATTGACCTCAAAGCGCACACGATTGTCTTCCAGGGTAAATCGAATCACTCCGCCGCGTTCGGCAAAACCAGGCGTCTCACCGACCGTGAGGATCGGCAGACCCTTGACGCTCTGCAAGATTTCATCGACATGTGTTCTTTCCGAGGCGCTGACAAACAAAATTTTGCAATCTCTCAACTCCTTTACGTCTTTTCCCCACTTATAGCGCCTGACAACAAATCCCCTTGGCCCAAGTTTTTTGTCTTCCACGATGCGATCGAGAACGTTTCCGAAAGGATCGGTTCCTAAAACGCCGATCACAATCGGAGAATCTGCCTGGGAAAAGGCAGCGGACGGCCACTCCACGAATTTCGCAAAGTTGTAAATAAAGCCGGCCTTGATCAGGTATTCCGAAGAATCGGCGTCCCCGGCTTGTGCATCCGCCGTTGACGTAATATTCAACGTCATACCAAGCAGCGCGATCAAGATTGTCAATCGTCTCAACATTGCATTTCCCGCCCGTGGGTCCTCATCGTTGAGCGCTCAGTCGACATTCCAACTAAAACTTAAACGTCAGACTGCCGTAGACCGTGCGTTTGACCACAGTAGGAGCGGTATTGATGAAATCTGGAATAAATTCCAAGTGCTGGTTATCCAGCAGGTTCTGGCCGCCAATCGAAAACTCGACTAGCGAGACTGGCCGCCACCCGAGATGGGAGTCCAGCGAATAATAGCTGGGGATATTCAAGCTCGGAAGATGGTCCACAAAACGCAGAGTGGTATCGTGCTCGAAGTGCTTTGGCAGATCGATGGAGGACCTCAGATACCATTGATGGCGAGGACTCGACCCATTGGGACTATCGTTCGTCGGATCCAAGCTGTTCGAATTCTTTTGTATGTTCATTTGCAGATAGCTGTAAGAACCGACCAAACGCCATTTGGGAACGATCTTCCAATCCGCGAATAGCTCGACGCCGTACGTACCTCCGCTCATTTTGTTCGCGGCAACGAAAGGTATTACGATGTCGGTGGGCGCCGGACTTCCTTCCAGAAAAGGTACCCCTGGTTCGGCCGTTCGAAGGTTGGAGTATCTGTTGTAGAAGGTAGCAATATCTGCCGACAACGAGCTGGTCACCTGAACCCGATAGCCCAGCTCATACGCCAACAGGTCTTCGGATTGAAATTGATTGCTGCCGAAAACCGTTACGACCGCTGGAAATGGAGTTGGATTCGTTAGCGTCGCCGGCGGGATGACCGCCGAGTTCAGCCGCAGACCTTCCTCGGTTAGCGCCGGTGTGCGCACGGCGCGCGATACTGCTGTCCAGACCGACTGATTTGGCGTTAGCGTCCACAGTAGTCTGGCATTGGGCTGCACTTCAAAGCCGGTGAAATCGTTATGCTCGAACTTCGAGCCGAACGTCAGACGCAGGCGCTTATCGACCAAACTTATCTCGTCCTGAACGAATGCGCTGAAGTGATTCAGGGTGACCTGATTTGGCTGCAGCGAAACCGAGAAACTCGAGTCGTTCCGGTCCCGGATGGACCGATAACCAAGGCCCCATACAAATTGCTGTGAATCTCCAACATGGAATCCATGCTGAAAATCCATATCAAAAATATTCTGATGGTCCACGAACAGCGAGTTGTCCGCTATTGTCGTGTTGTCATAGTACATCTGCAGCGACATCGAAGAGCCCTCTGAGCTGTGATTCCAGCGACCCAGGATGTTTCCTCCGCTGTACTTTCCGTTATTGGGGAAAGTGCTCGAATAGGGCGCATTGAGGGACGGGACTGTGAGCGTTTCCCCGTACTTGCTCTGATAAATATCGCCCTGCAAGGTCAAAGAATCGGCGCCTGCCGGTGTCCAATCCGCGCGAAACCCTCCGCGCAGCGCGTCCCAGCCGTCATGCGCGGTCATTCCGGACGGATACACGGATGGTCCCCAATTAAAATACTTTCCGTAAGCTCGATAAGAGGTATCGCCGATCTTGCTTCCGTAGCGAATTCCACCGGAGCCGCGCTCTTCGCTTCCCGCACCTGCGGTCACAACGGCCGACTGCGTGTCTTTCGTCCTCTTGCTGATGATGTTGATTACGCCGTTCACGGCGTTGGCGCCCCACAAGGTCGCGCCGGGGCCACGGATCACTTCGATGCGATCGATGTCCTCGAGCAGTACGTCCTGAACATTCCAATACACGCCGGAAAACAAAGGCGTATAGACGCTACGACCGTCGATAAGTACCAATAGCTTGTTGTCGAACCGGCCATTAAATCCGCGTGATGCGATGGCCCATTTGTTCGAGTCGATGCGTGCCACTTCCAGGCCGGGTGCGAGTCTCAGCGCTTCGGGAATGCTCCTGGCCCCCGAGCGTCGGATGTCTTCCTGGGTAATTACAAAGACCGCGGCCGCTGCGTCCGCCACCTTCTGCGTGCGCTTCGACACCGATGTGACCTGCATGTTCATCAGGTCTTCCATGCTGAGCGTCGTAACATCTGGCACGCTCTGATGGCCTTGTGCTCCCGAGTTAGCAGCCAAAAGCACCGCTGCAAAACTGGCAAGCATGGTTCGTCCGGCGGACCTTGCCGCGCCGTGACTGTGTTTTTGTATCGACCGCATATTTAGTGTCCCTTCCATGAAGAACTCGTCAGCAAAGCTGGCGATCCATTCCCCACCGTGGATTTGGCCCCGACTTCCAATAGCGTTTCTCCCCCTACTTCTGCTTCATCCTGTTCCCGTAACGATTGCCGATAAATCCGCTTTTTAGCCGCTCGAGATTTTTCCTGGGCGGTGCAATTTTCTAGAGTTCTCAAACCTTCTCCCCTGTTACTGTGAATACCGTCGAGTAAGTCAGTGTGTCCGGCCGGCGCAGGAACTCCAGGAACTTCCGGCTTTGTTCTCGCGCCTCACGCTCGCTTCCCAACAAGTGGGCGAGCTGAGCCCCTGCTATCTCTAACTTCAGCTCCCACTGCTTTAAGATCGCCGGCTCGATTTCTCCTGCAATCAAGTGGTATACCTCCACCTGCACGTCAATGTTTTTCAACCCCGCTCGGTGCGCTAGGGAAAAAAGCTTGCGCCCTACGAAGGGATCGAATCCTGTCGCAGCTA
>JGI12635J15846_10003686_pt1 | contig 13286 bp, 8 predicted proteins | sample BlaSpr_A8_OM2_M2_FD_15846 | JGI IMG/M metagenome (IMG submission 15846) | reverse complement strand
GAGTCGCTCGAAATTCTCGAGGACCTGGCGAGTTAACTGCAAAAGAGCACGAACGGCTTCGCCGCGCTTCATTCCAGATAACATCAACAGCCGCGTCGCCGTCTCTTCGATGGCCAGCACGTGTCCGGCGGCGAACGCAGCAGCGGCGTGATACAGAACCTTGCTGCCGCCGGCAATTTGAACGGGCAGCCCGCCAAGTGCACGCACGATTTGCCGCGCCAGACGAACGGCTGCAGGATCGCCCTCGATGGCAAAAACCTTGCCTTCGAGCGGCGGGATCGCGACTCCGCTGAAGGATTGCAACGGGTGCATGGAGCCAACGGCCGCGCCGCAAGCCCGCGCAGCGTTAAGCGCGCTGGAGTTCAATGCGCCGCTAGTGTGCAACACCACTTTGCCGCGCAATTCTTCCGCGCCAATTCGCGCCAACTCAGCGGCAATTTTTACGACCGCATCGTCGGGAGTGGATATCAGGATCAGTCGCGAGGCCAGAACTTCACGCGAGAGCGTGCCGCGTGCTTTTCCGGCACCGATGAAGCGGACCGCCTTTCGCGCGGAGGCCTCACTTCGTGTTATAACCGCGCCAATTTTCCAATCCAGTTCATGCAAACGCCGTCCCAGGGCGCGACCGACGCGTCCCGCACCTATGATCGCCAAAGCGCCACGCATGTCATGCTAGGATAACCTGAGGGCCGCTTCCGACACCAATTCATGCACGCGTTTGCGTTTGTAATTTTTGGAAGCATCGCGTTTATCTGGATTCTGGGCTTGCGCATCGCGTACGGCGCCCTAAAACTCCCCTGGCTCAAGGATTTCCCACCAATCACCGGAACGGCTGTTCCTAGGATTTCTCTGCTTTTTGCGGCGCGCGATGAGGAAGAAAAACTTCCACGTGCACTGGCCACGGTGGCGCAACTCGATTATCCCGAGCTGGAAATAATAGGAGTCGATGACCGGTCGGAAGATGCAACCGGACGCATCCTGGATGAGTTTGCAGTGTCGCATCCGAGATTTCGTGCGATTCATGTAAAAGAGCTTCCCGCAGGTTGGCTGGGCAAGCCGCATGCTTTGCAGGAAGCTTATGAAGCATCCATTGGCGACTGGCTTTTATTTACGGACGCGGATGTGCGCTTCAAGATCGATGTACTTCGACGCGCGATGACGATGGTCACCGAGCGCAACCTTGACCACCTATCGTTATTTGGGGACGTGGAAATGGTAGGGTTCTGGGAAAAGGTAGTGGTGACGTTTTTTGGAATGGCCTTTCACATGGCGACGGCGCCTGGCGACGTGATCAATCCAAAGTCGAGTGCCTACATGGGTGTAGGCGCGTTTCAATTATTGAAACGTTCGGCGTATGAAGCGGCTGGAACGCACCGGCGGCTGGCGATGGAAGTGATTGATGACATGAAACTGGGAAAAATCGTGAAGCAGGCTGGGTTTCGGTCTGCCGTGGGAGTGGCGCAGGATTCCGTGGTGGTGCGATGGCATGCGGGGGCTCGCAACCTGATCAATGGCGTAACAAAAAACTTTTTCGCGGGATCGGGTTTCAGCGTTACACGAGTGGCGATCTCTATTCTTGGGCTGTTTCTGATGAACGTGCTGCCTTTCGCGGGGCTGGTTTTTGGGCATGGCTGGGTGAGGATTTTTGCTGGGATTTGTGTGGTGGCGGTGCTGTGTTTCCATGCGGGCGTGGACATCGTGATGCGGGTGTCGCCGCTGTATTGTTTCACGGTGCCGATTGGCGCGGTGATATTCGCTTACATGCTGCTGCGATCCACGGTGTATACGCTGAAGCAGGGCGGAATTATCTGGCGGGGGACGTTTTATCCCCTGGAGGCGCTCAAGCGAGGTGCGGTGTGATGATGGAAGACGCAGGATTATTGCGTTAACTACCCTGTTCCGCTGGAGCCGGCAGTTCGATATTAATCAGCCCCGCGAGGTCTTTTTGCCTCAGGCTACGGATGCGGTCGCGTAATTGTGCGGCTTTCTCAAACTCGAATTTCTTTGCCGCTTCGCGCATTTGAACTTCAAGCTGCTTAAGCATTTCGGCGAGCTGATCGCCGGTTTTGATGTTGGCGGTGGCGGCGTCGAGGACCACGTCATCGAGCGGGATGGTTACGTAGTCGGCTTCGACGATGCGCGCGAGATCCATGTCCACGGATTTGATAATGGACATCGGAGTGATGTTATTTTCTTTGTTGTAGGCGGTCTGCTTGTCGCGGCGGCGATTCGTTTCGCTGATGGCTTGCTCCATGGAGCCGGTACGACGGTCGGCGTATAAAATAGCGCGCCCTTCGATGTGACGCGCGCAGCGGCCGATGGTTTGAATCAACGAGGTGGCGCTGCGCAGATACCCTTCTTTGTCGGCGTCTAGAATAGCGACCAGCGAAACCTCCGGCAGATCCAGGCCCTCGCGCAAGAGGTTGATGCCGATCAACACGTCAAATTCGCCGCGGCGCAAATCGCGGAGGATGCGGATGCGGTCGAGGGTCTCCACCTCGGCGTGCAAGTAGCGGCAGCGCACGCCGATCTCAGCGAAATATTCGGATAAGTCTTCGGCCATGCGTTTGGTTAGCGTGGTGACCAGCACACGCTCGTTGCGCTCGGCACGAATACGAATTTCTTCCAGCAGGTCATCTACTTGACCTTTTACGGGGCGCACTTCAATTTGAGGATCGACCAAGCCGGTGGGACGAATGACCTGCTCGATGACCACACCGCCAGATTTGGTGAGTTCATAGGGTCCGGGCGTGGCGGAAACATACACGACCTGGTTGAGACGATGCTCGAATTCTTCAAAGGTGAGCGGGCGATTGTCGAGCGCGCTGGGCATGCGGAATCCGTAGTCCACCAGCGTTTGTTTGCGCGCGCGGTCGCCGTTGAACATGCCGCGCACCTGGCTGACGGTTTGGTGCGACTCATCGATGAACATCAGGAAGTCTTGCGGAACGTAATCGAGCAACGTCGGCGGAGCTTCACCCGGCAAGCGGCCGCTCAAATGGCGGGAATAATTTTCAATTCCGTGGCAATAGCCAACGGTGCGCATCATTTCGATATCGAACAGCGTGCGTTGGGTGACACGTTGGGCTTCTACAAATTTTCCCTGTTTCTCCAACTCTTTTTTCCACCACTCGAGCTCGGCGTAAATACTCTGAATGGCACGCTCTTTTTGGTCCTGGGGCACGACGTAATGGGTTTTGGGGTAAATGGAGACGCGCGATAAATCTTCCTGGCCGGCACGAATCTCGCCGGTCAGAGGATCGATCTGGCGCAGAGCTTCGATCTGCTGTCCCCACATTTCGATGCGATAGCCCTGGTCCTGATAAGGCGGATAGATTTCAATGGTGTCGCCGCGCACACGAAAGGTGCCACGACGAAGATCTTCGGAGCGCTCGTACTGAATATCGACGAAGCGGTGCAACATGGCTTCGCGAGAGATCTGCTGGCCTTTTTCGAGCATGACGATCTGGCCGTAATAGGCTTCCGGCGAACCGATGCCGTAGATGCAGGAGACGGAGGCTACCACGATCACGTCGGTGCGTTCGAAGAGAGAGCGCGTGGCGCTCATACGCAACTTGTCTAATTCGTCGTTGATGGTGGCTTCTTTGTCGATGTAGATGTCGGCAGAAGGTACGTAGGCTTCCGGCTGATAAAAATCGTAATAGCTTACGAAGTATTCGACGGCGTTTTCGGGGAAAAAACTTTTGAATTCGTGGTAGAGCTGGGCTGCGAGAGTTTTGTTGTGGGCTAGCACCAAAGCGGGGCGGTTTGCTGCTTCAATGAGCTTTGCCATGGTGAAGGTTTTGCCGGAACCGGTGACGCCCAGCAATACCTGTTCTTTGTCGCCGGCTTCGAGGCCGCGATAGAGTTGGTCGATAGCTTCAGGCTGGTCGCCGCGCGGCTGATAATTGCTGTGTAATTTGAACTTCATTTGCAGGGTTCCTTGGTTGCGGAGTTGAATTAAGTGCAGTCACCCTGTGTACACCGGATTTTTTTACTGGTGACTGCCGAAACCCCCATTATACGCGATCATGCAAACCTTTCAGGAAAGGAATTTCTGTCTGGATTAGAGACCTGGTTCAGGGTTTTGGCGCCGGTGCATCAGCGACCAGCAGGACCTCGGTGTGGCCGGTGGCCTCAACATTGTAGTGAATTTGATTGGATGCGTCGGTCTTGGCTACGACTACATCCATGAATTGCTGGGCATCTTCGGTGACGCGGACGATGAGGCCAGACTGCAAAGAGATGTAAGAGATGGTTTCGTTCTTGCCGGTGGCGTTGCCGGTGGTGCGAAGGTCATGAAGCCTGAAGTCGCCGGGAGTGGTGTCTTTTGGTGAGGACTTCTGTTTCAAGACCGCGCTGGTCAGCACGACCGCACACGACTCGATTTGAGAATTTTTGGAAGTGACGATACCCGCTTCCGAGAATTGAATCGCGGTACAAGGTTCATCACGAACATAGGTGGCCTGTTTTTCCCACTCGAGCTTTACGATGGGCGATGGGGATTGCTCAGGTTCGCTGGATTTCCACGACTGGCCGGGTTTTACGCCATCGCGAGGAAAAACGCCGGCAATGGCAAATTGCCGCAACCATACTTGCCAAACCAAGCGCTGGTCGGGAAAGAGGTCGGCGAGGCCGGTCACTGCATCCACGTGGCCGTCGGGCAGAATGGTGAAGTCCACGAATTTCGATTCGAGGTTCTGAGCTGGTGACCCGGAGGCGGATTGTCGGGAGCCGGTACTGTTCTGTGCCATCGCGGAAGCGACGCTTTGAAAACGAGACCGGGCGTGTATGGCGGCGCGTTCGCCCTGCGGATGGACATCCAAAATATCTACGCGCAAGAGCCACTGAGCGTCCGTTTCGGCATCTTGTGGTCCAGTGGGAGTTACGACGCGACTTTCGGTCTTGACGTTCTTTTTGGTGCGGTATTGGACGTAGTAGGTGAAGGTCTGGCCGGCGCGCAGCTTGGGAAAAAGAGTTGTACGTGCGACTGTGGCGGCAGCGGCGCTGTGCTGGACCTGAGCGACACCGAAGAAGGTTGCCAGCATCAGCAGAAAACAAATTATGCCTCGTTTCGAGGATGCGATTTTTGAAATTTTAATTGTCAGAAATCACTTCCAGGGGCCGCCGAAGTGGCGGTCGAAGAAATCGCTGGCAGCGTGGTAGGCAGCAAGCCAGCTTCGATGCAAAAGAAAATCGTGGATTTCGTCTGGGAAAATCAGTTGCTCGATTTCCACGTTTTTGGCGCGCAAACGAGCGATCAAGTCCACGGTTTGGGTGAAGATCACGTTGCGATCATCATCGCCGTGGATGAATAACACCGGGGAGCGCCACATGTCGACGGCGGTAACTGGCGAGGAGGTGTGGGCCAGCTTGGTGAGTTCGGCCGGAATATTTTTTCCGTCCCAATTGTCTGTAGGCCAGTCGTGCACGCCGTGCAGATCGACGCCCGCAGCGAAGAGATCGGAATTGCGGCCGAGGCCGAGCGCGGTGAGGTAGCCGCCGTAGCTGCCGCCCCATAAGCCGATGTGCTTGGCATCGACGTCGCTGCGCGCCGCCAGAAATTTTCCAGCGGCTACAACATCCTGATATTCCGTAGCGCCCCGCCCGGCACGCCCCGGGGCTTCAAAAAATGAGTGGCCATAGCCGATGCCGCTGCGGTAATTCAGGGCCATGACGATATAACCGCGGCTAGCGAGGTATTGATTCATGGCGTAGCAGTTTGAGTAGTAGTTCAGGTAGTGCCAGCCCAGCAGCATCTGGCGCATAGGGCCACCGTGCAGAAAAATCAGGGCTGGTCGCTTCTCGCCGGGCCTGATATTGGGCGGCAGAAATAATTGAGCGTGCAGTTCGAGACCGTCACCGGACCGGAAAATTGTTTGTTGGGGAATGATGAGGCGGTCGGCGGGAAAGTCAGCCGGCCAGGTACCGGAATCCAGCCAACGCGGTGAAGAATTATGAGAGTCGAGCGGTAAAACAAATGGTCCCCCGGGGTGTTTGGCATCGGAGCCTAAATAGGCGATGGATTTACCATCGCTGAGGACGACTGGATTCCATTCAATGCTCTCGCCAGTGGTGATGCGAACGGGCTCGCTGCTACTGGCGACGTTAACGCGCGAAAGATGGCGGCGATCGATGTCTTCTTTGGCGCTGCCACAATTCGAATTGAACACAATGGTTCGCTTATCCGGGGAGAAATTCCATTGCTCCGCTTCACAATTCCCCGGAGTGAGAAGAGTAAGATTTCTTTCTTCCTTTCCATCGGCAGCCAGCGAATAAAGATGTTGCCAGCCGTCTTTGGCGCTGGCGATGATCAGCCGCTCATCGGACACCCAATTGAGTACTCCGCCACCGGTATCTGCGGCCATTTCGGGGAAGGAGTCGTTGAGCTCTTTTCCGCTGTGCCAGATTTCATGCGCGGAAGCGGTGGAAACATCGGCGATCCAGATGGACCAAGGTTCTGGCACATCTGGAGCAATAAAAAATCCTTCAGGTCTATCGCGGGGCGCGGCTGGGCGGCGGATGAAGGCGATGAATTTCCCATCGGGCGACCAGCGAGGAGTACGGTCGGAATCGACAGAAGGAGATAAATAACGCAGCGATTTATTTGAGGGGTCACACACGCCGATGAAAGCGTGATCGGTGCGCGAAGAAACGAAGGCAAGTTTCGTGCCGTCTGGCGACCATTGCGGATCTTCGCTTTTACCGCGCACAACGATTTGGACAGGCTTGTCAGAAGCGTCGAGCTTGGCCACCCATAACTGGTGGTCCTTAATGTAAGCGACGGCTCCCGAGGTGGAAATCGCCGGCGAATCGCCGGTATCGAGTTTTTTTGGTTCACCACCGGTCCATGCGATAGACCACACGGATTGCTCGAAGCCCGCAGTGTTGCTGGTGGGATTAGGAGACTGGCCCGCAGTGTTTTTTCCTTCGCCGCGCACAAAGATCAACGTGTTGCCGTCCGAGGAAAAACGAAGGTCAGACAGCGCCTGACCTTCGTCGCTGTCGTAATTAGTCAACTGGCGCACACGAAATTCGGGCGCTTCCGCAACCCAAATATTTCTGCGGCCCTGTTGATCGAGGGTCCAGGCCAAGCGGCCGCCGGTTTTGGAAGCGGTTAAATGGGCGGGAAATGGAGCACTCATCACCTGTTCGAGCGCGAAGGAAGACTGCGCGGGAGTACGCGGCAGAAAAAATAACAAAATTACGAGTGCAAGCAGCAACTTACGAATCATCAACAGGCTCCTGCCGAACTTATTTTTGCTCCAGAGTTTTTCTCGCACGAGGCATTAGGTTTTAAACAAGGGCTCAACTCAGTCCGCCGGTTGACGTGGAGCGCTTTTTCCCCTTGTGACGCGCGGACCATCCAAAGGTCCAACAATTTTCAACACCTGTGCGGGTCCATCGGTGTTGCGAACCGCACGCCTCCCGGCACTGGTTTCCACGGCAAGATCGGCTTCGCGGCTGAAACTAACCGTTCCGTCGATTAAAGTGAATTGTGTACCACCATCCAGCCGCACATCTTCCAAAAAAACATTGCGATCGCGAATCGTAAACGTTCCAACGCCAGATGGCCAATTCGAAACTCCGGGGTGGGCTTCACCATCGGCGACGCTGGCATTCACATCCCAGCCGCGAAATTCGAGGTTGTCCAAACGAACTTTGCCGGCACCGGTGAGTTTTTGCAGCAGTTCTTCGCGGCCTACGCCGGTGGTCTTGAAGTGTACGCTGCCCGAAGCAAGGCCAGCCAAGCGGTCGGTTACGGTTGCATTAATGGGCAGTTGAGTCAGATTTACGCCATCCAACTGCGCATGCAGGTCATACGCAGGACGAGGTAGAAATTTCGCAAGCATGGTGGCGCGAACGGCGCCACCCGCCCATTGCGCGCGGCCATCGGTGACGTTGAGTTGCAAGTCATGCAACGAACCTTGCAGATGCAGTTGCTGAAGTTTCAATTTTTCGATGGTGAACTCGTCTACTTGCACATTCCCGACGACGTTCAAGCGGCGGACTAATTCGCTGGCTGGAACCGCTTGCGCTTTGCCGCTGAATAAAGAAGGCAAGAGACGTTGCACCCAGCCGGGGCGAGCGCGTGGGCCGACCCAGCGGTCAAGTTCGGTGGCATCGAGGTGATCGGCGTGAAGTTGAATGCTCCAGGTGCCTTGGCGTTCAGGATCGGGTGAGCTTACTTCGGTGATGTTGCCGGACCAAGTGGCCCCAAACCCTTCGACTTGACCGATCTGGGCGACACGATTCCCGTTTTTCCATTCGAGCCGTGCTTTTTGAAGTTCCACAGGCTGATTTAACCCCGCGGCTGCCAGCTGCGCGTCAGTTACTTCCGCGGCGCCACTCCACGTAGCCGAGGATGTGGGACTCCACTGGCGCCGCATGTCGACGCGTGCAAGGCCGGTGAGATCCCAACCGTGATTGAGTGTGTGTCCGAAGGCCGCGGCGATCTTCAAAAACTTTTCTGCGTTATCAACATGACCTTGAATGCCAATGCCCCCGGCGTGCGAGGCAAAATCGTGGACCAGCATGAGGCTTGCTTCGCCGCTGGATTCACCCGAGGCGCGGAGTTTGTTCAAACGGTCGATCCGAGAGGGTGCCGCTGCCAGAGAGCTGCTGACGAGAGCAACATGGATGGGATCCATCACGAGTTTATTTCGATTGAGAGCAGCGTGAAATGGCCCAATTCTCAAAACATCATCCGAGCCACGCAGATTGACAGCGCCGCCCAAGCTGGACACGTTTATTTCTTGAATCTCAACGGGCCAAGCCTGTAGCTGGAGGGTGCCGGTGAAAAATTGGTCGGCGGAAATTGTGTCTGCTACTTCAGGGTGAAATGCTCGGTACCAAGAGAGTATGTCTGTGGCCTGGACACCGGCGGACTCGAATTTAATCTGCATGAACGGATTCGCTGCGCTGTGAAATTCCGCCGTGCCATGTAGATTCGATAGTGGCGTCTCGATGGACAGCGTTTCCGCGACGATTTTTTTTAGCGCGACATTGCAACGGCCCTGAACGTTAGCGGTGAATCCGGGATTATCGGATCGCTCGGTAAGATCCCACCTATGGATTTGAGCGGCAGAAGCTCGCAGGGAGTAGGACCAATCGCCGCCGACAAAAGAATCGTCGAAGGAATTGACACTGGCCGTATTGGCTGTATCGGCGGGAGCTCCGCTTTTCGCGGTAGCCTCCAACTCAAAAGTACCGCGCACCCCGTAATCCTTTCCGTGCAGAAGCCGAAAGAAATCCGCGAGTGACACTTTATTCCAGCGCACCGCGAAAGAAGCGGGCTGCAAGCGGGCGGAGGTGCCGGCGATGTCGCCACGAACTTGAACGGTCCCGGCCGATTGCAAAGCCTCGCCGCTGCGCCATGGTTGAGCCTCAAGCGCCAGCTTCCAGCGTCCGCGTGAAATCTGCTCCACGGAGCCGCTTACTGAAATCAAAGCAAAAGGCTGTTTGATATCGGTTTTTTTGAAATTGATCCGGCCGTCTTCAATTTCTATTTTTTCCAAGCGGTTGGCGATGGTGGGGGCGCGGCTAGGCCCATAGACTGGAGACTTCACAGCTCCTTGGCGTTTGGCTGGCGGGAGCCAATCCTCCAAATTCCAACGACCTTCAGTGTTCCTGACGAGGGTGAGGCTTGGCTGGCCCAGACGCAAAGTACCAAACTCAAAGCGGCCGCGCAAAATGCCAGACCAGCGGAGTCCGGCGGTAAGCTGCTCCGCTCTCAGAAAATATTCATAACCAAATGCGGGATCTTCGCCCACGGTTACGCCGCTGGCATAGATGCGAGGGCTCGGCAGGATTTCAATGTTGAAATGTTTCACCTGCACGGGGCGGCCGAAGGCATCTTCCAGTCTCTCACTGAAATAATTGCGGACGCGTGGGGTGCGTATGGAGATAGAGGCAGCGATTTGAGCGGCCATGAAAATGGCGGTCACCCAAAGGGCAATCTTCCACGAATTCCGCAAATTGCTCACGGTCAAAAGTCTCGCAGACTAAGGCAAAAATGTGTAGGGCGCGGGCTCCTGAAAGGCTCGGCCCGAGAGGTCATCCATTTGGTCATACGGGCGCGTCACATGATGCGTTGCTAATGGACAGTGTGAAACATTCTATGCCAACGGGTGCGCGCGGGAAGATGCATAAGGGTATCGAAGATTCCCAACAGGCGCTGCCAGAAAGTGCTATCGCCAGCGTAATCGGAGCTGGTTGCGTCGACGGACCAATAGATGAAAAAGGGATGGCCCATGATGGCTTCGCGGTCGACAAATCCCCAGTAGCGGCTGTCCTGGCTGTGATCGCGATTATCCCCCATGGCGAAATATTTGCCGGGAGGAACGACCATTTCATCGCCTTGAACATACTTGCGCAACTGGGGCCGCCATTCGTTGATGACGTTCAGGGGAATCATCTGGTCACGTAGAGGCGGAAACGAATAGTTGAAGGGATCGTAAGGAACGCCAGGATCATGCACGACATAAGGCTCATTCAACAGCTGGCCATTGATATACACCTGCTGGTCGACGAGCTTTACATGATCTCCGGGCAAACCGATGACACGCTTCACATAATGCGGGTGATCCAGGTATGGATATTTGAAAACGATGATGTCGCCGCGCTGCAAAGAACGATAAGGCAGGAATTTTTCATACCAGGCGCCCTGGCCGCCAAAAATAAATTTGTTAACCAGCAGATGGTCGCCGATTAACAGGGTTTTTTCCATGGAAGCGGAGGGAATTTTAAAAGCTTGCACGATGAAGCTGGTGCCGAAGAGCGCCAGGATAATGGTGACGAGTAAGGATTCAAGGTATTCGGAAAAAGTCGTTTGCTCGCGATAGATAGAGGAATGCCTTGTCCTGGGAGGGGCCTTTTCCTCCAGTGTATTTTCAGCCGGAAGATTTGCAGGCGGTGCGTCTTCGGGTAGTGCGCCTTCGACCGGAACTTCTGTGCGGTCCGCCATGGCGTTCCAGCCTCCACGATCATTCGTTGAAAATTGTAAAGTTCGACGTGACTGTTTAAGCAGCCACTGTGGCAGCAAGCGCGATTATTTCGCAAGCTCTAACAGCGCGAGAGCCTTGCGAGCCGCGCGTTGCTCGGCTTCCTTTTTTGTGCCGCCTTCAGCGCTTGCCAGGCGCGAACCATTCACCCAAACTTCGATCCTAAAAATTTTCTGATGATCCGGGCCGGACTGACCGACCACACGGTATTCCGCGGGGAGCTGGCCGCGTGATTGCAGAAGTTCCTGAAGCGCGGACTTGCGGTCGGATTCGGCCATGCGCTCGCCAGCTTCTTCCAACGCTTGCTCGAAAAGCGTATGGCGCAAAACTTCTCGCGCGGTAGCCAAGCCGGCATCCAGATAAATGGCAGCGAGGACGGCTTCGAAAGCGTCCGCCAGCAGAGTTTGCTTTTCGCGCCCGCCGGTTTTTTCTTCTCCGCGGCCGAGGCGCAGGTGATCACCTAGCAGCAAGCGTCGAGCAGCCGCTTCAAGCGAACGCGCATTTACGAGGCGTGCGCGGCTTTTGGAGAGTTGGCCTTCGGTCCAATCCGGAAAAGCCTCCAGCAGGTATTCGCTGGTGAGCAGTTCCAGCACAGCATCGCCGAGAAATTCTAGGCGTTCGTTATTTACGGCGGCTCTGAGGTTATACGATTCGGGCTGACTAGCGCGCATTTCGGGGACTGCCGAGCTATGCGTCAGCGCGTCGTGCAACAGCGCAGGGCGGGCAAATTTGTGGCCCAAGCGTTGTTCCAGGAGCGCGTCATCCGCGGGAGTCATCTCAGGCACAGACCGGCAATCCGAATAACGCGTTACTTCGGTGCGCTAAGTTGGGTGGCTCCAAGTTTCTTGGATTCCTCCGCGCCCTTTTTGCACGTCTCCTGCATGGCGCCAGCGGTCGCAGCGCATTTGTTATAAGCAGCCGCGGAATCGTCGAAATGCGAGGTCTTCGCATTAGCCATTCCCAGCAGGTAATAGTTTACGGGGTCGGGTGTGGGGTCGATGGTCACGGCCTGATTTAGCTCGGGAATGGCTTCACTGAACTTGCCGCGGCGGATGTACACGAGGCCGAGACCACCGTGAGCCATCCCGAGGGTCTGATTCTTGGCCATGGTGAAAGAATCGTCGCTGACGGTGGCAGGTTTCGGGATCGTGGGGGTCAGTTCTATAGCCTTTTTGGAGTACTGTTCGGCTTTGGACAAAACCTTGTCGGGCTCCGGAGTTTTTGAATTCATAGCTCGTGGAAGAGTCTGGCCGACTACCGCCAAGACTTGCACGTCGTTAGGATTCAGCGCGATCTCTTTGTCAGCGACCTCTTCCATTTTTTGCACCTGACCGCTCTGTACATAAGCCATGATGAGCGTGCCGTAAACCGGGGAGCGATAGCGGCTGTTTGGATACTTCTGCAAAAAAGCTTCGCCTAGCTCGATGCGCTTGGCTTGATCGGTTGGCGGCACGTCTGAAAGGGCCTTGAAGGCTGCATCTTCTTCGGCATTGACCGGCGCGGCATTAGGATCATCGAGCGTGAGCGAATTGTTGGCCTTCGATTTGTCCGTTGATGTAGCGGGCGGATTCTGATTATTGGCCGGCGGAGGATTCTGTTTATTACTGGCAGGGTATTGCGCTACGGTCCGTCCGGCTGCTGCCAGCATAATCGCCACCAGCGCGCCCGTTGTGAGCCACGTGTTCCATTTTACGTTCATATGTGATTTCTCCTGTAGAGTTCACCATCGGATGTGCGGGCTCATACCCGATTGGTGTTGCTTCCTTTAAAATCGATTTGCGCGCCTGAAATTCAAGGGCGCTCCACGGACTTTTCACGAGCGGTATCCGCCAAACCTTTTTGCGCGGCCTGACGTGCCTGTTCTGGGCCGCCCTGCACCGTTAAGGCCGCCTGATACTCCGCCTCCGCCTGACGCGGCTGGCCTTCCCCATCATAAATCCGAGCGAGGTAAATATGCGACCAGGCCAGAACCATGGGGTCAGAAGTGGCGGCATGCTCTCCGGTAGTTAGACGGCCGAAAACTTCTTTCGCGCGCGGACCATCATGATCGAGAAGAGCAACCAAGCCCAGACCATACCAGGCGCGCGGCTGGTCTGGATACTTCGCAACCACTTTCTGAAAGGAAGCCTCCGCGGCGCGGGCGTTCTTTTCGGCGATGCGGCGCTCCCCTTCTGTAAGCGCAGCGATAGCATCGGGATCATTCGGGACGGTACCAGGCGTGGCAGCAGCTCGGCGGCGCGCGACCTCTTCGATATTCAAGTCGCTGGTATTTCGAGGCCGGTC
>JGI12635J15846_10003680_pt1 | contig 13298 bp, 8 predicted proteins | sample BlaSpr_A8_OM2_M2_FD_15846 | JGI IMG/M metagenome (IMG submission 15846) | reverse complement strand
AGTGGGCCGAAGTTCGGCTCGCGCAACGTTTTGACAAGCGCATCCCAGCCGATGTCAACCTCGCCATCTCGCAAGCTGCAGCGCAGGCCGCACAGTACATCGCACAATACAACATTTGGATGTACCACCTCGTTGATGCCCAGGGCACGCGCCTTTTCCCGCCCAAAATGCGCCTTCTGAGTCACTGGAACTTGCGCGACGAAATCAAAGCTGACTACTCCGACGCACAGAGCGGTCCCGCAAAACAAAAGATGATCCAGCAGGTGATGGAGCGCATTGTCACGCAGACGATTCCGCAAGTCGTGATCAACAATCCCGCCGTGGACTGGAATCCGTTCACCAATGGAGTCACTCCCGCAGCCGCGAAAGACTCAGATGCCCCGCCCAAAAGCAATCTCCCAATCACAAATGCGCCTGAACCGGATACACGTTACGCCACGTTGCTGAAGGATTTCCAGGCATCGCGCAAGGCCGATCCGTATTCTCCAACCGCCCCCACGCTGATCGACCGCCGCTTCGACGAAGATCGCGAGATTCCAGAGGCCCAAGTAAAAACTATGCTGGAGCAGGTGCTGAGTTCCTCGCTCGTGGCGCAGACCGCGCAGTTAATTCAGGTCCGGCTCGGCCGCCCACTTGAGCCCTTCGACATCTGGTACAACGGTTTTCGTCCCGGCAGCCAATACACAGAAGCACAACTCGACGAAATCGTAGCGAAGAAATATCCGACCGCAGAGGCGTATCAGAAAGACATTCCCAACTTGCTCACGAAACTCGGATTCGCTCCCGACCGCGCGCAGTACGTCGCCAACAACATCATCGTCGATCCGGCGCGCGGTTCCGGCCATGCCATGGGAGCCTCAATGCGATCCGAGAAAGCGCATCTCCGCACCCGCGTGGAAAAGAACGGTATGAACTATAAGGGCTTCAACATCGCCGTCCATGAAATGGGACATAACGTGGAGCAAACTTTCTCACTCAACGATAACGACTTCACCTTGCTGCAAGGCGTTCCCAACACCGCTTTCACCGAGGCGCTCGCCTTCGTCTTTCAGGGCCACGATCTTGAACTGCTCGGTCTTCCCGCGCCCGATGCCAAGAGCCAGGCCGAAAAAACCTTGAACGATTTTTGGGGAACCTACGAAATTGCCGGCGTCGCGCTCGTTGACATGGGCGTCTGGCACTGGATGTACGATCACCCGCAAGCCACTCCCAGACAACTCGACGCGGCCACCGTGCAAATTTCGAAAGACATCTGGAACCGTTACTACGCTCCCGTCTTCCACAAGAACGACGTCGTCCTGCTCGGAATCTACTCCCACATGATCGACTCGTTCCTGTATCTTCCCGATTACCCCATCGGCCACATGATCGCGTTTCAGATCGAACAACAAATGAAGAAAGCCGGCAGCATCGGGCCCGAATTCGAGCGCATGGCCAAGATGGGCCGCATCACCCCCGACCTCTGGATGGAACGCGCCACCGGAAAACCGGTAGGCCCAGAAGCCTTGCTCGAAGCCACAAAGCAAGCCCTGGTAGCAGCGAGACAGTAGGAAAAGTATTCCGATCTTGACGTCATCCTGAAGCCCCGCGTTTTCCAGCGGGGCGAAAGATCTCGCGCGGAGTGGCCCTGCTCTCTCCGAACCAATGCACAAAGCCACAATGGAGAGACCGGCGTCCCCGCCCGTCCGCGAGGTCGCATGATCAACGCGCGGAGCGACGCCTTACCCACCACCGCAGAACCAAATGCGTAGGCCAATAAACCAACAACGGCACCAACAGCAAATAGGTCAACAAATAAACCATCCCCGGAACGAGATGCTGCTCGCGAAAAAATGGCCCACGCGCCCAGTTCACATCGTATTGCGGCCGCCAGAAATAATTGATTGGAACCACAACCCACGCAGTGAGCGTCTGATACTTCCAGCCTCGTTTGTCATAGCCCAGCCGCCAAATCGCCCACAGCAGCAGGGGCGGCACCACAACGTGAAACAAACCGAGCAGCCGCACCGACAGCGGCAGGTGAGGATCGAACATATATTCGGTCCCGCCGATAATATGCCGCCCACTCAAAACTGCCCCGGTTAAATCGATGATGTAGAGAGTTTGAAAAAGCAACAACCCGCAAGCCTGCCACGAAAACAGCAGCGGACTCTCCAACCAGAGCGCCGCCGCAATAAACAAGTTTCCCAAATCACAGAAGAATAGAAAGTTCTGCACTCCATACTGATGCCAGTAAACCGGCATCCATGCCAGCACCCAAAGACTCCAGCCAATCTTCAGCCAAAGCGGGATGCGCATGCCCGTCATTGTACGGGTCCGGCATATGGCTCGGTCTGGTCTTCTTTTTAATTAGGTGAGGTCATCCTGAAGCCCCGCGTTTTTTCCAGCGGGGCGAAGGATCTCGCAGTGCCAAGGTTTTTGTCCAATCCAAGTCGGCCCAATATTCAGTCGCTGCGCTCCGGCGATCAGCCGAGGCGGCGTCTCCGCTTCGGCGCACCCGCTGGACACCACCTTTCGTAAGTGACGAGAGAGTCAAGGGTTTGGAATGGCCGTGAAAGTACCTACGTAACTTGATGCTCCTCACCACAGTACCTACGATTCTAGTATGAAGTACAGCGCCCTCTTATTCTGTCCTGACGAGAAAACCGCCCGCGTTGTCACCCAAGTCCTGAACGACCTGGAGTTTCGAGTAGAGCCTTGCAACGAGCCCTTCGCGGCAGTCAAGAGGCTGATGGCGGAGCACTTCGATGCCATCGTGGTGGACTGCGACAGTGAACAGAACGCGGCCCTGCTCTTCAAAAGCGCACACAACTCCGGATCCAATCAGTCGTCGCTCGCCGTTGCCGTTGTCGAGGGACAAGCCGGTGTTGCCAAGGCATTCCGCATCGGCGCCAACCTGGTTCTAACCAAACCGATTAATGTTGAACAATCCAAGGGAACATTGCGCGTTGCACGCGGACTGCTGCGAAAAACTGATGCGGCCAAACCCGCGAACGCGGTGCCCGCTGTTCAAGCGCCTCCGCGGCCCATTAGCAGCATCAACGCAATGCGTCCAGCCGCTCCACAAATTCCCCAGACAAAGCCGACATACTTGCCGCCGCAGCCGCCGCCGTCTCCGATTCCACCTGTCAGCTCCGCCCTCTTCGAGGTAGAAGCCGACCTTGGCCCGAAACCCGAGCCAACCGAAGCCGCGTTCCTCGAATCGATGCCGGACCCGATAGCAACATCTCGGACGGCAAGGGAGAATCCGTGGCAGCAGCTTCCGAAACCTTCGGTCGAGCCAATGGCCACAGGTCTTCAGCACGCAGCCGGGATCACGGATAACCCGGAAGTCGATCTTCCCGTAGCGAAGAAAACACTACCTTCGCACGTAGACGTTTCTGAAGCGCCCGTCAGCCCTGCCTCTCACAGCATCAGCATGTCGTCCGGTCAAGCGGCCGCNACCGCGCCGGCAAGAATAGTATCCAAANCACTCGACGAGCCCGAGCAGCCGGAAATACACGAAATTGAAGCGCCTGCTTTTGCATCCCTCGGCGGAATACCCACCGAGCCCGCATCCGGAAGCAGTAAGAAGACCATTTTGATCGCAGCCGCGATTCTGGTTGCAGTCGCGGCTGTCGGATATGTTGGCTGGACGAAAATGCAATCTCCAGGTGCGGCGTCTATTGCCCCATCTGTTTCTCCGCGAACCGCGCCGGCTCAGCCTCAACTTCCAGCAACTCANCCTTCGCAAAGTCCAGCGCAAAATGTGACTTCCACAACAACGCCGTCACCGCAGGACTCCGCGCTCCCCATCGAGCAGGGCCCTGACATCACTCTTTCGACAACCGATACTCACCCTCCGGCTCCGAAAAAATCGACTGCCATCGTCGCGCCGAACACCGTAATTAGAACCCAGCCTGACGCGCAAACTACCGCGCCCCTGGTGGTCAAGAACGAAGCCCCGGCCCCAGTTCCGCCGACTCCATCTGAACCGGAACAACCACCCGCACCCGGATCGCTGGATTCTTCCAACGCCAACAGTCAGGCGCTCTCCGGAATCATCAGTACGCCCGCGGCGACTCTCCCTCACCAGTCCTCCCAGCAATTGAAGGTCTCGCAAGGCGTGTCGCAGGGACTGCTGATCAAGAGCGTTCCCCCCATATATCCTGCGCTCGCGAAGCAGATGCGGGTCCAGGGATCTGTCGAACTGATGGCTAACATTGGCAAAGACGGCAGCATCACCAGAGTGACTGTGCTCAGCGGCGATTCGGTTCTGGCGCACGCCGCAATCGACGCGGTCAAGCAGTGGAAATACAAACCGTATTACCTCGACGATCAACCAGTCGAAATTCAAACTCAGATCACGGTAAACTTCAAGCTTCCGTAAAACCTCTGAAATCGTTCCGCGCGGCGCAGGGATTCAATCCTCGCGCCGTTTTGCTTTCTGTTCACCAAGCTATAATAGAGAGATGCCTGCCCGCTGAAATTCCTTTCTGCAGGTGATGGCGAAATCCAAAGCGTGACCGGGCTGAAAGCTGAGTGCCGACGGCTGAGAGCTTAATTCCCATGGACTTTAAACTAGTAAGCGACTACACCCCGAAAGGCGATCAAGCTACGGCGATCGAGTCTCTCACCAGAGGTTTGTTCGACCGCGAACAGCATCAGGTGCTTTTGGGCGTCACCGGCTCTGGCAAGACCTACACCGTGGCGAAGGTGATCGAGCAGCTGAATCGTCCGACCATCGTCATGGCCCACAACAAAACCCTCGCCGCCCAGCTCTATCACGAATTCAAAAACTTTTTCCCCCATAACGCCGTCGAATACTTCGTCTCTTACTATGACTTTTACCAGCCGGAGGCTTATGTGCCTGCGGCTGATCTTTACATTGAGAAAGAGGCGACCATCAACGATGAGCTGGACAAGCTGCGGCTCTCGGCCACGCGCTCGCTTTTTGAGCGCCGCGATTGTTTGATTGTGGCATCGGTGAGTTGCATTTATGGTTTGGGATCTCCGGAAGCTTATTACGGAATGATGTTGTTTCTGGAGAAGGGGCAGAAGATCAAGCGCGAAGAGATTACGCGCAAGCTGGTCGACATTCTTTACGAGCGCACCGATGGCGATTTTCGGCGGGGAACTTTTCGGGTGCGCGGAGACGTGATCGAGATCTTTCCTACCTATGACGACATGGCCTATCGCGTTGAATTATGGGGCGACGAGATTGAGGCGCTCTCGCAAATCGATCCGCTGTTTGGCACCGTGAAGCAGAAATATGTGCGCTTGCCGATTTATCCGAAAACGCATTATGTGATGAAGCCTGAGACTCGCAGCCGTGCTGTCGATTCCATCAAAGAGGAATTGAAGTGGTGGGAAGCCGAACTGGAGAAGCAGGGTCGCGTGGTCGAGGCTCAGCGGGTTCATCAGCGAACCATGTTTGATCTGGAAATGATCAAGTCCATGGGGTACTGCCATGGGATTGAGAACTACTCGCGGCATTTCACCGGGCGCCTTCCGGGTGAACCACCCCCAACTTTGCTGGACTATTTTCCCCGCGACTATCTGATGTTTGTCGATGAGTCGCACCAGACCGTGCCGCAGTTACATGGCATGTATCACGGCGATCGCTCGCGCAAAGAGACACTGGTCGAGTATGGCTTCCGTCTGCCTTCGGCGCTGGACAATCGTCCCCTGACCTTCGAAGAGTTCGAGCATCGCATGGGGCAGATGATTTATGTTTCGGCCACTCCGGGTCCGTATGAATTGACCAAGTCGGCGGGAGTGGTGATCGAGCAAATCATTCGGCCCACGGGCCTGGTCGATCCTCCGGTCGAAGTGCGTCCCGTCAAGGGACAGATTGACGACTTGCTGCACGAAATCCGCGAACGAACCAGCCGCGGCGAGCGCGTGCTGGTGACCACGCTGACCAAGCGCATGTCCGAAGACCTGGCCGAGTATTACAGCGAAGTGGGCGTGAAGTGCCGCTACATGCACTCCGAGATCGAAACGCTGGAGCGGGTGAAAATTCTGCGCGACCTGCGCAAGGGCGAGTTCGACGTGCTGATCGGGATCAACCTGCTGCGCGAAGGACTCGACCTGCCCGAAGTTTCGCTGGTCGCGATTCTCGATGCCGATAAAGAAGGCTTTCTGCGATCGAGCGGCGCGCTAATCCAGACCATGGGCCGCTGCGCCCGCAACTTAAATGGGCGGGCCATCCTTTACGCCGACCGCATGACCGACTCAATGAAAAAGGCTATGGGCGAAACCGACCGCCGCCGCGCCATTCAAGAAGCTTACAACGCGGCCAATGGGATCACGCCCGAGTCCATCGTGCGCCCGCTGGAGATGTCGCTCGCCCGCATCGTCGAGGCCGACTATACCGACCTAACCGCCGGCGAGAGCGAGGGCATTCCCGAATTCAAGTCGCAAGAAGAGTTGGATAGCTATGTGCGCAAGCTGGAAAGCGATATGCGCGAAGCCGCAAAGCGATTTGAATTCGAGAAAGCCGCGAAGCTGAGGGATACGATTAAAGAACTGAGAACCAAAGAATTTTTGTTCGCGTAAACCGGGTGCCTCAGGTCTCGCCGAGACCCGGGGCCCGTCGTGATCAAGAGCGCTCCATAAGCTCCAGTGCCTCGTCATTAATCCGCTGAGGCAAGCGCGCGACCTTATCCCAATCCACGAATGTGTACGTTTGTCGCTTGTCCCAGTGAAACACGATCTTCGTGTTACACTGTTTTCGTGCCTTCGCGTAATCGCTTAAGAAATGTCACCGTGACTCTGGAAGAGAATGTGGCCCGGTGGGCCCGCATTGAGGCTGCTCGCCGCGACACCAGCGTTTCGCGGCTGCTCGGAGCTCTACTGAAGGAGCGCATGTCGGCCCAGGACGGATCCCCAGCGAAGGCTGCGGAGCGGTTGGCGACCTTCGGGGCCCGCCATAAGTTGTCATTGCGCGGCCTTAAAATCAAAGATCTGATCAATGAAGGCCGCCGGTGAGCAGGTTCGTCCTGGACGCATCCGTGGTTTTGACCTGGTGCTTTCCGGACGAAAACTCGCTCATAGCCGAGCATGTGGCCAACCTGTTCAGGGAAGAATATACGGCGATAGTGCCCTCGTTATGGCCGCACGAGGTTTTGAATGCCTTGCTGGTTGCAGAAAAGCGCAAGCGCATTTCCAGAGAATTACTTCGAAGTTTCCTCGATGACCTAGCGAAACTTCCGATTGTGCTTGAACCGTCTCCCGCCGGAGTTGTCTTTGACAGTATCCAGCAATTGAGTCGCCAGCACGATTTGACGGCGTACGATGCCGCTTATCTGAATCTGGCCTTGGAAGGCGGTCTCTCGCTTGCCACCCTCGACGATGCGTTAATGCGGGCGTGCAAGAAGGCGCGTGTCGGATTGGTAAAGGCCTGACCTTCGCCGACTTGCCGACCTCCCCGTCCAAAAACTATTTCAAAGGGACCATCCGTCCGCCTTCAGAGCTAGCGCCGTGGAAGCAAGAACGCGAGCGGATTCGCCAAAATTTCTCGTCCGACTTCGCGCAAGAAACGGCGAGATTGTTTCTCCCCGATGTTGCGGGCACGCACCGCCAAAAGAAAACTGAGCGCAAACGACGTAACGATATTCAGAAGGCCGACCATCGCGATGCCCGAGAATGCCAGAACCACGTCTTGCCAATCTACATGCCCATACACATGCCCAGCGTCGAGCGCGTAGCCCAGACTCGCGGCTGCGAGGGTGACATGGCGAACCTCAAGAGGAATTCCGAATAGCTCGAAAATCACTGGCACTGCGCCGAGCAAGAAGCCCAGAACAATGTATCCGATCGATCCGGCAGCATGGTGCTCCGCCCAATTCGCCAGCTTCGCGGCCCCCTTTGGCCCAAGCCGGTCTCGAATGCGAAGACTGTTCGAGATCGCTCTCGACGTTTTGTGCAGAGCGATGTAATTCGCGGTCCATCCCGTGGCCAGTGAAGACAGCCAGAGAAAGCCGCCGGTCACGATGGCGAAAACAATCGTCATCGAGCTGTGCGGAAACAGCATGTGCACGCCATGTTCAGCCTTCTCCGGATTAAGAAAAGGGTGTCCAATCGCCACCATGAAAAGTCGATCGACCAGGATCGAGACAGGCACTGCCCCAACCAAATTGCTGATAGTAACGATAAATTGGGTTTTGGAAATCGCTTTTAAACTCGCCATATGATCTTTTGCGGGATCTTCCATGGCGTCTACCAGTGTGGCCGCGGTGGCGCCAGGCATTTTCGAAGCCAGCAGAAATCCTCCAGCTTGCATCAGCAGGAAGCTGATCACATAGTTCATCGAAAGAGCGAAGGCTAAAAGCATGGGAGCGTGAATCGCCGACGAAATTGCGTACTTGAATAAGGCGGTGAACGATGTGATGACTCCGGCAACAACTGCTCCCCAGCCCATGGCTCTCCATTGCTCGGCATTGCGCGCGATGTAGTGCTTGCCCACGCGTCCAGTTCTCTCAACCACGCTTCGCGCGAGGCGGCGAGTGCTGGCGCTGAGCACGGTCCGAATGCGGCGTTGCGAGGCAAAACCGTGCACGATTACGATCGCTAGTTTGCCGCCATCCGAACCGGATTGTTCGAGCCCGATGACTTGCTGAATTCTCCCCAGCAGCGAGCGCAGCAGGCGTACCCGGAACACCAAGTCCGCAGACGAACCTTTTTCCTCGATCCGCCGGTGCACCGACTGCAGTTGCGCGTCACAGTTGGCGCGCTGTTCTTCCCAGCGATGGAAATCTTCGGGATGACGGACCACGTGCTCCACCACGGAGGGAAGATTGAAGAAGCTCGACTTGGTTATATCTTCGTCATCGCCGAATTCGATCAAGTCGCGCGACAATGCGATATTCGCAGCCCGCAGCGCGAGAATCTTGCAACTGGCAAGAATGGAGGATGGGGAAGGCCGGAACACGTCGGCCCACGAAGCCACCACTGAATCGGGCAAGGTACTCAGCCAGCGCGCATCGGATTCCTTGAAGTTTAGGGAATCCATCAATACGTAAAGGTCCCCATCGACCTCATCCACGGGCAATAAATGTCGGAGGGCCCTCGCCAGCAGTTCGCGCAACAGGAAGGCCTCATTGGGCAGGCCCGCTTCCGAAATTACGCGTACGTATGAGTGGTGTGACCAGAACTCGCGCAGCGCTGAATGAATAGCGTCGCAGTCGGGACGGCTCTCAATCGCCGCCGTGAGACGTAACAGCGCTTCGCTTCGCGCCTCGACAGGGATGTCGAGAAACATGCGAAGCAGTTGGTAAACCCGCGTAGCCTGCTCTCGCGAGGATAAACCCTCGAGCGCTACCAGATCGTCGACTGCGAATGGAATGGGACTACCTCGGCCTCGAAAGAGTGAAGCTAGGATACAAGGTCGTGGTCATTTCCGAAAACCGCCCACGAATCTAGTAGGTGCGAACCAGCCTGAGAAGAGCGCGGAATCAAAATAAAAAAGCTCGACACGCATTCGTGATGCCGACGTATCGAGTTTGAATTCAAAGGTAGAAATTTGGCCGACCGGTTTTGCGCTCAGGTCAGAGCTAGCGACGTCCCCGGCCCGCCTGAAGCCTCAGCAGTGCGGCGACTAGCGCATCGATGTCCTCACAAGTGTTGTAGAACGCTAGCGACGGCCTGACCGTAGCCTCAACTCCCATGCGGCGCAAGATCGGTTGAGCACAATGATGGCCGGATCGCACCGCGATGCCCTCCTGGTTGAGCGCGACACCGACATCTTCGGTGCGAACCTCGTCAAGCACGAAAGACATCACGCTGGCCTTCTCGCGTGCTGTCCCGATCAAGCGCAAGCCGGGTACCGTGAGCAGTTTCGCCGTGCCGTAATTCAGTAGCTCATGCTCGTAAGCGGCGATGTTTTCCATTCCGATTTCGCTCACGTAATCGATCGCAGATCCCAGACCAACCGCGTCGGCAATGTTGCCGGTGCCCGCCTCAAAACGTGCCGGGGACGGCTGATACGCCGTTTTCTCAAAGGTCACGTCGGCGATCATGTTGCCGCCGCCCTGCCATGGCGGCATGGCGTCAAGCACATCGAGTTTTCCGTAGACTACGCCGATTCCCGTGGGCCCAAAAACCTTGTGCCCGGAGAATACGTAGAAGTCGCAGTCGAGAGTTTGCACATCCACCGGCATGTGGGAAACAGCCTGTGCGCCGTCGACCACCACGCGAGCGCCATAACGGTGCGCGATCTCAACCATCTCGCGTGCCGGCGTGATGGTACCGAGAGCGTTCGACACCTGGCTAAATGACACGATCCGCGTGCGAGGACCAAGCAGCTTTTCGTATTCTTCAAGAATGATTTCGCCGCGATCATTCACCGGAGCCACGCGCAGGCGAGCGCCTTTTTCCGAACAAAGCATCTGCCAGGGAACAATGTTGGCGTGATGCTCCAGCCAGGTAATAACGATTTCGTCGCCCTCACGAATATTGCGCCGGCCCCAAGCCTGCGCAATCAGATTGATGCCTTCGGTTGCGCCGCGCACGAAAATGATTTCGCGGGTTGATGATGCATTCAGGAAGCGTCGAGACTTCTCGCGCGCGCCTTCGTAAGCGTCCGTTGCGCGCGCTGCAAGTTCGTGGGCGGCGCGATGAATGTTGGAATTTTCGTGTCGATAAAAATCCGAAATACGATCGATGACTGCGTTGGGTTTCTGCGTCGTCGCCGCGTTATCGAGCCAGACCAGCGGCCGTCCATGCACACGCTCTTCAAGAATTGGGAAGTCGCGGCGGATGAGCTTGGCGTCGAGCGGACGCTTCGCTTGCCCCAGCTCTTGCGGCACGAGGTCGGGTCGAAACTCGAAGGCCTGAAGTCCCGAAGTCGCAGTGGCTTCTTTAGACTGCGTTCCCTGCGGCGCGATCTCTGTGCCTGCAACATCCCCTGCAGCGGGAATGTTCGGAAGCGGAGCTGCTTTACGCAGGTCCGCTTCTGTCGATGGGACTGTCGGAGTTGTAGAAGGAAATGCTGGAACGCCTGGAGCGGACTGCACGCCGGGCACTCCAGGGAAAGAAAACAACTCACTCAACGACGGCAACGATGTTGCCGCGCCGGGATACGCTGCGTGTCCGGTTTCGGCGAAAGTTTCGGACGAACCGGATGGGCTGGTTGACGAGATCCCACGCAGCTCAGGCGACGTGTTTCCCGGCACCGCCGGCGTGACCGCTTTCACGTCGTGAGGCTGAGCCAGGCCGGCAGCGGTGGTGTGTGTGGCATCCGGTGGCGCGGCCGAGGGCGACGTCGGCGGAGCCGGAGGGTTGGGTATGGTTTCAATGCCGGAAACATTGGGCATCGCGGGTATGCGAGGAAAAGAAAACAGGTCGTTGATCGGGGGCAATACCGATGCAGCTCCCGGCGACGTTCCCTTTTCGCCCTCCACAAAGTAAGGAGCGGTGCCGGGCATGGTCGGTGCGCCCGCAGGAGATTGAGGAACAGCACTCACATCCGCGCCTCCGGGCACGGATGTCTGCGGTGACGCGAGCAGCGACGGCATACCTGGAAATGAAAAGAGTTCGTTTCCCGAGGGCAGCGTAGGAGCAAGCGCGAAAGGTGAATGCATCCCCTCAGCGAAAAATCCCTGAGGAGAGCCCGCAACCGGCGGCGCGGGCGCTGTTCCCAGAGTACCCGGAACCAGAGCCGTTGCGCCCGCCAACGATGCAGCAATCGCCCGCAGATCCGACTCGGACAGCGGCCCCAGTGGCGTAGACGGAGGTGCAGCCGGAATACTCGGAGCTGATTCGAATCCGTGCGCACCTTGAACCGGGAGCATTTCCTCCGTGAACATCACGGTGGGAATTTCCTCCGATTCGACCTCCGGCGAAGCAGCGAATTCCTCGACGCTGTCTCCGTTTGCAAGATCCTTCGGCATCGCGAGAAAGAACTCGTTCGCCAGCCTTTCCAGCGTCGCCGGATCGGGCAACGGAATTGTGCTGAACGGCTGCTTACGCACCCCTTCGGCACCCCGCCCTGCCGACTTCGAAGCGCTCGATTTCGGCCTGCTCGCCCCGTTGCCCGACCCGTTATTTGTACTCGTAGTATTTGTCGACATGCACGTTCTCCAGTACGCCGAGTGCGTCTTGAGTCAAAACGACGATGGAGCAGTAGAGAGAAATTAGATACGATGCGATCGCTTTATGGTTGATGCCCATGAAGCGAACCGACAAGCTGGGAGACACTTCACCCGGAAGTCCCGGTTGAAAGAGGCCGATCACGCCCTGCTTCTTCTCGCCGGTGCGCAGCAGAAGGATATCAGTGGTCTCAGCTTTAACCGGCAGCTTGGGGCACGGTACCAACGGAATCCCGCGCCAAGTCATAAAGGGAGAACCGAACATGGTAACTGTCGGCGGCGGAACACCGCGACGTGTGCATTCGCGGCCGAAAGCCGCAATCGCCCGTGGATGAGCCAGGAAAAAGCTCGGCTCTTTCCATACTTTCGCAATCAGTTCATCAAGATCGTCGGGAGTGGGCGCGCCGTGCCGCGTCTTTATTTTCATCTCCGGCGCCACGTTGTTGAGTAAACCGTACTCGTTGTTGGTGATGAGTGCCATTTCCTGGCGCTCTTTAACTTTTTCAATCATCAGCCGCAATTGCTCGCGGATCTGATCGTGCGGGCTGCGATACAAGTCCGAAATGCGGGTCTGCACGTCCAAAACGCTGGTTACGGCATTCAGCGCGTACTCGCGCGGTTTCTCGTCGTAATCCACATAAATTTCAGGTAGATCGACTTCGTCGTCTGGTGCGCACTCAATGGTGCGCGTTCCGGGGCGGGTAGGTTTGACTTTATTAAGCCGGTAAACGCCGGCTTCGACCGGTACCCAGGAAAGGAAAGTGATCAGCCAACGCGGCGTGATCGCCTCCATCATAGGCACGGTTTTGGTGACGGTAGCGAGCTGCCGAGCCTGTTGCTCGGTCAGCGTACGACGAACTTCTGCTGTCGCCATTTGATTATCTCCTTGGCACTGAGGGAATCAGATTGTCACAACTCATCGCAGCTAACCGCCCTGCGCAAGAACCATCCGAACGAGTTGGGAATTCGCCCGTTCGTTCCCGGCAAAATGTCGGCTGAATCAGACAAAACTTAACGGCTAACTATCGGGATGGGATCAGTATAACGCACCCCACGACTCTCCTGCCTGTGATTAAATTCAAAAAGTAAAACGCTTAAATCATAAAGTTTCTTTCTGTGCTGTCTGCTACACGGGCAGTCAAATTTCTGTGACAACTTCCACACCCGCCTGCTTGGCTACTTTCAGATAGGAGCACCTGGGCTGTTGATTTGGCGTCGACAAGAATC
>JGI12635J15846_10003679_pt1 | contig 13300 bp, 11 predicted proteins | sample BlaSpr_A8_OM2_M2_FD_15846 | JGI IMG/M metagenome (IMG submission 15846) | reverse complement strand
TTCAAAGACCGCGGACAGATGGGAAAGTTTGTGATGGTCGAACCGCTGGAAGCCGAATAATTTTCATCTAAAATCACGGCTGCGAGAGCGGCCAGCAGCCTCGCCTCCGGTCGAGGCTTTTTTTGTTTCATAAATGATCGTGTGGGGACGGGCACTCTTGCCCGTCCAAGCCGAGCTAGCTCGGCGGTGCTTTTACTTTATGTTTATTGACGAGGCAACAATTCGGGTCAAAGCTGGGGACGGCGGCAATGGATGCCTTGCGTTTCGCCGCGAAAAGTTTGTTCCGCGCGGCGGTCCTTCGGGCGGCGACGGTGGCGATGGTGGCGACATCGTGATGGAATCCAGCGAGCGGCATAACACGCTGGTTCATTTTCGGTTCAACCCGGAATACAAAGCCCAGCGCGGGCGCCACGGCGAAGGTTCCAACAAGAAGGGACGTGAGGGGGAAGGAATAGTCCTCAAAGTTCCAGTCGGCACGATTTTGTACGACGCGGATACGGGCGAAAAGGTGCACGATTTCTCGCGTCCTGACGAGCGGATCGTCGTTGCATGCGGCGGTCGCGGAGGCCGTGGCAATGCACGTTTTGCGACATCGACGCATCAAGCGCCGCGTGAGCATGAAGATGGACGTCCGGGAGAAGAGCGAGTTTTCCGCTTGGAGTTGAAGCTGCTTGCCGATGTCGGGCTGGTCGGTTATCCGAACGTCGGCAAGTCTACGTTGATATCGAGCATCTCGGCGGCGCGCCCCAAGGTGGCGGATTATCCGTTCACAACTTTGCAGCCAAATTTGGGCGTGGTTGTAGTTGGCGAGGCGCGGGATGAAAGAAGCTTTGTTGTAGCTGACATTCCCGGCCTTATCGAAGGGGCGCACTTAGGCGCCGGGTTGGGTACGCAATTCTTGCGGCACATCGAACGGACCAGACTTCTCGCTCACATGGTAGACGTGTCTGATGACAGTGGAAGGCCTGATCCGGTGAAGGACGTCGAGGTAATTACAAAGGAGTTGAAGAGTTTCGGTGGGAAGCTGGACGAAAAGCCGACCATTCTGGTGGCGTCGAAGATTGATGTTGCGAACAAAGAAAAGCTGGCCAAGTTGAGAAAATATGCCAAGAAGCAGGGGATGGATTTGTATCCTATTTCAGCGGTTACGGGAAAGGGAATCGACGAGCTGAAGTATGCGATGACGGAAAAGCTCGATGAAATTCGAGAAAGCACGGAAGTTGTTGCGGGCGGTAATAAGGAGCGCGACTAAGTATAGTTATCTACCCGGCGAGCACCGCTCCGCCATTCACGTTCAAGATTTCGCCAGTAATAAAACCTGCAAATTTTGTGCACAGGAAGAGAATTGGAACCGCGATCTCTTCAGGCGTAGCAGCGCGCCCCAATGGAATAGTCTCCAAAACGCGGGTGCGAATCTCAGGGTCATTCAAAGCCGGAGCGGACATGTCAGTATGAACCCATCCTGGGGCCACGCAATTGACATAAATCCTGTCGCGCGCAAGCTCCGTCGCGAGCCCTTTGACCATGCTGATGAGTGCTCCCTTGGTCGCCGCATAGTCACAATGAAAGGCTTCCCCGCGCTGTCCAGCCGTAGAACTTACCAGGACGATGTGCCCTGAAGCTGCAGAGTCAACCGTCTGCTGCCTCTTCATCTGCGCGACAGAATGCTTGACCAGGGCAAAAACACTATCCAGGTTGATGGAGACGGTGTTGCGCCATTGCTCATCCGTCATTTCATCCACTGGCGTATCGGTGGCAGGCCAGACCCCGTGATTTGCAACGAGGATGTCCAATCGGCCGAAACGGCTCACCGCAGCTTCTACCAGGGCACCGGCAGTTTCTGTTCCCGAGAGATGGCACTCCATCGCGGCACAGTTGTCCCTCCCCAGTTCTTCGATCAGTTGACTAGCCAGAGTTTTGGCTTTCTGATAATTAAAAAAGACTCGCGCGCCGGTCGCGACGAATAGGCGCACAGCAGCCGCGCCAATGCCGCGGGACCCGCCAGTAATCAGGGCAACTTTCCCAGGTAGGGATAATGATGGATTCATGGTGAGTTATTTCGGAGATCCGCTTTGCGCTCTTTATTGGCGCAGTACTACGGATTCGATTGTGCTCTCTCCGCTTTGAGCTCGCGAACCAAAATCCGGACCAACATGCCGTCGAAGCGAACGCCGCTCATCTTCCCCAGTTCGACAAGGGCCTGATCGCTGCTTCTGGCATTCGAGAAGGAGCAATCCGCCGTCATATTTGCATAAGCGTCGGCGACCGACAGAATCCGCGCCCAAAGCGGGATTTCCTCGCCACGCAACCCAGCTGGATAGCCGCTGCCGTCGAAAGCCTCATGATGACATTCGACGGCTTTGACCATCATCCCGCTTCGCGGCAGAGTCGCGACGATCTCCGAGCCCACTCGCGCATGCATTTTAACCACATAAAATTCGTCGTCAGTGAGCGGACCGGCTTTGTTCAGAATCCGCTCGGGCACGATAATCTTTCCCACATCATGCACCCGTCCAGCATAGGTGAGCTCAGCGATTTCCTCGGTAGAGAAAGCCAGTGCACGTGCCATAACTTCGCAATAGTGACTTACCATTTCTCCGTGCCCTGCGCTGCTTACGTCGCGTAGTTCCGTGGCCCGTGTTAGCGCCGTAATGGATTCTTTGAGTAACTGCTGGTTGCAGCCATCGTCTGAGCCGCAAAATTTCTGAAGCACGCCGATCAATTCTTCGAGGTGCTCCGGGCCCGTGTGCTCGCGTTGCAAAAAACCTTCTATGTATCCCGAGATGAGCTGGCGCTGCACTGCGCCATTTTCATCACCACCAAATTCCTCGGCAGTGGAAACGCGATCGCCTCCAGCGTGTTTCGAAACATACATGCCAGCGTCTGCAACCCGAATAATGTCCTCCGCTGAAAAGCCGTGCACCGGAAAGCTCGCCACGCCGAAACTGCCGGCAATGTGGTGCTCGATCAACATGGTGTCAGTGGCAAGCCACAGACGCAGACGCTCAGCCAAAATCTGCGCCTGCTCAACGCCTGTCTCGGGCATAAGGATGATGAATTCATCCCCGCCATAGCGGGCCACGACGTTCGACTGCCTGCATTTTTGTTCCAGCAACCGTCCAACTCGGGCCAGGACTAAGTCTCCTTCGAGATGCCCCAGAGTGTCGTTTACTTCCTTGAATTTATCGAGATCGATTAGCACCACTGAGAATGGACGCCCGGAACGCGATGCCCGCTTCCACTCGGAAGACAGCGCCTCCCAGAAAAAGCGCCGCGTCTTAATTCCGGTGAGGCCGTCGGTTATGGATTGCTGCTGCAACTTCTGAAATACGAATGAATTGTGAAGGGCCGTTGCCAGCAAGTCAGCTAGAGTATTCATGACCAAAACGTCTTGGGGTGTGAACGCATCTTCTTCCCGGCTCTCGACATTGAGCACTCCCAACAGCGTCTCGCCATAGCTAATGGGCATGCACAGCACGGAACGCGATTCCGGGAGGATACCCTGGAGATGTCCGTCGCTCGTGGTTTGTACAAGCGCGGTTTCTCCAGTGCGCGCCACACGCCCCAGAATTCCGGTTCCGAGCGGTATACGCTTCCCCAGAGCCTTCGCGGTTGTGCCCGCCTCTGCCTTGATCTCGATGTCCTTCGTGGCATAGTCGAGAATGCCGATGCCGATGTGATCAAAGTTGAAATTGCGCTGGATATGTCCGACGATTTCCGCCAGCATTTGTTCGGCATCCTCGCTCGAGATGGCGGTCTTGGAGATGTTATTCAGAAAAGCGAACTGCTTGGAGCGTCGCTGCTCCTCACCAAATAAGCGGGCATTCTCGACTGCCACCGAGACTTGCCCTGCCGCAGTTTGAAGGATTTCCAGATCGCGCTGCTCGAACACGTACTCGCGATCCGGACTCGTGGCCACCATCGCGCCCTCATATTTGCCGCCAAATACAATCGGCACTCCGCAGAATGATTTCGAGGGTCGTTTCGGTACGAAAGTTGCGCCTAGACGTTCGCGGGTCTTTTCGACGTCCGAACGAATCAAAAGAGCCTCTCCTGTGCGGATAATATGTTCGGTCAGACCGTTGTCGAGTTTGCGCGACCGCTTAGGCAGAACTACGCCATTTTCAATTTCCAACTCAAAACGGAGATTCTCGCCGTCTCGGAAAGCCACAAAGAAGTTGCTGGTGTCGAAGACCTTTCCCAACTCTTCCTGAATTGCGCGCAACACCTCGTCTTGATCGAGGCGGGAGCTGATGACCTGACCCATTTGAGTCAGCAACTCGTATTCTTTCGTCCGCCGCTGCGAATCGTGCATTACCAGATAGTTTTCGAGGGTCAAACCTATCTGCAGGGCCAAGCCGATCAACAGCCGCAAATTCGATGCCCCAAAAATACGGCGCTCGGTGTGGGGAAATAAAATCACGCCGAAATTGTGCTCTCGAGTTTGCAGGCTGACCGCGGTGAGATTGCGAACGCTGGCTTCTTTCAGCACGCGCTGGAAGTGTTCGAAGCGGTTGCCGGGAAGGGCCGGAAGAGGCTCTGCCATGTCAGGTACATTCTGAAAAGCGACAAAACCGCCACGACGGTATGCCAGTTCTTGGACGTATTCTCCCGCTCCACTTTTCTCAAGCTCACTCAGAAACTCAGGCGAAAAGCCCTGTTGCACCGACGGCAAAATCGCGCGCCAGCGCTCGCTGATATAAATGACTGCCCGATCGGTTGGGAGCGGAGCCACCAGGCGGTCCAAAATGCTTTGCATCGTGGGAACGAGAGCATCGGCTGAGAGCAACCTAGTCGGATCGACGCCAAGTGTAGAAAAAGCCAGCGCGTTTTCCTGCACAGCGTCGCGTTCATTCTCGAATAGCACCATCACCATGGCGATTCCCAACAGCATTTGAGGCAGAGGCCCGAGCAGATCGCCGGTGATCCCAAACCTCGCCGCCGCCGGACCATGAAACTGTCCGAACGCGATCAAAACGGCCCACAAGGCCAGCGAGACCGCGAGCAACGTGAACGCTACTGAATTCCGCCGATGACCAAACTTATAAAAATAAAACGAACAATAGAGAAGCACCGCAGCCAAGCCAATCTCGGTGCGGAACTGCGGATTGATCAGTACCTCGGGGCGGAATGTGCCGTTGGCAATGTGTGACACCAAATTCCAGCAGGCGAGGGCCATTCCACCGATGGCAAGGGCGATTTCATACCAGCGCAGCCGAAACTTTTCCCGTCGTTGCGAACCTGCCATCCGGCGCATCAGCCGCGTGGAGACGAAAATACAGAGAGCCATCGCCACCAGCAGCAACGAGGTGACGAGAGACAACACCGCGGTGTATCCGCGAAAGGCTCCGTAAGCGTCCAATGCGAAGTGCAGCGTGTACGCACCCCAACCCAACTGCCATGCCCGAAAGTAGGCCTGGCGGCTTTGCTCGTAGAGATAAGTAAAGACCAGGAAGAGCAGCAGGGCCACGATCCCCGGTACTATCACCACGCCAATGGTTAGGCTATTCATCTGAGTATGCGAGATTCGCCTTGCGATGAGCGAGTCACCCTCTCAATGTTTTCACACGGACGGAGGCAAAACAATACCCGTCCGGTACATGAACCAGTTGACTATTGTCACCGGGCTTACTGCAAATTTTGCGGTACTCTTTCCTCGCCTTGACGATGTTTCTCTCGAGACCGTAGGATTCCAGTCTCCACTCTTATATGGCCATCCCATCCGGGGACGCTGAAATAAGGCGCCCGTTACCCGATTCCTCTGTCCGCGTCAGGTTTGCGCCCTCTCCCACCGGTTATTTGCACGTCGGGGGGGCCCGGACCGCCCTATTCAACTGGCTATTTGCCCGTCATCACGGTGGCAAGTTGGTTCTGCGCATTGAAGATACCGATGCTGAACGGTCCACCTCCGAGATGGTGGAGGGCATCCTTCAGGGGATGCGCTGGCTGGGCCTGGATTGGGACGAAGGACCGTTCTATCAAACTCAGAGAATTGACCTCTCTCGAGGCATTGCGGAACGCATGTTGGCCTCGGGGGATGCCTACTATTGCTTTTGCTCTAAAGAGGAACTGGAGCGCCGACGAAAAGTGGCCACCGCCGAAGGACACCCTCCGAAATACGAAGGAACTTGCCGCAACATTTCTCCCGAGGAAGTAGTGCAACGGCGGAGCTCAGGAGAGGCCGCCGTAATTAGATTTAAGGTTCCGGAGTCCGGAAGCACCTCCTTCGACGATATCGTATTCGGGCACCTAGAGTTCGCCAACGCCGAACTGGAGGACTTTGTCTTACTGCGATCCGATAACGGTCCTACATATCATTTAAGCGTTGTCGCCGACGATATCGATATGAGGATCACTCATGTTATCCGGGGCGCCGATCATATTTCGAACACGCCCAAGCAGGTGCTGCTGTATCAGGCTCTAGGCGCGCCGCTCCCCACGTTTGCACACGTGCCGCTGATTCTTGGCCCCGACAAGACCCGTCTCAGCAAACGTCACGGCGCAACCAGCGTGCTTGCCTATCGCGAAGAGGGAATTGTTCCCGAAGCCTTTCGTAATTTTCTAGCTCAGTTGGGTTGGTCGCCGCCGGAAGGGACGCCTGAAATAATGGGCGATCAGCAACTTATTTCTCTTTTTGATTTGAACGCGGTCTCGCGTTCCAACGCAGTTTTCGATCGGGACAAGCTGGACTGGTTCAACACCGAATATATTCGATCCTATCCGGCGGAAAAATTGCTTCCTCTCATCGAGGAAGAATGGAAGAAAGCTGGCGTTGAGCCCACAATCCACACTCGCGAATCGCTTCTCGCCACCATCGACCTCCTGAAGCCTCGCGCGCGCAGCCTAAAGGATTTCGCCACCTCATTTCGCGCATTTTTCACCGACGACTTTTCCTACGATGCTGACGCAATCGCGAAATTTCTGAAGAACGAATCCGTCCGCGCGATGCTAGTTGAGCTCAGTCAGCGCTATGAGAGTTCGGAAGACTTCAGCGGGCCAGCCCTGGAAAGGACCCTTCGCGATCTTGCAACCGAAAAGAACGTCAAGGCCGGTATTTTAATCAATGGCGCGAGAGTGGCTTTGACCGGCCAGGGGGTGGCCCCAAGCTTGTTTGCAGTCATGACTTCGCTGGGGAAAGAAAGAACGGTTAAGAGACTAAGAGAAGCTTCTCCTTAGATGATCCTACCGATGCACGTCGGGGCTCTGTGCTGGATTTTTCTTCGCAACAGACGCTCCCTTTACCACCTTAACTTCAAACTCCACCGGTAACTTCTTGGGCGGATAGCAAGCCGCATCATCGCAAGCCTGATATTTCAATGTCCCGCGAAAAGCATACTTTCCCGGCAATACAGACGCCAGCGGACGCACGGTCACAAACACATCGAACGGTCCCGTGTAGACGTTGAGTTTTTCGTCAGGAGCGAACGGGAGGCTGATGTCGACGCCCGGGCGATAATAAACTTTTCCAACGACAATATCTGTTGGCGGATCCACCTTGAGGTCGGTAGCTATCAAATAGTCCTGTTTCGGAGTATTGGAATTTATGTGAAAGCCCGGACTCACGCGGAACTGGAGCTTGACCGTTCCCGGTTTTCCGCGGGTCACACTCTCGATTGGCACCGGCAAGAGAGTGACGGAGGGCGATTTCTTGCCAAAGGATTCCTGAGCACTGGCGCGCGCCGAAAGCACGGCGATCACCAGTAAAACTAGTTTGCGGCGATTGATCTCTCGATTCATTTCTGCGCCTCGGGTCATTTCTGTGCTTGAGCTTGGCCCTGAGCGAGCGCCTTTTTAACCGCATCCTCGATCTCTCCCCGGCCTTTGATCCCAAAGACTCTTTCTATCACCTTGCCATCGCGACCGATATAGAACGTGGCGGGAAGAAACTGCACTCCTCCATAAGCATCGCCGACGCTGTCTTTTCCAACCATTACTGGATAATTCACTTCCATCTGCTTGGCGAACTTTTCAATCTCTTGTGGACTAGCATCGTCCATGGCGACGCCAAGTATTTGCAATCCCTCGGATGCGTACTTCTTTTGCAAATCCACGAACCATGGCATTTCGATCTTGCACGGCTCACACCAGGTCGCCCAAAAGTTGAGGACAACCGCTTTGCCGCGGAAATCGGAGAGGCGAAGAGTTTTCCCATCAAGAGATTGCAGGGTGAAATCTGGAGCAGCCTTTCCGCGCAGGTCCGCTCCCCCGACTACGGGATCGCCAGACGAGCGCCGGGACTTTTGAATGCCGAAAACCAGCATTAGAGTGACCACCATGGCCACGACAATGATTACGACCGGATCACGTTTCACGAACACTCGCTTTCCTTCATAAAGAAAATCGCCTCAAGAATGAAAAATAATTTGCCAGCAGGGTGAAGCGGCCAAAAATAAGCAGAATGCCGAGCACGATTAGCAAGCCCCCGCTCGCCACTTCCAGCGCGTGCATGTGAGTCTTAAAACGGCTGTAGAACTTCAAGAAACGTTCAATACCGAGGGATGTGAGAAGGAACGGGACCGCCAATCCCAACGAATATACCGACAGTAAAAATACTCCCTTGGCGATCGAATCTTGCGTCGCGGCAAAACCAAGAATGACGGAAAGAATCGGTCCCACGCAAGGCGTCCATCCGAAGGCGAAAGCAAATCCGATCAAGAACGCTCCCCAAACCGTGCTGCCGCCCTTCACATTGTGCAGCCGCTTGTCGGAGTAGAGTGCATTGATCTTCAGAATACCTGTCAGATGTAATCCGAAAAGAATGATCACGACTCCCGCCACCTGCGCAAGGACCGATTTGTAGCGGGCCATCACCTGTCCCACTTCCGTCGAAATTGCTCCCAAAGAAATAAAGACCACGCTAAAACCAACGACGAAGCCGACCGAGTTAAGCATTACCTTCCGCAGCAAGTGTGTCTGTTGGGTTTTAAGTTCCTCGACACCGACCCCTGAGATCAGCGAGACGTAGCCCGGTACCAGCGGAAGTACGCAGGGTGAAAGGAATGAGACCAGGCCAGCTACAAAAGCCGCTATCGGAAGAGGCAATGTTGACATTAGGCCTATTCTACCTGCCTGCCCGGCTAGCCCACCACAAGGGGTCAGCATGAAGGGCAAAACTTTAGGCTCTGGTACCATGCCACCGTGTCTTTGCTGGAAATTCGAAATCTGACCAAAGTCTTTGCCCTCGGGGAATCGATCTTCGGAGGAGGCGCAACCGGCGAGGTTCGTGCCGTGGACGGCGTCTCTTTCCACATCGAATCCGGCGAGACTCTTGGCCTGGTTGGAGAGTCGGGATCGGGGAAAAGCACCCTCGGAAGACTGATTTTGCGACTAGTCGAACCGACTTCAGGGACAATCCATTTCAAGGGACAGGATCTTCTTGCAGCAAGCTCCGGTGAGATGCGCCGGTTACGCAGCCAGATGCAAATCATTTTTCAGGATCCTTTCGGATCGCTCGATCCAAGAATGCGAGTCGAAGACATAATCAGCGAGCCACTTGTCATACATGGGAAGACAGCTAACCAGGAGATTCGTAAGAATGCCGGAAGGTCTACCCTGCGTATCCGTGTCGGCGAATTGTTACGGGCGGTAGGTCTGGATGACTCCGCCATGCGCCGTTTCCCGCACGAGTTCAGCGGAGGACAGCGCCAGCGCATCGTGATCGCACGTGCCCTTGCCTTACGCCCCAAATTCATCGTAGCGGACGAGCCAGTTTCCGCGCTCGACGTCAGCGTTGGCGCACAAATCGTCAACCTGATGGCGCGATTGCAGCGCGACTTCGGGCTGACCTATTTATTCATTTCCCATTCCATGCCAGTAGTTCGATATCTGGCGACTCGGATCGCAGTGATGTACCGAGGAAAAATTGTTGAGATGGGGGCCACGGAACAAATCACCTCAGACCCGAAGCATCCCTATACTCGCAGCCTGCTGGAAGCTACGCCCAGGGTCGCGGTTTAGCAGCCCTAACTCCATTTTGTCATCCTGAGCGGAGGCGTCCACTCGCTTGCGAGGGGACGGCGCAGTCGAAGGACCCCTGCATTCTAAGCTGCCCTCCTCTTGTTCACTTTCAGCCTCCCGGTCTATAATCCGCTCGACCAAAAGGGGGATATCCCATGGCTGCACAGCCGGTAACTCCATTGCCTGTTCCCGAACCAGTCGCCCCGCTTTCCGAACCCGAGAGAATCATCGACACGTTTATTGCCCCATCGAAAACCTTTGCCGACCTGCGGCGCAACGCAAGCTGGTGGGGACCATTTTTACTGATGGTGATCTTCTCAATGGCGTTCGTTTACGTCGGAGGCCAAAAAGTTGGTTTCCGCAAGGCCATGGAAAATCAGATGCGCGCCCAGCCGAAACAGCAGGAGCAGATAGACCAATTGCCTCCAGACCAGAAGGAGCAAAGGCTGGAGACTGGCACAAAAATCACCAAGACAATCTCTTACGTCTTCCCCCTGATACAGCTGCTGATTCTTGTGATCATCGCCGCCATTTTGTTCGCCACTTTCAAGTTTGCGGCGGGGGCGGATGTTTCCTTCAAAATTTCCCTTGCGATTGTGGTGTATGCGGCCCTGCCGGGCCTGATAAGAGTTGCGCTTGCAATGATGTCCCTTTTGGCGGGAGCCAGTCCGGACTCGTTTACGTTTCAGAACCCGGTCGGCACAAATCCGGGCTATTTCATGAACCCGGCGGATTCGCCTTTCCTTTACAGTCTCGCCTCCTCGTTTGACATCTTCTTGATCTGGACGCTGGTTCTCACCGCCATCGGGTTCAGTACAGTGAGCAAAGTGAAACGCGGCACGGCACTCGGGATCGTGTTCGGCTGGTGGCTAGTGTTCTCGCTGATAGGGGCTGGATTGGCCTCGTTGGGATAGCAAGCGCGGGGCGTGCTAATGTTCAATACCGTAAGTTCAGCCCAAATCACCGTGTCATCCTGAGCGAAGCGAAGGACCTATGGAGTTGATTTGGCGATGCACTATCCCAGGAGGAATCCCTTCATGAAATGCGTGCTAACTTTCTTCACTTTATGCTCGTTGTGCGTCCCAAGCTTATCCCAGCAAATCAAGAACCCGGTCTCCACTGTTGTCAAGGACATCCTCACCCGCCAGCACAAGAATCTCGTGGCCGCGGTCGAGGAAATGCCGGGGGACAAGTTCAGCTTCAGGCCGACTCCGTTGCAGGAGCCATTCGGCCACCTGGTTCTCCACATCACGGAGGCGAACTACCTTTTCTGCTCCAAGGCAGGCGACGTTTCTGCGCCCAAAACGGAAGAATTGCAAGATACTGACAGCAAGGACAAGTTGGTTGCCGCGCTGAAGGCGTCTTTTGATTTCTGCGAGACTTCGCTGGCAAAAGCCGACGACTCCAAACTAGGAGACACCATCGAAGGCTTTGGCGGGAAACAGCAGCCACGCGCCTGGGCATGGATCGCGGCAGCCAGCAATTGGGCCGATCACTACGCCGCGTCCGCAATGTATCTGCGGTTAAATGGCCTATTGCCGCCCACGGCACAGCCCAAGAAGTAGAGATAGGGCTTGGGAGCCGCGCAGGGCCTAATCTGTCACCCGAGTTTACCTTCCGGCCCTCGTCCCAAAGCCGGGGACCTACAAATGTGCCCTGCTATTTTCCCCTGCCTATTACGCCGGGGGCATGGGTCAGGGAAGGCTCTTCCGTATCTGGGGCTCTATCGAGGCGGCTGAAACCACAACGCTCGCGCGGACAATCTGTTCAGATAAAGTTTCTCGAATAGACATCTTCACTGAGCAAGAACGCTATTGTTACCCATGCCGTGTCCAGAGATACACTCTCAACGTCACGGCCGGCAACAACCTAGAGGTAGCTCATGACCTGCGTCGAATGCAAGACGAGCAATCCGGAACACAACCGCTTCTGTGGGCACTGCGGGGCAAAACTCGGGCACACAGTTGCCGAAACCAGATCGAGAGTACAGTCGAGGAAGGCAAAAGCAGCATCAACACCACCGTCGCGCAAGCCCAAAAGGACGTGGCTGCGATTAGGGGGAATGCCGACGATCTGGGCAAACAAATGGGTCGACTTAGGTCGGACATTAGCGGCTACACGGTGGTAAACGGTGAGATGAGGAAAATGCAAGAGCAGTTCCACGGACAAACGAACGATCTGAGTAAGCTCGACCTTAGGGTCCATACTTTAGAGACAGTAGCATCAGGACCAGAATCGGAGGCGGCTTCCCAGTTAGGCCTGAAAAACCTCGGGTGTCAAGCGACTCATTACACGGAGGGAGCGAAGGTGGTCCCCTGCGCGCAGGGTTCTCCGCCTATTTTCTATCAACGAACCGGCGAAGTGGTACGACCGGTCTCAAGCATGTCCTCGATCGGATTTCAGGATACGTCCACCTCTCCGAGACCTGCGTGTGGCGTCGCGAATCGGGGCACTTTTTACATCGAAAAAGGAGAGGGGAAAAACGCCGACAAGCCGCTGTTATGTTCCAGAAAATCCGATCATACTTACGACTGGATCCAAATTGCCGTAGTGCCCTGAGCTTGCGGGGTAGGGAGACGCGGCCCTCGCAAAACCCCTGGGCATTAGACGTTCTATTCGATCTGCACCAGACCCGCGCTAGCCGCTGCTGGGGCTGGGTGCTGCCGTCCTCGCCAAGCATCAACAACCGACACCTGATGCACGCACGAAACAGTGCAGTGCGGCGCGCATCCCTTTTCGGTGAGATATTCGCGGCGGATGTCGTCAACGGTGTATTTCTCCAGCGGGGTGCCGGGATATCCGCGTTGCTGCGAGCAATAGTGGACCAGCCCGTTCTCGCAAATATATAAATAGCGGGCGCCGGCGCGGCAGCGCCACTCGTTCGGACGACCTTGCGCGATGTTGTCCTGAAAGCCATTAATTCTTGTGAAGCTGCTCTTCTCCATTGCTTTCATCTCATGGTAGACGCGTCGCTCTTCTTCGCCGAGAGGCTGCAACTGGCCGCCGCCGTCATGAATAATGCCAACAGTCGAGGTGAATCCCAATTCGAGCGCGCGCCTCCCGATCGTGAGAGCGTCCTGAGGATTGCACACGCCACCTCCGACTACTGAATTGATGTTGACGTGGAAATCGGCGTGCTCCGCGAGCAGTTGAAGTTTTTTGTCCAGCACCTTGAGACTCTTTTTCGAAACATCATCCGGCGTAACGTTATCGATTGAGATCTGGAGCCATTCCAAGCCTGCGTTGTTGAGCCGCTGAATACGTTCAGCCACCAGCAAGTAGCCGTTGGTGATCATCCCGGCAATCATTCCGTTGGCGCGAATGCGCCGAATCACATCATCTA
>JGI12635J15846_10003678_pt1 | contig 13302 bp, 9 predicted proteins | sample BlaSpr_A8_OM2_M2_FD_15846 | JGI IMG/M metagenome (IMG submission 15846) | reverse complement strand
GGTGTTTCTTTTTTGGGTCCTAGGGGGTGATTCTTTTTTGGGTCCTAGGGGGTGCTTCTTTTTTGGGTCCTGGAGGGGGGCTTCTTTACACCGTTTTGGGGAGGGCGATCCAGCGTTCTAGTAACGCTGCCACTACGTGCAGCTTTACTGGTTTGGAGATGTAGTCGTCCATTCCGGCGGCCAGGCAGCGCTCACGGTCGCCTGCAAGGGCCGCGGCCGTCATCGCGATGATCGGCACGTGGCTGCCCGCGGCGGCCTCGTTCGTCCTGATCAGTCGCGTCGCCTCGTACCCGTCCATCTCCGGCATCTGGCAATCCATGAGGACGGCGTCGTACTGCAGCCCCTTCAGAATGTTCACAGCCTCTGCGCCGTTGGCGGCGACGTCCGCGCGGTAGCCCAGACGCTCGACCATCCTGACCGTGACCTTCAGGTTGGCCGCGTTGTCTTCAACTACCAGCACTCGCGACCACTGACGCGCCTGGTCGGGCGGTCCGAGCTCGGCGACCGCACCTGGTTGTGCGGAGCGCACCGATCGTTCGGCGAGCAGAGTGTGAAGGACGTCGAACAGCTGCGAAGGGCGCACCGGTTTGACGAGCTCCGCGTCGACGCCCGGCACCGGCTCGTCCGACTGGCCCGCAGAAGTAAGAAGAATTACGACCAGCTCTTTCAGACGCTCGTCCGATCGGATCTGGCTCGCCACGGTCCGGCCGTCCATCCCAGGCATCATCATGTCGACGATCGCGACGTCGAAGGCGTCATCCCCGTGGGCCGCGACCTGCATTTCCTGGAGCGCTTCGCGGCCGCTCTCGAAGCTCCGCTCGCGCAGTCCCCACGACTTCAGGTAGCGCTCGAGGATCGCGCGATTGGTCTTGTTGTCGTCGACCACCGCCACGAACGTGCCGGCGAGGCTCACTGGAGATTGATGTGCTCGCTTCTTACCACCCGCTTCGCGGAAGAGAGCGGTGAACCAGAACCGGCTGCCCGAGCCTTTCTCGCTCTCGACGCCGATCTCGCCGCCCATGAGCTGCGTGAGCATGCGCGCGATCGCCAGGCCGAGGCCCGTTCCGCCGTGCTTGCGGGTGGTCGAGCTGTCGACCTGTGAGTAGGTCGAAAAGACGCGCGCTTGCTCCTCGGGGGTGAGCCCGATGCCGGTGTCGGAGACCTCGAAGCGGATCAACACGCCGGGGCCCGTGTTCTCGTGGCGGCGCGCGCGCACAACCACCTCACCGCTGTCGGTGAACTTGACGGCGTTGGCGATCAGGTTGATGAGCACCTGGCGCAGCCGGCCGGGGTCGCCGATCGCATTTTCGGGAACGAACTCACCGACATCGAGCACGAGCTCGATGCCCTTGTTGGCGGCTGCCTCGGCGAAGAGCTCCACGGCTTCTTCCATCACGTGCTTTGGACTGAAGTCGATGGCCTCCAGGCGAATGCGTCCCGCTTCGATCTTCGAGAAATCGAGGATGTCGTTGATGATCTCGAGCAGGGCGTCGCCCGAGCTTCGAACCGTCTCGACGTACTCGCGCTGCTCGGCCGTCAGCTCGGTGTCCAGCAGTAGGCCGGTCATGCCGATCACGCCGTTCATCGGAGTGCGGATCTCGTGGCTCATCGTGGCGAGGAACTCGGATTTGAGGCGAGTCAGCTCCTGCAGCTCCTGGTTGCTCAGCGACAGGTCGGCGAGCAGCTCGGACTTCGCGACCTCTGCTTCCGACGCGGCGGTGCGATTGGCCTCCAGCTGCGTGACGACGCGGCGGACGAGGATCCCGAACGCGATGAGCAGCAGAGCCTCGAGGGCTGCGGCAGCGGGGTCGCCGGCAACCGGGTTGACCACCGTCACGAGGACGAGGTCGGCGACCGCCAGGGCAGCGCCCACGGCGAACTCGACCGTCGTGTAGTAAAGCGCGAGGAAGATCAAAGGAAGGAGGACGAACGGAAACGCGCGGACGATGCTCAGCCCGAACTGCACCTCCAGCGCGAAGGCCACAGCCAGGCCGCCGATCGGCGACACGGCGTGCAGGTACCGAGGAATGCGCTCCCAGGGCAGGAGCACCAGGGCGCTCGCGAGCACGGTCAACACGATTGAAATGCCGAGGCCGAACTCCGACATGCCCCACAGGGGATAGAGCGCCATGCCGAACCCGACGACCACGGGCAGCGCGGTCAGGATGCCGGCGCGGGCAGGGATGTCGACCTGGGCCAGCGGCGCCAGGACGAGAATCACACCGATCGCGGCGGCCCCGGCCAGCACCGGGGAGGCGATCACACCCGCATAGCCGTGCAGGCTGACCAGACCGACGATGGCGAGCCCCAGGAACGGGTAGACGCGGCGGCTCAAACCGTCGGCTTGCAGCGGCGTGGAGGGGGCGTTCAACTTCAACGGGCCGGGTTGTCAGCTTAAGGGGTTAAGAGGGACTCGGGTGAAACGGCCGCGGGTACACTTGGCAGCCTGCGCACCTTCCATCCCGCCAGGGGGGGCGAGGTTTCAGAGGTGTTGCCAGGCGCCAATCCACGGAATGCCCCAAAGCCGTCGTGGACTGTGAGCCTGGTGCGTCGAGCGACGCCCTTTTTCGCGATTGCCGCGGTCTTCGCCGTCCAGGTCGCCGCCGGCGCGGGTCCGGTGCTGGCCTTCCCTCTCTATTTGACCGTGATCCTGCTGACCTCGCTGCAGTTGAGCCGCGTGGAATCTCTCGCGACGGCCTTTCTGGCCGCCATCGGCATCCTCATACCGTCAGTGGTAGGGGGAGGCCTCCCCGGCGACATGGCACCGGCGCTGCTCCTGGCCATCGTGCTGCTGGTCGCTGCGGTGGCGATCACCGAGGTCGTCCGGCAGGTCCGCGACACGGCAGACAAGGCAAAGCGGCAGACGGAAGAGATCGCGGCCAGCGAGGAGCGCCTCCGGCTGATGCTCGAGGCGGCGATGGTCGGCCTGGCCCTGGTTGACGGCGAAGGGCGTTGGATACAGGTCAACGACCGGCTCGCCACGATCCTCCGCCGGCCACGCGAGGAGCTCCTGCAGCTGCCCCTCGAAGCAGTGACGGCAGAGAAAGACCGCGTGGTCCTGAGCGAAGCCCTCGGGCTGCTCCGCACCGGTGACATAGTCCGCTGGGAGGCGGAGCTGCACCAGGTCCGCGGTGACGGCACCCGCGTGCCGGTCGCGATCGCGATCGGTGCCGCGCCGGGATACCTCCCCGGCCAGCCTCTTCTGCTGGTCCAGGAGAGCGACATCTCAGCGCGCAAGCGTCTCGATGCGCTCCGCGACTGCCTCGTCGCGGTCAGGCACGTGATCGTCGCCGGCCTGACCTGGGAGCAGTCGATTCCACAACTTCTCAGCAGCCTCTGCGCGTACCTGGACCAGGACCTGGCGCAGTTCTGGGCCGTGGATCCCGAAAGGCAGGCGCTTCGAGTGCGGCACTACTGGCACCGCGACGCATCGAGCTTTGAAGCCCTTCGCGACCAGAGCCGGGCCGCGTCCGTTCCGATCGGAGCGGGACTGCTCGGCCGGGTTTGGCAATCGGGCGTGGTGGCGGCCGTCGAGGACCTGTCCGACGCCGGCGACTATGCGAGCGCCGAGGTGGCGCGCGCAGCCGGCCTCAAATCGGTGATCGCGTTCCCCATCATCGACGCCGGCGCCGTGGTTGGCGTAGTCGAGCTGCTGGCCGGGCACGCGCGCAAGATCGAGGACGACGAGGTCACCATGCTGTCGACGGTCGGTGTCGAGATTGGGCAGTTCATCCGCCGCTCAGACACCGCGCAGGCCTTGCGGCGCAGCGAGGCGGACCACCGCGCGATCTTCGAGAGGTCGCCGATCGGCATCGTCCGCATCAGCAGTGAAGGCGACCTGGTCGAGGCCAATCCGTCGCTCCTCATCATGCTCGAGCGGGACTTCGAGACGATTCGCGACAGCACGTGGCCCGACCTGCTCCGTGCGTACGACCAGGCCGCGGCCCGCCAGCGCTTCGCTCCTCTTCTTGCTGGGATCGCGAGCATAGGGAGCATGCAGGTGCGCGCAGCGACGGGAACTGGAAAGTGGCTGTGGCTGCAGCTCACTGCGACCCCTATCCCCGACTCCAGCGGTCGGCCCGAGCACCTGCTGGTGATGATCGAGGACGTCACGACCGTGCGCGAGACCTCGGACCAGCTGGCCGAAGCGCTCGAATCGCAGCGCAGCGCGAATGCCAACCTCGAGAAGCTCGACCACACCAAGACCGAGTTCCTGTCCATCGTGAGCCACGAGTTCCGCACGGCGCTGACCGGAATCCAGGGCTTCAGCGAGCTGATCCGCGACGGTGGCCTCGAAGCGGACGAGGTGCGTGCTTACGGCGGCTACATATTCAATGACGCGGACCGGATCAACCGCCTGATCGGGGACATGCTCGACCTCGATCGGATGGAGTCAGGCCGCATGAGCATGCGCTCGGGCGATGTGGACATCAACGAGGTCCTGACCGAGGCCATGACCAGGGCCGGCTCGGGCGCCTCCCAGGTCGAGTTCAAATCGGACCTCGACCCGCGACTGCCGATCGTCATGGGCGACCGCGACAGGCTGATCCAGGTGGTCAGCAACCTGGTCAACAACGCGGTTAAGTACTCCCCCGACGGCGGCACGGTGACTCTCTCCACCCGTTCCGAGGGCGGATACGCGTTGGTGAGCGTGGCCGACACCGGCCTGGGTATCCCGCCGGACGAGATTGGACACGTTTTCGAGCGATTCCGCAGGGTGAGGAGTGGAGCCGCTCAGTCGATTCCTGGGACTGGGTTGGGGCTCACGATCGTTAAGCAGATCGTGGAGATGCATGGCGGCAAGATCTGGGTCGAGAGCGCGGTTGGGCACGGGTCGGCCTTCCACTTCACGGTTCCCCTGGTCGCGGAAAACGTCACGCCGCTGCAGCGACGGCATGCCTGACGAGCCGGCGACTGGTACGACAGGGACTTTCACGGTGTTGGTGGCGGATGACAACGACGTGGCGCAGCGGCTGTGCAAGCGCGTCCTCGAGAAAGCGGGCTACGCCGTGCTCATTGCGGCGGATGGTCTGCAGGCAGTGGATGTCGCCCTCCACCAGCATCCGTCGATGATCCTGATGGACGTGGCGATGCCCGGGATCGACGGTCTCGAGGCCATGCGCCGGATCAAGGAAGCCATTCCGACGATGCCCATCGTCATCGCGAGCGCGCACTCGATGGCGAGCGATCGGGAACGCTTCCTCGCCGCCGGCGCCGACAACGTGCTCAGCAAGCCATTCCGCCTCGCCGACCTGGTGGCGATCGTCGCGAAGCTTGCCCAAGAAAGCGGGAAAGTCGGGACGTGAAAGATCTAACGGGGACCCGGATCGGCCAGTACGAGATCGTCGAGCGTCTCGGCGGGGGCGGGATGGCCGTCGTCTATCGAGCCGTCCAGCAGCCGCTGGGCCGCGAGGTGGCGCTCAAAGCCCTGTCCTCGGAGCTCTTCCAGGACGACGGCTTCGTCAAGCGCTTCGAGACAGAGGCCAAGACGCTCGCCAAGCTCGATCACCCGAACATCCTTCCGATCTATGACTTCGAGCTGACCGATGGAGTCGCGTATCTCACGATGCCGCTCATCCGCGGCGGCACGCTCAGGGACATCCTCAACCGCGGCCCGCTCGACACGTTAACCGCGTGGCGCTACCTGCGCGAGATCGGCGACGGCCTGCAGCACGCGCATGACGCGGGGATCGTGCATCGCGACCTCAAGCCGACGAACGTCTTGATCCACGCGGACGGCCGCGCCATGCTGGCCGACTTCGGGTTGGCGCGGGGCGCCGGCCAACCGACTCACCTGACCACGATCGGTCTCGCGATCGGTACGCCCGGCTACATGGCGCCCGAGCAGGTCATGGGGCACGACGTGGACAAGCGCGCCGACATCTACGCGATGGGCGTGCTCACCTTCGAGATGCTCACCGGGCGGCTGCCGTTCATCGGGTCCAACCGGATGGAGGTCGCGTACTCGACCGTCAATGCGCCGATCCCGTCTGCCGTCAAGCTGAACCCGGCTCTACCCGACGAACTCGATCAGCTGCTCGCGAAAGTGCTCGCCAAAGACCCGGCGCAGCGCCCGCAGAGCGTGCGTGACCTGCTTGCGCTCATGGCGCGCCTGCCGCAGCGCAGGTCGCAGGTCGTCGCGCCAGTCCCAGCTTCAGCGGGCGCGGTGGCGACGGGGGCGCCTCGCCCCGGCATCACGGTCGAGCCGACGACCGCCGCCAACAACCTGCGGGTGATCGCGCCGCCGGCTCCCGCGCCTCCACCACCGGCGCTGCACGGCTCGCCGATCCCGACTCCGACCGGCGCCGGCGGATCCGCGATCCGGACCCTCGAGCTCATGGGCGTTCGGGCATCGCGCGCGCGCGGCCGCTTCATCCTGAATTCCCACGTCAGCAACCTGGTCCACGTTGCGCGCGACGTGACCGGCGACCGCTGGCCCGAGATCGCCTACGCCGCGGGGCTCGTGCAGTACGTCGAGCAAGATCCGCCGCACGACGATCAGCTTTCCTCGCCGGTGGAATCGCTCAGCCGGCTCAATGAAGCTTTCGAGACGGTCTACGGTCCAGAGGCCGAAGACATGATCCGAACGTGGGGACGCAGGGCCACCGAGCGCTGGCTGGCTGAAGGGCGGCACGGCATGGGCGGGCCGCGGCGACTGGTTCCCGGTCGCCAGCGCAAGCTGGCCGGGGTGGTCAAGGGATTCACCGAGGCCATGGACAACGTCCGCGGCGAGCACACTCACGCGTGGCTCCAGGTGGACGAGCACCAGTTCTGGCTCGTCAACTTCTCGAACATGTTCGCGCTCGGGCGCATCAAGACGGTGAAGTCGTGCCACATCTGGACGGCGAGCATCGAGACCATCCTCCGCTGGGCCGGTCTCGCCAACGACTGGTACGTCGAAGAGGTCGAGTGCGGCTCCGTGACGGGAACGTTCGACTGCGTTTTCGCGATTCGATCGGTCGAAACCTAGAGGTCTCCGCCGCGGAGCTCCAAGGGGGCTTGCGAGACCGGGAAAGGCGTGACCAAAGTCACCCTTCATTGTTTCGCCGGTTGTTACGCCGCTCGGTTTAACATCGATTGCACGCCGGGATGTTTCGGCGCCCCCAAATCGCCCTCCCTCCTTTCTGAAGGTCCTTCACCGACGGGTGGGGGACCTTCTCTCAGCCACCCGACCAAACCGAGTGGAGTGTGGCGCCCGGCACGTTCTCCCGACTGGAGAGGAAGATTGCCAGCGTGAGATTTGCGATAGACGTCACTGCGTGCTGGCGGCCGCAGCGCGTGGGCATGACCACTGTCGCAATCGAGCTGTCGAAGGCGCTCGTGGCGCGCAGGGAGAAGGACGAGATCGTCCTGCTGTGCAGCCGCGAACGTCCACAGGGCCTTGCCGATCTCGAATGCGAGGCGGTCCTGTCGCCCTACAGGCACGAGGTCAACTTGAAGATGCGCTGGCTGCCCGCCGTCGAACCGCAGCTGGAATCTGACGCGATCCTCTACCCGTACTGGCCGAGCCCGCCGTTCCGACGTCACGACGCGCCTCCGGCCGCCATCCTGGTTCACGACCTGGCCTTTCGCATGCGACCTCGCGAGGTGCCCTGGCAGCAGCGCGCATACATGGGCACGATCCTCGGCCCGGCGCTGCGCAATGCGGCCGCGGTACTGGTGCCATCGCAATCGACACGCCGCGACCTGCTGGATCTCTACAGGATTCCTGGCCTGGAATCGAAGATCGACGTGATCGTCGAAGGTCTTACGTCCCCGGTCGCCGCCGGCCCGCTGCCCGAAGGACTCGAGCCCGGTTTCATCCTTGCGGTCGGCACTGTGGAGCCTCGCAAGAACTACCCACGCCTGCTCGCCGCGTTCCGCCAGCTGCGCGGAAGGCAGGGATCCCTGCCGTTCATCATCAATGGCCGGCCCGGCGTGCCGCAGCTCGTGATCGCCGGGCGGCCCGGTTGGGCGTACGGCGACGCGTTGGAGCGAATCGCCGCCGAGCCAGGTGTTCGCTATCTCGGACATGTCGACGAGGCGACGCTGACGGCGCTCTACCAATCGGCGTCGGTGCTCGCCTTTCCAAGCCTGTACGAGGGCTTCGGACTTCCCCTGCTCGAGGCGATGTGCCGAGGCCTCCCGGCTGTGATCGGTGAGGCCGGTGCGCTGCCCGAGCTGGCGCGCGGATCCGCGATCACAGTCGAGCCCGAAGACGTCGATGCGATCGCCGGCGCGCTCGAGCGGCTGCTCTCTGATGCGAAGCTGCGGCAGGCGCTTGGCGATGAAGGCAAGCGCCGCGCCGCCGACTTCACGTGGGACAAGGCGGCGGAACAGACGCTGGCGGTGCTGCGCCGAATCGGAACAGCCATCCATCGTAAAGTCGCTTAGTGGTGCGTTCTGGGATCCGCTGGACAAGACGCGGCCTTGGCGGTCGGTGCCAAGGAGCCGACGAGCACGCGACGGAGCGCATCGCGTAGATGCGCGACCGAGCGCGCGCAGGAGGCGACGCGGGCATCAGCGAAGCCCGGCCGACTAGGCCGATGGATTGGCCAGCGCTTCCCAGGACGCACCACTAGGGTGGCTGCCCGGATCCCGGTCGTTCTGCTGCTGGCGGGTAACCGGCATGAGTACCTGCACATGGCGCGTCCGCTCTTGAGGGCGCTCGAGGCGACGCACCAATTCACCGTCGAAGTGGTCACCGACGCGGAGGATCTTCCCTTGCGCGGCGCCAGCGTGCTGCTGGCCGCGAGTGATCACGGGCTGAGGTCCGGCCAGGCGTCGCAGCTGACAGATTTCGTCCGATCCGGCGGTGGCCTGGTCCTTCTGCACGGCACGCTCGCGACATGGGCCGAAGGCGGCGACCTCGCCGAGCTCGCCGGTTGGGCGCCTACCGGCCCTGGCCCCCTGACCGAGCTGGTAGTCCGGCCGGATCCATCGAATCCGCTGACCTCGCGACTGGACGCCGAGCTCAGAGTGCATGACGAGCTGTACTTTTCCGAAGGCCCGCCCGCCGGCGCGTCGGTGCTGCTGCGCGCAAGCTGGCGCTTCACCGAGCAGGTCGTCGCGTATGAGCGGCGCGTCGGGGATGGACACCTTGTCCACATCGGGCTCGGCCACGATCCCTCGACCTATGAGCTTGAAGGGTTTCAGAAGCTCGTCCAGCGAACCCTGATGTTCGTAGCCGGCCGCGAAGCTGCGCCATCGGTCGGCGTGGGCCTGATCGGCTACGGCGCGATCGCTCAAGCGCACGCCGCCTCGATCACTGCCACGCCAGGGCTGCGCCTGGCCGGCGTCTGCGACGTCTCGGATGAGCGACGCCAGATGGCCGCTCGCGAATGGTCCGTGCCGACCCACGCGCGGGCCGAGGATTTGCTCGACGATCCCGAAGTGCGGCTGGTCGTGGTCGGCACTCCACCGAGCATTCACTCCGACTCGGTGATGGCGGCCCTGCGCGCGGGAAAGCACGTCGTGTGCGAGAAGCCTTTCGCGCTTCGTGTCGACGAGGTCGACCGCATGATCGATGCCGCGTCCGCGCGCGACCTGGTGCTGACCGTTTTTCAGAGCCGCCGCTGGGATCCGGATTACCTCGCGCTGCGGGACGTCGTGCGTTCGGGACGCATTGGCGAGGCGTTTTACATGGAGTCGTTCATCGGCGGGCACGAGCATCCTTGCGATTTCTGGCACAGCCACGAGCCGATCTCCGGTGGAACGATCTACGACTGGGGGTCGCATTACTTCGACTGGATCCTGCAGCTGTTCCCCAACCCGGTTCGCACCATTTCCGCGCATGCGCACAAGCTGGTGTGGCATGACGTCACCAACTCGGACCAGGTGCGCGTCGACCTCACGTTCGCCGGCGGCGCGCAGGCGAGCTTCCTGCAGTCGGACATCGCCGCGGCCCGCAAGCCGAAGTGGTACGTCCTCGGCACACACGGAGCGGTCGTCGGGGAGTGGCAAGCTGAGGCGGTCCCGGCGGACTTCCCAGCCCAGGTGAAGGTTTACCGGCCCACCGAAGGCGGCTCGAATGAGGAGCTCCTGGCGCTGGCGCCGCGCGACGACCACGGGTTTTACAGGAACCTGGCCGATCACCTCGCGTGGGATGAGGCGCTGGCCGTAACTCCTGAGCAGGCCCGCCGCACGGTGGCCGTGATGGAGGCGGCCACGCATTCCATCGCCCGTGGTGGCGCCCAGATAGAGGTCGACATATGAAAGATCGCGTAGGGTGGGGCTCGCTCGGCGCCGCGCGCATCGCGGCTGGTGCTGTGCTACCGGCCATCGCCGCGTCGAGCAATGGCCGGGTGGTCGCCATCGCGAGCCGCGAACCCGAGCGCGCCAGGCAGATGGCCGACGGATTCGAGGGCGCGCGGGCGGCCGCCTCTTATGACGCGCTGCTGGCGGACCCCGAGGTCGACGCCGTCTACATCCCGCTGCCCAACAGCGACCACAGGCCGTGGACGATTCGCGCCCTCGAGGCGGGCAAGCACGTGCTGTGTGAGAAGCCGCTGGCCATGAATGCGGCGGAGGCAGAGGAGATGGCCGCCGCGGCCAAGCGCTCGGGCAAACACCTGATGGAAGCTGCCATGTACCGGTTTCATCCCCGGACGCGCGCTTTCGTGGAGTCCATTGCCGACCCGATCTACGTGCAGGCGAGTTTCGGGTTCCCGCTCAAGCGCAAGACGGACATCCGGTTGGAGGCCGCCCTGGGCGGAGGTGCGTTGCTCGACGTCGGGTTTTACACGGTGAGCGTCTCGCGGTGGATTCTCGGCGAACCGTCAGAGGTGTTGGCGCGATCAACGCTGCGGAATGGAACGGACATGACGACCACCGCTCTGCTCAAGTATCCCGGCGGCGCGACGGCGGCGTTGTGGGCGAGCTTTGAGTCTGCGGAGCACCAGGAGGTGACCGTGGTCACGCGCCAGGGCGCGCACCGCCTCGGGAAGCCGTTCAACTGGCCCGATGAGGTCGATCAGTATCAGCTCATGGTCGAGTCGTTCGCCGACAGTGTGCTGAACGACCGACCCGTGGCGGTCCCGCTCAGCGAATCGATCGCGAACATGAGAGTCCTCGACCGGATCAAAGAGGCGGCTGAGTCTTAACCAGAGCCTTGAAGCGGGGGTCTCCGTAGAGTGGCGCGAGGTCCGGGTCGGTCGGGGCCATCTCTTTGATGACCGGACGGATCGCAAACGCCTCTGCGAGCAGATCTAGAGAGTCATCGAGACGGCCCTGATCTGCCCTGATGCAAGCGAGGTTGTACACCACCATCCCCAGCGCGATCGGCGGCGCCGAGAGCTGGCGCATCTCAGACACCGCGTCCTCGAAAACCCGACTGGCGCGGTCTCGCTCGCCGTTTTCGCGCAAATACTCGAACACGTGAAGGCGTGGGTGCGTGTAGCTGTTTCGGAGCAGGGCCTCGACCGTGGTGTTCGCCGTGTACCACTTGAAAGGCCGGTCACCGAGCTCGCCCCCAAGCTCGATGAGCTCGGACAGGAGCTTGTCTGATCGAGCGGCCGCGTCCGCCAGCGGCGTGCCTATGCCGCCCGCAAGCTCGGCGTCGTTGACCTCGTCGATGTTCTCGGGCGGCACTGTGTAAGGGCGCGCGTGCCGGAACTCGACGAGCGCGTCGCGCAGGCGTTCCCGCCACATGCTGATGTGGAACATGACCAGCGCCGCGGGCCAACCCTTGGGCTGCTTCTCGGACTTGAGCGCATTTGCGACGAACTCGCGCTCCAGCTCGCGTTGTGACTCGAGCGCCTTGAGGACTTCCGAATCCGTCATCGGCTAGGCAGGGGTCAGGTCGGTGGTGCGGGTGCCTTTGATCGTGATCGGGCCCGTCAGGCCCGGCGGAGCGGAGGTCGCGGGCACACCGATGTTCATCGTCGCGTTGTTGGTTTCGGTGGAATGCGTCTTGAGCATGCGATGAGTTGTCGGATCGATCCACATCGTCACGTCTGTGCTCACGGTGCCCTTGATCGACATTACGCCCAACCCGGAAGCCGCCGCGGCACCCGCCGGCGAGCCGATGGCAATGTCGATCGAGCCGTTGGTGGTGGTCTCGACCACAGCCGAGTTAGCACCTTGAATCGTCTCGTTGCGCAAGTACTTGCTGTGGCTGGTCAGGTGAATCGCGCCCATCCCGCCGGGATTTGCCTGGTCATAGCTCTTCGACCATGAATCCCCAGGCTTCACCGCGTTGCTTGGCAAAACCGCGGAGACGAAAAAACCTCCACCCAGGCCCGAGAAGACCAGGAGCGGATCGGCGTTACCAAGTTGATGCCCGTCGATGCTGAGGATTCTTCCATCGGCCGCGACGCTGATGTCCAGGGTGGTGTCAGCGGCGCTGGTGGTGTTGTTCGTGACGCCTGGGGTGCTCTTGAAGCTGAAGTTGCCCAGCGTCATCGTCAGGTCGGCCGTTCCCGACGAGTCCACAGATTTGACCTTGACTGTCTCGGTCGCCGAGATTTCGATGTCAGCGGGAACCGTCATCGCGCTCGTACCCAGTGTCTGCTTGGTGGACGAATGAAACGAATACTTGTAAGTGTCGCCGGTGTGATAGCCGAGCGACAGCGTCTGCGCCTGAACTGGAACCGCGCCGCATGCGAGCGCGAACAGAGCTACCAGGGTCAACCGCTTCATCGACGACACACTACGACTAGGGGGTGGTTTTCGCGGCGGCTTCCAGCGATTCGATTGGTGCGGGGGCCGGGGGGTAGGCGACCGAGATCGGAACCAGCTGGCGGAAGGCGCCCAGCGAACGGGTCCAATCGGCCAGCATCGCCTTCGCCAGCACGCTGCCGGTGCGGCGCTGATGCTCCTCGACCAGCGCTCTCAGCTCGAGGGCGTCCTCGGACGGAACCTCGCGTGCGACGACGCTGTCGGCGTTCAGCTGGTTCCAGGATGTGACGTAGGCGACGCCGCCGGTCATTCCGGCGCCGGCGTTCCATCCCACCGGACCCAGCGCCACCGCGACGCCGCCCGTCATGTACTCGCAGAAGTGATCGCCCGCACCTTCCACGACCGCGGTTGCGCCGGAGTTGCGGACGCAGAAACGCTCGCCGACCCGCCCGGCGACGAAAAGACGCCCGCCCGTCGCCCCGTAGGCGATGGTGTTGCCGGCCAGCACAGGATCGCTCGCGGCATCGCCGGCGAACGGGCGGATTGCGATCACCCCGCCGCCCATCCCCTTGCCGACGTAGTCCTGTGCCTGGCCTTCGAGGCTGAGCTCGATCCCCTCATCCAGGAAGGCGCCGAAGCTCTGCCCGGCGCTCCCGGCGTACTGGCGGGACTCGCCGTGCGATAGCGCTGCGCCGACAGTCCGCT
>JGI12635J15846_10003675_pt1 | contig 13307 bp, 10 predicted proteins | sample BlaSpr_A8_OM2_M2_FD_15846 | JGI IMG/M metagenome (IMG submission 15846) | reverse complement strand
CGGGCCAGGTCTGTCCACACCCGCTCGTCGTCCTCTCCCAGCCGCGGGGCGCGGCGGCCCACCCGCCACGCCGGTCCGGTGGACAGCCACTTGCGCACCGGATAGGTCAGGACGGTGTCCAGTTCGGGGTGGGCGAGCTGCGCGAAGGTGCCGCGCGCGGCCCAGTGCGGATCGGCGATGTTCTCGTGCGGCTTGCGCAGCGGCGAGCAGGCGATCCCGGCCTCCTGTGCTTCCTGCCATGGGAAGTTGTCGTAGCAGAACTTGCGGGACAACCTGCCGACCAGCTCGATCAGCCGCGCATCACGCCCCGACTGTGGGCTGCTGCCCGGGATGGGGCGACCTTCGGCGCCATCGGCCGCCGTGGGCGCGGCGTCGGGGGTGATGCCGTAGCGCGCCAGGAACTCGTGGATCCGGTCGTGGTCCTTGGCACCGACCGGCATCACCAAAACCCAACGGCCGTCCTTGGTTTGGCTGATGGTCGGCAACACTGAGACCTTCTCGGCCGCGTGTCTGCAGGTCTGCCGATATATCGGCGCGTGGCGCATGACCCAGTTCATCAGGTCCAACTCGGTGGACTTGGCGACCGCCTCGTGGATCGCGCAAGTCACCGCCTGGCCCCGGCCCGCACGGCCCTGGTGGACCACGGCGGCCAGGATGCCGATCGCCAGCTGCTCCCCGGCGATCACCAACGATTGCCACAACTGCGGGGCGATCGGCGGTAAGTCGTAGTGCCCGTTGGGTTCGGGGTCGTACCCGCAGTTCATCATGGGTCCGCCGAGCGCGAGGTGCACCAGGTCGGAGCCCTTGAAGCCCGACCACGGACCGGTGTCGCCGAACGCCGTCATGCGGGCCCGGATGAGGTGTGGAAAGCGTCGCGCCAGAACCTGATGCGACACACCGCGGTCATCCAAATAGCCCGCATCGGTGGATTCCAGCAGGATGTCCGCGGAGCCGATGAGCTCGGCAAAGCGGTCCACCTGGCCGGGGTCGTCGAGGTCGATCACCACGGACTGCTTGGCCCGGTTATGCAGAGCGAAGAAGAGCGACCGACCCGGCCCCGCGGTGTCGCCGACAAACGGACCGATCGACCGCGTCGGCGCGCCTCCCGGCGGCTCCACCTTGATGACCTCGGCGCCCATGCCCGCCAGCAGCAGGCCTGCGTATTCCGCTCGCTCGTCGGCGAGTTCGACCACGCGGACGCCGTCGAGCACGCCCGCGGCGGCCCCGTCGGGCACAAAGGGAACTTCGTCGCTGGTCGACATTTGGCTTGCGTTCACTCCAATCGGGTCAAGAGGACCCATGCTCATCAGATCAACTACTCTCCTTGGGCCGCACGGGCATGCAGTGGCCGACATCGAGAAGCCCATGCCGGGTGTCAGGCGGGTAGCGCGGGCGCCAGCCCGGCGGCCGCGCGGCGGTCCACCTTTCCGGTCGGCGTAACCGGAAGCGCGTCAACGAATTCCACGATCCGCGGCTTTTTATAGGAGCCCAGCTGGTTTTCGGCGAACGCCGTCACCGCCGCGGCGTCCAGGCTGCTGCCCCGTCGCCGGACCACGACGGCCTTGACCAGCTCGCCCCACGTCGCGTCGGCGACGCCGACCACCACCACCTCGCTGATCTCGGGATGGTTGCTCAGCGCGCGCTCGACCTCGGCCGGGAAGATGTTCTCACCGCCGCAGATGATCATGCTCTTCTTGCGGTCGACGATGTAGACATAGCCGTCCTCGTCCCACGTCGCGGCGTCGCCGCTGTGCACCCAGCCGTCGCGAAGCAGTTCGGCGGTTTCGTCGGGCATGTTCCAGTACCCCAACATGTTTCCCGGGCCCCGGTGGCAGATCTCACCGACGGACTTGCCGTCCTGCGGTACGGGGGTGCCGTGCTCGTCGAGCACGGCCACGGTGCTCAGCAGCGCGCCGCGCCCACAGGACCGCAACCGGTGCGGGTGGTCGCCGGCGAACGCCCTGCGATGGTCCTCCGGCCCAAGGTACGTGCCAGGGCCGTGTTCGGACATCCCCCAGGCCTGGATCAGATCGGCGTCGAACAGTTCGGCGGCCTCGCGGATGACGCACTCACCCATCGGCGCTCCGCCGTACTCCACCTGACGCACCGATGGCAGCCGGACGCCTGCATCACGCACCGCACCCATGAGTTGCGGCAGCATCGTGGCGATCGCGAAGAACCCGCTCACCCGTTCCTCGCGGATGATGTCGACCAGCTGGGTCGCGTTGAAGTTCGCGATCACCACCGGCCGGCCGAAGGCCAGGTAGGCCAGCGGCATGTACCCCACCACGTGGAACAGCTGGCCCAGCATGAGGTAGACGTCGGTCTGCCTAATGCGGGCGGCGGCGAGGTAGCTCAGCGCGCACGCTGCGTACGAAAACTGCGTGTGCACAGCGCTTTTCGGGATGCCGGTGGTGCCGCCCGTGGAGACGGCAAGGAACGGCTTGGTCAGCAGGGACGCGGGGTCCGGCAGCACCGAACCTCGCGCCGGCCGCCCCGCCGCGCCGCGGCCGAGCAGCTCCTCGTACTCGGAGTCCTGGCCCGTTTCCCACGCCACCCAGGCCCGCGCGCGGATCACCGAGCTCAACTCCCTGACGACCGGTTCGTAGGTCTTCTCGTAGAACACCACGACCGGGTCGGCGTCGTGCAGGGCGTGGGTCAGCTGCGCCTCGGAGAACCGCCAGTTCAGCGGGAACAGCAGCGAGCCACTGGCCGCGCACGCCAGGTAGAGCTCGACTAGCTCGATGCAGTTGCGGGACAGTACCGCCACCCGCTGGCCGGGCCCGAACATATTCACGAGACAGGTCGCCAGCGTGTGCACCCGGTCGGACAGCTCGCCGAAGGTGCGGGTCCTTCCGCGTTGCGCGTCGATCAAGGCGGGAGCGTGCGGCGCGTAGCGGGCCGCCTTCAATCCGAAATCTCCAATGGTGATCAAACCGGTGTTCTTCCTGCGCGATGGCCGACTGTTCGTAACAGCGCACCGCGCGGGACACCCGGGCCGGAAGAGTAGTGGCTACTCCCCCGCCCACCCAATTTTCGCCCACGCAAATTCCGCGCGCCGCACCGCTCGGGTCACAACCGGGCAGGCAGGGCGACCGCGCACACCGGCGCCGCCAGCCCGGACCCGTGCGCATCATGCACATAGACGGCGCCGCCCCATCCGTCGGGGTACTCCTCGTTCACGCCGGTCAACACATACAGGCTGCGCAACGCCGGGCCGCCGAAGCACACCGACGTGACCAGCGGCTGCGGAACTGGCAACTCCGCGACGCGGGTGCCGTCGGCCCGCCAACCCAGCACCACACCCCCGCCGGCCATGGCGACGAACACCGACCCGTCGGCGGCCACCGCCAGCCCGTCCGGGATGCCGTCGTATTCGCTTAGCTCGACGAACACCCGCCGGTTGTCGTCGTCATCGAAGGCCCATACCGTGCGCCGGTACGAATCGACGTGATAGAGCACGTCACCGGAAGGGGAGACGCCAAGGCCGTTGGACACCAGCACGTCGTCGGCAAGCACCGTCACCCCGCCGTCGCCGTCGACCCGGTAGAGCCTGCCCGGCGCGCGCTGCGCCTCGCGTGCACTCTCGTGCGGGGAGGGGCCTGTGCCCACCGAACCGACGACGAGCCGACCACGGGCGTCGGCGGTCAGGTCGTTAAAGAACGTTTCGTCGGGGCCAGGCTCGAGGATCACCGTGGTGGTGCCGTCGGCGCCCTTGTGCGCGACGTTGCGGCCAGCGACGACCAGGCCGCCACCGCGGTGGGCGACGAGCCCGCCGATCCCCTTGCGGTGCGGGATGACGACCTCGGGGCGACCACCGACGCCGTCGTAGCGGTACACGCCGCCGCCGGTCATGTCCGAGAACAGCAGGCCCTGGCCGTCATACCAGCGGGCCGCCTCCAACAGGCCGAAGCCGCCAATCAGTCGCCGCATCGCCGCCTCCTACAGGCCTAGTTCGCGGGCGGCCTCACGCAGCCCGTCACGGTGTTCGGGTGCCGCGATCTCGATCAACCGCTTGGCCCGTTCTCCCTCGCTGGTGCCGCGCAGCTCGGCAACGCCGTACTCGGTCACGACGACGTCGACATCGCTGCGCGCCACCGTGACTCGCTCCACCCGGGCGACGACGCGGCTGATTCCGCCGCGCGCGGTGGCCGGCAGCGCGATCACCGAGCGTCCACCTGTCGCACGCACCGCGGGCCGCAGATAGTCCACCGATCCGCCGATGCCACCCAGGTAGCGCCCGCCCGCGACCTCGGCGTTGACCTGTCCGAACAGGTCGACCTCGATGGCGGAGTTGATGGACAGGAAGTCGTCGATGGACGAGATCACCGCGGCCGAGTGCGTGTGGTCCACCGACCGCAACCGCAGACCCGGCGTCGCGGCGGCCAGGGTGACGGCGTCGGGGCCGCCCAGGATCGACCCGGCGACGGTCAACCCGGGGTCGACGGTCTTGCGCGCGTTGGTGATCACGCCGTCGCGCACGAGTTCCAGGATGGTCTCGCCGACCATGCCGGTGTGCACGCCGAGCTCGCGCCGGTCCGCGGCGGCCGCCAGCACCGCGTCACCGAGCTTGCCGACGCCGATCTGGATGCAGCTGCCGTCGCGGACGAATTCGGACACCCGCTTGGCGATGAGCTCCTCGGTGTCCGACGGACGGGAACGCCGATAGTCGGGCAGTTTCCGGTCCGACTCGACGAAGCGGTCGAACCGGTCGAAGGGTATCGCGGTGTCCCCTTCGATTCGGGGCACGTTCTCGTTGAGCTCGGCCAGCACCACCGGTGCCGCCGCGACCGCCGGCCAGATGTAGTCCGACGCCACGCCCAGGCTGCACATGCCGTTCGAGTCCGGCGGGCTGACCAGCACCAGCGCCACGTCGGGACGCAACGTGCCCGCCGTCATCGACCAGCTCAGCTCCGACATGTGACACGGGATCAGGCTCAGCCTGCCCTGCGCCAACAGCTTTGCGTTGGCACCCATTCCGACGAAGCTGAGGAGGCTCACCTCGGCAGGCGCGCGCTCGAGCACCGAGGTCAGGCTCATGCCCGCGAACAGCCGGACGTCGGGCAACCGCTCGTCGAACAGCGCGTCGAGCAGCGCGGTGGGCTCGCCGAGGACCTGACCAGCCACCAGCAGGGCACCCGGGGTGATCGTGTCGAGCAACGACATCGGGGCGTGCGCTAGACCGAGGCGGACAGCCTCGCCGCCGGAACCGGCGTGAACGTCACGGGCATCGACTTGACCGAGTGCACCCCCTGGATGCCGCGAAACTCGATGCTGTCGGCATCTACCACGTAGTCGGGGACGGTGTCGAGCACCTCGAGCACCACCCGCATCTCCAGCCGGGCAAGTCCCGCGCCCTGACACAGGTGGATGCCCGAGCTGAAGGCCATGTGCCGCTTGGCGTTCGGGCGGTCGATGTCGAAGGCGGCGGCGTCGGGGAACATCGCTTCGTCGCGGTTGGCCGCGCGCACCCGTTCGTCACTGAATTCGAAGTTCGCTGCAAGCGCCGCGGCGGTGCCGGTATCGGCCATTGATGCCACCCTCTAAATGCCAGACATTCCAGGTCTTTCAACAGTCCCGACCCGTCGCGGCCGGCTGCGAGCAACGGGACGACCTCATTGCAACACTGGCGGGCCAATCTGTCAACTCTAGTGTTGACTCTGCTCAACGCGGCTGCTTACTGTCGACCACAAGCTGCGCATCCGGTGGGGTGTCGCGTCACGCTGTGGGCCGTGCTATCGGGGCTGCACCTGTGGGGGTAGCGAATTACGATGGCGACCGCGTCGACACCTGCGTCCCTGCGGACTTGAGGCCGTGTTGGCCGCCGAGCGCATGCCCCATCCTGGTCTGCTTGGTCCACAGGTAGTGCAGGTTGTCCGACGACGGAGTGGTGATCAGCGGGATGCGCTCGGTGACGTCGATTCCGTTGTCCCGCAAGCCGGTTACCTTGCGAGCGTTGTTGGTGAGCAGCCGCACTCGGCCGAGGCCCAGCGTGCGCAGCACGGCGGCTGCGCCTGCATACTCGCGCGAATCCGAGCGGTAGCCCAACGCCAGGTTCGCATCGACGGTGTCGAGTCCTTGATCCTGCAGCGCGTAGGCCTGCAGCTTGGGCAACAGGCCGATCCCGCGGCCCTCGTGGCCGCGGATGTAGACCACCGCTCCGGCGCCCTCGTCGCTGATCTGGCGCATCGACATCTGCAGCTGCTCACCACAGTCGCAGCGGGCCGACCCCAGCGCGTCACCGGTCAGGCACTCCGAATGCAGGCGCACCAACGCGGGCCCGGCTGCGCCGGGATTGCCGCGGACCAACACGACGTACTCCAGACCATCGCCACCGCGGAACCCGAAGGCGCGCCAATCGCCGTAGCGGCTGGGCAGCACCGTCTCGGCGGCTAACCGCACTACCGCGTCGGTGCCAGCACCGGACTGATCCGCCCACTGCGGATTGGCCCGGAGGTGATCGGCGAGCTCGGCGACCGAGATCATCGGCAGGCCATACCGTTCGGCGAAGGATCGCAAGACGGCCCCCCTGGCCATCGTGCCGTCGTCGTTGAGGATCTCGCAGATCACCCCGGCCGGGGTATGTCCGGCCAACCGGGCCAGATCGATCGACGCCTCGGTGTGGCCGCGCCGGGCCAGCACACCGCCAGGGGTGTAGCGCAGCGGGAACACGTGGCCTGGCCTGCGGAAGTCCGATGCGACGCTGCTCGCGTCGACGGCGCGGCGGATGGTCGCGGCCCGGTCGGCGGCGCTGATGCCCGTACTGCCGGGCACGTCGAGGTCGATGCTGATGGCGAAGTTGGTCTCTGCACCGCCGCCGGCCACCATCGGTGCCAGCTCCAGTGCGTCCAGCCGGCGCGGTTCCATCGCCACACAGATCAACCCGCGGCCCTGCACCGCCATGAATGCGATCGACTCCGAGGTCACCGCATCGGCAGCGATCACCAGATCGCCTTCGTTCTCCCGGTCGGCGTCGTCGGTGACGACCACCATGCGGCCCCCGCGGATCGCATCAACGGCTTCAGCAAGCATGTCAACACCGTACGACGCCTCCAAGCCGCCGTCAACACATGTGTTGATTACATCGCGTGGGCGTCTGCCAATCCGGTTCAGTGGCGTTTGCCCAGCCAATTCGCAGCGCAGCGCCGCGGCGGCGGCGTCCTGTCGTGCGATACGGTTCCCGGCACCCGGAGCCCGGCTGCCGCCGCGGGCGGCGCACCACCGGGACGCTCGGGCGCGGCACAGCTAGGTGAGTACCGACGTTCGGGTCGGGTCGGGTCTGACGTGCATCAGAACCCGAACCAACTCGGGGCCATATGCGAGTGTGACCGACGCAACGTGTGAAGTACGGTTTAATCAGTCGTGCCCGACGAGGTTCGTCAACGCGGACGATAGGCGCGAGTCGGAGTTGGAAATTATGGTTGAGATCACCGAATGGCCTTTCCTCGGCCGCGGGGAAGAATTAGCTGCGCTCGTGCGTATGGTGTCCGATCCGCAGGCCCGCGGCGTGGTCTTGGCGGGCCCACCAGGGGTGGGCAAGACCCGGCTGGCGGCCGAGTGCGCCGCGGCCACCGGCAGCGACTGCTACGTCGTGCGGGCCGCCGGGCATCGGGCATCGGCCGAGCTACCCTTCGGTGCGCTGACCCATCTGCTGCCCGCGGTCGACCACGGCGAGGAGGCGATGCGCCGGGATCGGTCCGGGCTGCTGCGACACTTCGCGACGGCGCTGACCGATCTTGCCGGGCACCGCAGGCTGGTCTTCCTCGTCGACGACGCACACCTGCTGGACATGGCCTCGGCCACGCTGATCTATCAACTGGCACTTACCCATTCGGCGTTCCTGCTGGCGACGGTTCGGGCAGGCGAGGTGGCCCCCGACGCAGTGGTGGCGCTGTGGAAGGACGGCCTCCTCGACCGCCACGAAGTCCGCGAGCTGCCCGTCGCCGCGACCCAACAGTTGGTCTGTGCCGCCCTCCACGGCGTCGTGGACCCGGACACCACGCTGACGCTGGCCACCCACTGCCGCGGCAACGTGCTATTCCTGCGCGAGCTCGCGCTCGGCGCGGTCGAGGACCGCACGCTGGTCTACGAGATTGGGATGTGGCGCCTTGTGCGCCCGCTGCGTCCGTCGAGCCGACTGGTCGAACTCGTCGAAGCCAGGCTCGGTGAACTCGGCGCCGACGAGCGCGANTTGATGGAGCTGGTGAGCCTCGGCGAGCCACTCGGCCTGCGCGAGCTCGACGCCCTCGGCGACGCGGAGGTCGCCGAACGGCTGGAACGCGCGGGCCTGTTGCGCGTGCAGGTCAACAACGGACACCTGCAGGTGCGGCTCGGCCACCCCGTCTACGGCGACGTGCTGCGCGCCGGACTGCCGATCCTGCGGGTGGCGTCGATGTCTCGCGCACTCGCCGAATCCGTCGAAGCCAGCGGCACCACCAATGACGAAGACATCCTGCGGGTCGGCAGCTGGCGGCTGATCGGCGGCGGCGGCAACCCGAACCTGATGCTCGCCGCGGCCACCGCGGCCCGCTGGCGATATGACTTCCCGTTGGCCCAGCGGTTGGTGCAGGCTGCCCGTGAGCTCGGCGGCGGGTTCCACGCCGACTTGCTGGCGGCCAAACTCTGCGGCATCCAAGGGCACAGCGACGCGGCCGAGACCGAGCTGGCCGCGTTGGCCGAGGTCGCCGGCGACGACGCGCAGCGCGCTAAGGTGACGATCGCGAGGATGGACAACTTCCTCTACTCCAACCGCCCGAGCGACAGCCTGAAAGTCGCCACCGAGGCGGAAACGGCTATCCGCGACCAGCATTGGCGCGACGAGATCGTGGCCCGCCGGTCGGCGGTGCTGGTGGCCACCGACGGCCCGCTGGCCGCGCTGAAGGTGGTTACCCCGCTGCTCGCGGGCAGCACCAGCAGCAACGCGCTGGTCTGGGCGTGCCTGACGGGCGGGCGCAGCCTGGCGCGGATGGGGCGCTGCCAGGAGGCGTTGCAGCTGACCGAGCGCGGCCATGCCGCCCAGCTCGCGCTGACCGAACCCATCGAGCGGTATCCGTGGTTTCACCTGTTCAACCGGTGTGAAGCGTTGGTCAACGTGGGCAGGCTGCGTGATGCCGAGGCGCTGGCCCGAGCCGAATACGACGCGGGGCTGGCCGAGCACTCCCCCGAGGCCCAGGCCTGTTTCGCGCTGCAACTCGCCAAGGTCTGCCTGGCCAGGGGCCGGGTCCGCGACGCCGCCGAGCACGCCCGCGAGGCTGTCTCCGTGCTGCGCCGCATCGGCCGTCCAATGTTTCTACACGAGGCGCTGCACATTCTGGCGATGGCCCGCGCCCACACCCAGGACATCGCGGGGGCCACCACGGTGCTGGCCAAGGTGAAGGAGTTCGCCCTGCCCGTGCGCACCTACAACGCTGCCGACGCGCTGGTCGCCCGGGCCTGGACGGCCGCGGCTCAGGCCCACCTGCCGCAGGCCCGCGCGCTGGCCGACGAGGCGGCCCAGCTCGCGCTGAAGTCGGGCGACCTGGTGATGGCCTCGGTGGCCCTGCACACCCAGGCGCGGTTCGGGGCGGCCCGTGAAGTGACCGATGCGCTGGACCGGCTGGAGCGGCGCATCGATCCCGGCATCGTCAACCCGATGGCTGCGCACGCGCGCAGCCTGGCGGCCGACAATCCGCAGGGTATGCAGGACGCGGCAGCCGCATTCGCCGACCTCGGTGCTGACTTGCTGGCCGCCGATGCCGCGGCCGACGCCGCGGTGGCCTGGACCCGCCAGGGACACAACCGCAATGCCGCTGCGGCGACCCGGCAGGCCGTCGACCTGGCCGATGCCTGCCAGGGCGCGACGACGCCGGCCCTGCAGTCCATCAGCGCCAGGGCCAGGCTGACTCCGGCCGAACACGAGACCGCGGTGCTGGCCGCGGCCGGACACTCCAACAAGGCGATCGCCGACGAGCTCGTGCTGTCGGTGCGTAGCGTCGAGAACCGGCTGCAGCGGGTCTACGAGAAGCTCGGGATCAGCAGCCGCGCCGCTCTCCCCCAAGCCCTCAACCTCGCGACACCCAGGCCGGCGGTCCCCCGCCCTGCGCCCGCGTAGAGCGCTGCGGCGCTGCAGCGCCGTCGAGATCCCGTGCCGCAAGCCAGGCATTGACGGTCGGTGCCCGACCAGGCGATGCTGTCAACTTCGACGTTGACTATGTCTGGCCCCACACCTACAGTCGGTTCAGGCTGTCGCCCCTCGACGCTGCACGGAGCCGGTCACTACCCGCGGAGCTTACATGGCCAATGTCGCTGTCGTACAGGCATTCATCACCGCATTCGGTTCCGGCGACGCCGAGACGGCGCTAGGTCAGCTGCACGATGACGTGCAGGTGTCCGAACCCGCCAGTCTGCCGATCGGCGGCGAGTACGCGGGCAAGGCGGCGCTCGTCGGCTTCCTCGCCGGGGGCGCGACCACCTACGACGCCAAGATCCACCGGGCCAAGGTGATGCGCGCGGGCGACATGGCGGTGGCCCGCCTCGACCTCACCCGGACGGCGCACCCCACCGGCGCCAGCCTGGACACCCAATTCCGCGAGCTCTACACCCGTCGATGGCGACAAGATCACCTCCACCAACGTCTTCCCGAAGGACACCAAGGCCCTCTACGAGCTCACCGACGCCAGCGTGACGCCGCTTCCGTGATCGGGCAGCTGGGATGAAGCAGTCGTTCGGCGTCAAACTGCCTGGGGCCGTGCCCAGGTGGGCCGCGACGTACCGCGACATTCCCGACTTGGTAGTCGAGTTCGAGCGCATCGGGTTCGATGACGTGGTCGACGGTGAGCACATCCTGTTCACCCCGGTGATGCACCATCCCGGCGGCGCGGGGAACATGGTCCACGGCCGCGACAACCAGCACTCCGACCGCGCCGACACCCTCGTGACGTTCGCCGCCGCGGCGGCGAAGACGACCACCATCAAGTTCGTCTCCAGTGTGCTGCTGCCCGCGGCACACGGTTTCGCGGTGCTGGCCCGGCAGGCGTCCACCCTCGACGTGATCTCGGACGGGCGGTTCGCGCTCGGTGTGGGAATGGGTTGGGATGCTGCTGAATTCGAGGCCCAGGGCATCCCGGCCAACGAGCGCGACGCCCGTGCGGAGGACGTCATCCGCGCGTGCCTGCAGTTGTGGCAGCCCGGACTGTCGAGCTATCACGGCCGTTGGATCCGCTTCGACGACGTGATCAGCGAGCCGGCCCCGAGCACCGCGGGCGGTCCGCCCGTGTGGTGGGGCGGTAACGCCATCAAGGGCCCGACCGCGCGGCGGGTCGCCGAGTTCTGCGCCGGGTGGCTGTCGCGTGAGGCCGCCGAGTACGACGAGATCGCCCGCTCGATCGAATCGATCCGCACCAAATGCCTGGAACTCGGTCGCGATCCGGCGACCGTTTCCTATCGCTGCTCGCTGACTCCGACCGGCTGGCAGGCACCCCCGCTTGTCGATGACCTCATCGATGCCGCCGTCGCCAGCGGGCAGCGCCTGGGTGGTCTCGGCATCACCAATTTCACGGTGCCGCTGAACTATTACCAGCTCGACCTGGATGCGCTGCAGCGGCTGCTGAAGGCCCTGCGCGCGGCCTGAGTTCACCGCACCCCGCATTCCACCCGGCGTGTCAACGCACGAGTTGACAGGTGATGGTGCCAGGGTCTGTGGCAGGACGTAATTTCAGTCCCATGCTCGGCCCGAAAGGCGTTTGTAATGAAAGTGCGCGCTGCTGCGTTGCTCTCCGCTCCCGGCAAGTACGAGACCATCGAGGTCGAGCTGGAAGGACCCCGGCAGAATGAGGTCCTGGTGCGGGTGGCCGCGGCCGGGCTGTGCCATTCCGACGACCACATCGCCACCGGCCGGCAACCCGATGAACGTCGGCGTGCCGCTACCCGGCCCGGAGCTGGCGCTCTATCAGAAGCACATCCAGGGTGCGATCTTCGGCATGGCCAACCCCACCTACGACATTCTCCGCGTGCTCGACCTCTACCGGCAGGGCACGCTCAAGCTCGACGAGTTGATCAGCCGCCGCTACAGCCTCGACGAGGTAGCGCAGGGCCCCGTCGACATGCACGCCGGCATCAACATTCGCGGTGTCGTGACCTTCTGACGGATTGGCCCGCTCCGTCGTGACGATCATCGACCGGTTCCGCCTGGACGGCAAGGTCGCGGTAATCACCGGCGCCAGTTCCGGTTTGGGTCGCGGCTTCGCCCAGGCCCTCAGCGAGGCCGGCGCTGCCGTAGTGCTGGGGGCGCGGCGCGAAGATTCCTTGACCGAGGTGGCCAAGGGGATCAGCGCTGGCGGCGGCGCCGTCGTCGCGCGCCGCACCGACGTCACCGATCCGCAGGACTGCGCCGTGCTGGCTCGTGCCGCCACCGACGCGTACGGTCGGCTGGACATCCTGGTCAACAACGCAGGCATCGGCACCGCAGTGCCCGCACTGCGCGAGACTCCCGAAGAGTTCCGCGGCGTCATCGAAGTGAACCTGCTCGGGGCCTTCTGGATGGCGCAGGCCTGCGCACGGCTGATGTCACCCGGGTCGAGCATCGTCAACGTCGCCAGCGTGCTGGCGTTGGTCAAATCGTACGCGCCGCAGGCCGCCTACGCGGCTAGCAAGGCGGCGCTCATCGGGCTGACCCGCGATCTGTCCCAACAGTGGACGGACCGCAAGGGAATCCGTGTCAACGCGATCGCCCCTGGTTATTTCGAGAGCNAAATGACCGCTGCCACCGATCAGGACAAGCTGTCGGCCTTCATCGACCAGACGGCCTCAATCAAGCGCTTCGGCAGGCAGCATGAACTCGACGCAGCCGTGGTGTTCCTCGCCAGTGACGCCGCCGCCTATATCACTGGCGCCACCCTGGCCGTCGACGGTGGCATGTCTACGCACTGAGCCGATCCGGGTCGAGCCCATATCTGAAAAGGGATTCCGTTAACGCGCGTATCTTTTCGATCTGCTGGTTGCGCGGACGATGTAGGTTAATGCCCGGCAATTCCCGACACTTTGCCGCTGATCAGCTCGGCCATTGCCGTCGTCGCGGCAGACGCGCCTTCGCCGGATTGGCATAACCGAACGCCAAACAACACGTTGTCCTGGACACGGGTCTCGTATGCGCAGCTAAAGCCGACCGAAACACCACCCACCAAGGGTGTCGAGCTCCATTGTGCGCTGTCGGCTGTGACTGCTTCTACTTCGAAGGTGGAATCGAAAGTTTTTTGCTGGTCCTGGCCGGTAACGCCGTTGCAGGAAAGGATGGACTGGTTAAACGAGGCGTGGAAGGTGCGCGCCGCGGT
>JGI12635J15846_10003671_pt1 | contig 13313 bp, 10 predicted proteins | sample BlaSpr_A8_OM2_M2_FD_15846 | JGI IMG/M metagenome (IMG submission 15846) | reverse complement strand
GCCGAGAAACTTCCTCCACGCCAAGATCATGGGTGTGCGGCCGCTTGAAAAAGACGCGTTGGCTGCCGACGCGGAACACAAATTCATCGTCTCCATGCGGTTGGACTTCTCCCAGATGCTCGATCAGTTCGACGGCCTCGCTCCAACTTAGGTTATGGGGCAGTTTGCCGTTGAGAAGATTCTGATACAGCGATTCGAGATGCTTGCTCATCTCACCAGTATAGTATTCCACCGCGATAAGCGGAATACGCGGTGGCTGTACGGTTGATGTTGGGCGCATGCTTCCGTGAACCGCCTCATACTGCTCATTCATGTTCAAACTCGGAAACCGTTGCGAGGAAGCCTGTGGCCTCGTTCAGGTTGCCTCCGGCAATATCGTTCATCAACCGCTGAACGAAGGGAAACTGTCCCATGCGGTCACCAAATGTTTTTGACAACCAGATCGCAAGTGGGATCAGCGACAATCCGAACACCAAGTTCGTCCATAACCAAGGGAGGCCAAAGCCATCGACTCCGAGAAATGCTTTGGACGCGACAATAAGGAACGGAGCCCAAACCACTGTTCCCGCCAGCAACCCCCACTGGACAGTCCGAATCCGCAGCACTCGAAGGCTCTCGAGCTGTCTCTGAATCCTGGCAATGGGCTTCCCGTAGTCAATACGCCGGAGGCCAGCGATCTGTGCCACCCTTGCGCCAAGCATTCCGATTGCGAATAAATCCAATGCGACGGCGGGCAAGGCAAGCCGCACCATTGTGACGTGCTCGTAGATAAAATTGCCGAGCGCCACAACAATTGCCAGCCAAACGACCGCGCCCAAGCTTAGAAAGAAAGTGAGACGCTGCAACGCAGACCTCGCACCGTTCAGGTGAGCAGCGGTTAGAAGTTGCTTGTTCAAACGAATACTCTCTTCGAGTTTTCGATCTTGTTCCGCCCACGTCCGCTTCATTTCGTCCAAATCTAACATGATTGATTCCTCCTTAAACTCGCGCAGTTCCGCCCAATTCCTGCCTAATCTCCTGCTTCAGTCTGCTGATCTTGGTCGCAACATTTGTCTCACTGATGCCCAATACTTCCGCCATATCCCTGTAGCTGTGGCCGTCTAGGTACAGTAGAACCAGTGCCCGATTCAGGGGTTCCAATCCCTCAATGAATTGGTAGAGAGCCTGTATTTCTGGAGGCTGGCATGTCTTCTCATCGACCGCGTTCAGGAGACGCTCGTCATCCGATACTACGCGCCGCGTTCTCGTGCTCTCTCGGCGATAAAAGGAAATTGCGACGTTGAGAGCGATCCGGTACATCCACGTGGAGAACCGACAGCGTTCATCGAACGTGCCGAAGGATCGCCACAACTGCACGATGATTTCTTGCGCAAGGTCTTCACGATCATCCCGGTTCCTGCAATAGGAGTTGCAGACCTTGTAGAGCATCTTCTTGTGCTCATCCACAAGAGTTTGAAACCGTTCCTGCAGTGCTGGCGTTGTCATCCGGTTCTTTCTGTATTCGTTACGGCTGCCTTCTTGCGTTTTTCGTGTTCAATCTGTTATTCGCGGCAGAGCCTATTAAAATCACAACCGTGGCGAAATTTATTCGGGGACCGGCGCAGTGCGCATGGATCAGATCGCGGACCTAAATTAGGTCAGGACAAACGCCCCTCGCTGCCTGCTGGCTAGAGGATCGGTAATCTCCAACAGTTCAGGCGGTACCGCGCCCGCTTTCCCCAAATGGCATTCTGTGAACACGGATGGATTCGCAGGTTCCTCTGGTCCCGCATAGATTGTCCGCACAAAAACGACTGACTTGAGCAACAAAGCTGGCGGCGGACTCGACCACGCATGACGTTCCTACGGCTATGAATGGGTGCAACCGTCGAGCGCCTCATAGATTCGATCCAATTCGAACCCAGAAAATTCAGCTGTCCACCCACTTCAGCATTCTTGAGTTGCCTTCGCTCAATGCCCCTGCCCTATGGTTTGGAGAATCGGCTCGAGAAAGCGGTTGTATTTGTCTAATGTGGCTTCGTCGTTGTGGGCGACTGCTGTTCTTACGGCCATGGCCGTCGCGGACGTGACGATTTCAAGGCGGCCGACAAAGACACGCACGATCTGTCCTGGTGCCGGATCAATACTGAGAGGCAAGACGTTGTCGATGAAGCCGCGCGGCACGATGTAGATCAGGCGACTGCCTTCTTCGAACCAGGAGTCTTTCCAGGTCTCAATCATGGCGTGGGCTTCGTCTCGATATAAACCCTGCCCGACGAGAATGTCTTCAAGATCTCCGTAGAGAGAATCTAGGCTTCCGGTCAGCACGGGAGGGTCCAAGATAGTTTCATCGGTTAGCGCGCCCGTTAAGCGATAGCCCACTTGTGCGCCGCGGCGCTCAAAAAGAATGGCATTTGGAATCTCGTCTCCGTTAAGACTTTTGACCAAGAGTATTCCGTCGGAGGTCAACCTGGCGGAAAGAGGCAGCGAACTAGCAGACACTCCTCGATAAAAAAGGAACTTCTCCTGCTGCTCCCCCGCACGGGTCAGGACACGGAGCGGCGAGGCAGCGGTCTGGCGAGCGGCGTAGTAGCGATTCGTCTGCGCGTCGCTGGGGAACTCGCCAGCCAGATTCGGAGAAACCGCGATGTGGTTCCACGCGATGCTTCCATCCGACGGTGCCCGATTCAAGCTGGTATCGCTCAGAACCCCGGCCGGCTGGACGCGATCGGCATGCGGATACCACTCGGTGATGAGTCCCTTGGAGAACGACACTCTCGCTGACACGGTCACGTCGCGTGGAGAATAAAAGTAGAGCACTGGTGTCTCCATGCGAATGGTGCCGCGCAGCCCCAGCTTGAAGTTGACCCCGTTGAGATGCTCCACGAATTGGGGTAGATCGGTGGACGGAGGATATCGTGGCAAACCTAATGGCAGCCACTCGGCCGCTCGACCGACCTTCCCGGCGATTGCGGTGAACGTTCCCCACTCGTGGACGGTGAGGTCAGGAAGCGTGTGCTCGTCTGCGGTCCAGCCCGCGAGCGAGACAACCAGCAGTCCACATACCAGCAAGCGCGAAAGCCAGGATCTGACTTCCCCTACGGTACGAGACTTCCTCGTTGTCGGGTTCATCGCTAAAGCCTTCCTGCCGGGGCGACCAGAAGTTCGGAGATCGTCTCGTGGTTGAAGTTGGAGGCCAGGTTCTGAGCGAGAAGAGAATCGCTCTTTGCTCCTGCCATCGCCTTCTGAACGTGATCACGGTGAACGCTATCGGGGCTCCGCAGGGTGATCAGGGCAGCCGCGAATTCCATTTCCGGATCGGAGCCGCGCAAGCCGATTGCTTTTCGCACCCAGCTATATCCGTCCAGGCCAGCCGCAGGGTTGGGCGCGCCCTTGCCCAGCCATTGCTTGTAAGCTTCGGCCAGGTAGCCGACGTCGAACCATGCGAGGGCGTCGGGGTGACCGGCGGCATCCGAGTTCGCGGCACGCTCTTGAAGTCGCATAATCAGCTCCTTGGCTGCTTGCGGGTCCTGGCGAGCGTAAATTGTGGCCCGGCGTAAGGTCTCCATGCGGACCAAGATGGGAGTGCGCGAATCGAGAATGGCCATCGTGTCCCGGCTCAAGTTCTTCAGGTCATAGTCCGAGCTTCCTTTGTGGTTGAAGTCGATCCAGGGCAGCGACTTTGCTTGCCCGATTTCAATGGGATGGCAAATCAGAGGCGGTCCGGCTTGGGCGAAAGTTGTGAACCCGAGCAGAACGGCCACGGTGCTGATTGCGAGGCGTGAAAAGGTGTGTGCATTCATTTTGGATCCTCCCGGTTTGCTGATTTAGCCCACGCTTCAAAAGACGCCGGGAGAAAGTAGAGTGTTAACAGAGCGAGTCGCACCGGAGAAAACTCGAGAACTGAATGTACGAGGCAAGAATGCTGCAGATCACTTTTCGCGAACTGGTGTGGCCGTTCCAGCCCAGGAACGCTCCCAATGGCGCCAGACTGAGATGTCGTCAAAACCAAGTTCATTCCACCACTGGTCGAGCATAGCCTGATCGAGTCGAAGGATGCCTTCTTTCGTGACGGCGGCAGGAGGAGGCACGAACCGGCTCAGCCGGTCGTAAACTAGGATTCGCTGTTGGTCATCGACACGCGCCAGGAGATGCCAGAGCGTGAGGGAATCGCCTTTGCGAGCCTCGCTCAGTATGATGGCGACATCGTGCGCACGCTGCTCCGACGTGCTGTCCTCAAAATCGAACCTCGTCAAAGCAGCGCGAAACTCTGCGGATGAATCCTCGAAGTACGGCGTGCCGGGGCCGACCTTCGGCCGGGTCGCGCAAGCTGCTCCGGCTGGGATGAAAGACTCGTGGCCATTCAGCTTGAATCCGACCCACCCGAGGGATGTGCGCACCATTCCCGCGCCCGAATCGTCGACCTGCAAAGTGTAGGCGCAGCCCAGATCCACCGTGACGGCCGATGGCGTGTCGACCACGAATTGACCGGGAGGCGCCCAGATGTAGGTGTGAATCGTTCCCCGATCCAGAGCGATCCGCTTCAGCCCCGAACCCATGCTCAGCAGGCGCAGGCGCGTGCTCGGGTCCACCTGGATTTTGCCGGTATCGTTCGCCTGAAGGCTGGCCCGCGACTGACCGTCGGTCTCAAGCATTTGGCCAATGCCGAGACGGCGCCCTCCCTCGTTCGGACTGAGCGTTTTTCGTCCGATGCGAGGTGCCCCTTGCACTTCGGAAACATCCCAACCAGCAAGAGTGGTTGGCGTGGGCTTCGCTCTGTAAATCAAGAATGTCACCGCGACGATTGCAGCTATGGCAACCGCTGCCGTAGCCATAGCGGGAAATAGTCGCAGGCGCCATGGAAAGAATGTCCATCGCCGCTCCGGGACAATCGCGGGAAAAACCGGGGTGGTGGGCGACTCATGTCGAAACTTCCCGAGTAACGATTCAAGCTTCCGAATCTCAGGATCGGGTTCGCCGGAGCGGTCCCACAAATAGTCGTCGCTCTTTGTCGATGGTCTGTTTTCGGCTCGATTCTTTCCCGTATCCATGACTAGGCCTTCTCCTGTTCTGGCCCCGTGCGGCTCGGGCTCGCAATCAGCTTGGCGCGGAGCTTCTCCATGCCGCGATGCAAATTGACGCGCACCGAGCCGTGCGTCATGCCGGTGCGAGCCGCAATTTCAGGACCGGTCATGCCCTCAACGAGCCGCAGAATTAAAGTCTCCCGGTAAGTCTCGGGCAGACTCATCACTGCCTCGAGGATTGCGACGGCCAGCCCATCCTCATCTGCGCAGGACGTTCCGCACTGAATTTCTTGGTCAGAGCCATCATCGGCCAATGGTTTCTCTGGCACCGATCGACGGTGGTAGTCATTCGCCACGTTGCGAGCGATGGCTGCCAGCCATGCGCCAAAGCTTGCGGTCTCCCGCAGGGTTGACAACCGACGGAGTGCCCTGATAAAGACATCCTGCACGAGGTCATCAACCTCACCGACCGGGACCCTCGCAAGCAAAACTCCATGGACCATGCGAGCGTAACGCTCGTAGAGCTGCCCAAAGGCTGCCCGGTCGCCGTCCTGCGCCGCGGCCACCCACGTTACCTCCTCGCAGACTTCGGACGCGAACTGCTCCCCCACAGGCCCGGGTCCCAGACCTGTCGCGAGCAGGTCACTTCTGTCGCCGGACCTGGCCATTCGCGCAAAATCCCTACAAGATCATAGACGTTCGTTGGCGAAGGAGTGTTAACAACTCCCGCTTTCTCAATCTTTCCCTTTACCGGATTATGGAAGGTAGCCCGTAATGCGCCCAGTCGAAATGTTTCCAGGCTTGAGACGGCAGCGGCCGGTGGCAGGGCTCACCTCTTGAGTTCCGCGGGCCAGTTGGTCAGCAAGGTGATGGACGTGGATTTGGTGTGATCGGTGGTTTGCACCACGAATTGTTTTGCGTCGGGGCTAACGTCGAAGCTGACCCCGAACGAAGTTCGGGAGATCGAGCTGGAATAGAGGTTCGATGGAGTCGACGTGGAAATTCGTCGCCTTGGTGAACAGGATATTGCCGTGCTTATCGACCCCCTCGTACGTCGCGCTTCTTGAGTCGACATAAGACAACGATCGATCTCGGAGCCACTGTGTGTTTAGTCTGCTTCAGAGGCACTCCAGGGTCCGAGAAATCGTCCGGGCTCGGCAAAGCTGTGTCCACGATTCTCTTCCACTCCTGTGCTGTTCCCTCCTGCAGATGGAACTCCAGCGCTTCCCAGTACGCATTAATCATCACGTAGATGTCATCGTCGCCCTGAGAAGCGCCGTGCAGACAGAACGCCAAGCTATGGGAATCGTGAGACAAATCGACCGCGGGGCCGACGCCGTACCAGGAGACGTCCTCGCGCCAGAACCTGGTCCGGCTCAGCGAGGGATGATTTTTCCGGAAGGCAATCATATTCTTGAAGAACTGGAAAATGTCCACATTCGAGCGGAGTTGGCTCCAATCAAGCCATCCAATTTCGTTGTCTTGGTTGTAAGGGTTGTTGTTGCCAAATTGCGTGTTCAGGAACTCATCCCCGGCCCGGAACATTGGTGTACCATTCGACAGCAAGAGCAGACAGCAGAAATTCTTTACCTGCTTCCGGCGCAGTGCACGGACCGCCGGTGACACGCCTTCATCCCCGTCCTGTCCACAATTCCAACTGTAATTCGCATCAGTACCGTCCTGATTATTATTCCCGTTTTGCCAGTTGCGCTTGCGGTCGTAGGAGACGAGATCGTACAGCGTGAAGCCGTCATGGGAATTTATATAATTCACACTCTGGTAAGCGTGATAAGCGCCCTCGCGGTTGTCTGGGAATAAGTCATCGCTGCCATAGATACGTCGCATCAGGTCGGGAACCATCCCTGGGTCCCCCTTAACAAAACGGCGAATATCGTCGCGAAACCGTCCGTTCCACTGCAGCCAAGTCTCGCCTGGAAATCCGCGTCCAAGCTGATAAGCGGCTGTGTCCCAGGGCTCCGCGATCAGACGCACCCGTCCTAATTCCGGATCAGCGGCAATTTCACTGAAGATGGGCGCTTCGCCCCAGTTGAGAGATCCGTCCGCATTGCGGCTGAATACCGACGCCAGATCAAAGCGGAATCCGTCGATACGCATCCCTCGCTTCCAATAACGCAAACTATCAATCACCATCTTGCGCACGTGTGGCTGGCCGAAATTCAAGGTATTGCCGGTGCCCGAGTAATTGGCGTAGGGGTTTGCCGGATCGGAGGAAAGCATGTAATAACCGGCGCTATCGAAACCCTTGAAGCTGTAGATCGGTCCTCTGTGATCGCCCTCGCACGTGTGGTTGTACACGACGTCTAGCACCACGCCGATATCAGCCTCATGAAAAGCTTTTACCATATTTTTAAACTCAATCTGCTGCAGGGCGACGCGGTCCGTGCTCGCGTACTGCGCATGTGGTGCGAAGAAGTTCAAAGGCATGTATCCCCAGAAGTCGCCCTGTTGCGGATCGCGCTGAAAAACCGGCATCAGCTCGACAACCGTTATCCCGAGGTCCTTCAAGTATGGAATCTTCTCCACCAGACCGGCGTACGTGCCGGCACGAGACGGATCCACGCCGGAGTTGGGGTTCTTGGTGAAGCCCTTGACGTGAAGCTCATAGATGACCGTGTCAGACTCGTGATGCGGCGGCCGATCTTCCGCCCAGTCAAATGTCGATCGGTGATCCGTCAGCACTCCTAAAGGCGCGTGACCCGCATTGGGTCCTTCTTGCATGGCCAAGCTGCGATCAAATGCGGGTGGGAAGAAGATGCATTTCGCGTACGGGTCGAGCAGAACCTTCTGTGGATCGAAACTGTGCAGTTGCGGAATCGTCTCTCCCGATACGGAATACGCGTAATAACGAGCCGCACCAAGCTGTGTGACCGGGATCCGGCAGTGCCAAATCCGGCCTGACTTGTTGTGCAGAAAATCGAAGGGAACTGTCAGGATGGGTTTCACCAGATCGGCGGCGGAATAGAGTAATAGAGTGACGCTCTCCGCATGTTCCGAGTGAACCGCGAAGTTGAATGCCTGCTCCTGTTCGATCCACTTGACTCCAAGCGGCAATGGGTTGCCCTCAGCCTGTTCCCAAGTCGGTCGTTTCGTGAGGGGGGCCGCCGCGGGGTTGGCAGTCTCGGCCCGATCATCCACGTTGGCAAGCACATTAACGCTTGAACTGTTCACTATTCCTCTCTTTCATCCGCTCCAACCGTTCGCTTCGCTCTCAATGCGGCGACGCTACAACCCCACCAAACTGCGGCAACGAAATGAGCAATTTGCTCGCGCCGTTCCAAAAGATCTGCACTCCAATGCACACCAGCAGGAAGGCGGAGAGCTTCAAAATTACGTTTGTCCCGGTGGCGCCCATCTTGCTCGCGAGCCGATCTGCGTAGCCGTAACAGAGATAGATGGTTACTGCCACGAAAGCGGAACCGATCGCCGCCGCGACAATTACCAACAGGTTTGCGCCCAGTTGGTGCGGCGCATTCGCGCCCAAAGTGATCGCAACCGAGATGGAGCCGGGACCAACTGTCAAGGGAAGCGTCAGGGGGTAGAAAGCCCGGCTCAGAGCATCAGCGCAAGTGACCGCTTGCCTGCCGGGCCGGTCATCCCCATCTTTCTGATTCAGCATCACCCAGCCTGTTGAAATCACGATCAGCCCACCGCCGACCTGCACAACCGGGAGCGAAATTCCAAAGAAGGAGAGTACGTGCGCCCCGAGGGTAAAGGATGCGACAAGCAGTATGAAACTATCCACCGCAATGCGGCGAGCCAGCACGCGTCGTGTCTCCGCCGGGTAGTCTCGCGTGAGCAGCAGGAAGACCGGACTGCCTCCGATCGGATCCACGATCGGAAACAGCGCGCTCACAACCAGGAGAATACTCTTGGCAACTTGAATCACCAGGCTAACCTCCCGTTTATTTCTAGATTTGAGCGCTCGCCCGTTCGCGGTCCACTTGTACCCTCAGGGATGTTGCAGGACTGACCGAGCGCCTGCAGCTCTGCGTCAAATCCTGCAGCCGTTGAAAAGCCTCAGAGGATAGCATGTCTTCTCGGACACGCCAACGCCAGTTTCCATCGGCACGACCCGGCACGTTCATACGAGCTTCGCTTCCCAGGTTGAGCAGATCCTGCAACGGCGCAATCGCGAGCGCCGCGGGTGACGACCATGCTAGCCGCATCAACTCCGGAGCGGCATCCGCAGCGGTTCCCGGCGCACGCTTGAGGTAGCTCCAGAAGTTCTGCCTCTGGTAGTCGGGCAGTTCCTCATACCATTGTCGCGTTGTGGCATTGTCATGCGTACCGGTATAGGCGACTGTATTGTGGACGAAGTTGTGCGGCAGATATGGATTGTCCGCATGACCATCGAAGGCGAATTGCAGGACGCGCGTCCCGGGCACGCTAAACTGGTCGCGCAAGGCCTGCACGTCGGGCGTAATCACACCCAAATCCTCCGCGATGAATGGTAGATGGCCGAGCTCTGTTTGCACTGCTTGAAAAATGCTTGCTCCCGGACCCGCCACCCACTGCCCGGACTGAGCCGTTGGCGCCCCGGCTGGAATGTGCCACGCAGCCGCGAAGCCGCGGAAGTGATCCAAGCGAATCACATCGACGTGAGCCAGCAGAGCACGCAAGCGATCGATGAACCACCGATAACCAGTCGAACGCAGGGCATCCCAGTTGTAAACGGGATTACCCCACAATTGACCCTGCGCGCTGAAATAATCGGGAGGAACTCCGGCGACGAAGCGTGGCCGATGCTGCTCATCGAGCAGGAATAGCTCAGGGTTCGCCCAAACATCACTCGAATCCGGGGAAACAAAGAAGGGCAGATCGCCGATCAAGCTCACGCCCTTGGCATGGGCATGCTCCTTGAGTTGATCGGCTTGGCGGAAGAGCAGGAATTGCGCCAAGCGAACCTGATCAATCTGACCTGCTAACTCTCGCCGCGCCTCGACGAGAGCACTCGGGCTGCGCTGAACCAACTCTGCTGGCCACTCCAGATAATAAGCTTGGCGATACTTTTCTTTCAGTGCCCGGAACAGAGCGTAGTCTTCCAGCCAATGCGCTTCCCTGGCGCAGAACTCTTCGTAGGCTGGCCGCAGATCATTGTCTCTGGACTCCCCGGCTTTGAAGTTGGCCCACGCGGTTTCGAGCAACCGGCGTTTGAACGGAATGACGGATAGGTAATCAACCGCGTCCTCGGAAAACCGGGATTCACTATCGTTCACCCGTAACAGCCCATCCGAAATGAGACCGCCGGGACTGATCAGCAGCGCGTTGCCAGCAAACGACGAGATTGATTGATAGGGCGAGTTTCCGTAGCCAGTCGGACCGAGCGGGAGCGCCTGCCACCACCTCTGGCCGGCGTCGTGGAGACGATCAATCCAGGAGAACGCGGACGATCCCAGATCGCCGACACCATACGGAGACGGCAGCGAGGTGACGTGCAACAGCAAGCCAGAGGCACGATATTCAGCCGGAAACGGCGCAACCATGAGCGCACCACTGCCGCTCATGTCCGTCCTCCCTGTTCGGCGACAGCTGTGGACGAACCGAGCGCATGATTCACCATCTCCTCGGCCTCGCTAAGGATCGCGTTCAGATGCGTCTGGCTCTTGAAACTCTCGGCGTAGATCTTATAAATGTTTTCGGTTCCGGAGGGTCGCGCTGCAAACCAACCGTTCTCCGCCGTAACTTTCAAGCCGCCGATTGGGGCATCGTTCCCCGGGGCTTTGGTCAGCTTGGCGATGATTGGCTCGCCCGCCAGGTCTGACTCCTTTACCGCGTCCGGGGTGAGTTTTTCCAACTTTGCTTTCTGCTCGGGTGTGGCGGGCGCGTCGAGGCGCGTGTAGTACGGGACGCCGAACTCCGCTGTCAGTTCGCGGTAATGTTCTCCGGGATCCTTGCCGGTGCGCGCGGTAATCTCCGCCGCCAGCAAGTCCATGATCGGCCCGTCCTTGTCGGTCGTCCATACGGTGCCGTCCAGACGCAGAAAACTCGCTCCAGCGCTTTCTTCTCCGCCGAAACAGTACGAGCCATCGACCAGGCCCGGCACAAACCACTTGAAACCGACCGGCACTTCGCTGAGCTTGCGGCCGAGCTTTTTGACGACCCGGTCGATCATGCTGCTGCTCACGAGCGTCTTTCCCACCGCAACTGTGTCACGCCACTGGGGCCGGTGCTCGAGCAAATAGCGGATCGAAACGGCAAGGTAATGATTCGGATTCATCAAACCCGCAGCCGGAGTTACGATCCCGTGCCGATCAGCGTCGGTATCGTTCCCGAAAGCCACCTGGTACTGATCTTTCAGACCGACCAGCCTGGCCATCGCATAGGGACTCGAGCAGTCCATGCGAATTTTGCCGTCGTGGTCAACGGTCATAAACGAAAATGTCGGGTCGAGGATTGGATTGGTGACGACGATGTCCAGCCCGTAAATCGAGTTGATCGGTTCCCAATAAGGCAGCGAGGATCCTCCTAATGGGTCAACGCCAAGTTTAAGGTGGGCGCCGCGAATCGCATCCATGTCAACGACATTTTTGAGATCACGAACATAGGGCAGGACGAAATCTTCCTGGTGCGTGGTCGCGGACCGGATCGCCTTTGCAAACGGAATTCGCTTGACCCCTGTATTCCCTGCTCGCAGCAATTCATTCGCGCGATTCTCTACCCAGCGGGTCACGTCGGTATCAGCCGGCCCGCCGTTCGGCGGGTTGTACTTGAAGCCTCCATCCTCCGGCGGATTGTGCGATGGCGTAATCACGATGCCGTCGGCTACATGCTCCTGGCGGCTTCGGTTGTAAACCAGAATCGCTCGGGAAATAACCGGCGTCGGGGTTATCCCGTCGTCTTGCTGAATGATCGTGTCCACGTTGTTTGCCGCCAGCACCTCGAGGGCGGTGCGCTGCGCGGGCTCCGAGACTGCGTGGGTGTCTTTGCCCATATAGAGCGGGCCGTCGATTCCCTGCCCTCGCCGGTATTCGCAGATCGCCTGGGTAATTGCGAGGATGTGCGCTTCGTTAAATGTGCCGCGCAAGGGCGATCCACGGTGTCCGCTGGTGCCGAAGCTGACTAGTTGGTTTGGATCATCCAAGTCGGGACGGCGCTCGAAATATTCCTTCTCCAGGCGAGCCACGTCCACCAGCAACTCCTTCGGCGCTGGTTTGCCGGCCAGCGGCGAGATATTAGGTTGACCTGTCAGGGACTGTGTTTCTAAAGTACTGGGCATGGTTCCACCCTCCAAATCTCGCTTGCATACTCCGCAATCGAGCGATCGCTCGAAAACTTCCCGGAGCTGGCAACGTTCAAGATTGCTTTCTGCGCCCATGAGCCGGGTTCGGCATAGAGCGCGCCGAGCCGTTCCTGTGCCTGGCAATACGAGGTCAGGTCGGCCAGATGCATATAGTGATCCCCCTGAGTCAGAAGCAGATCACGCAAGGGAGCGAATACTCCTGGTTCGTTGCGGCTGAAGTGGTCGGAGAAAATCAAGTCTAGAGCGGCTCGCGTCTGCGGCTCATGTTCATAATGCCAGTGCGGGTCGTACCAGGCACGGCTGTTCTCGACTTGCTCTACGGTGAGCCCGAACAGGAACATGTTCTCTTCTCCGGCTTCCTCCGCCATTTCGATGGTCGCACCGTCGCGGGTTCCGACCGTTAAGGCGCCGTTCATCATAAATTTCATGTTACTCGTTCCGCTGGCCTCGTAGCCGGCGGTCGAGATCTGGTTGGAGACATCGCTCGCTGGAATCAGCCGTTCCGCCAACGAAACATTGTACTCAGGGAGAAAGACGACGTTGAGCCGGCCACGCGCTGCCGGGTCGCCGTCAATCGTGCCCGCCAGATTGTTGATGAACTTTATGATGAGCTTGGCCAGCTTGTAAGCCGGCGCCGCTTTACCAGCGAAGAAAAATGTCCGAGGCACCATCTTCATGCCAGGATTTTCCCGCAGCTGGTTATAAACAATCACAATCCGCAGCGCATTCATCAATTGCCTCTTATATTCGTGAATACGCTTGATGTGGCAGTCGAAGATGGTATCCGGGTCCACGATTCGCCCGGATGTTGACTTGAGCCAATTGGCAAACTGCACTTTGGCCTCTCGCTTTGACTTGAGGAAGCGTTCGCGAGCACTAGAATCCGCGGCGAATGGCTTGAGCTGTTTGAGCAGGTTAAGATCCGTAATCCAGCGATCTCCGATGACTTGGGTGATTTCGCGGGCCAGCGCGGGATTGGCCTCGAGCAACCAGCGCCGGGGCGTCACTCCGTTTGTCTTGTTGCTAAAACGCTCGGGAAACATTTCCGC
>JGI12635J15846_10003670_pt1 | contig 13314 bp, 12 predicted proteins | sample BlaSpr_A8_OM2_M2_FD_15846 | JGI IMG/M metagenome (IMG submission 15846) | reverse complement strand
ATGGGGCGGGCCGAACAACTATTCGACTGGTGAGGCGCTCGCGAGGTTCAGCCAGAATAATCCGAATGATGAGGAGATGCGCCGAACCATCGCCAATCAGTTCCGCAACTTCGCGGTGGACTCCTGGTCGCCGAAACCGTGGCCGTGGCAATACGGCGATGCTATGAACGTCCCGGCGACTCATTCTCCGCGACAAAATTCCGCCCTTAGCGACACTCAACTCGAACTTCTGCAACAGTGGGCGAATGGCAATTTCGATTCCGACTACACCCCGGTGCAACCACTTAGTGTCGACGATGTTTCACTGCCGCAGCGGGGGGACACGCTCGACAGAGCATCACTGGAGTTTTGTTTGGCAGATGCGTTTCATCCTGGATGTGAGATGACATGGCCTATGCGTCATGCCAGCCTTTACATGGCGCCGTTTCGAATTGCTCATGCAGCTGAAGCCTTTGTTGAGCCGCAATATGGAGCGGTAATGAATCCGAGCGAAATGTTGGGACTGCTTCCATATGGTCCGCTGGGACCGCAAGTGTCGGGCGGAATCACGCGCTGGATGGCTCTACCGTGGCAGACCGACACTGCGAGTTGCCGTTCGGGATATACCCGGAAATATGATCCGTATCTGCCGACCTTTTGGCCAGCGCGAGTTCCGAATCAAATCCTTACCCAAGCGAATTACAACATCGTGATGGATGCCCAGCGTCCGCTTGCGGATCGGCTGACGGCATTTGCGCGACGCACGGCGTGGTCTCGGCCATTGGGCGGCGGCGTCTACACTTCGCAGATTAATAACATGATTAATAATTTTTGGGAGATGGGCGTGATCGAGAAGCGTCCGGGCCCGGGCGATCCGAATTTTCCGCCGTCGCTAGAAGTGGAAAATTTGCCGCAGCCGACTGTTCAGCGCTTAGCTGCCGAGGGCGGTTCCCCGAATGCCTCGGACGAGATTGATTTGACCGGCATCGAGAAGGTTCGGCGGTTCCCGCATGGACTCAAACGCAACGAGTAGACGGGCTGCAGAACGATGGTTTGAAGGGGTGCGTCTTCAGACGCGCCGTAAGTCATTTGATCGAAAAAACGGGGCTAAAAGCCCCGCCCCTTCAAAGCTGTTCCTTGCGGTCGAGACTTTTCGCGAGGTCGACGCTCTCGTCGTCGGCGCTGGGCCTGCTGGCGCCACCGCTGCTCTGAATCTTGCTCCGACTCGGACAGTTGCGCTTGTCGATCGCGAGTCGCGTCCTCGACCGAGGATTGGCGAATCTTTACCGCCAGCAGCGCGCCGCCTTTTAATCGACATGGGAATCTGGGAGGCGTTTCAATCGCAGGGACATTCTCCGTGTTACGGCAACCGCGCTGTTTGGGGATCGACAGAACCATTCGAGACGGATTTCATGCGCGACCCGGATGGGCATGGCTGGCATATTGATCGTGCGCGATTCGACATGTGGATTCGCCAGATTGCTCTGGATCGAGGCGCAACCCTTCTAGCGCCGGGCCGGTTAAATTCCATCGAATGGGACGGACAATGCTGGCGGGCGAGAGTTGGAACCGTCGAGGGCGTCGTCGACTTAATCGCGCGCGTGTTGATTGACGCCGGCGGACGTGCGAGCCCGGTGGCGCGTTCTCTAGGCGCACGCCGCAAGCTCGGAGATAAGCTCGTCTGTAGCTGGGTGTGCGGAAAAGCTCGTTCGAGTCGTCGAGGCGCGGGCTTCACATATGTCGAGGCGACTGAGGACGGGTGGTGGTACTCCGCGCCTCTGCCTGATGGTCGTCGCGTGCTCGCGTTCCACACGGATTCCGATCTTCCAGTAGCGCGCTCAGTCGCCGATCCGAAAAGGCTGTTGGGACATGCCGCAGCGAACCAGGAGCTGGGCGCGGTTTTGTCCGAATCTGGTTTCTCGCCGGAGCAATCTGGCTTCACGGCTGCGCATAGCGCTATCCTTCAGCCCTTGGCGGGCTCAGCATGGTTCGCGGCGGGCGATGCCGCCTGCAGTTTCGATCCCCTGTCGTCCCAGGGACTACTGAACGCCCTCTTCACCGGATTGGCCGCAGCCGAAGCGGCAGGCCGATATTTATCGGTCGAGGCAGACAATTCGCACGAATATTCGCAGACCGTGAATCAGGTCTATTCGGTTTATCAACGGCATCTCTCGCATTGGTATCGTGCCGAGACGCGGTGGAGAGGTCAAGCGTTTTGGCAGCGACGTCAGGCGACTGTAGGGTTTGCGTGAGGAGAACCGACTTGCGATTCGTGCTGGCGTGTCGAATGAGATTGTGGTGGGCACTTAATTCGAGCCTGAGCACATCCCTCAAAACCGGATGGTCTGCTGCATGGGGGAATTGGCAAGGGCTTATCCCGAAAACCGTCTGAGGCATATGAAACTCATTGTTTTGGTATGCATTGTTACATTCTTGCTAGTTGCTCCGATTCAGGCGCAGGAGCCGACAGACGTTACTCTTATTCAGTTGATCGCGAACCCAGAGAAGTTCGACCGAAGGCTCATTCGGGTGATCGGTTTTCTGCGGCTTGAATTTGAGGGGAACGTCCTCTATCTCCATCGGGAAGACTACGAGAATGCCATATTGGGAGACGGTATCTGGGTCGATGTCACACCCGCAATAACGAAGCAGAGCGCAAAGCTAAACATGAACTACGTTCTACTCGAAGGCGTTTTCAGTTCGAGGGACCGAGGGCATATGGGCATGTGGAGCGGGACCATCAACCAAATCCGGCGGGCTGAACCGTGGGTATCTCACAACCACGCAAAATGAAAGGATTCAAGTGGTCTGGTGGAAATCAGACTACGCACCACGCGTCTCGCCCTCCAAAATTGACTTAGCCCTACCTGCAAACTACTATCGCTGCCAACCATGTCCCACGACCCTCTGGTCGGAGAACTGCTTGGGCACTATCGTCTCCTGGCGCAAATTGGAGCGGGCGGGATGGGTGTCGTCTATCGCGCCCACGACGAACGTCTCAGTCGCGATGTCGCGGTCAAAGTGCTTCCGCCCGGGAGCCTGGCCGATGACGATACTCGCAAGCGATTCAAGCAAGAAGCTCTAGCCCTTGCGCGGTTGAACCATCCGAATATCGCGACTGTGTTCGATTTCGATTGCGAGGGTACAACCGACTTCCTGGTCATGGAATTATTGACCGGACAAACTCTCGCCGACAAACTGCTCGGCGGTCCGCTGCCGGCGGGCATGGTCGTCAAATACGGAATTGAGATTGCCGAGGGTCTGGCTGCTGCTCATCAACAGGGAATCTTGCACCGTGACCTCAAGCCCGGCAATCTCGGTCTGACCACCGAGGGCAGGGTGAAGATTCTCGACTTCGGCCTAGCCAAACTCCTCGAAGGCGACCCCTTGGATGTCACCATGAGCATGACTGGCGCGGGCTTGGCGAAGGGAACTCTCGCTTACATGGCCCCGGAGCAGCTTCGCGGAGAAAACATCGACACCCGGGTTGATATCTATGCCGCGGGGGCTGTGCTTTACCAAATGGCGACTGGGAAGCGTCCGCATCCGCAAGAGTACGGACCTCTTCTTATTAACGCGATCCTGAACGAAACGCCTAAGCCTCCTTCAAGCTTGAACCCGAGTGTGACTCCGGCGCTGGAAGCCATCACTCTCAAGGCGTTGGAGAAAGATCCGAAGCAGCGGTACCCGTCTGCTCGGGAGCTGGCTTCTGATCTCGAGCGACTGCACACTGCGACGGTGCCGATTGCGGTTCAGCAGGCTTCACGACGCCGCCTTCGCCGGGTGATGCGCGGCGTCATACCGATCGTTGTAATTCTGCTGGTCGCTATTGCCGGTTGGTTCGCTTCCCGCCGGCTTCAGCTTCGCGCAACCAATGGCGCGCGTCCCACGCTGCTGGTTGGTGATTTCGAAAATAAAACCGGCGAACCGGTCTTCGACAACACGTTGCGCGAAATGTTTACTTCCAGCCTCGAGCAATCACAGGTCTTGCAGGTTTTTCCGGCAAGCCGCCTGGTGGATGTTCTGCAGCGGATGGGATCTCCTCCCAATCAGCGCATCGATGAAAAAACGGGTAGAGAAATTTGTCTGCGCGAGGGCTTGACAACATTTTTGACTGGATCAATCGCCCGCTTCGGGCACACTTATAATCTCGTGGTCCGCATTCAATCACCCGCAGGATCTGACATCGTCACCGATAGCGAAAGCGTTTCGAGCGCGGACGATATTCCCAAAAAAGTGGACCAGATTGCGGAGAAGGTGCGAGGTAAACTCGGCGAATCTTTGCTATCGGTGAAAGAAAACTCCGCTCCGCTGGCAGAAGTGAGTTCCTCATCCCTAGACGCCGTCCGATATTTCACCACAGGCAAGGAGAGCCTCTACAACGGCGATCCTTCGCAGGCGGTTCTGATGTTTACCAAGGCGCTGGAACTCGATCCCAAGTTTGCGGTGGCGCACGAATACCTTGGCCAAAGTTACGACTATTTGAACCAGTATGATCGCGGTGCGGAAGAGATTCGCCAGGCCGCAAAGCTAGCCGACCGCGCGTCAGAACCAGAGCGGCTTCGGATCATGGCCGCTTACTACGCCACCCTGTTGGACTTTCAAAAGGAGTGCGAAAATTACCAACTCCTCGCACGCATTCAACCATCGGATCCTGCTCCCTTCGTCAACCTCGGCGTCTGCCATGCGGAAAATAGCGACTATGCAGCCGCTGTCTCGTTCACCCAAAAAGCGCTTCAGTTAGTACCCCAATCGGACATCAGAATCAATCTCGCTTCGCAACTGCTGTCACAGGGTGACACGGAAAAGGCGTTCCAGGTCGCGCAACCATTCGCCCGCGATTTTCCCAATAACCAGTACGCTCAAGTTGTGTTGGGGCATATTTACATGGCATTGAATCGATTCGAACTCGCGCGGCAGACGTTCAATGGCATGGTCCATACCGGACCCGACGGCGAGGTCGCAGCAAAGTTGTCCCTTGCGGATTTGGATTTGGCCACTGGCCTCTATGGCGAAGCTGAGAAGGAGCTCAATGAGGCGATTCAAACCGCAGAGAGGAATCACAACCGGGTTCCAGCGGCAAAGGCCCGGATTGCGATGGCTGAGTTGCTGTTGCAGAAAGGACTCGTTTTGCAGGCCACTCAGCAACTGGGCCAGGTTGATCTGCCGCCACAAACTCCAGCCCTCAGACTCCTACTAGCCAGGACATATGCCTGGACCGGCAGCCTTGAACCGGCGAAGGGGAGCCTGCGAGAAATTGATGTCCTCATAAATCAGCATGACGCTGCTGCTCTACAGGCGCTGCACAACCTGCTGAATGCCGAAATCGCACTGGCGCAGCGAAAATTCAACGAGGCCGTAGAAGCCGCGCAGGTCGCCGTCACTTACCAGAAATCGGTCTTCGCGATTGAGACGCTCGCTCGTTGTTATGACATGGCAGGAATGCACGAGAAAGCAGTCCAGCAATATGAAATCTTAATTCCTCGGGGTAACGAGTTCATGGATGATGCCCGGGCCGAGATTTTTGATGAGCCCGCGTTTCACCGGTCCGTGATCGCGCATTATCGACTTGGCATCCTCTACCAAAAGCTTGGACGATCGGACGATGCTCGCGCCGAACTGCAGAAATTTCTCGGTTATTGGTCGAACGCGGATGCGGACCTTGGAATTTATCAGGACGCTCAGCGATTGCTAAGAACCTTACCGGCTGGAAGCGTTCCAACGCCCGCGAGGTAAAGGACAGATTCCCGGATTCCGTCTAACCCAAGTTCCTTTTCGATCAGAGAATCCTCGAAGGCAGCCGTGCAAAAGGGAGCCAGTCCGAGCCATGTCGCTACCAGACAAAACGTCTGGCACAGATGTCCGGTCTCCAGTAAAACCACGCGATAGGTGCGGGCAAAACGGTACTTCCATTGTGTGCGAGGAAAAACCGCTGTCATGATGAACAAAGCCGATGCGTCAGCCACGAATTCCTGTCCGGCGGCGTAGGTGACTGCTTTCTTGACGGCCTGCACCGAGCTGAGTCGCGCTAATTGATGATGCAAACCGTCGTAATGATATAGGCCCTGCGCCAATCCTCCGACGCGCATAGCCAACAGATAGACCTCGCCGGGATGTCGCGCGCCACCCGAAGGGCTGGTCTTGTGGAACAAACGGCCGAAGGGCGGCGCATCGATTCTTCCTGTGACTCCCCAGGTGTAATGGAGCAGTGTTGAGATCACGCTCAGCGGAATTTGCTTCCGTGAAAATTCCCGGTGCGTCTTCCGATCCAGCAGCACGCGCGCGAACTCGCCGTTTGCTTTCGTCTCTAGAGGGAGTTTGATCCGAGGAGCTTTACCGTGGCTCTTCACCAAAGGCGGCTGCCGAGACTCGGCCAGGTAACGTCTGAACAAACTTGCCGGAGGTTGGAGGTATTCGACGTCCTTGGTGGCGAAGTGAAAGCTAGCCTGCGGGAGCCAATCCGACCATGCGCTTGCCAGTTCGGCGTCGCGGTTTGCCTCTTGGGTCCCCTCGGAAACAACAAACGTATTCTTCAACAACTCGCGCAGTCCGGCGCGAATGCTCTGCGGAGTGTACTCCGGCAGCAAAGCATGGAGGTCCGACGGGCGAGTCCAATTTTCGAGTAGGTGCAGGAAGCGGACCGCTTCCGGGTCGGCGCTTGCAGATACCTGCGTCTGGTAATTCCGTAGAATCAGCTTCCCGTCGCGCCAATCGACCTGAAGGGCGCGTGCGCGCCTTATCCGTCGAAAGCCGCTCATTCACGTAGGACCCTCGCATCATTCGATGTTGCAATGAGCTGCATCACGAAGCTTGCACTCTTTAACGAAATGTTCGCAGCCTCCACGAGCGTGTGTTTAAGATTCTGAGTGGGGATGTCCCTTCGCCTTGCCCGATGTCGCTGTATGTGGATGACCTTTCCCGGGACCTGCGCCGTGGGGATGACCCTGACCGGTGCCTCCGCCCGCCTTGTGGATGTGGCCCATGGCTGTCTTAAGATTCTTGATATTCAGTTGTAACTCACGTTGAGCCATTTCTATTCCCGCCAGAGCTCTACGGAGCGGTGCAAGGCCGCCTGCCGACTTTTTCTTACTAGCCATCTTCGAAGTCCCCCTTATGGTTATCGATTAGGAGCGTCGGTTCCAACCAGACATGCTGATCTGGACCGTGAGACCTTGTAGCCTCGCCAGCTTATTTTGTCAACCACTTTTCGTTTTCTGGGGCAAAGACTATCTATGCGATCCTGCGCCATGCTAAGGTATCCGTCACGATCTCGGTGCATGCGTAATATACAAAGCATTCGCAACCTTCGGGATACCGAAGCCGCCGCAGATAAGAACTTGCCGCAACTGTTGATTGCGCCGAATCGTACGAACGATTTCGTGGTTGGCCCCGATTAATGATTTAATGTTAAGAAGTTGGGCGCGTAGCTCAGTTGGTNNAGGAAGTTCTTTTAAGGCATGGGTCGTGGGTTCGAGTCCCACCGCGCTCACCATATGCAATTCCTCTTGGATCTGGAGGTCTGTGCGTCCACCAACAGGCTTGTCCAGCGCTCGCGGTTCATCGGTCTCCCCGCTTGGGGAGATAAGCCATGAAGGGTGTCTATAGTTCAAAATCGCTGAGCTTCCGCTGGTTGGTGATTATGGCCACTGCAATCGGCGCGGGCGCGGTGGGCGCGTTTGCGATTGGCGCACTAGCCATCGGACGACTGAAGATTCGCCGCGTCATAATCGATGGCGCAGAAATCAAATCCCTCGAGATTCAGGATCTGACCGTGAGACGGCTCCGCGCCACCGAAGTTAGTGTGAGCGATTCGCTCAACCTACCGGGAGGCAATTTCAATAGCAAGATCTCATCATGATGCTGGCTTTGCGTTAGGGACATTTTCTATATCCAGGCCGCTGCAGATTTGTACTCAGCGCCTGCTTATTGGATATCCACCTGTTTAAAACCCAGCCCTTTAATCATGCTTTGGATCGTATTGTGCGCGTTTTGGTCGGCCGCCTTTAGAATGCCGTCTTGCAACGCGGCTTGTTGAAGTTGGCGCTCCGCCTCTTCGCGCACTTCAGTCTCCAGATTGGGGTCGGGGGAAGAAAAGAGCCCCGTATCCCGGGAGTAGACTCGAGTTTTTGTGTTGTCAACTCGCGTGCTGAAGACTTCGGCCTTGGGCAGCGCGATTCTTATATTCTGGCCTTGTATTACCACGTCTTTGGCCTGAAGTTTTGCCAGATCGACGCCTCCAATTACTTCTCCATGCACCACGAGCAGGATGCGGTCTCCCGCTAGAAATTTGGGTAAGTAGGGGTTTTCGTGCTCGCCGGAGATGATTTTGTCCATGGTGTAGCTTACGGTTTCGAGGCGCTGCAATTGTTGAATCTGTCGAACCACGGTTGGCTGGCCCACGTTGACCAGAGTGCGGCCTCCCGCCAGACCCATTAGATGGAGAAGGCCCACTCCGGTTGAGAGCCAGACGGCGATTCCCACAAGGATGAGAGTTACCAGAGCACCTATCAAGATTCCGACAAGCCATGCAAGCGGGGCATGCCTGCGTTGGGGGATCTGGTTGGCCGGAAGCGTTTGCATCAGGTTTACTCTACCGGAAATTGATCCCGGTGCGATTGAGAACATCCGGAAGTTCGCAGGGTGGGGAAACTTGACGGTGCCTAATCCTACACTGAAGTTCCGGGCAATTGCTGCCGATAGAAACTCCGGGCAGATTTTTGACCGATACATCCCAAATCGCGGTCAGCCAAACTGCGTACACGCGGCGATGGTGGCGGTACAAGGCGAATGTGCCCATCCGCGTAATTGTTAGGAGTGCCGACAAAACCACGATTGTGCAAGGGCGTGCGTTCTCATTGAGCAGCGGGGGACTGGGCATGTTCGCGGGAGCGGAATTGAACAGCGGCGACGAGATGGCAGTAGAGTTCACCCCGGCATACTCAATGCCTCCAATAAGAGTCGAAGGAAAGATTTGCTACCGGTCCGGATATAACTATGGAGTCGAGTTTGTCGCCGAGAATAGCGGCCAAGAACAGGGAGTTGCCGTCTTTCGCCAGCACCTGTCAAGCCTGGTCGCTTCGCATCCCGACACTGCGTAGTTAAAGCCATCACATTTACTTCAAGCAAAAAAGAGCCGTCACGACGCTTTGAAGTTCACCGTTATTTGGGTCTCAACTTCTACGGGCTCGCCGTCCAAGAGATAGGGGCGATAACGCCATTGGATAACCGCATCCCGGGCAGCTTTCGCGAGCCAGGGATTGCCGCTGATCACGCGCAGGTGTTCGATCCTGCCATCCTTGCCGATAACGGCCTGCAATATCACCTCGCCTCGCACCCCTGCTTGGCGCGCGAGCGGCGGATAGACGGGTTTGACCTCCTGGATCAGCAGCCCTTGCTCGACACCACCCGATACTCTCCAGCGTTTGGTTGGAGGCGAACCATTTCTCGGTGGGGCAGTTCGGTGGAAATTGAGGACATCCGAAATCTGCGCATTTGTTTGACTGGCTGGGACGTTTGGACCGAGGTTGCTGGAATTCGTCAGAATTGGAGCTAGAGCTGGCGGGTCAACTGTCGGGATAGTTGGTCTCGGAACGTTTTGCGGGACCCGAATCGGCTGGTTAACGTTTACTTCTTGCTGGCGTCTCTGCCGCACGATTGGAATAGGTTCGGTCTGCGCCAATCTCGGTGGCGCGGGAATATCTGCAATCCGCTTTAACCCGCGCAACGGAAGTGCATCAGTAAAGAGCATTGGCACTACGATGATCACACCCACGAATACGGCTTGAAGAACGAGAGAAACAAACGCCGTCAATCCTCGCTGCTTCAACGGTGACTCGCTGGAAATTGAGAGACTGGTTTCAAACATACGCCCTCCTGAACTCTTGCCGAGTTCTATATCGCTCGCAAGGTATTGGGAGGTGGGAGCGGCCCACCAGATCGGCGCATGCGCTACTTCAATAGACACCAGTTGATGCAAAAGTGGATGACGGGAGTTGGTGCTTATGGTCTGCTTTGCAGTTCAGTGGCGAGTTGATGGACGGCAGACACATCGTAGAACGAAGTCAGGTCGGCGTGTCCCGCTAAGGTTTCACGGGGCTTCCCGTCAACGAGAAACTTGACGCGTGTGACGCCCGGGATATTTGCTGAGATCGTCTCCACCAATGAGGCAACTGTTAGCTCCTCAACCAACACCCCGGAACGGTGGCCCTCCGCGAAGGCGCTATTGATGTCGACAACTGCGAGCCCGGGATCAACCAAATATACGTCGCGTACCTCCGAACCCGGGCCTAAGGGATGAGGCGAAGATTTGGCGCTGTAGAGCTCAACCAGATTCCGAAGCAGCTCTTCGGCACGCTGCTGACGTCCAGACGGAAGAGGAATCTTGAACGGCTGCGCTCGCAGAATTCCAGCATCATCGTCGGCAACATACAGAGTGACCGACTCGGTAGGGCCTGATACTGGTGGCGCAACGGGTCCTTGGAATGTCAGACTTTCCCCGGTGCCCGCAGCACGAGCACGCGTCTTCCAGACATAGATCGTCATGCCGGCCGCAATGGCAATCATGGCCGCAACTCCAAATAACAAATTGCGCGGAATCCTAGTGCCCGAAATCAGGTTTAGCGAAATCATATTTAGGGAATTACGGTGTGCTCCCCAGATTCCGGCGAACGAATGACATCGCGGTTGCGATTGAAGATGCGATCGATTGTTGATATTCCGTCGAGCCCAGTCCTGATGGTCCGCTCGGAGGCGGCGAAATCTCAATCGCGATTGCCGCGGTTGTAATGTTGTTCAATGGGCGTAGCGGAGCAGACATGGTTCGCACTGGGATTTTGGAATCTTCCAGTCCCTTCGCGAGCAGTGCAACCGCAGATTGGCTCCTGACTAGCGAGGAAGCTTGGGCGGTGTCCCAATCCAGAAAGGCGCGAGAGGTTGCGCCTGCGCTGGGTAGTAGTGCGGTGTAAAGATGGATGCCATTTCCTTGCGACGCCATATGCAGGCAGAGATAGATCACTGGGTGGGCGGCATTTATCGTGGAAGCTCTCTGATCGAGGCTCAGGCTTTGGTCTCCATCACGAAGCAGGAGTGTGGTGAGTCCGCGAGATTCGAGCTCCTGGCGCAAGCGGCGGCCGAAAGATAGCGTGACGTCCTTTTCATCGAGTTGGCTGGTCAAAGCCGCACCGCGATCGTCGCCGCCGTGGCTTGCGTCTACGACCGCGAAGTAAGCCAAAGGCGAGGGAGCCTCTTGGGCTACAGGAGGTGGCGGTGCAATAGTCGCTCCTGGCATGGGCGCCGAGGCTGGGGCTTGGGCTAGAGCCTGCGCCGCTACCGCCGGAGCCGCTGCAATAGTGATGGTCTTGCGATCATCGCTGAATTTCGCGAATAGCGGGGAAGCACCGATTACGGTGATCTCAGCCGCGCCGTCGCCCTCCTCGTAAATCGCCGAAGAGATAGCCTGATTGTTAAAGGTGAGGGTTGATGTGCCAGAAGGAACAATGGGATCGTGAACAAAGCTCATATGCAACTTGCTCGCATCCGTTGCAATGGTGGGATTCACGGGAGCCGAGAAGTTCATTACCAGGGTAGGGGCAGTACCAACCTGGGAGGAGAGGATCTGGGCGGTGAAGTGTACCGCCACGTTGCCAATAAATATACGACTCGAAGCGGGATTGAAAGTGACCGGGCCTCCCAGGACGCGAGACAAAAGAGGTCCCAGAGATGAAACCGGAACCAAACCGCGACCGTTCTGCAGTAGGAAGGGCGACCTAAGATCAAAGTTGCTGCCGTTGATTCGGACGCGGGTCTCTTTGGGAGTGAACTCGAGCTCAAGGCCGTTGTAACGAAGCTTCCAGTGTTTGTTATCGGCCTTGGCGCTGACCGTTCCCAGTGGTTCGAGGACTTCGAGAAATCCGCTGTACTCCTGGCCTCCCACGTCGACTAAGGGCAACGAATAGCTGGTGACTCTCGAAAAGATCGCGATGCGCTTCTCTTCCGGTGTCGCCCCGGAGACCAGAAGGCGAAGTAAAATGAGGCTGATTGCGATCCTACTGATTACACCCAAGGTCTCACCCGCGACAAGCCGGGCAAAAATGAACTAGAGCTATTCCAACGCATAAATCGTTAGACCACTCAAGAGCTTAGGATAAAAGTCGGTGGATTTCTGCGGCAATACCTCGCTCGCGAAGGCGATGTCTCGCACCTGTTGCATGCGAACCGGGTTCATAAGAAACGCGATATTCGCAGCGCCGTCGCGAACCTGCGCCAGAGCCTCGCCTGCATCCCGAATGTAACGAATATTCTGCTGGTCGCGAATTGCTTCCTCCGAAATTCCGAGTACTCCCTCAAGCAGGCACTTGTGGAGTTGGACTACATCGAGGGATTGTTGTCGCAATGACAAGCCAGCAAAGACATTTGTTCCAATTGCTCCCGGGGTATCAAGCAGAAATGCATGATCGCCCGTGACGGCGAGCATGGCGGTTCCGCTATGGCCAGCCTCCCGCAAGATCACATGGGCACGAGAGGCATCAATCGAGGGATCGACCTCTTCGACGCTGAAATACTTGCGCGCTTTGTCTCGAAAGTTGTCCGCGGAGAATGATTCCAGACTGTGCACGATGCGATGGGTTGGGAGAATCGCTAGGCCGGGACTATCCATATTGACGAAGGTCATCATGGAGAGTTCATGGGGCGCAAGTTCTGATCCGGCTGACTGAACCAGCGGATTCTGCGACGAGTGTTGGCGTGGGACAGGCGGGATAGAAGAGGATCCGGTCAACCGGCGCTCATTGCGATAGTTCAGAGAAGTCTCATAACGGTGGTGGCCGTCTGCAATGATGAGCTTCTTATCCCGCATTTTGCCCTGGACCAGATCAATTAAGCTGGGATCAGACACCTTCCAGACTTGATGTAGCACACCATACTCGTCGCGCATGTCCATGTCGGGAGGATTGGATGAAGCCATTAACCCCTCAATTTCCCCGGCCGGATCGCTGTACAACATAAAAATCTGTCCGAAGTGAGCTCGTGTGGCTCGGAGGAGATCCAGACGGTCAGCTTTTGGTTTGGCCAGGGTCTGCTCATGGCGAAAGACTACGCCGGCCGAGTAATCTTCGATTTTTCCGAGCGCAATAAATCCGCGACGTTCCAGTTCGGTCTTGCCTCCTGGAACTGTAAATCGTTCGACGTAGAGATAAATCGACGTCTGAGGATCCTGAAGAAAGACACCCTGGCGGCGCCAATCGTGAAAGAAGCCGGCAGCCCTGGTGTAAGGGTTTTCTTGGTGAGTATCGGTGGGTTCCCGCTTGCCAAGGATGATACGGACCAGGTTATAGGGGT
>JGI12635J15846_10003669_pt1 | contig 13316 bp, 2 predicted proteins | sample BlaSpr_A8_OM2_M2_FD_15846 | JGI IMG/M metagenome (IMG submission 15846) | reverse complement strand
CGTATAGATGACCAAGGCCTCCATGCCGACACTGACAAGATGGCAAGGGTATGCGAATGGCGCACCCTTAGATCATACCCTGAGGTGTTGCGTTTCGTCGGACTTGTGAAATATTTAGCACATTTCATGCCCGACGTTTCCGCATACACCTCACCTCTTGAATCCATCTGTAGTAACGGTCAACCATTTCAATGGAGACCGTTACACCAAACATGTCTAGATCGAATTAAGGATCTGGCGCGCAAGACACCAATCCTTAAACCCATCGATACAAAAATCGATGAGAAAATCTGGGTGATAAGTGACGCCTCCAGCTATGGAGTAGGGGCGTTATATGGACAAGGACCGGATTGGCAGACTTGTCGTCCAGCCGGCTTTATGTCCAAGAAATTCACCTCCGCTCAAAGGTCATATCGGACCTTTGAACATGAAGCGCTCGCCGTGATAGAAGCCCTCATGAAATGGGAGGATAAACTTGTTGGACGCAAGTTTCATATCGTCACCGACCATGAGGCTCTAGAAACCATCAAGACGAGCAATCGTGATGGTAAGTCCGGACGCCTCATTCGTTGGGACGAGTATCTGTCTCGTTTCAAATACGAGATAATGCACGTCCCTGGTGTAACGAATAAGGTAGCGGACTGCCTATCCCGCTACTATGAAAACGACCGATATGATGAGATTCACGAATCTCATCACTATGTATCGGCCGATGTTCGGTTAGATCCAAACCATGAGGACTTAACCGACCTCCGCCTTCAGGAAATTTTGGAGCTGAAACCATCCGCTCTATTACTTGCCAGAAGGCTACGAGATCGTAACGAGGATCGAGTGGCAGAGGCTGAGCGAATGGCTAACGCCATTATACCCAACCTACCCCAGGACGCTCAAGAGCGTGACTTAGGTAAAGATATGACTGTTGGAGAAGCCCTCCAAAACGGCCCTCCGCTGGACAAAATAGTCCTAGGAGATGGAATGTTCTTAGAAGCCATTAAATCAGGCTACAAGAACGATCCTATGTTCTCAAAAATACTCGAGAACCCTGGACACTATTTGAACTTTAGGGTTTTCGAGGGCATAATTCACACCAAGAACCGTCTTGGTGATGAATGTCTATGTATACCGAGAGCGCTATACAAAGGCAAGCGTAGCTTACCCGAAGTGACCATCGATCACGCCCATGACACCCTAGGACATCTAGGGTCTCAGAAGACATCGGAGTATGCTCGCCGATGGTTCTGGTGGCCCAGAATGGGGCGTGATATCGAGAAGTTTTGTTTGAGTTGCGAGACTTGTCAGATGAGCAAGTCTAGCAACCAACTGAAACCTGGCCTGCTCCATAGCTTGCCAATCCCGAGCCGTCCTTGGCAATCTATAGGAATGGACTTCGTTGGCCCATTCCCAGTTTGCCAAGGGTATGATTACCTTTGGGTAATCATATGTCGATTCACCAACCAGAGTCACCTCATCCCCATTACCGTTCGAACTAAGACGAACGAACTCGCGTGGTATTATATACGCGACATCGTTCGTCTACACGGTATGCCGGAATCTATCGTCTCCGACCGAGACTCTAAGTTCACCGCCAGATTCTGGCGTGAACTTCACCGCGCGTTAGGAACAAAGTTGCTGATGTCTACTTCGTTCCATCCGCAGACTGACGGTCACTCGGAGCGAGTGATTCGTTCTATTGGTCAGATACTACGTTCTGTAGTATCCCCTGACCAGAACGACTGGGTACCGCGAATCCCCCTAACGGAATTCGCGCTTAACTCCAGTATCAATAATTCGAGTGGGTTTGCCCCATTCGAATTGAGCTATGGGTATATGCCCAGACTGACCCCATTCCCTACCCACGATATTAAGTATCGTGGAGTAGAGGAGTTCGCTCAACGTGCGAGAGCGAACCTCGAAATGGCACATGATGCCATTATTGAAGCTCGAGTGCACAGTACTTACCAAGCGAATAGACATCGCTCGGAAGAGAGGCCGTTCGAAGTAGGCGACCTTGCCTACCTCTCCACGGCTAATTTGAACTTACCGAAGCGTCGCGCGCGAAAACTCGCACCGAAATACATTGGTCCTTTCAGGGTGACCAAGGCGATACCCGACAGCTCTAATTATGAACTAGAGCTATCGGAAGAACTGAAAGCGAGGCGTATACACCCTCGCTTCCATGTATCTTTGTTAAGGCCGTTCGAACCCAACGACGACACGTTATTCCCTGGACGTGAAAGCAAGCGGTTCTACGATTTTGGGATGCCCGACGACGACGAGTGGCTCGTCGACGAAATTATGGGGCATCGATTCGTAGGCAAGTCCATCGAATTTAATGTTCGATGGACTGCTGGCGATCATACATGGGAGCCATATGCACATGTGAGAGATCTAGAGGCTCTAGATCACTACTTTGCGCTTATGGGGGTTACCCGTTGGCAATCGTTGGCTAAGAAGGCAACGATTGCCGCTGTGGACGGATCCTCGCGCAAACGAGTGCGAGGATCCGTCGAAGAAAAGTAGCGCCCATATCGACTGATGTGGGAGCGCCACTGAGCCAATCGTCTGGGTCTGTGGCTCAGTTGGGGTTTGCCCCTGAGCAACCTTGATTTGGCGCACATACCTATTTTGGCTCTTCTCCAGAACGATCACCACGATCGTTACTAAAATTTTCGTCACCCCAACCACCCCACCAGTGCTATTTCGACCACGTCGAAATGGACCGCTCCAACCGCAACCAACAACAAGACCAGGAAACGCGTCCCATGGATGTTGGGATGGCCGCGCCTAACGTGCAGCCATCCCCTTTTGCGGTACCGATACCGCTACATCCACTGGGCTACGCGTCCCCTGGCCATAGCCAACAAGGCCCGTACTCGCAGGTGATGTCGTACGGGCCGACGGCGTACCACCCTGCGTTACCGATGCAGTACGGGTACGCATCATCGATGGGTGGGCATCCCCAATACGGCCACCCTGACGCGTCTTGGACGCCAACACCATTCCCGGTGCCCGTGCCATACACGGACACCACACCGCCTGTGGGCTCCCCTGTCGATCATGGGCGATCGACAGAAGGGGAGGGACGTGTGAACACTGGTTCACGCGGTCGACATACCGACAGGTTGAGGAACGACGCGTTGCGATCGCGACAACGTCGTTCCTCCCCCAATCCCGAACCCCTCGAAGTCGAGAACGCCCGACTTCGAGATGAACTCCGAGACGTTCGAGAGGAGCAAATCCAGCTCCGACATGATGTGGAGCGGTTGCGACTCGAACGCGACCATCTAGCAGAGAGGTTGGAATTTGCAAAGGATAAGGGCTTGCGTCCTTATCCTCGCCCGTCATACTCCAAGAAGGAGATGACTCCGGATACCTCTAGTGAGAGTTCGATCGGTGCGAACCGATCGAAGGAACGAGCTTCGGCGAATAGGAGGGAGTATATCTCCTCCTACTCATCCAGGCCGACCAAGTCGGCCTCCAACAACACTCCACTTGGGATCCCCAGATTGTCGTCTAATCTGGGGATCCCACGTCAGGATGAGGAAATGGATGAAGGAGACAACAAACGCAATTCTCCTGGCCCCGCCATGTTGATTCCCCCTGGTCCTTCGATGGCGAAGCCACTCGCCTCGCCACCGAAGGCCAAATGGAACATGGCGCAGGGATACGACGACTTCTTCAACGAAGAAGATGATGAGTCCGACGACGACCTCGAGATCGAAGACGGCTTCGATCAAAGAGAGCGTCTACGCATGACTCGAGCTGTGCATAAGGCAGCACGAGACAAAGGGAAAGGAAAGGAGATCCCCCCTGCCATGTCGTATGACTCCCATGTGTCGATCCACGGGAAGTGGGCTTCCCGAAGGATCGTATCGATGGAGGACGCTCGTGCCCTTGAGGAGGCCGTACGGAAAAAGGACCAGTACGCGTTGGGGTACCTGTCCTACATCAATTCGACCGGACAGGTATCCACCAATCCTCGGTCCGTGGGCGTGGAATACCTCCTGAGGCAATACAACAGTATTGCCAAGGAGTATGCCCCCGCCCTCAAGAAGTACAAGAACGCCCTGGCTTCCTACAAGAAGAATGTGGCCAGGGGTTCCACATCCTCGAATCAGCGTCCTCCCGCTCCCCAGGTACCCATAAGGGCTACCTTGACCGAGCGTGGGCATTCCACCGTGGATGACGATCATTATAGATCGGCATCCCCCGTCTACTATGAAGGACCTGAATGTCCTCCTCCACAGGAGGACGATGTGCAAATGTCCAATCCACGCGACCCACCTCAGTCGGTGGGGTCGGATTGGGCACGAGTTACGGTACGGAACTGGCCACGAGGGATGCGTATTGACCCTGGTCATGGTCATCTCCCTCGACACGCCACAGCCGAGGATGGCGACACCCTTCAATCGCCATTCCTACCTGACGTACAGGCTGTGAGGTATCTGGTGGAACTCGCTCCGTTTCGCCGGCACGGCGTGAATGCCACTAAGTTGGCTCGACAGGTGTGGATCACCACATTCCTCGACCTGTTCTCTATCCCGGGGCTATACGCCCACATTATTCACACCACCGGCTTTCCCTTGGGGAATCGTACGCGAGAACGATTCCCCTTCATCACCAATAATCTCTCGTATTTGCAAGTCGCCGCGTGGATCCATGACCATGGACTCCACGCCAACGACCCTACCGTGGGTTACCTGGAAGATTGGGCCAATTCGTGTCGTACTTCCTCCGGGTCCATCCTCACCGATGGATCTTGGGATGCTTGGCCCACAAATTTTGAGGCAGTAGAGAGGGCGATGTCTAAGGAGCTGTCCGAAGCTCATGTAGCGTTCGCCTATCCACCCCGAGCCCCGAGTGCTCACCCTCGAAGTTGGGCAACCGCTTCTGAAATCGCCGTTGAAGCTAAACGCTTAGCTTACAACCTCACCCAAATCGTCAACGGCGTGTCCACTGATGAGGAATCCGAGGACACTCCCTCAGATGCGGCAGGCCCCTCTGGCGCGATCAATTAAATGTACGATTACACATCGTAGTGGCTATGGGCCCTACAATGCAAATCGTATATGTATAGACATTTCGGTCGTGGCTGGCTTAGGGCCGTCACATCCTTTCGTTTGGTCGCACTATGGGTCCGCCCAGAAGGGGAGAGTGTAACGGATAATATATTATCCGTTACATTAATTTTATATATATTATCCGTGTCCACCGCCTCATACATATATCTCGGGACATTATACTGCCTGTTTATATGTATTTGCTCTACCTACTCGATGGAACTGTCGAAGCGTGGATGAAGTCTTCAGTCTTCATCCACCTTACGCAGCTTCCATCCAACCCAATAATATTTGGATTTGGCCGGTTAGCTCTTAGGTGTGATTTTAGTAAGACTAAAATACAACCCTTAACACTTTTTTTAACCCCAATATCGATACCACCTATCGATATCCAACAATACTATCAACAACAGAGCTTATACCTACATACAACAACCTTGAATATTTATTCAAGCCCACTACCCAAAAATTTTATTTACTTAAATACCAACCTTCATATTGAAATCGATGACCACACCGATTTCAAGGTTAGAAGGAAGCCCACCACCTAGGCAAAGATCGACACCGCTCGATACTAGGCCTGGGGTGGACTCCCACTATACCACCCACCCACAGGAAGACAGAGGCGTAAGGACCTCCGTCCCATCTCGTATGGGACGGACCCCTTTCTCCTCGGTTTCCAGCATGTCACTAGACACGTTGTCATCGAACGCTCCGGCGTTCGGTAACTTCGACAGTGCCTCGACCTCCGACTATGGGGATCATTCACCAAGTCACAGGTCACTTCCTCCACAGCGAGGTAGAAGTGTCTCGGGAGGGTCTACCGTCATGGTAAACCCTCGTATATCTCAAAGCTTGCCACGAGAAGGCGGATCCCAACCACAAGCATTGGGATCCACCGTGCAAACGGCACCAACCGGAAATAATCCAACCAGAACTGACGAATCGTCCGTAGAACCTACGATACGATTCGACAGATTAGCGGGCGTTATACCCGATAATATGATAACCGAGATCAGGAACTTAGTGTCCCACCAGGGACTACAAAGGCGGAAGCTCGCCACGGCAGCTTCCAACCTCAACACCCTTCGTTCGCAAGCTCATGAGCTACGAACGAATGCTGAGAGCTTGACCAGGCGAATTGACCGTGTCCTTACCGACACGGTCAATGTCATATCTGAAGGGGATGAAATCATTTCATCTATGAGCAGGACGCTAGATCCACCCATAACGAGGATACCCTCCTCTATGGATGGACCGGCGCCCACTCGACCTGAGGTCAGGCCCTCTAGTCCTAATATCGACGATCATAGGATCTCAATGCCCATTGATCGTCCCAGCATCACGCAGCAGGATCGAACCCCATCAGATCAACAATCCGAGGGTAGCTTTGATCCTCCCGAGGAACTACCTCCTCAGAGCAGCGTGCCCACGTACGTTCAGACCCTCATGAACCGTGAACTTCCCCCACGAGGGCCCTTTGAGACCGATGATCAATATGATCAGCGGTATCAAGCCCAACTACGGCGCATATCTAATACGCATCGTTCTTGGGCAAGAGGGGTGGGATATGATCCACCTCCTCACCTACCATCATTCATGCCCTCGCGGACGACCGACGGTACACCAGGACGGGACAGAGGATGGGTTAATTCACATCCTCTCCACCCGGATCAGCCATCCCAAACACGAGATGAGGCTGGGCATAACCCTCAACCTCGAGTCGAGCGGGTCTCTCGTGAACAACAAGTCCAGTTCGACTCGGCATCCCGGATATACCATTATGATCACAATAATAATGGTAATTCGCAAGCCGGCGACCAGAGTCACGGTGGCCCTCTGGGATTGTCTGCTTACAGAGTGTCCCGAGCCCCACCTAACAATGGATTGTGGAATTCCGAGCAATACCACTACACGGTATTGCTCAAGAGGATTCGCAAACTTATAGAATGGAAAGTCGGTAGGGCAATGACTGCTCCTGCAGGCTCTAAACAACCCAAGATGGGAGAACCGAGCAAATACTCGGGCAACAGGAACCACGATGTATTCCTGCAATGGCTGAACCAATTCTTGAATTGGTTGAGGAGCCATTATCACTGCGGAGAAGACGCTGACTTCTCCCGCATCAATTTCTTGGGAAGTTACCTTGACGGAGTTGCAGCCGACTGGTTTGCAGCGGATGTGGATAACCCCGACAAGGTATTGGACGCGCCCATTACTTTTGTCGATGCAATATGCGCTATGCATCGACGGTTCGTCCGAACGGCGACAGCTAACAATGCCGCCAACCAATATGACAAGGTGGAATATAGCTCTTCGACTGGAGTCGAAGGATTCTATTATGCCTTGGACAAAATGGCTAGTCGCATGGTCGAACGACCTAGCGACTACTCATTCCGCCTTCGAATATTCGAAGGACTGCCTACCTGGATATACGATACGCTGCTCGAACGTAATATCCTCCCCGAATTTTGTACTTTAGAGGATATTCGCGAGAATGCCAGGCAGATCGAGGAGATTAGCCTCCGTGCGCGGAACACGTTTAAAGGTTCTTCCGCCACGGGCAATAACCCTCGATCCAGCACGTATCGAGCCACAACCCCAAGGAATAATAATATTCCTCTTAATCCACCTGCCTCCGCGGCCAGGTATAATCCCTCTCGTTCAGATACGAAAGGAAAGTCCTCCATTAGAAATAATGGAGATAATCGCGCCACGGTAGGCACGAGTAACCCCCGTGCTTCGCAGAGGTCGAACTATAATAATAATTCGACCCATAAAACGGGAGGTACTCGTGACACCTCAGCTTCTCACCGCAGAACAAGCGACATTACGTGTTACAAATGTGGTGGCAAAGGACATATTTCGTCCGACCCATCATGCCCACAATATGGTAAACCAAATACCAACCCTCGATTTAATGCTCAACGTGTAATCGAGGATGAGGATCAGCAAGCGGGACACCATCCTCAAGATGAGGATGGTCATGAATTGGGATCCCAGCATTCGAATTCCTGGGGAGGATCACAGTATGATCCTCAAGACGGGGGCGACAACGAAGACGAGTTGGAATACCAAGAGGTTATTCCAGAAGGGGAGGATGATGATGATGCATCAGAAGCAGAAGAAGTTCGCATGTCGTCCATGCGAACTGTTCGAATATTTGCTCTCCGTAGAGTTACGGAGGGCGAATTGGATGCCTCACAAACCGTTGAACAGGCTCCAACTGAGTCGACCGATGATTTGGATCCCGTTGATGAATTTCATCAAGACGATCCAATCGTCGACCCAGCCTATATAGAATACCGCGACGGTATTATATATAGGCGAGAACCCGATCAAACCGAGGAGCAAATCGATTCAGACCTCCAACAGGCAGCCATTGGGGCCACCTGTATGGTCTGTCATCGATGCCATCCTCGGGTACGCATACAATATTTCGTGGCCCCATCTGATGGGACCACGATATATTATTATATATTGTACACTTGCCAGACGCCAGTCGAACGGAGTCTGGCACAAGAACAAACTCGAGACGACGATGAGGATTTTGATCCTCAACGGCTCTTCTCGATGCATGTCATCCAGGATGAGGCGCCTCTAGAAGACGAGGGTTTCGAGGTGGTGGATATTGAGGGAAACACTCATAATATCCACGAACCCGAGGAACCACACGTCATCCATTACCTCGATGACAGCATTGAGGTAACCAACACTGGAATAATACTGGATTTCAATGAGGAAGAATCCAGCCGCATCCTGGAGGAATATCGGGACACTCTGCGTTCCACTATTCCTTGCGAACGATGTGAGGAATGTATTCCTCGCATCGTGCAAATCTATCGTACAGATCGTGCCACTGGACGAACCGCATTTTCGCGGTTCGCCCAAGTGTGCCAAACTTTCGATAGCATTGCCTCGAATATTCGTGCCAACAATGGTACTCACCCATCGGCTTCACATCCCTCCACCGAACATGATATTGGTGAGCCCGACATTGAATTGCCGGAACTCATCGATATACCCGAGAGGGGACGTGATGCAACGATGGAGGATATCCCTCACGCCAATGGAATTATACATAACATTGGACCCGACTTAGAGGATGATGACGGGGATATCATGGAACGAATCCACTCCCTCCAGCTCCCAAGTTGTCCATACTGCAACAACTGCGTGCCGCACGTTACTGTAGATCTCCTTGTTGATTATTACGGTGAACCTCTCACCCGAAATCGACTTATCTGCCAAACCACTGGCGCAGGAGTCGCACCATCCCTTCGCGCGATGAGGATGGTACACTCCTCAAACGTCCGACGAAGACAACNTGTCTTGATCGGACAGCCTGACCGTTCACCCAGACTTCAAGCCACACTAGCAGCTGAAGTCGAGATCAACGGTCTAAAGGCCCTAGTTCTATTCGACTCCGGGAGTACAACTGATTCAGTCACTCCCGAGTTTGCTTTCGCCACGAAAGCAAAACAATTCAAGCTGGAAGAACAAGTAGTTCTCCAACTAGGATGTGTTGGCAGCCGATCAAAGATTAGCTATGGAACCAAGGTTCCTATTAATCTTTGCGGCGTCCAAGACCAGATATACCTCGATCTAGTAAACATAGATCGATACGATTGCATAATCGGTACGCCATTCATGAACACGTATGGCGTTTGCCTCGACTTTGGCAAACGCACAATACGCATGAATGGACAAGAAATCAACGCATTATCGTTTGAGGAGGAACAACAATACGTTGATAAGAAAAAACTTGGTAGGAGTCGAGGACCTCGACCCCCACCTAGGGAGACTGCTCCCATACCGATTAGGAGGACAGCCCCACCTAATCGAACTACATCCACATGACTGGGCACGGCGGATTCCACGAGAGTGGAACCCGCAATGTCTCGATTCGAAATCTCTGGGGATGTTTCGAACAACAAGACTGTGCCTACCATATCCCCCGACGACCTCAAGGCCGTCGAAAAGCTGATCAAAAGGCCGACCGTTGGATTCCGAGCTAATAGAAATGTTGACGAATCCAAACGATCGACACAAAATAACATCAAAATACAGACTAGGCCCCGAGTCGAGGCTCGGGACCTCGTCGACTCGAAGGACCCATATGTTCCTTCGAATATACCCAAACTTCGAGAGCAGTGGTTCGATAGGAATTCTGACCTCCTCGGACCTATTCCTCTCGAACTACCGCCCTTCAGGGAAATCAATCATAGGATTTCCCTTATTGATGACAATGCGAAGCATAATTATTATATGCCTCGATGCCCCGAAGCCCTACAAGAAGAGCTTCGGGAGAAAATCACCCGGTATGTTACCGCCGGGTGGTGGGAGATGAAACCCGTTTATCAGGCCGCACCTTTACTCTGCGTGCCTAAGAAAAACGGGAAACTACGGACAGTAGTCGATGCGCGGAAAAGGAATGACAATACCTATAAGGATGTCACTCCTTTTCCCGACCAAGATCAAATCCGTATGGATGTAGCTCGATCTAGGTATCGAACAAAGATTGACATGTCCGACGCATACGAACAAATCCGAATAGAGAATGACGATGTATGGAAGACCGCATTCGCCAGTCCATTCGGTACGTTCGTATCCCATGTCATGCAACAGGGTGACTGCAATGCACCCGCCACATTCCAACGTCTCATGACTTGGATATTCCGAGACCACCTCGGACTCTTTGTGCGAGTATATCTAGATGATATATTCATTTTCTCGGATACTATACGAGAGCACGAAGAACATCTGCGGATAGTATTTTCTATCCTCAGAAAACATCGACTGTATATCAGTCGATCCAAACTGGATCTATATTCGTCGGACATGGATTGCCTTGGGCATCGTATAGATGACCAAGGCCTCCATGCCGACACTGACAAGATGGCAAGGGTATGCGAATGGCGCACCCTTAGATCATACCCTGAGGTGTTGCGTTTCGTCGGACTTGTGAAATATTTAGCACATTTCATGCCCGACGTTTCCGCATACACCTCACCTCTTGAATCCATCTGTAGTAACGGTCAACCATTTCAATGGAGACCGTTACACCAAACATGTCTAGATCGAATTAAGGATCTGGCGCGCAAGACACCAATCCTTAAACCCATCGATACAAAAATCGATGAGAAAATCTGGGTGATAAGTGACGCCTCCAGCTATGGAGTAGGGGCGTTATATGGACAAGGACCGGATTGGCAGACTTGTCGTCCAGCCGGCTTTATGTCCAAGAAATTCACCTCCGCTCAAAGGTCATATCGGACCTTTGAACATGAAGCGCTCGCCGTGATAGAAGCCCTCATGAAATGGGAGGATAAACTTGTTGGACGCAAGTTTCATATCGTCACCGACCATGAGGCTCTAGAAACCATCAAGACGAGCAATCGTGATGGTAAGTCCGGACGCCTCATTCGTTGGGACGAGTATCTGTCTCGTTTCAAATACGAGATAATGCACGTCCCTGGTGTAACGAATAAGGTAGCGGACTGCCTATCCCGCTACTATGAAAACGACCGATATGATGAGATTCACGAATCTCATCACTATGTATCGGCCGATGTTCGGTTAGATCCAAACCATGAGGACTTAACCGACCTCCGCCTTCAGGAAATTTTGGAGCTGAAACCATCCGCTCTATTACTTGCCAGAAGGCTACGAGATCGTAACGAGGATCGAGTGGCAGAGGCTGAGCGAATGGCTAACGCCATTATACCCAACCTACCCCAGGACGCTCAAGAGCGTGACTTAGGTAAAGATATGACTGTTGGAGAAGCCCTCCAAAACGGCCCTCCGCTGGACAAAATAGTCCTAGGAGATGGAATGTTCTTAGAAGCCATTAAATCAGGCTACAAGAACGATCCTATGTTCTCAAAAATACTCGAGAACCCTGGACACTATTTGAACTTTAGGGTTTTCGAGGGCATAATTCACACCAAGAACCGTCTTGGTGATGAATGTCTATGTATACCGAGAGCGCTATACAAAGGCAAGCGTAGCTTACCCGAAGTGACCATCGATCACGCCCATGACACCCTAGGACATCTAGGGTCTCAGAAGACATCGGAGTATGCTCGCCGATGGTTCTGGTGGCCCAGAATGGGGCGTGATATCGAGAAGTTTTGTTTGAGTTGCGAGACTTGTCAGATGAGCAAGTCTAGCAACCAACTGAAACCTGGCCTGCTCCATAGCTTGCCAATCCCGAGCCGTCCTTGGCAATCTATAGGAATGGACTTCGTTGGCCCATTCCCAGTTTGCCAAGGGTATGATTACCTTTGGGTAATCATATGTCGATTCACCAACCAGAGTCACCTCATCCCCATTACCGTTCGAACTAAGACGAACGAACTCGCGTGGTATTATATACGCGACATCGTTCGTCTACACGGTATGCCGGAATCTATCGTCTCCGACCGAGACTCTAAGTTCACCGCCAGATTCTGGCGTGAACTTCACCGCGCGTTAGGAACAAAGTTGCTGATGTCTACTTCGTTCCATCCGCAGACTGACGGTCACTCGGAGCGAGTGATTCGTTCTATTGGTCAGATACTACGTTCTGTAGTATCCCCTGACCAGAACGACTGGGTACCGCGAATCCCCCTAACGGAATTCGCGCTTAACTCCAGTATCAATAATTCGAGTGGGTTTGCCCCATTCGAATTGAGCTATGGGTATATGCCCAGACTGACCCCATTCCCTACCCACGATATTAAGTATCGTGGAGTAGAGGAGTTCGCTCAACGTGCGAGAGCGAACCTCGAAATGGCACATGATGCCATTATTGAAGCTCGAGTGCACAGTACTTACCAAGCGAATAGACATCGCTCGGAAGAGAGGCCGTTCGAAGTAGGCGACCTTGCCTACCTCTCCACGGCTAATTTGAACTTACCGAAGCGTCGCGCGCGAAAACTCGCACCGAAATACATTGGTCCTTTCAGGGTGACCAAGGCGATACCCGACAGCTCTAATTATGAACTAGAGCTATCGGAAGAACTGAAAGCGAGGCGTATACACCCTCGCTTCCATGTATCTTTGTTAAGGCCGTTCGAACCCAACGACGACACGTTATTCCCTGGACGTGAAAGCAAGCGGTTCTACGATTTTGGGATGCCCGACGACGACGAGTGGCTCGTCGACGAAATTATGGGGCATCGATTCGTAGGCAAGTCCATCGAATTTAATGTTCGATGGACTGCTGGCGATCATACATGGGAGCCATATGCACATGTGAGAGATCTAGAGGCT
>JGI12635J15846_10003667_pt1 | contig 13322 bp, 10 predicted proteins | sample BlaSpr_A8_OM2_M2_FD_15846 | JGI IMG/M metagenome (IMG submission 15846) | reverse complement strand
GACGCCACCGTGACCCCCAACAGCTCGCCGGATTCCGACACGACGGGGCCGCCGCTGGAGCCCGGCTGAACCGGCGCGGAAAATTGGAATTGTCCCACCGAGCCGGCCAACGCCTCGCGAGAACTGATGTTTCCGCGGGTCACGTTGGGCGAACCCGACAGAACGCCGGCCAACGGAAAGCCGATGTCGATCACACCCTCGCCCAAGTCGAAGGAAGTTCCGGCCCGCAACGGAATCGAATGTGGGGACGGGCTGCCCGTATCGACGACCGCGAGGTCGAGCAGCACGCTTTCGGCCGAAGGATTCGCCTCTGCCGATTTGCCGTCCACCTTGATCTCGGTGAGTGGGCAACCGTGCACCACGTGAGCGGCGGTCATCACCTGGCCTCGGTCATTGATGAAAAATCCAGTACCGGTCTTTACGGGTTTGTCCCGATCGACCAAAAGACGCCGGTCGAATCCAGCACCCGGCGTGCTCGCCATGAGAGTGCTCGCGGTGTTCGCCTTCGCAAGCAAGTCGTCGTCGGAAAGTATGTCCTTCATGATGCCGAACGACAGTGAGAGAAAGGCGTTCGTTGCAACGAGCTTGGCCGTATTCATGTCGTCGCGCTTCTCGCCCTCGACCAGCGTCCTCCCGCCCGAGTCGAGCAGCCTGTATTTGATCGTCAATGCCGAGTCGCCGTCCTTACTATCCCAGTGCGAATGGATCGCCAGCACCACGTTGAACGGGCCCTCGGATTGCGGATCGAACATCGCGGCGGACCTGAAATAAAGGGTGCCCGCGGCCAGTGCGGCGCTCTCGATCGCCTTGCCGGGCGACACGGTCGCGCCCAACTGCGGAATGAAAATCCTCATCTCTCGTTCGTATTGCGGCACGTAAATGGCGAGCGAGCGGTCAATGGCTTGTTTCGATTTCTTGGCAGGGTCCGCTGCGGCAGATGCCCCGCCGGCGATTCCTTGCGCCGTCAGAACGGCGAGGGCGAAAAGGAGTACGCCGGCACAGCGGTGTCGGACGGAAGCTACGCTCGGATTTTTCCGCAAGATGCCGCCTGTGAGCTCTCGAGCGCTCGGGCTAGACGCTGCCGGTTTCGCTCGTTGGCGCAAGACCGGCCATTCGCGTCGCCAGCAGCATGATCATGGTGCCATCCTTTGACGCCTCGCTCGACGGGCGAGTCCACGTCCCTGTCTCGAAGAATACATGATCGCCGCGCGGCGCACGAGTGCGGGGCGCGCGGCCCTAGAGCCGCGACTTATGTCGCATGGGCCGGTGCTCTCGCCTCAGATATCCAGGTTGGAAACGTGCAGCGCGTTCTTCTCGATGAACTCGCGACGCGGTTCCACCGCATCACCCATCAAGGTGGTGAAAATGTCGTCCGCCGCGACCGCGTCCTCGATGCGTACTTGCATCAGGCGGCGCGTTTCGGGATTGATGGTCGTATCCCAGAGTTGCTCGGGATTCATCTCGCCCAAGCCCTTGTAGCGTTGAATGCTCTGCCCCTTCTTCGCCTCTTCGAACAGCCAGACGATCGCTGCCTTGAAGCTGCCGACTTCATGACGCGCATCACCGCGCCGGACGAAGGCGCCCGGACCGATGAGGTCGCTCAAGGTCGCCGCAAGCTCGGCGATGCGGAGGTATTCGGCCGAATCGAAGAACTCGCGGGGAATATGCTTCTCTGACGAGAGCCCATGCTCGAGCCGCGAAAGATCGATGCGATGACCGCCGGCGGCGAGCGTATGGACGGACACTCGATAGCGGCGCGAGACGTCATCGAGCGCATTCAACTTGAGTTCGAGGTTGCGGCACCAATCCTTGAGAGCGTCGAGGCGGTCGAACGCTTCGGTGGTCAGCGTGGGAACGTACAGAAGCTGTTCCAGGAACCGGTCATCGTAGCGTCGCGCCCAACGCTTGACGATGGCTTGAACCTCGACGTACTTGCGCGCGAGCGACTCCAGCGCGGGACCCGACAGCGGCGGCGCCTCCGCGTTGACGTGCAGTGCCGCGCCGTCGATGGCGGTGCCGAGCAGCAGTGCATTCAATTCGAGATCGTCCTTGACGTAGTACTCCTGCTTGCCTTTCTTGACCTTGTAGAGCGGCGGCTGCGCGATGTACACGTGACCGCGCTCTATGAGAACGGGCATTTGCCGGTAGAAGAACGTCAGCAGCAGCGTCCGGATGTGCGAGCCGTCGACGTCGGCATCCGTCATGATGATGATGCGGTGATAGCGCAGCTTGTCCACGTTGAAATCGTCGCGGCCGATGCCGCAACCGAGCGCGGTGATGAGCGTGCCGACCTCGACCGAGGCGAGCATCTTGTCGAAGCGAGCCTTCTCGACGTTCAGGATCTTGCCTTTCAGAGGAAGGATCGCCTGTGTTCGGCGATCGCGTCCCTGCTTCGCGGAGCCGCCGGCCGAGTCACCCTCGACCAGAAACATCTCAGAGAGCGCAGGATCCTTCTCCTGACAGTCCGCGAGCTTGCCCGGCAAGCCCGCGATGTCGAGGGCGCCCTTTCGCCGCGTCATCTCGCGCGCCTTGCGCGCGGCTTCGCGCGCGTACGCCGCCTCCAGAATTTTATTGACGATGGCGCGGGCTTCCTGCGGATGTTCCAGCAGGAACTCCTCCAATCGTTGAGCGACAACCGATTCGACCACGCCCTTCACTTCGGATGACACCAGCTTGTCTTTCGTCTGCGACGAGAACTTCGGATCCGGCAGCTTCACGGACAGGATCGCCGTCAACCCTTCGCGCGCATCATCGCCCGTCGTGGCGATCTTTTCTTTTTTCGCCGCGAGCTCTTTCTCGATGTACTTGTTGAGCGTGCGCGTGAGCGCCGCGCGATAACCGGCGAGGTGCGTGCCGCCGTCCTTCTGCGGAATGTTGTTGGTGTAGCAGTACATGCTCTCCTGATAGGAGTCGTTCCATTGCATCGCTACTTCGACNTGCGTGTTGCCTTCGCGAGTTTGGAACCACAGCACCGAGGGATGCACCGGCGTCTTGCTCCGATTCAGAAAGCCGACGAAGGCGGAGAGTCCTCCTTCATGCTGAAACACTTCGCTCTTTTCGTCCCGCTCGTCGACGAGCTCGATGCGCACGCCGGAGTTCAAGAACGAAAGCTCTCGCAGGCGCTTCGCGAGCGTCTCGTAGTTGAACGAGATGTGGGTGAAGATCTGAGAGCTGGGCTTGAAGCGCAGCGTGGTGCCGCGCTCCTCCGTATCGCCGATGGCCGCGAGCGGCGCCTGCGGTTCGCCGAGTCGATATTCCTGCCGATGGAGCTTGCCGTCGCGACGGATGTTGAGCTCGAGATAATCCGACAATGCATTCACCACGGAGACGCCCACACCATGGAGGCCGCCGGATACCTTGTAGGAGCTGTCGTCAAATTTGCCGCCTGAATGCAGCACGGTCATGATGACTTCGGCGGCGGAGACACCTTCCTCGCTATGAATATCCACAGGAATTCCGCGGCCGTTATCGGTCACGGTCACCGATTCGTCAGCATGGATCGTGACCACCACGCGGTCACAGTACCCCGCCAGAGCCTCGTCGATGGCGTTGTCCACCACCTCGAACACCATGTGGTGAAGACCGCTTCCGTCATCGGTATCTCCGATGTACATTCCGGGTCGTTTTCGGACGGCGTCGAGACCTTTTAAGACTTTGATTTTACTGGAATCGTAGACGTCGTTATCGGCCATGAATGGATCCTGCTGAGTGACCGCCCATTCTACCAGCTACCGACATAAAACACGAGTTTGGGCGACGCAATAAAGGCTATTAATTCAATGAGTTACGGGGGAGGTACGACACCGAGGCGAGGCTCGGCCGGCGACCCGGCGCCACGACGCATTTCTGTGGGAATTGGCGGCTTTTCGGGCTTGACCGCCGTATCGGCGCGCGGGGAATATAGCTCGTGGGTTCGAGACTGCTCGCGCCAGGGAGTGGCGTTGCAGCTGATCGGATAGAACCGCAGCGTTGGCGGTGAATCATATTGCCCTTGGGTAACCCTCCTGCAGTGCCCTCCTGCACGTGTACGGTTATGCCTGCGTCGATTGGAGCCAAGGCCGCGCACCTCGGCGGGCGCGTTCGGGCATGCCCTTCTGGAGACCGGGGTCGGGGCTGGAATTGCCGCGCCCACTCCTACTTCACAAGCCGTACTCCCTCACCAAGCGCACCCTTTTCAACCAAGCGCACTTCCTCAACCAAACCCTGACTGTCCCAACCACCCGCCCGAGCATCCGGCGCGTACCCGTACACTTAAGCTTCCACGGTAGACCGTAGAATTCGGCGGATCTCGGAGGCAGCGGTTTATCCCCTCCTCCCCGCCGGCAGCTGAGCGTCGTTGGGTGATGGGGGGGACGGGCACCCGGATGCCCGGGTGAAATCCGGGCAGAGATGTTCCACGTGGAACCAACCGGTGCCAACGCCGCCGCTTTCATCGTGCTGATCCCTGCCTCGCATCGACGATATGTCTGGCTCGGCTCCGCGACTGAAAGCGGTGACTCGTTCCCGCTGACGGACGGGGGCAACCTCTCCGCGGCCGGGATATCTCGGGCCGGATCCACGTCCCATTCACGAGTCACAGGCACTCACGACACACCCAGATCCTTACAACGAGCATGCCCAGACCTGAAGGATCCGAAAGGCCTTGCAGCTGCTGCATGTTCGCGTCGTATTTCTCTCGCTGACGATGAGCACGCACCTGCCGGCCCTTGTACCGCAGGTAGCTCTTGAGTATGCCCCAACCGGCATCGCGCATGGATTTGGCCATCCGGGTCTCGCATCCGCTGCCGCTGGCTTGCCTCATCCATGACGCGCCGTGGGCGTTCGGCTGGCGTAAGGGCTCGGCACGCGCCTGCACCCTGCTCATTCCCCGACTAGGGTTCCCTGCTCCAGCCGATATCGCCGACCTGGGCGGCCAAACGCACCGAACTCCATCGGGTCGCGGCTCAGCGTCGTTACGACCAATTGCAGAGGTTGAGCGCGCACTTCCGCGATGAAGGCGGCCAACCGATCGACGTCGAGTTCCGCGGCTGGATCGTCGAGCAAGAGCATGGGGCGAGCGACGGCTTCTTCCTTGAAGAGCTTGATCTGGGAAATCAGCAGCACGGCGGCCAGCAGCTTTTGCTGGCCGCGGGAGACTCGATCGCGGGCCAGCACTCCATCCAACTTGATACTGAGTTCGGCCCGTTGCGGGCCTACCTGGGTGGATCCCAGTTCCTGATCATGGCGCCAACTCCGCTCGAGCGCCTGAGGGAACTCCAGCTCCCGCAGCCAGCCTGCCCGGTAGCCGAGCGTAAGATCCATGCCCAGGAGATTGGCGGCGACCTGCTTGGCGATAGGCGCGAGCAACTCCACATAGCGAATTCGGGCCGCAGTGAGCAACACGGCGTATCGGCTCAGCTCCGCGTCCCACGCCGACACGACGGCGAGCGATTGCCCCGACCGTAGCGCCGCGTTGCGTTGTCGGAGCACTTGATGGTACTTCTGCCAGTGCCCGACGAAGCTTGGTTCCACGTGGAACACTCCCCAGTCCAGGAACCGGCGGCGCCGACTCGGCCCCTCTTCGATGAGACGATGAACCTCTGGGTCGATGATCTGAACCGGAAGTGCGGCCGCGAGGTCCGCGAGGGATTCGACCCGTTCGCCCGCTAGCCGAGCCCGGACGCCTTGCGCCGATGCCTCGACACCCAGTGTCACCCGGCGAGCGGCGTCGTCCGTCTCTCCGAAGACCATGAGCCGGTCGCTTCCGGTGCGAATGAGATGTTCCAGCCGCCGCGTCCGGAATGATCGCCCCCGGCCGAGCACATAGATGGCCTCCAACAAGCTGGTCTTGCCGGAGGCGTTAGGCCCGCTGATGAGGGTGAATTGACTATCGAACTCGATGTCACCTTGATGCAAGCAGCGGAAATCCGTCACTTGCATCCGGCGCAAACTCATTCGATCAGAGCCTCATGGGCATGACGACGTAGCGGGCGCTGGACGCGCCCGGGGAGCGAATCAAGCAGCTGCTGTTGCTATCCGTAAGCCCCAACTCGACTTCCTGTCCGTCAATGGCAGCCAGCGCATCCAGGAGATAATTCACGTTGAAACCCACCTCGAGGTCGGCGCCTTCATAGCTCACCTCAATCTCCTCCTCGGCCTCTTCCTGCTCCGGATTATGGGCCTGAACGGTGAGCACATTGCTCTTCACGGTGATTCGAATGCCCCGATACTTCTCATTCGATAGAATGGCCGTCCGCTGCAGGGCCTGCCGCAGGGTATCCCGATCGGCTCGAATCGCCGAGGCGGGCGCTGCCGGGATGACACGGGAATATTCTGGGAACCTGCCATCAATAAGCTTTGAAGTAAAGCGAATGTCGCCGATCTGCGCGCGAACATGATTGGTCCCGATCGCCACTGCCGCGGTCCCCTCGTCGGTGAGCACGCGTTGCAGTTCGAGCACGCCTTTTCGGGGAATGATCACCTGCTGGGCCGATTTCGCCCGTTGCTCCAGCGTCGTCTCGCAGAGCGCCAGTCGATGTCCGTCGGTCGCCACGGCGCGAAGGGTCTGACTATCGATCTCCAACAGCATCCCGTTCAGGTAATAACGAACGTCCTGCTGGGCCATGGAAAAGTGGGTTTTCTCCAGGAGCCGACCCAACTCCTTGCGCGGAATCTCCACCGTTTGCTGGGAATTGATGTCCTCGATCAGCGGAAATTCCGCCGCGGGGAGGGTCGACAAGCTGAAACGGCTGCGGGCGGCCTTGATGACCACTTTCTCGCCTTCGACGCTCAAGGACACCGAGGACTTCTCGGGCAACGCACGCAGGATGTCCAAAAACTTTCTGCCCGGAACCGTGATGTCCCCGGGATGTTGCACGCTCACGTCCGTGGCGGCCACCAGCTCCACTTCCAAGTCGGTCGCGGTAATCGACAATCGACCCTCGGATACGCCGAGCAGTACGTTCGCGAGCACCGGCATGGTCTGCCGCCGCTCCACCACGCCAATGACCGCCTGCAAGGGGGCCAATAACTTCTCCCGTTCGACCATCAATTTCATGCGCTCACCCATCTCTAATTCTTAAGATCTTTCTTAAAGACATTAATTACTATGATTATGAAGGATGCCCATCTCTGTGGATAACCCAATATAATCCTTAATAATCATCCATTTACCCTAGACTACAACCCTTGTAGGAAATCTCCGACACGACGGGGCAAGCTGTTGTCGACTTGTGGATATCTTTGTCCCCAATTTCATCCACAACTTGCTCTCACTATCCCGCCAGAGTTCTCAACAGGTTCATATAGTCCTCGCCAATGCGCCGTTCGGACTCGCGCAATTCCTTCACTCGACGGCACGCGTGAAGCACGGTCGTATGATCCCGGCCCCCGAACGCATCCCCGATTTCCGGCAAGCTGTAATTCGTCAGCTCCTTCGCAAGCGCCATCGCCACCTGGCGAGGCCGCGCGATGGAACGGCTGCGCCGCTTCGACAAGAGGTCCGCGATTCTGATCTTGTAGTACTCGGCGACGGTCTTCTGGATATTCTCCACCGTAACCAGCTTCTCTTGAAGCGCCAAAAGATCGCGTAATGCCTCTTTCGCGAACTCGACGGTGATCGGGCGCCCCGTGAAGTGGCAGGTCGCCATGATCCGCCGCAACGCCCCTTCCAATTCGCGTACGTTCGAGCGAATGCGTTTGGCGACGAAAAAGGCGACTTCCTCGGGCAAATCCACGTTGGATATGGCGGCCTTGCTCATCAGGATCGCCACGCAAGTTTCGAGCTCCGGCGGCTCTATCGCCACGGTCAAGCCCCAGCCGAAGCGCGATTTGAGCCGCTCTTCGAGGCCGTCGACTTCCTTCGGATAGCGATCGCAGGTGAGTATCACCTGCTGCTGGCTCTCCAAGAGCGCGTTGAAGGTATGGAAAAACTCCTCTTGGGAACGATCCTTCCCGGCAAAGAACTGGATATCGTCGATCATCAGCGCATCGAGCGATCGATACGCGGTCTTGAAGTCGTTGATGGTGTTGTGCTGCAAGGCCTTTACCATTTCGCTCACGAACCCCTCGCTGTGCACGTAGGCCACGCGCGCGTCGGAGTTGCCTTCCTTCAGCTTGTTCGCGACCGCGTGCATCAAGTGCGTCTTGCCGAGACCGACGCCGCCGTAGATGAACAGCGGGTTGTAGGCCTTGCCGGGATGGCCCGCGACTTGGATCGCGGCGGCCTTCGCGAGCTGGTTGCTCTTTCCCTCGACGAAGCTGTTGAAGGTGAAGCCTGCATTGATCGGACTTCCGAGCACCGTGGGGCCGTTGCGCCGGCCCCGGCCCGGGAAGGGTGCGCGCGCATCTGCCGTGCCGTTGACCACCCCCGCCGGGTTCACCGCCGCCGGCCCGTTTACGGCCGAAGCGATCTGAAGGGGAACATCTTGAGGCCGCGTTCCCACATCCAGGACCACCTCCAGGGGGGCGTCCGCGAACTCACGAATCAGCTGCCTGATGCGGGGCAGCGAGTTATCCCCGACCCATTTGATGACATAAGGGTTCGGGGCAAGCAGCCTGACTTCGCCATCGCGCTCGATCGCCTGCAGGGGCCGGAGCCACGTGTTGAACTGCTCTATGGGCAGCTCGCTCTCGAGCACGCGCAGACAGCGGTTCCATAGCGTCTCTGGCAAGAGCGCTCTCCTATAGGCGGCGGTTGGGGCAACTAAACGAAAGGGGGAGCGAGTCTAGCTCCAACCGAGCGAGGCGTCTATTGACACTTCCACGCTCGCTCAGTACGCTTGCCGCCTTTCGCAACTAGCCTAATCTCCTGGCTCAGTGCGTTGATTTGCCCAGTAGTTTTTCCCGAAAGTGCCTTATGAAACGTACCTTCAATCCGAGTAACTTGCATCGTGCCCGCACCCACGGTTTTCGTGCGCGAATGGCGACCAAGAGCGGTCGGCAAGTGCTTGCTCGGCGCCGTGCGAAGGGCCGCAAGCGCCTCTGCCCCTGACGTTTAAATTACAACTCGTCCGATCAAACTGACGTTCGAGCCGCGCAAGCGATTGCACCAGCCGGCCGAGTTTCGCGTGGTGCGCCAGCGCGGCAAGCGTTTTACCGATGCTTATTTTATCGTGTCCGTACTCGCCAACCACGAAACTCATCCGCGCTTAGGACTCGCGATCGCGACCCGAAGCTGCGGCAACGCCGTTGCGCGCAATTTCATCAAGCGGGTGGCGCGAGAATCTTTCCGCTTGAACCAGTACGATCTGCCTGCGGTCGACGTCACGATCGCGGCCCGCGACGCCGCGCGGCTGGCGCCTGCAAGCGCGCTCCACGCGAGCCTCGCCAAGCACTGGAAAAACATCGCGCGACAAGGATAGCCATGCGCCGAATCCTGATGGGCATCATTCGCGTTTATCAGTGGACCTTGAGTCCGCTTCTCGGCCCCCGCTGCCGTTTCTATCCGAGCTGCTCGTGCTATACGCATGCGGCAATCGAACGCCATGGCGCCGTTCGCGGCCTTTGGCTCGGCGCGAAACGGCTGCTCCGCTGCCACCCCTTTGTCGAGGGTGGCTACGATCCCGTGCCTTAAGACGAGAGCGATTCATGGCTAATACCCGCATCATGCTTTGGTTCGCTTTTTTCGCGATCCTGTATCTCAACTACGAAGCGTGGATGCACGATTATCGCGAGCCGGCGTCGACTGCGGCTGCGATCACTGCCGCCGGCAGCGCCGCTGCGCCGAAGTCGCTGGCCGATTCGGTACCGGCAGCGCCGAGCGCCGCAACTGCCCCGAGTACGGCAACTGCCCCGAGCGCGAGCGGCAGTCCGGCGCCTGCCACGGCGGTTGCTCCATCATCCTTGGACTCGAGCGCCTCGGCGTCCGGCGCTTCCATTCACGTCGTCACCGACGTGCTCGATCTGGACATCAACCTCAAGGGCGGAGAAATCGACCGCGCCGACCTGCTCCAGTACCCCGTGCGCAAGGACGCACCGAATGTGCCGATGCGTCTGGAGAACCGTGACCCCAACACGTTGTACCTCTTGCAGACCGGCTTGATCGGCGGATCTGGCGAGGCGGCTCCCACGCATCTGGCGACATGGACGTCGCCGCGGGATTCCTACGTGATGGCCGCCGGGGTGAACGAGCTCTCCGTACCGATGACGTGGACCGATGGTCAAGGCGTCACGGTCACGAAGACATTCGTGTTCAGCCGCGGCTGGTATGCGTTCGATCTCAAGTACCACGTGCGCAACGACAGCCCGTCGGCCCGCTCGCTCGCCTCCTATGGGCAGATCTTGAGGCACTGGGAGCACGCGTCCCGCTCCTACTTCGATGTCGAGACCTATTCATTCAAGGGCCCGGACGTTTTCGACGGCACCAAGCCTCGCGATCTCAACGTGGAGAACGAGGCGGACAGCAAATTCAACGAGACCATCACCAACGGCTGGCTCGCCTCGCTCCAGCACCATTTCGTGTCGGCGATCGTGCCGCCCCCGAGTGAATCTTACGATTACCGCGTGCAGGTGCTCGGCCACGAATATCTCCTGAGCGCGACCGGTCCGTTCAAGCAGGTGCCCGCCGGCGCCGACGCCGAGTTCCACGAAAAGGTGTTCGTGGGACCCAAACTGCAGTCTCAGCTCGCCGTCACCGGCCCACATCTGGAGCGCACGGCCGATTACGGGCGTTTGACGCTGATTGCCCAGCCGTTGTTCGCGGCGCTGAAGTGGGTGCACTCGGTCACCGGCAATTGGGGCTGGGCCATCATCATCGTCACGGCGCTCATCAAGCTGATTTTCTTTCCGCTGAGCCAGGCCAGCGGCCGCTCCATGGCCAAGATGCGCGCGGTCGCACCGCGCATGAAGCAGATTCAGGAGACCTACAAGGACGATCGAGAGAAGCTCGGGCGCGCCATGATGGAGCTCTACAAGCGCGAGAAGATCAATCCGCTGGCGGGCTGCCTGCCGATGGTCGTACAGATTCCGGTCTTCATCTCGTTCTACTGGGTGCTGCTCGAGAGCGTGGAGATGCGCCAGGCGCCCTTCATGCTGTGGATCAACGACCTGTCCTCGCGCGATCCCTACTTCGTGTTGCCGCTGCTGATGGGCGGCGCCATGTTCGGGCAGTTCAAGCTGAATCCCCCGCCGCCCGATCCCATGCAGGCCAAGCTCATGCAGTTCATGCCCTTGGTCATGACCGGCATGATGGCGTGGTTCCCATCGGGCTTGGTGCTCTACTGGTTGACTAACACCGTGCTGTCGATCGTGCAGCAATGGCGCATCAACCAGGTGGTCCAAGCGGAGGCCGCCAAACTCCGTTCCTAACTGCGGGGCGATTCGCTCAGCGGGGTTACCTACCCCACGAGCGCTTACCGTGCCCCGCGAGCGCCGGCCACCCGGGTCTCGTACACTGGCGCCGTGAATTTCCACGACACCATCGCGGCCATCGCGAGCGCTCCTGGGCGAGGCGCGATCGGCATCGTGCGTTTGTCCGGGAGCGACGTGCCACGCATCGCCGGCCTTCTGCTGGGGCGCGCGCCGGCTGCCCGGCGGGCTAGCCTCACGCGCTTTCTCGGTGCCGACGGCGAGGCCATCGATCGGGGAATCGCGGTGTATTACCCGGCCCCCGATTCGTTCACCGGCGAGCACGTGCTGGAACTCTTTGCCCACGGCGGAGCGCTCGTGCTCGATCTGCTGATGCGACGCGCGCTCGAACTCGGCTGCCGTGCGGCGCGGGCGGGCGAGTTCAGCGAGCGCGCCTTCTTGAACGGCAAGATGGACGTTGCGCAGGCGGAGGCGGTCGCCGATCTGATCGACGCCGGCACCGAAGCCGCCGCCCGTGCCGCCGTGCGCTCCATGCAGGGAGAGTTCTCCGCGCGCATTCGCGAGCTCCAGACGCTCCTCACCGACTTGCGGATACACGTGGAGGCGGCGATCGACTTCCCGGACGAGGAAATCGACTTTCTGTCGGCGCCGGCGATCACCGGTCGACTGGCACGAGTGCTCGAATGTTTCGGTGCCATCGAGTCCGCCGCGCGGCAGGGCGCGCTTCTGCGCGAGGGTTTGACGGTGGTGATCGCCGGGAAACCAAATGCCGGCAAGTCGAGCTTGCTCAATCGGCTCATCGGCGAGGACGTCGCGATCGTCACCGACGCGCCCGGCACGACGCGCGACGTGTTACGGCAGCACGTGCATCTGGACGGCCTGCCGCTCAACTTGATCGACACCGCGGGACTGCGCCGCGCGCTCGATGCGGCGGAAGCGGAGGGAATCCGCCGCGCGCGGCAGGAGATGGGGCGCGCCGATCGAATTCTTTACGTCGTCGATGCTAGTACCGCCGGTAGCGCCGCCAGCAGCGCCGCCAGCAGCGCCGCCGGTAGCGCTGACACTGGCAACGCGGGCGCCGCGCTCGAGACACTGCCCGAACAAATTCCGGTGACGGTGGTGTTCAACAAAATCGATTTGACCGGCCTCGCGGCGGGAGTGGGCGAGGGCACGCCGCCGCGGCTGTTCGTAAGCGCGCGCACGGGTGCCGGCCTGGACTCGCTGCGGGAGCATCTCAAATCCGGCGCAGGTTATCGCGATTCCGAATCGGGTGCCTTTACCGCGCGCCGGCGCCACCTGGATGCACTCGCGCGCGCGCGCGCTCTGGTCGAGAGTGCGGTGCAAGCGTTGAGCGGTTCGCAGGCCTTCGAGCTGTTCGCCGAAGATCTCAGGCTCGCTCAGCGTGCGCTGGGCGAGATCACGGGCGAAGTGAGCAGCGAGGATTTGCTCGGGGAGATCTTCGGGAGCTTCTGCATCGGCAAGTGAGCGAGGGGCGGATGAACAAGTGAGCGAGGGCGGAGTGAAGGGGGGTGGCTGTCCCTACGGGCCAATCTAGCAATTCGCTAGGCCCATCGAAAAACAGCATCGCGCGTTTCTGCGCGTGCCTAGATGCTCTGGTTGCCGTGCCCCAGTTCAGAAGCGGCATCCGGCTCGATCGATCGAGCCCACCGGGCCGACAGCCCCAGCGCGGCGAGTACCGCGATGGTCGCAATCAGCGTCTTGATCGGGTGATGCCAAAACAGCCAAACCATGGTGAGCGCAGACAGCGCCAAAATCGCCAGAAAAGCGACGATGTTCGCTCGTGCATTCGACGACTGAGTCATGCCAGCCTTCCCTCGGGAGCCCAATCCGCTTTTCCCCGTTAGGGTTATACATGCTCCGTAGGAAAACGCCTATACGTGAACACCTTAATCGCCCTACAGCCGGGCACACCTTAATCGTCTTATCGCCGGGAACACCTTAATCGCCGTACAGCGGGGCCTTAACCCAGCATGGATTCCCGGCGCCAATGGCGGGCGGTGAGCACGATCAGCACG
>JGI12635J15846_10003664_pt1 | contig 13328 bp, 11 predicted proteins | sample BlaSpr_A8_OM2_M2_FD_15846 | JGI IMG/M metagenome (IMG submission 15846) | reverse complement strand
CTGCACCACGGTCGGCTGCGGCTTCTTCAGCACGAGTTCTTCGTAAATCGCTCGAACCTTGGCCTGCTCTTCGAACGCCTTCTTCCGGCGCGCGCGATCTTCTTCGGCCGCGGTCAGTGGAATGTCATGCTCCAGATGGCGCACGCGGGCGGCATCATCTTCGTCGATGCGGAGCGAGTGTTCGAAGCTCTGCAGATTGACGTTTTTGCCCTTGGCGTAGATCTCGTGCTTGCCGTGGTTCTTGTACCACTCGGCCACGGTCGCGTTCTTGTGCATGTTCTCGATGATCTGCCGCCAGCCCACACCGGTGTTGTACGCGCAGAAGCTGATTTCACCCTGCTGCGTCGCGTACGGAATGATGCACATTTCGGTGCGGCGGAAGTCGTAGTTGAACAAATCCTGGAACCACATGCCGGCGATAAAGAGAAAGTTCCAAGGATCCTGACGGCGCTTCATGGCGTCGTCGATTCCGCGATCGGGCGACGTGCGGCCGTACTTGGTGGTGGAACGCTTGGTCAGCGCCCAGGTCTTGTCGAACTTCTTGAAGAGCGAGCCGAGCGTCAGACCCTTCGGTCCTTGGAACGGCTGATAATTCTTCAAGAGTGCCATCGCCATCATGAAGTTTGAGAAATTCTTGCCGCGCGCCGCGTCGGTAATCGCGGTCACATCTTTCGTAAGCTGCGTCGCGTTGAGGAAGCGCGGAACCGGCGCCCACTCTTTCGTCTCTTTGTTGATCATCAGCGCAGTGCCCACGCCGCAATTCGGGTGGCAGCCGCACGACAACGAACCCCATGTCGATTCGCGGCCCTTGACCATGTCCGCGAAGCCGGCAAACGTGCTGATGAACGAAATCGGGAACCAGTCGCGTGTCGGTTCGACCTTGCCAACCTGGTCGCTCACGTCCTTCGCGAGGTGAGAAAGCGTATAGCGCTGGCGCAAACGCCGTTCCGGTGTAATGTCTTCGTCGCGCCCGGTGAACGAAACCGGCTGGAAGCTGACGAACGCGATCTTCTTCGGATTGTCCATCGCGAACTTCACGACGGTGCCGACCTGATCGTTGTTCACGTTGTTGACGATCGTCACAACGAGCACGATTTCGATGCCGGCTTCGTGCATGTTTTCGATCGCACGCAACTTCACGTCAAACAGGTTGCCGATCTGGCGGTGGCTGTTCGCATCGTTGCCGATGCCATCGAACTGCAGGTACGCGTAGCGCATACCCGCGTCGAATGCCTTCTTGCAAAACTCTTTGCTCTTCGCGAACTCAATGCCGTTCGTCGCGGCCTGCACGCTGTTGTAGCCGATCTTGCGCGCATAGGCGACCGCGTCGAGGAAGTACGGGCTCATCGTCGGTTCGCCGCCCGAGAACTGCACCGACATCTGGCGGCGCGGCTTGATGCGGAGCGCGTTGTCCAAAATTTCCTGAATTTCGTCCCAGCCCAGTTCGTGAACGTAGCCGACCTGGTTCGCGTCCATGAAGCAGGGATCGCACATCATGTTGCAGCGATTCGTGAGGTCAACAGTGAGAACCGATCCGCGGCCGTAGCGAACGGTCGAAGAGCCGTGCTTGTGCAGGTCCTCGTCGTTGTGAGCCGGAATGTCGCGGCCCGGAAACTGTTGCTCGATCCACTCGAGGAACTTCGCATCGATGGCCATCATGTCTTCATAGTGGCCGTGCTGCGGGCAGTCTTTCACCATCCAGATCTGGCCGTCGCGCTCCACGATCTGCGCTTTGATTTCGCCGATCTTTTCGTTCATCAGATCGCGCCAGTCTTTCGTCCCGGCGATGATCGACTCCCGCGCTTCCTTGACGCACGCGGGGCACAACGAATCGGTTTGCCGCGGGAAGCCAAGCGTCGGCTTGGTCTTTTCCCAGGACTTCAGCAGCGGCTTGTCGGACCACTGAGGCGTGACCGACGGATTCGGATTCTTCTTATTGAAGTGCTGGATCGTGTTGAAGGTAACGGCAGCGGTCTTGCAAATCACCCAGTCCATCGAACGCTTCAACTGCGTGCCTACGGAATTAGGCATAAACCTCGACCCTCCACTTTGCGGAAAAATACCAGCTACCTTGGCCCTACGTTCCCACAGACCCTACGTCCCACAGAAACAGCGTTGCAGCGGAAACACAGAATACAGAAACCTGAAAGTTTTCAGATGCAGTCCGCCCTGTCGTGGATACTTCCCAACGAAGGCCCCCGGACCGCTTCCAGAGTACCATTCCAAAACCGGAACGGTAACTAAGTCTTTGGACTTGTATAGTTTGAGGGTAAACCTGGCAACAGGCTAGCGGGTTGCGGCGAACGGTCGTTTTTGGGGGTCGAACGGTAAAAAAGGGGGCTAAACGAGGGGTGGCGATAGGCCAAAAAGGCGTTTGCGAGCGTCCACTACTCGTTCAGGGACGGCCGGAGGACGGCGTTCACGAAATGCGCGAAGTGCGACGCGCCTTCGTCGAGCTGGAGCCAGCGCACGACGCAGTGCTCGGCTAAATATTTTCCTACGCGCGCTTCGGGAATTCCGAGATGCTCGGCGAGCTGCGGCTTGATCGAATCGCCGCCACGCTTGGATGCACCGCCGCGTAGCACGGCTGGAATCGCGATGCGCAAAGTCTGGCACGCTTCTACGTAGTAGTAGCTCGTGAGATCGGAGTCCGTCAGCAGCAAAACGCCTGGACCCGCCGGAGCGCGCTCGAGTTCATCGAGCTTGATCGGAGAACACGTCAGCAAACGGCGGAATTGCATCTCGAGCAGTGAAATGCGCGACGAAAGTCCGGGATCGCCGTAACGGCCGCGCAAAGCGATGCCGCCGGCATCGGTCGCCGTAGGCGCAGCTTCGATGGGAAGACGCGGCATGGAAGATTCGTGAGAGCGCACCGAACGCTGCTCGCTTTCCGGTTCCGACGAGGCGTCCGCCGCGTGAGAGCGCGAAGCCGCCGCTGACGAAGTTTCAGAACGGGAATGCTTCGTTGCCGATGGAGTGCTTTCTCCATCGCCACGGCCCTTGCGGCGATTTCGCCCACCGCGGCGCCCACGGCGGCGACGACCGTTTTCGCTCGTTTGCTTTTCACTCGCGGATGATTTTGCTGCCGCTTCGACGGGCTGCGTTTCGGTCTCGGATTCCGACTCAGAAGATTCTGCGGAAGCACCTTCCGCGGGAGCAGAAGCAGTCGCGTCGAAAATAATGGCGCTGTCCTCGAAGGGTGCGCCCGCTTCGTCAATCGGAATCTGTGACGGACGGAGCTGCGGAAAGTCGAGTTGCGAATCACCAGAGGGTTCGCCGCCAAGCCGCGTGGCGGCCTGCTGCGCTTTCGTTTTCCAATCGGAGCGCCGGAAGCGCTCGGCGGCGGTGGTGTACCACTTCGCGGCTTCGGCGTTCTGGCTGGCGGTCTCGAACACGCGCGCCAACTCGAAGGCAACCATGGCGTCCTGCGTTTTCTCGAAAAGTGTAGATAGTTGTACCGCGGGGTCTTTACCGGTGCGAGCGCGACGAATGCGCGCGGTGATTTGTTTCCAGTCCGCCATACGTGAACGACTGTACGCATTGTAGCAGTGACTACGCCGGGCTGCCAGTGCGCGCAGTTTTTGTTCCCGGCTCTGTGCCGAAATACAGACTGGGCGTTGCCGAATGCACGAATTTCCCAGCGTGTCACGGGCTGTACCTTTTGGTGTCAAGCCGTGGACAGGCTTGCCGCTTAAGCTTCGGCGGCCAGTATTCTTGTGGTCAGCCCAAATGGAGAAGCAATGGCGCGCTTGCGCGGCCTGATACGTACATCTACGGCCGTAGTGTTGTCGTTCGGACTCATGTTGATGTGTGTCTCGAACGGGTCGATATCGCACGCCGCAACGATGGCTTTTGGCACCGTAGTGTCCTCGGATCGCGGTCATGTAGGCAGTGCGGCGGCCACGGTGGGCACCACCGTCTTGTCCGGCGACACGCTCGAAACGGATAAATTTGGGAGCCTCCAGGTGCGCGCCGGAGCGGCCCGATTGCTGCTGACGAGCGCCAGCCAGGTGACTTGGGCGAATGAAGAAAGCGGAGCGTCTGCGACTTTAAAGAATGGCACCGCGATTTTTTCGACGGCGAACGCCAAAGCATTCTCTCTGCATGCCGGCACTGCATTGATTCGGCCGAGCACCGATGCGGCCACTGTGGGCAGCGTCACGATTCTGAGCCAGAAGGAACTGGCCGTCAGTTGCTCGCACGGAGCCCTGGCGATTTCCGTCGAAGACGACACGAAAATCGTTGCCGAGGGCACGGCATACCGTGTCGTCCTCGATCCCGACGATCCGCAAGGACAGGACACCAACAATCCTCCGCCGGTGTTTACTCAGAAAAATCCGCGTAAGTCCGGCCGCGATCGATTCCTGATGTTCGTGCTGATTTTTGCGGGAGTCGGCACAGCGATCGGAATTTATCTCGCCCTCGAAAGCCCCGATAAACCCTAAGCCGAAGCAATTACCTCAATTTCAACGGAAGCGTCCTTAGGGAGACGCGCGACTTGGACTGTGGAACGCGCCGGGTGCGCGGCGGTGAAATACTTTGCGTAGACTTCATTCATCGCTGGGAATTCGTTCATGTCTTTGAGGAAGACGGTCGTCTTCACCACATGGTGAAGATTCGATCCAGCGGCTTCGAGAATGCCTTTGATATTTTCGAGGACGCGTTCCGTTTGCGCCTTGATGTCGCCTGAGATCATTTCGTTGGTTTTCGGATCGAGCGGAATCTGGCCCGACAAATAGAGGAGGCCGTTGATCTTGACGGCTTGCGAGTAAGGACCAATCGGTTTTGGACCTCGATCGGAATGGATGATGTCTTTCATGGCGTAGCCTCCTTGGCCTGTTTAGATTGAAACGCAGTAGCGTCCGCGCTGGTTTCTCCTTCGTAGCGGACGCGAAAATCCTGTGGAACGCCAGGGCGCTTCATCCAGTGGCGAACAAATTCGCCGACGTTCTGATGCGTCTCCTGGTCGAACGCGGAGATCAGATCGGTGATGTCGAAGCCGCCGCGCCGCCGCGCGTAGAGCATGTGGCTGAGCGCATCGGAAAAAGCTTTTTGACCGTAGCGATCCTGCAGAGCGAAAAACAGCAGCAAACTTTTTGCACCGATAACATTTTGGGGTTCGGGCTTCCCTGGTTGCGCATCGAGCGGAACAGCTTTGAGCGCACGGCGGATCGCGACGCTGCGGATTTGCGGACCGCCCGCGGCTTCGCGTCCGCGAATCGCGGCGAAGGCCGGCAACGCGGAGAGCGGCGGGTCTTGCTCGTAGAAGCCAGGATTCTCGCCGTAACCGAGCCAGGTGGAAGCGAGCGAAGGCCCGGCAGCGGCAACGACGTCAGGCGCGCCTTGCGTGAGGTCGACCATCACCGTGTCGAGCGATGCCATTTCGGCGGTGGGCTTCGCGCCGGGTTCATTCACCAGAGCCGAAAAGTACGAGGCCGTGCTGCTGAAGCAGCTCTTCGCGACGGGACACTCAACCAGCCACAAGTCGTGTGAATTTTCGACGCGCTTGCCGAACATCGCATCGTACGCCTTCATCGTGGAAACGAGTCCCTCTGCGGACTCGCGCAGTGTGTCGGCATTTTGTTTCGCACGGCTCCACAGCGTCACCGTTTCCGGCTCGGCTTTGAATTTCACGGAAACGTAACGGCCAGCCACGACGAAGGGATATCCGTCCCTGAGACGCTGCGTTACGCGAACGAGTTGCTCGCCGTTGCTTTTCGATTTTTTTGGTTTTTCGCCACTGGCGTGGACAAGGAAATCCTGCGGGACGCGAATCGTCATTTGCCATTTCGCCGGTGGGACTCCGCCCTTGGCGAAAGCGCCGCGCGCAGGCATAAGCTGTGGGCTCCAGCCTTCGGACGCAAGGAAGAATGCGTCCGGGGCAAAACTGAAAGTGCTTTCGTCGGGACCCGCTTGCTTGTATTCGACGGAGAGTTTCAGCGTGCGATCTTCCGAAACTTTCCACGGATCGGACAGATTCAAGATCGAGTTGCGCCGATTATCAGGAGAGATGTCGAGCGTTAGGGCGCGGCCGTCCCACTCGACGTTCGGATCGGCGAAGTGAAACCGGCGGCGGCCCGGCAGACGAAGCTCCAGCGTCGTCAGCGGACGAATGCCATCGTTCCGCAAATGATAAGTCGCCTCGATGTGGATCGTCGGCTCCGGCGCCGCAACGAAGTGGACTTCGACCTCCTGTTTCTCGATGGTGTATCCGGGGCCAAGCGCGGCAGTGCAACCGACCGCAAACAGGGAGGTCGCGACGATGAGCAAGAGCGGGAAACGGTGGATGGTCGCGGGGCGCTGCACGGTGAAATTGATTGTAGACGGGACTGCGCTGGGGCGAAAGTTGGGAAGTAAGCGGTGCGAACTCGAAGCTACGACCGGTTAACGCCGGCTGCTGCGGGCGCGGACGAAGTCGGTGTGCGCGTGGTTGCGCGCGGCTTCGCGGGAATTGGCTTCGGTTTCGGCTTGCTGCTCGGTGATGCCCTGAGCGATGAGTTCGACGATTTGTTTTTCGGTGAGGCCGGTATTTTTCAGGCGGCCGATGGCGGCGGAGCTAATGGTCGGGAGTCCTTGCAGTTCGCGCTGCAAAATCGCGTTGACCGTGGAATTCGAGAGACCGATCAGACGGAGCATGACGGCGTCGCCGCTGATGGAATCGAGCTTGTCGGCTTGCGCGTAGGTAATGACGTCGGATTCGGTGTAACGTGCGTTCAGAAGGTTCGCGACCGAGTCTGCGCCGCTGAAAGCGCGTTTGTGGTCGTGTGCGGTCGAGATCAGGGTGACGCAAGTTTCGTCGCTGACGCCGGCGCTCTTGAGGCGCACAAGCTGCTGGAGCTCGGTATCGGAAATGTTGAGGGGCTTAAGGCGATCGATGGTTCCGGAGTTCATGCCGGCTTGGTCGAGCGGGCGATAATCCATCAGGGGGTGCTGGTGGCAGCCCACCACAAGGGCGAAGACCCACGTGCCGAGCATGAGATGCGAGCGCTTCACAACCTCATTCTAGGCGGGTTGGCGAGGCCCTCGGCGGAGCGCCAGGGACAGCTGTGTTTGGGGCGTACCCGACCTAAGGGACAGGTGGCTGGGGACTCTTGATGTTTGGGCTCGGCCTAGACAGTGGGTTGGTAAACGCGTTCGACGCCGTAGACCCCCTGGATTTTGCGGATGCTGACCAGGATGGCTTCGAGCTGGCGTCGATCCACGATTTCGAGGTTTACGTCGACCTGGGCGTTCAGGCGGTCGGGGCGGCTTTCGAGATTGTGGATGTTGCAGCCGGCGTTGCTGATGACGGCGGTGATTTCGGCGAGAAGGCCGGCGCGATCTTTGGAGCGAATGAGAAGCTGGACGAGGAATTTTGCGGTGGTGCCTTCGCCGCCCCATTCGACTGCGATGCGGCGCTCGGTTTGATAGAGAAGATTCTGCACGTTGGGACATGCGCGCGTGTGGACGGCGACGCCGCGGCCGCGCGTGATGTAGCCGATGATGTCGTCGCCGGGAATCGGATTACAACACTTCGCGCGATAGACAAGCAGGTCGCCGTGACCTTTGACGACGAGCGGCGCTTCGCCGAAGCCGAGCATGCGCTTGACGGTTTTTACGATAGTCGTGGATTCTTCCGTGTCGGTCTGGCTGCCCTTTTCCGGTTCGCCAAGCACACGGGTAAGAATCTGGCGCGCGGAATATTTTCCGAAGCCGACTGCCGCATAAAGATCGTCGAGTTTCGATAGGCCGGAGTCGGAAGCGAATTTCATCAGGTCGGCTTCCGGAATTTTTTTCAGGCTGCGGCCGAATTGGCGCGCTTCTTTTTCCATCAGCCGGACGCCCATATCGGTGGCTTCCTGGCGCTCCTGCACGTTGATCCAGTGCTTGATTTTCGTGCGCGCATGCGACGACTTGACGAAGCTGAGCCAGTCGCGGCTGGGCTTATGGCCCTTTTGCGTCATGATTTCGACGACGTCGCCGCTTACGATTTCGTGGCGCAGCGCGACCATCTGGCCATTCACTTTTGCGCCGACGCACTGATGGCCGATCTCGGTGTGGACGGTGTAAGCGAAATCGACGGGCGTAGCGCCACGCGGAAGTTCGAGGACGCGGCCTTTCGGCGTGAATGCGTAGACTTCGACGGGAGCGAGATCGACTTTCAGCGTCGAAAGAAATTCGCTCGGCTCTTCCAACTCCTGCGACCACTCGATGAGCTGGCGCATCCAGGCGATGCGCTGATCGTCTTCGCGGACCGGCTTGTCGTCTTTATATTTCCAGTGCGCGGCGACGCCTTCTTCCGCGGTGTGATGCATTTCCTGGGTGCGAATCTGAATCTCGAAGGGCTGGCCGTTGTGCAGCACTGTGGTGTGGAGCGACTGATAGAGATTGGGACGCGGCATCGCGATGTAGTCCTTGAAGCGGCCGGGCACGGGACGCCACAGGTGGTGCATCACGCCGAGCGCGGCGTAACAGTTGCGCTCGTTGTCGGTGATGACTCGGACGGCGAGCAAGTCGTAGACCTGATCGAGGCTGCGTTCCTGGCGCACGATTTTGCGATGGAGCGAGTACGAACCTTTGACGCGCGAAGTGACGTCGGCTGGGATGCCAGCCTCGACGAGCTTGGTGCGGATCATTCCCTGCACGTCTTCAAGAAATGCCAGATGGGTCGGCGCTTTTTCGGTGACTTCCTTTTGCAGCGAGAGGAACGATTCAGGCTCGAGATAGCGGAACGAGAGATCTTCGAGTTCGTTGCGGATCAAACCCATTCCGAGGCGATGGGCGATGGGGGCGTAGATGTCGAGCGTTTCGCGCGCGATGCGCTGCTGCTTCGGCTGCTCGAGATACTCGAGCGTGCGCATGTTGTGGAGGCGATCGGCGAGCTTGACCAGCACGACGCGGACGTCGTGCACCATCGCCAGCACCATCTTGCGGACGGTTTCGGCCTGGCGCGCTTCGGGCGCCATCATTTTAAGGCGGCCGATCTTCGTGACGCCTTCGACGAGGTGAGCGACTTCGGCGCCAAAGCGTTCGGTGATGCGTGAGACGGGAAACTCGGTGTCTTCGATGACGTCGTGGAGAAGTGCCGCGGTCAGCGTGGTGGCATCGAGGCGGAGGTCGGCGAGGATGTGGGCGACCTCAAGCAGATGCATGAGGTACGGCTCGCCGGATTTGCGGAGCTGTTCGCGGTGGCGCTCGGCGGCGATGTCGTAGGCGCGCCGGACCATCCAGGGGTCTTCCGAGGGGCGATTCTTGCGGAGCTTGACGAGGAGCTCTTCCAGGCGGGCGTCGAGCTGGCGCTCGGTGCGATCGCGGTTGAAGCTGAGGGGAACGTTACCCGGAGGCATAGTCTAGTATACGACAGTCATAAGGATGCTGTTTCCGGGTGGAGGATTCAGGATGGCGGTTTGGGTAACGGCGCTACGCCGTGGCTCGGCGCGATTCCCATTTTGGGACGAAGGGTATACACCCCGGTTGTTTTCCCAAGAGTGTGCAAGTGGTTGCGATTAAAGGAGTTGGGTATAGACGTGTTCNAAGAGTGCGCAAACGACTGAAAATAAGGCGTTTAGTCGACCACTTTCGTTCTCTTTTTATTCGCTTTTTGTTGGCAGGAGAGTTAACAGACGAACGCGGTTNTCTACCCGACTATATTACCATGACGGTACTANAATGTCAAGACCAACGCATTGGGCCGGCAGACAAAAAGGGCCCCCGAATGGGAGGCCCTTTCGAAACGGTTGCGAACCGATCGCCCGGAACGCGGCGCGATCAGGATGGCTGGGTTGGCTGGTCGGCGCGCTTCTGCTTGATTTCCTTGACCTTGTCGACCAAGTCGTCGGCTTGCTTTCTCAACGCGTCGCGCTCGGCGGGAGTCTCCACCATGTCCGCCTTGCGACGATACAGAAGGTTCAGGTAGGCCATGGCGTCATCGTAGTCAGGCCGGAGCTGAATCGCCTTTTGCAGATCAGCGATGCCTTCATCGACGAGTGCGCCGTACTTGCTCGTATATTCCGTTCGAACTGCCGGCGGCAGCGCATCGTCGTCCTTGACCTGCTTCTTGATGTTGTCCTTGTTGTAGGCCAAGCGCATTTCGCCGTTGGCACGGAACGCCAGGGTCCAGTCGATGACGCCGATCCAGTAATACGGTTCGGGATCTTCGGGCTTCAACTGAATGTGGCGCTGGTGATAGGTCTTCGATTCGTCGAANTTCTTGGGGTCGAAAGGCTGCCCACCCATCTGGAAGAGGATGGAGCCGATGCCGTCGATGGCGGAGAGATTGTTCGGGTCCTTGTCGAGGACTTCCTTAAATTCGGAGACGGCCTGGTTGCCGCGCGCCAGATTTTCGGGGGATGGAGCGCCGGGAATATAGAGGCTGGCGTAGGCGGTGGCGAGATAGAGCCGCGCGTTGAGCAACTCCGGATCGGCTTCCTTCGCTTCCTTGAAATCTTCAATCGCAGCGTCGGACTGGCCGTTCTTGAAGGCGGCAACGCCTTTGTTCAAGAGGTCGCGAGCCCTGAGTTTGCTACAGCCCGAGGCGCCCGCCACTACGAAAACCATCGCGGCGATTGCCGTTACCCGGCGTGCGATACGAATCGATCCGTAAGTCATCGAAGCATCCCATCCCTGCTTATGGCGCGACCGAAAACAGTCGTCGCTAGGATTCACGTCCGCCCTGCGAAGGGCAACCGGCCAATCTAGCGGCCTTTCTCCAACTGCGGCGTTAAGAGACCGACAGAAGATATGCCTGCCGCGTCCATCACGTCAATCACTTTGGCCACAACCTGGAACTCGATACCGGAATCGCCCGAAACGAAAGCGGTGCGGTCGGCGCGCCGGCTGAAAATTTCGTCCAAGCGACTGCGCAAGGAATCCCACGGCACCGGCTGCTGATTGATCTTGAGCGATCCCCCGTCCAACACTTGGATGACGATAATGTCGGGTTCGGCCTTTGGGCGCGCGGATTCAGGCGGCGCCGGTTGCGGTAATTCAGCCCTCAGACCCGTCTGGTGATGAGGGATGATCATGAAGATCACCAGCAGCACCAGCAAAACGTCAATCAGCGGAACCACATTCATTTCAGAAACAATTCCGCGATTGGAACCACCAACAGACATGCCCATGAGTCACCTCGCTGAATAGCGTTGCCCCGCGAGGAGGACTCAACCATCACATCCCTGCAAAACCGGAAAACGGCGCCGCAGTGAAGCGACGCCGGATGAATCTTAAATTTTACTGACCCGCTTCGAGCTTCGCCGTGATCAAACCAACTTTGTCGATGCCGTTGGCGCGCATGATGTCGATAGCACGCGCAACCTGGGCGAACAGTACATCGTTATCGCCCTTCACGAAAGCGATTTTCTCGGCGCGGTCTTTGAAGATCTGATCGATGCGCGGACCGAGGCCATCCCAGGTGGCATCTTCGTTGTTGATCTTCAGCTTGTCGTTCGTGAGAACCTGAACGACGACCGTCTTATTTTCCAAATCCTGGTTCTGCTGCTGGTTCGGATTGGGCTGCGGCACCAAGGTGTCGAGGCCCTTCGGGGTCAACGGCGTGATCACCATGAAGATGATCAGCAGCACCAGCAAAATGTCGATCAGCGGAACGACGTTCATTTCCGCCATCGCACCGCCCTTGTTGTCTCCAACGCTCATACCCATGGCTACTTCTCCTGTGAGCCTGCTGCGTGTCGAGCTTTGCAGGCCAGTAAGCCGCGCCGTGTGGGAATCGGCGCGGCCACTCAAACATCAGCAAACGAATGACAACCAAAGCGACTTCGAACTGCAACTGCGCGAACTACGCGACGCTCCGCTTAATCTCCGGCCGGATTAGAGGGATTGGCCGGGTTTGCGGGAGGCGTCGGAGTGGAGCTCTGATTCTTTTCGGTGAGCAGACCGACCTGATCCACACCGGCCGAGCGAATCTCGTCGACAACCGCAACGACGTCGCCGTATTTCGCACGAGCGTCGCTCTTCACGTATACGGTTTTGTCGAGGCGATTGGCGAGACGATCCTTGATTTCGTTGGTCAGATCGTCTTTGCGCGTCTCGGTGTGTCCCAGATAGATGGCGCCATCGCGCGTGATCGCCACGACGATTGCGTCATCTTTATCTGCGTCCTGCATGTCCCGAGCGGTATTGGTCTTTGCCATGTCGACGGGCATGTTCTTCTGCAACATCGGGGTGACCACCATGAAGATGATCAGCAGAACGAGCATGATGTCGGCCATGGGGATGACGTTTGGCGACGCCATCTGACTACCTGCCGACGGCTTGTAACGACCACCACCACCTAGATGAGCCATGACTCTGCCTCTTGCTTTCCGTTACTTCTTGGCGCCGCGACGCAGAATGAAGTAGTTGATCAATTCCATCGAGGAGTTATCCATCTCGACGTCGAAGGCTTCAACCTTGTTGGTGAAGTAGTTGTAGGCCCACACGGCGGGAACCGCGACGAGAAGACCGAACGCCGTGGTCACCAAGGCTTCGGCGATACCACCGGCAACGGCCGACAGACCGGTCGCTTTGGACTGCTCGATGCCTTTGAACGCGTTCAAGATGCCGACGACCGTGCCGAAGAGGCCGACGAACGGAGCCGTCGAACCAATGGTGGCAAGGGCGGAGAGACCGCGCTTCATTTCGGCGTGGACGATGGCGACCGAGCGCTCGAGACCGCGCTTGGCGGCTTCGATCACGTCGGCGTCGGAAACCTGCTGTGAGGCGGACTGGAACTCGGAGAGGCCCGTCGCCACAACCTTGGCGATGTGGCTCTTCTTGTTGCGTTCCGCGATCGCGATCGCTTCATCGAGCTTGCCGTCCTTGAGAGCGCCGGCAACCTGTTGCACGAACACGCGCGATTGCTTGCGCGCCGCGCTGTACATCAACGCGCGGTCGATCATGACGCCGAACGAATAGACCGACAGCACGAACAAGATACCGACAACAACTCTGGGAAGTGCGCTCATCGATGCCCACATGCTGCGAAGATCCCAAGAAGTACCGGTCTGGGATTGCAGGAAGAGGGCCGCGTACACGTACAAAGTGGCTACCATTCGTTTGCTCCTTAGAAGTTCTAGTGACACCGGCTGGGCCGGGGCCAACGAGAGATTACTAACTACGGGTGATGCTCGGTGCGCCCGCCGGCCCCACGACTGGCAAGGCGCGCCGTACTACTCGCTACTGGTTCAGAGAGAAAATCACGTCGATCGTGGTATCGACTTCCACCGGTTCACCGTTGAGCAGCGTCGGCTTGTACTTCCACTGCTGCACGGCGTCCATCGCTGCGCGAACCAATAGCGGATGGCCCGAGAGCACTTCGAGAGATTCGACCGAGCCACTCTTGGAAATAATGG
>JGI12635J15846_10003662_pt1 | contig 13330 bp, 13 predicted proteins | sample BlaSpr_A8_OM2_M2_FD_15846 | JGI IMG/M metagenome (IMG submission 15846) | reverse complement strand
TCGAGAACGGCCACGAATACCTCCAGGTCCCCTCACAGGGCCCGGCCTGGAAAGACGTCACCGGCAACTCGAAAGGCCAGATCGCACCCGGCATGGACCCGATCGCGAACTTGGAGTTCGCTCATGCCTTCCGCGCTTCCGATGATCTTGGCGACATCACCATGGACAACATCGACGTCCATCATTTCTCCCTGACCGTCGACCCCGGCAAATACCTCGAGCAGCTCAAATCGGATCCGAACAGCGGCGTCTCCGCCGCCGACGAGGCCGCCCTGACCAACGCCGGTATCCAGGTCGAGGTGTGGGTCTCCGCCAGCGACCGCTACATGCACCAGATGAAGATCGATATGAGCACCACCCAATTCACCTGGTCCGTCACCTACCACTTCTCGAGCTTCGTGGCGGGTGGCGGCACGACCTCGGCTTAGACCGAGACCTTCTCCCGAGACCGTTCCGCCTCTTTCGAAGTCGGCGGTGGTGGGTTCTTCGAATATTCGCGCAGGTCGTCCTCGGTCAGGTGGCCGGCCGCGATCAACAGCTCGACATAGGTGACACCCAGGTGCGGAGCTGCCCGGCGGAGTACCCACGGGGGCGGGTTTTCCTTGTTCTTGTTAACCGCCTGGTAGAAGTAAATCTGGTTCAGGTCGCAGCGAACCGCGAGCCGGTGCAGAGAAATGTTCTGCTCGCGACACTTGCGCTTCAGATACTCGCGGAAGTCCACCGCCCCACCTACCTCCAGAACCCATCCGCGACGCTACTCGCGCGACGTGACTCCATTATAGGTATCCGCCCCTGCATTCCCGGGAATCAGAAGGTTGACGATAGCCGGTAGCTCACCCAGTCGCTGAATGACGAAATCCGCCACACCTGGGTCCTCCTCCTGCCGCCATTCCCGGGTCAGCACCGCGCGCATGCCCAGCGACTTCGGCCCCTGCACGTCCTCTCGAACCCGGTCGCCGACGAACAGCGTTCTCGATGGCTCGACGCCGACCTTGGCGAGCGCGTCCTGGTAGATCGCGGGATGCGGCTTGCGGACGCCGATCTCGGAGGAGAACGTCACGCCGCGGAAGAACTTCGTCAGGCCAAGCGCGTCCAGCTGCGCCTTCATCAGGCGGGGCAGGTAGGCGGCGTTGGAGACCAGGCCGAGGCGTATGCCCTGGTGCCGAAGCTCCTCCAGCGTAGAAACCACGTCGGGGCCGACGTGCACGCTGTTCAGCCAGCCCTCCTGTTCGAGTTCCATCACCCGCTCGATCAGCGCAGGTTCCAGCTCCAGCCCGATGCCGCGCAGGGCGGCGTCGTAGATGGCGGCGATCTCGACTTCCTCGGGGCGGCCGGCGGCGTAGTCGCGCTGGATCTCCTCGTCGACTCGTTGCGAAACCTTCTCGATCATGACGTGCGCGGCCGGCACCTCGCGCTCCAGCGTGTCCGCCAGGAGCCGGTTGACGTTTTCGTATGCGCCGAGCAGCGCCGAATGCGGCCGCTCGTCGAAATAGATCAACGTGTGGCCGTAGTCGAGGAGGACCGCCTCGATCGGCCCGCTCATCGAAGCGCCCTGAGAGCATTCAAGTTCTCGAGCCCTTCGAGCATCTCCTCGCCCGGCGTCTCCAGGACGAAGGCGCAGTGGGCCAGCGGATCGAAATGGAGCAAGGCCTTGAAGCCTTCGAGCCCCACGTTGCCCTGGCCAATGCTGACGTGCCGGTCGGCTTTCCCGCCCAGGGCGACGGTCGTGTCGTTGCAATGACAGGCGCCGACCCGGTCCGCCGGAACGATGGCGGTGAGCTGCTCGAGCGTCGAGCGCATCCCTTCCGCCCCGGCCACGTTGTAGCCGGACGCGTAAGCGTGGGCGGTATCGAAGCAGACGCCCAGCCGCTGCGCGTGCTGCGGCAACCGGAAAAGGATCTCCGCCAGGTCATCGAACGTCGCGCCGACGTAGGCGCCGCCTCCGGCCGAGGTTTCGAGCAAGCATGTGGCCGAGCCGCCGGCCGTGCTCAGCACCTGGTCCAGCTGGGCTACCACGCGATCGATGCCGGCTTGCGCGCCATCGCCCATGTGGCTGCCAACATGGGTCACGACGTACTGGCAGCCGTACGCCTCGGCGCGCTCCAGTTCGGCCTTCAGCGCCTCCCGGGATTTCTTTTGAAAGTTTGGATTCGGCGAGGCCAGATTGATCAGGTACATCGCGTGTGACATCGCTGGGCGCACGTCCATCTCCTCGAGTGCGGCTTTGAAGAACGCGGTGGCCTTTGGATCGACCGACGCCGAGCGCCAGGCGCTCGGGTTGCCAGTGAAGATCTGCACGGCCTGCAGCTGCAGTTCTTTGATCATCTCCACGGCCTTGTCAAGGCCGCGGCCGGTGCGCATGTGCATGCCGATTCGCCGCTCCTGGGCCACCGCACCCATTGTATGAAGGGCCTCTAAGTAGACTGACTTGCGGTGTACCGGCTCGCCACCTTCTCCGTGGGCCCCTACGACAACAACGTCTACGTGCTCAGCGATCCGAAAAGCAAGGAGGCGTTGTTGATCGACGCAGCCAACGACGCGCCGCGCATCATCAAGGAGCTCGAGGGCCTGCGCGTCAGCCACATCCTTACGACGCATGGACACGGCGACCACGTGCAGGCGCTGAAACCGGTGCGCGAGCAGACCCATGCGCGATTCACCTGTCACGAGGCGGACGAGTCGATGATGCCGATCAAGGCCGATCACCGCGTTCAAGACGGTGAGCGCTTTCGCTTTGGCGAGTACGAACTCGTCGCGATTCACACACCGGGCCACACGCCAGGCAGCGTCTGCTTCCGGGCCGGTGAGCAGCTGTTCTCCGGCGACACCCTCTTTCCCGGCGGACCGGGAAATACCGCCAATCCCTACGCGAGTTTCCCAACCATCATCGAGAGCATTCGCGGCAAGCTTTTCACGCTCGCGGACGAGACCCAGGTCCTGCCGGGCCACGGCAAGCCCACAACCATCGGCCGGGAGCGGCCGCACCTGGACGAGTGGATCGCGCGCGGCTGGTAGCGGCTAAACCGGCACGCCCGGCCAGCGATTTTCTTGCTCGCGATCCCCGATCGATCGCCCGCGTCCGCAGCGTTCGCGCGCGTGACAATCGAGTCGAGCTGACCGCCGAGGATGACGCCGGTCGGGGAGTTCCGATCGAGATCCGACCGGTGGCGCCCAACATCGTGCGCCTCCATTTTGGCGCCGGAGCGAGCACGCCATCGCGGCTGCTGGTCGACGATGCGCCATCCACCACCGAGTGGAAGACGGGTGAGAGGGACGGTGGGTGGTCCATCTCAACATCGGCGCTGACTCTGGAGATCGATCGCGCTCCGTTTCGCGTGCGCCTCAAAGACTCCGTTGGCACGGTGCGCTTCGCCGATGAGCCGAACGATCGCGACATCCGAGGCGGCTTTCATCACTTTCCGACCGGTCATGCGCGTGGATTGCGCTGGTTGACCGCCCGGCTCAAACCGGATGAGGCGCTCTTCGGCCTCGGCGAGCATTTCGGGGCCCTCGACCGGCGCGGCCAAGCCTTCGCGTCGTGGTCGGTCGATGCCTATGGCGTCCGCAGCGACCGCGCTTACAAGAACGTGCCGCTACTCGTCAGTTCTGAGGGCTACGGCGCTTTCTTCGACATGACCGCGCCTCTCTACTACGACCTTGGCCAGGCATCAGTGGCGGCCTGGCAGGCCACCGCCCGCGCCGATCACCTGCGCGCCTACCTGATCGTGGGCGATGGAATTGCCCCGATCTTGCGCGCCTACCATCGACTGACGGGCGCACCGGCTGTTCCGCCCGATTGGTCTTTCGGGTTCTGGATCAGCCGTTGGGGCTATCGCAACCGCGACGAGGTGATGACGGTCGCCCGCCGGATGCGGGAGGAAAAAGTGCCTTGCGATGTCATCCACGTCGATCCCTACTGGATGCGCTACCACGAAGGCCACCACGGCGACCTGGAATGGGACGAGTCGGCTTTTCCCGATCCCAAAGGCATGATCGCGGAGCTCAAAGCGCTCGGCTTCAAGTTGTCCTTGTGGGAAAGCCCGTACGTACCGCTCGACTCCGACATGCGAGCCGAGGGCGAGCGCAAAGGGTTCCTGTTGATGGCGAAGGATGGCAGTGGCCCCGCCCTCGTCCACGGATTCGCCAAACCGAGCGCCGCGGTCGACTTCACGAATCCCGGCGCCGTCGAATGGTTCAAGGCGAAGAACCGCCGGCTGCTGGAGATGGGGGTCGCGGTGATTAAGACCGACTTCGCTGAGGACATGCCCGATGATGCCGCGCCCCATGACGGCACGCCCGCCGAGCAGCTGCACAACCTGTACCCCCTGCTCTACCAGCGAGCGGTCTTCGAGGCAACCCAGGATGTGCATGGCTATGGCCTCATCTGGGGCCGCTCCGGCTATGCCGGGTCGCAGCGATACCCGGTGCACTGGGGCGGCGATCCAGGCTGCACCTTTGACGACATGGCGGCCAGCCTGCGCGGCGCGCTGAGCTGGATCCTCTCGGGCGCGGCCTTCGCCAGCTTTGATATGGGCGGCTTCTTTGGCATTCCGGTAGGGACCGACCCGCCGACTCCCGAGCTGTACGTGCGCTGGTCGCAGATGGGTCTGCTGTTCTCCCACGCGCGGGCGCACGGGCACAGGGCGCCGCGCGAGCCCTGGGCGTTTGGCGAGCCCGCCCTCTCGATCTTCCGCCGTTACGCCCAGCTCCGCTATCGTCTCCTTCCTTACTTATACGCAGCCGCGCGTCGCGCCCCACAAGGCGTGCCATTGGCGCGGCCGCTGGTCTACGACCATCCCTCAGACCGGACGACCTGGCACGTCGACGACGAATATCTCCTTGGCCCGGATCTGCTGGTTGCCCCGATGTTCGAGCCGCGCGGCCGGCGCGATATCTACTTGCCTTCCGGCGGGTGGTACGACTTCTGGACCGATCAGCGATTCGATGGTGCGCGCTGGATCACATACGACGCGGAGCTTGAAACGCTCCCCCTGTTCGTCCGCGCCGGCGCCGTCATCCCGATGGGTCCGGAACTGCAGTACGCGGACGAACGCCCCTGGGACCCGCTCAGCTTCGAGGTTTACCCGGACACGACCGTTACCAGGGAGTTTGGGCTGGGTGACGATCGCAGGCAGCTGCGCTTCAAGCTCACGATCACCGAGCAAAGCATCTTGCTGGAAGGCGGCCCACTCGACTACGAGGCCGACGTTTTCGTGCACCGACCAGATGGTCCGCCACTAGCCGGCACCCTCGGCCAACCAGTCGCGCTTGCCTAAGTGGCTGGTCTCAGGCTCTTAGCCGAATGAAGACTTCGGCCGCTTGCAGGATCTTTTCCGTTCGGCTGTTCGGGATGTGGATGCGCACGCCTGGGTGCGCGGCGGTGCCGAAGTCCCAGCCTTCGAGGTAGCGTGAACGGACCTCGGCGATGGTCTTGACCGCGGCCGTGTTGGAGCCGTTCGTCATCCAGACGGTCGGCTCGCGCGACGTGGCATAGCCAACCCCGATCTCGGTGCCGCTGTCGCGGAAGAAGCGAAGGCCGGCCAATGAGGTGTCGGGAGGAACGAGGTCGTTCGAGCTCTCCGCGACCTGCTGTAGCGTCGGCATCTGACCCTGGGCCACGGTGGTTCGGACCTGCATCCGCGCCTTCAGATGTTGCGAGCGCTCTCGCTTCTTCTGCTCGCTGACCACCTGCTGGATCTGGGCTCGCAACCGGCCCAGCGCTTCCTCCAGGGGTGTCATCTCGGCCATGATGTCGCGCACCCGGCGGGCGAGCTCGTCATCCGATGCCTGCTCGAGGTTCAGCGGGTCTGCCATCGCCATACAATTATTGGCCAACGTGTCAGTAGCCCAGGCGCCGATCAGCCAGCTGAAGGATGAAATCAGCACCCGGATCGACGCGCTCCGGCCGGACCTCGAACGGATCGGGCGCGACATTCACGCCAACCCGGAGATCGCCTACGAAGAGCACAAGGCGGTTGGCTGGCTGGCGGAGCTGCTCAAGAAACAGGGGTTCAGCGTCGAGCTCGGCGTCGCCAACACGGCGACGGCCTTCGTTGCCAGCCGGCGGAATGGGACCGGGCCGACGATCGCGTTCTTGTCCGAGTACGACGCGCTTCGCGGTCTGGGCCACGGCTGTGGTCACAACCTGATCGCGACCGCCTCCGCCGGCGCTGGGATCGCGCTGGCTGATGCCCTGGACCGTTTGCCAGGACGTGTGCTCGTCATCGGAACTCCGGCCGAAGAAGGTGGCGGCGGAAAGATCCGCCTGATCCGCGCTGGGATCTTCCAGGAAGTCGACGCAGCCATGATGTTCCATCCCGACACGCGCACGCAGGTGCTCCATTGGGCACTGGCGGTCACGCACATGCATTTCGAGTTCATCGGCCGGGCCGCGCACGCCTCGGGCGACCCCGAGAAGGGCATCAACGCGCTCGACGCCTTCGTGCTCGCCTACAACGGCATCAGCCTGCTGCGCCAGCAGGTAAAGGAGGGGGCCAGGCTGCACGGCTTTCTCAAGGAGGGCGGCACCGCGCCCAACATCATCCCTGAGCGGACCAGCGGCGAATTCCTTGTCCGGGCACGCGACGAGGCCTACATGCAGGAGCTGGTGCAGAAGGTGAAGAACATTTTCCAGGCCGCCGCGCTCGCCACCGGCTGCGAAGTGCGGCTTACCTTCGATGAGGATCCATACGCCGACCTTCGCAACAATGGCGTGCTGGCCAAGCTCTTCGAGGAGAACATGCGCCGGCTCGGATTGGACCCGGTCGAGGGCGTGCCCTGGGCAGGTGCCGGGTCGACCGATATGGGCAACGTGAGCCACGTCGTGCCTGCGCTGCATCCAACCATCGGCATTGCGTCGGCCGAGGTTCCGGGTCACTCGCAAGCCTTTCTGGAAGCCTCCGGCTCGCTTCGCGGCTACCAGGCGATGGTGGACGCGGCGAAAGCGCTGGCGATGACCGGGGCCGATCTCCTCGCCGACCACGCGCTGGTCGAGCAGGCCAAGGTCGAGTTTCGGCGGGGGTGAGGCCGTGATCAACGAGCGGTATCGCGAGGATCGCGAGCACCAGCGCCTCGGCAGCTTGACGGTCTACTGCGGCCCGACGCACTCGGGCAAGACCAAGAAGCTCGAGGCTGAGGCCGAGCGCGCTCAACGGCAAGGGCGTCGGATGCAGCGATTGGGCGCGCCGTCAGATGCCAATCAGTTGATGGATCAGCTCGACCCGGCCACCGAGCTGGTCACGGTGGACGACGCGCAGCTGTACGACGACCGCCTGGTGGGGGTTTTGAACGGCCTGGCCACCATCCACCGGGTCGATGTGGTGGTCGCCGGCTGGGAGCTGGACTACATGGGGCGGCCCGCCGGGCCGATGCCCGAGTTGATGTGTGCCGCCGACGTTGCCCTCAAGCTCGATGACGGCGTCTGCGCCCAGCCGGGTTGCCGTAACCTGGCCAGCCGCACCCAGCGCTTCTTTTCGGTCAATGGCACGCCGGAACGCTTCCTTCCTGTCTGCCGGCGTCACCACAGCGTTGAGCCGCGGGCGCAGACCTTCCAGGAAGTCTGGTTCGACGAGCCGTCTGGCAGCCTCGACCTGATCAGCGGTTGCATGTTCAGCGGCAAGACCCAGGAGTTGATCCGCCGACTCGACCAGGCGCGCTATGCCGGGTCCACCATCCAGGCGTTCAAGCCCGCGCTCGATGACCGCTATGCGATCGCGGCGGTGGCCTCCCATCGGGAGGTCCGCTTCCCGGCGATCGCGGTTCCCGATGTGGCGTCGCTGGCGGAACAGGTGCACGATGACACCCGGGTGATCGGCATCGACGAAGCGCAGTTCTTCGGGCACGAGATCGTCGCGCTGGCTGAGGAGCTGGCCAATCGCGGCCGGCACGTGATCGTCGCCGGTCTCGACCTCGATTTCCTCGCGCGTCCCTTCGGCCCCATGCCGCTGCTCGCGGCCTACGCCGACCGGCTCACCAAGCTGCAGGCGTCGTGCCAGTATCCCGGCTGCGGATCACATCAGGCGAGTCGGACGCAGCGGCTGCTGGATGGCGTGCCCGCCCCGGCGGACGGGCCGCTGGTCGTGATCGGGGGAGCCGCAACTTATCAAGCGCGCTGCCGGCACCATCACCGCATCGGTGTGCCGCTAAGGCCTGAGCTGGAGCCGGTCCCGGTGGCCGAGGAATCAGCCGACCTCTAACCCACGCAGGCGCTGGTTGCCGAAGAGGATGCTCAGCGCCGCGACCGCGATCGCGCCCCCGACCGAGATGGTCATGGCGGCGAGCCAAGTAGTGACGAGCGGGAATCGCGTCACCGCGGCCAGCGCGATCGAAATCACGAGCAGCAGGGCGCTGGCGGCGCTGACCACGGAGAACAGCCCCATGCCGACGAAGATGCCCACGGGATGCATCATCCGCCGGGCATCGGTCCAATCGAAACGGGCAAACACGGCACCGATTCCCACCATCAGGGTGGTCACCGCACCCGCCTCGGCGATGGCGAGCAGCACGGCGGCGACCGCCCACAGCCATCCCGGCCGGATGAGGATTTCCGCTACGAGCGCGGCCAACGCCACCACTAATGCGGTCGGCAGAGCGGTAGACCAGCACTTCGCCTGCAACAAGCGCAGCGTGGTGTTGGGCGACGCCGCGTAGACCCAAATGCTTTTGCCCTCCAGGCTGACCGCCGAAAGGCCGAGGGAGATGCTCAGCGAGAAGAGCAGGATCCACGCCGGGATCAGGCCGATCATGGCGGCGGGCGGCCCATCGCCGAGGCTGCGTACCGCGCCCAGCAGGCGAGGAAAGCGCAGCCCGAAGATGACGAAGAGGAACACGACGGGCATGATGAAGCGGACCAGCTGGGCCAGATCGCGGGTACGCATCCGCCAGTCTTTGATCACGACCGCGGCCAGTACCGGGCTCAGCAGTGGCAGGGCTCCCCTCGACCGGCGGCCCCTCGGTGTCGCGTGCCGCCGCCGCGGTGGGACCGCCTGAATCCACCCGGCCATGTAGAGGCGTCCGTTCAGCACGCTACCGGCCGCGAAGATCGCGGCCGAGACCGCCAGGAGCAGCAACATCCACTGGCCGGCGGTCGCCAAGTCGCCATTGAGAACGGCCGCCGCGCTGCGCCCGGCCCAGCCCGATGGGAGCCACGACGCGCTGGCCGCCGGGATGTCCGGCAGCGACGGCGTCAAGCCCGGACGGCGGGCGAACCCGGAATCGCGGAATGCAGGATTGAGCAGAAAATTGGCGAGGTTGATGCCGATGCCGAGCGCGATGCCGAATAGGGTCAGGACTTCCCGGCCGCGTCCGACCGGGATGACGCGAATCAGCAGCAGGCTCACCAGGGAGATGATCACGACCACGAACACGGGGTAGAGCAGGTACAGCGCCGCGAAGGCGAACGGGATCAATGGGTTGTGATTGGCAATCGCGAGCACGACGAGAGCCGGTGCCGTGAACAGCAGGCTCAGCAGGGACAGGCGAAAGACCTGCACCACCATTCGGCTGGCGAGGACGCTCTCCACCGAACGCGGCGCGGCGAGCAGCACGTCCAAGTCGGGATTGAGCAGTAGCGCGTTGAGGCTGAACAGCAGGCTGCTGAAGACCAGGACACCCGTATACGCGAGGAACGCCAGGCTCAGCACTTGGACGGGGTCGATCCGTAGCGGCACCCGGTGTGAGGCGAGCACGCCGAGCCAGGTGATGAATGCCTCCCATGACCAGGCGAAGACGATCACGGCCGCGCCCGCGATGGTACCCGCGATCCGGCCGGCCTGGCGGCTGCGGATCGTCTGGTTGATGAACATCTGCAGCTGAACGCGCCAGAGCAGTAGGCCAAGCCCGAGGCCTTCCAATGCGCCCATCCCGAGTCTAGTTTTCGAGGCCACGCAGCACCGCGCTGACGTCGTCCTCGCGGCTACCGGTCAGTTCGAGGAAGATCTGCTCCAGGGACTGGCCGTCCTGCCCGACCATGTGCCGGAGCTCTTGCAGGCTCCCCATCGCCACCAGCCGGCCGTGGTTGATGATGGCCAGCCGGGTGCACATCCGCTCCGCGATCTCCAGGATGTGGGTGGAAAAGAAGACCGTCTTCCCCTCGCGGCAGAAGTCCTGCAAGATATCCTTCATCTGGCGAGCGCTCTGCGGATCGAGGCCGACGGTCGGCTCATCGAGGAAGAGAACCTGCGGGTCGTGGAGCAGCGCCGCCGCCAACGAGACTTTCTGTCGCATGCCGCGGGAATAACCCGACAGGAAGTCGTCGCCCCGCTCATGGAGGTCGAACAGCTTTAGGAGTGCCGCGATTCGCCGGTCGCGGACCCGCCGCTCGACGTGGTAGAGATCGCCGGAGAATTCGAGGAACTCTCTCGCGCTGAGCTTGTCGTAGAGGGTGGCGGCGTCGGGCACATAGCCGATCAGCGCCTTGGCCTTCTCTGGCTCGGCCGCGATATCGATGCCGGCCACTCGGGCGTTGCCGCTGGTCGGTCGCAGTAGTCCGACGAGCATCTTGATGGTGGTCGTCTTGCCGGCGCCGTTAGGGCCGAGAAAGCCGAACAGCTCGCCGGCACCCACCTCCAGGTCCAGGTCCTCCACCGCCGTGAGGCTGCCGTAGCGCTTGGTCAGGAGGCGGGTGGACAGCACCGTGCCAAGTCTACCCATGGACCGCCAAAACTGGGCCTAGAATGGGCGCCTTGCGGGGGTTCCGCGTGAATACGGCCTGAACTCAGGCGCTGGCGCGGGCTCCGCGACAGGTTTTCCACTGTTACAACGTTGTTGCCTTGAAGGTCGAGCCATGCCTTCAAAGGCCGGACAGCATTGATGGAGGTACAACCGCAGGAAGGGGAGCTCGGCGCCCTGGTCAGCAGTCCGGAGTTCGCCCGGATGGTCGACCGGTTTGCGGCGACCACCGGGCTACGGCTGCAGGTGTTCGACCTCGACGCGCATCCGTTGACGGCGGTTGAGGATTACCCGCGCTACTGTCGCCTGCTGCAGGAACGCAAAGCGTGCCCGCTCTACAACGACCCCGATTTCCTCAAGCGCGGTGAAGAGACCATCGGCGTCTGCAAGTCCGGGGTCGGGCATTTCATCGCCCCGGTTCGCAATGAGAAAGAGGTGCAGATCGGTGCGGTGGTCAGCCCGGCTGTGAAGTACGGTCCCAACTCGGTCGAGGAATTTGCCGAGCTGGCCTTCCGTCTGAAGATCTTTCCCGACGACTTGATCCAGGCGGCCGACGCCGTCCAGGAGCACGACGCCGAGAACCTCCTCGGCGCCGGCGAGCTGGTCTCGGTCGGGCTGAACTTGCTCGCCGAAATGCAGGCGAAGGAGCGCGTCGGCCATGCGCTGCGGCGCTTGCAGGCCGAGATCGCGGAATCGAACGCGCAGCTGTTGACCCAGCATGTCGTCGATGCGCTGCTTTACCTCACGCGCGCCGATTACGCCCTGGTGCTGATGATTGATGAGAGCGGATCCGACCTGGCGTCGGCGTACGATCAGCCGGCGCCCGATCAGCTGGTGGCGGCGAAGCGCCGCCTCGTGGAAGGCATCGCTGAATGGGTCAAGCACGCCGACCGCACCGTGACTGTTCCGGACATTTCCAAGAGCGCCTGGTCGCGCTATCTCACTGACGACACCGTCAAGGTGGGGAGCGTCGTCGGCGTACCGATCCCGGATCAAAAGGGCGGCTCGAGCTTCGGCGCGATCGTGGTTGGCTTCGACCGTGCACGCGACGATCTGGAGGAACCGCTGGCAGCGCTGGAAAGCTTCGTCGCCGAGGGGCTCTATGCCCTGGTGATGGGCCGCAAGCTGATGCAGGCCGAGCAGCTCGCGCTCCTCGACGTCCAGTCGGGCGCGTACAGCAGCCGCTACCTCGACGACCTGCTCGACAAGGAGATCAGCCGGGCCTCACGCTACAACCACGATCTCGCCATCGTGACCTTCGAAATCGAGGCCTTCGAGGTGCTTCGCGGTAAATATGGCGAGGGCGGTCTCGGCCGCATTCTGCGGGAATTCGTCGCCGTCATCCGGGCGAAGACGCGGCGAGTGAACACCGTTGCCCGCATTCGCGATGGCCAGTTCTGCTTGGTCATCCCTGAAGCCGACCGGGCGGTCGCCGTGCGGCAGGCCGATCGTCTCCGACCCGCGCTCGAGGAACATCCCTACGCCGCGACGCCCAATGGCGACATCGTGCGACTCGCTGTGGACACCGGCGTGGCGGCTAGCGAGCACGGCAAAGACGACCGGGCCGCGGTGCTTGCCCAGGCGATGCAAAGCCTCGCGCAGGCGCGCAGCGAACGGCGCACGCGCAGTTTCAACCCCTAACTCCGAAGGGAGATATCCCCGCTTTCCGACGGAGGTTCGGGGTGGCGGGTTTTCTGGGAGGACATTCTCCGAAGCCGCTGATTCCTCCTCGATACTCGTCTTGACAAATACACGGAATTGTGTAAGGATGAGCAGCGTTGCCGCCCGACGACCCTCTCGAGGAGTCCTCCATGCGCCCATCCTGGAAGCTCGCCCTGATCGGTGGCGAGGTCACCGTGCTGGCCGCCTTTACCGGCCTTGGGATTCACCTTGCGATCCAGCCCCATCGCACCGCCTTTCGTCCGCCCCCACTGGTGCTGCCGACCCTCCGACCGCCCGTCATCCCCAAGCTGGTAACGCCCCTGCGGCCGCCGGCCGCCACGGCGCCATCACCCACTAAGCCGGGGCTCGGGCCCGAGCTGTTTCAGAAATTCGGGCGTGAAGACCGCAACTTGATGGTCGAGCAGTGGGCCATCCTGCAGCGCCTTACCGCTGCGATCGAGACCTATGTCGAGGCGCGCTTGCACGAGCAGCTGGGAAAGAAGCGCTGATGGACCAGCTGAAGCACGTCATCGAGGTCTGGACTGGGTACGCGCAGGGATTGACCGGTAGCATCGGGGCGCTGGCCTTTGTGTGCGCCTTAGCGTGTATAGTAATATAGCGTTGGTCGGGGTAGGCCGCCTTCGAGGCCGGGCTCGGTCAAGGAGGAAGACGCGGATGGCAACGAGAGTCGCGGAAGCGGGTGCGACCGTGGCGATCTACGCGCGGATCTCAGAGGACAGGGCGGATGGTGCCGGCGTCGACCGGCAGTTGGCTGATTGCCGTGTCCTAGTCAAGCGCAACGGATGGGGCAAGGCCCAGGAGTACACGGACAACAACATCAGCGCCTTCAGTGGTAAGGTGCGTCCGGCCTACGCGCAGATGTTGGAGGCGATCAAGGCCGGCATTATCGGGCGCATTGTCGTCTACAACATTGACCGGTTGTATCGCCAGCCGAGAGAACTTGAAGTGCTGATCGAGCTGGCCGACAAGGGCCAGCTGT
>JGI12635J15846_10003657_pt1 | contig 13341 bp, 15 predicted proteins | sample BlaSpr_A8_OM2_M2_FD_15846 | JGI IMG/M metagenome (IMG submission 15846) | reverse complement strand
CGCCGTCCCGCTCTGCGTTTTTCAACGCTGTTGAAATTGCTGCCTCTGCTTTCATGTACGCATCGAGCGGAAGCGCTCCGAATCCCATTTGCTGCAGGAAATAGGCAAGGTACGCCGCGCGTATGAGCTCGTTGATCAGATGTTTGTTGCCACCATTACCCCGGCATGCGGCCAGCGCGAGGTGATGAGTCAGCGCGAGTTGGCGCGCAGAAGCGCTATCCATTGGCAGTGAGGATTTGCTCAAAAACTTACGTTGGCGACCGGTACGGCCCTTGGATTGATTGATGGGCATGATCTGACACGGCTACAGGGCACGATCGCAGCATTTGGATGCCTACACAGCAGGTGGCTTGAACAATTACAAGAGCCGCAATTTGCGTATCTTTCCAATGCGCACGGAGCGTTTCCGGATAAGGTCCGAAATAAATTCGGGAAGCAGGGCACGCGGAATATTCGCGGGAACGCCTTCGACCAATTGCGACGGAACCTTTGCGATGAAGGCTTCGGGCGCGCTTGCCAGACTGTGCTCGTAGCTGACGCGATAATCCATGCTGGGCAGACTTCCAATAGAACGCTGTTAAAGTTACCGATAAGATCATCTGTGCAATCGTGCGCCTGGAATCGCACCATTACAAAACCCATCGACGTAGTCACCGGTAGCCGGCGGAGCTACGAAATCAGATCGTGCACCGGATCTATCGGATTCGCTAGCCATCGGCCGCTACAGCCCGAAGGGCGGCCGCAGCGACAGCCCCGAGCAAACCGAATGCCATTAAAAAGCCGCCAATCTCGGACCCATCGATCGCTTGGGCAAATGACGGTGCCAGTGTATCTAACAATCCCCAATAAAGAGCGGCGCCTAGCACCGCAAAGATGACTGACATACTTAAGATCGCGTCACAATCCTTCACGACGGCATCTCTTGAGATCTTTTTCGCAGGTGGACGTTTGTTGTTCATGTCGATGTGCGCCCAAGCATAGGTAAAACTTTCGAGATTGATGATCAGACGAGAGTCACTGATCGCTCCCTCGCATCCACCCATCCCTGGTCATGAAAAAGAGCCCGAGTATCCCCGTTGATCCAGGCAGCAATTTTAAACTAAGCGTCGGCTAACGTCCAAACTGGAAGGACGCAACGTCACGCGCGCAGCGTTGATAAAGCGGACCGGGGAGCTTTGCTCTAACCCTCTTGCTTTCACGCCTGCGCCTCAATGGCCGTAGGGGCCTGACTGTCACGTCTTTCAAAGACCCAACGAACTCGAGCAAGATTCAGTCGCGTTAGTCCGACGATGTCGAGCAAATTAGATCGAGCTGGCTTACGGTCAGCCTCTTGGTTCACTTGACTTAGAATCTCGCCATATCGCGTTACGTTCGACGCTGCACTCAAGAATCAACCGTTATCGCTGAAAATTTTCGGCCAGCCTTAGGTGATGCAGGACCCGTGGACAGCGGCGATAGAAACGATGGAGCACGTTGTGCATTGATCCGTAGTTGGACGCTTCGTCTCTCGACCAAACTCTCTTTTTCTTCAATCAATAGGATATCTAATAACAGTGGATTCTTGGTAACTGCGGCGTGGCGTTGCGTGAGAATGGCGGGTAATTGATTCGGTCGGGTCCAGGTTTTGCTGATGATTGTATGACCCAACCACGTGCAGGAGTGAACGATGAACAGCGATCCGAGCGGAGTGAACGACCCGCATCCCGTCGAACATAGCGACAACGAGAAGAGCAAGCTTCCCGAACGGGATGACGGCGGGCGAAAGCAGGGGCCGAACGACAAGCCAGGGAAAAAGCCGGGGGAAGGGGAGCCGGAGGTGGGTTGAACCGGGACGCAGGCGCGCCTGACAAACAGGCTGCTTGTTCGTCAGATCGCCTTCCTCTGCAAGCAGGGAACCGGTCGCGGCGAGCCAAGCGTCGAACCCCGGCTTCCATTCATCTGAATGATCGTTGGGTGCGTGACCGGACTTATGCGAGCGACCATGCTCCGACCTGGATTGAGCTCGACTCGAGTGCAAAGAGAAAGCCGGTGGGACGGCGACTCGTTAGGCGCCAGCCCCTTTAAGGCTTTTCGAAGCCGGTTCAAGCGGCGAGTTTATTGAGTGCATTTGCGTATGTTCGCGCGTGCAAAAGCTCATGCTATTTTTGACATAGCTATTGGACGCGGACGCGAGCCAGCTGCAAANCGAGAAAAGAAAGAGCCTACGATCGGTATTCNTAATTAACTAAACGCTTCAGCCGCTCAACAATGCTGCATAGATCGTTGACAATCAACTGCGACGGCGCGGAGCGGGTCACGACGCGGTGCCGCGCCAGAATTTCGCTGGTGCAGCGGCTCGTGTATTGAACGGACGGACGTCGGACCGATACCGTACAGACACCCCCAGCCTAGCGTGAGAGGCTTTTTAATATCCCGCATACACCCGTAATTCAGGTGTCACTCTCGCTGAATCAGGTGCCCACTGCTTTTGACAGGCTGAAGAGGAGTGGCAAATGGAAAATGATCTTCATACCACGGAGAATCGGCTACTGGGCCTTCTCCCCGAAGCGGAATTGCTGCGTCTGAAAACGCAACTGGTGCCGGTTGAGATGGCGCCGGGATTGGTGGTGTACGAGGCTGGCGACCACGTCGACCACACCCGTTTACGGCCCGGTCGAAGACGCAAGCTTCGAACGCTTCTGTTTCTGGTCCTGTCGTGCTGCCTGAGCACGGCGCTTCCGGCGCAAAAGCCGGCATCCGCCGATGCCAGGCAGGCGAGCCCGAAGGCAGCTCACCACGCCGGTCTTGACCGCTCCGGCAAGGCACGCAAGGGCAAGGCCTCTTACTACGGCCGGAAGTTTTACACAAAAAAGATGGCCGACGGTACGCGCATGAATCCGCAATCCAATGTCGCCGCGAGCAAGACTCTGCCGCTTGGCACCAAGGCCCGGGTCACGAATCTGGAAAACGGCAACAACGAGGTGGTCGAAATCAGGGATCGCGGCCCCTACGTCAAGGATCGAATCGTCGACGTGTCGCCCAAGACCGCCGATAAGCTCGGTTTGAAAGAAAATGGCACCGCCCCCGTCGAAGTCAAGCCGATGGAAGTTCCGCAGCCCGACGGTAGCGTGAAGCCGGGCGCAGGCGCAGCGGAAACCCGGCGCGGCAAGTCGTCGGTCGACTTGCAGGATAGTCATTCCTCGTATTGAGTTGGCGGCACAATGACAACGGAACGCTTCTCGTCGTTGGGCTTGTGAAACCGCTTCATGAGCGGATGGTCGTCCGCGTTGACTGTCAGCGTCTTCATCGGCCAATGGCCATCGCCATGGGCTCCCTGTTGGACGTCCTTCGAAAGTAAGACAGCAGAGCGAACCAACGTTGAGGTGACAGGGGAAGCGCCCAAGCTCAGGGTGAATCACAGCAAAAATCCAACACCTCCTTGGGCACTAAGCTGGCGGCAGAAAATACGTTCCGGCTACCTTGCAACATCAGCTACTTCCGCCGCCATTCGGGCACCGGTCCAATTCCACGATCGCCACTGACGGCCAGTTCGGCATCAACAGGCGAAACCGTCAAAACACACCCGCGAACCTGAGCCGCAAGGTCTGCGGCGTATTTGACTTCCGCGATGAACTCAGCAACTGAAAACATTTGGGATTGGACGGGCCTTCCCGCTGTCACCCGAACTTCTGCCAGCTTTCGTCGTAGGAGGGAGCAAAAAACGACGCGCACTCGATTGCTCCCGATGCGTCGGGGTGATCATGCACGATTGAAGGATCTGAGTTCAATAAGCAGGAGATCTGCGCGCAGTTTCTGACAGGAAACCAAATTAATCTCGTTAATCACGGCATTGATTCGGTTGGTCCAGTACTGTANGCCTATCCCCTGAATACGGGTAGTACGTCCTAATCCCGCTGTTCGACGAATCATTTCTTCGAGATGGTCAAGAATCGGGTCAGCATTTCGTGCCGGTTGCAATTCCATACGCCAGTGTATTGCCGACTCTTTTGATGCTTTCGTCATTGGCCATTCCTACGGATTTAAACTGACCATTCACGCATTTGTCGTTCCCAATGCTGCGATATGCCAAATTGAGCGGACCGCCGCAGGTTCTTGCGAATCATCCGTGTTTTCTACTCAGACGACGGCCTTTGGGAGGCGAGAACTCCGGGCCTGCTGATGGGCTGCAGCTATCGACTTTGCCGAAGTCGGAAGGCAGTTCAACCTCCGGCTGGATATTGCAGGCTGTGACCCCCAAATTTTCTCGGTCTGAATGACCGCAACGGAGGAAATCCGACTGAGGGCAAAGGGTCGGTCGACCCGCGTCATTCAAAGTTAGTTTGCTGAACTGGCGAACGGCGGTAGCTCGTCCATCCGTGACCGCATCCAACCACTCTCCGAAACGGCTTTGCAGGCCGCTCACTTTCTTTTAATTTCAATGCATTAAGGATATTAACCACGCAGATTAATCGCTCAATAACCCAGCACCGTGCGCCATCTGCTAGCTCCTGTGGACCACTCCACGGCCCGACGAATCTTCAACTTCCCCCACCGAAGACGTTGACGACTGCCGCACGAACGCGGCAAACATCAGGTGCTCCTCAGGAAAGGTGTACATTGATCTACTCGCTCTCCTGAGCGAAGTTCGCATCGCGTAAGCGAACCGCTGGTCGAGACCCGCAGGTGGTCAGCCAACGGCAGCCGACAAAAGGAGGTAGTGCGCCATGATGCATGAATTCCTTTCAAACAATCGCGATGATCTTATCGAGCGATGCCGGATAAAAGTCGCGCATAGGCCCGCCAGAGGGGCAACCGCGCAGCAATTGCAGAACGGCGTGCCGCTTTTCCTTGATCAACTTATCCAGACGCTTCGTCTTGAACAGACAGCGGAGCCCATGGATAGCCGTAAGATCTCCGGCCCGGCAGGCGGACAGTCCTCGTTTTCGGCGATTGGAAACTCGGCCTCCCTACACGGACGACAACTCTTGGAACTCGGATTTTCAGTTGACCAGGTTGTCCACGACTATGGAGACCTGTGTCAGGCTATTACTGATCTTGCATTTGAACGTGACGCGCCCTTTCAAATAGACGAGTTTCGAACACTCAATCGCTGCCTGGACAATGCAATCGCCGATGCAGTGACGGAGTTTAGCTATCAGCGCGACTCAGTTGCGGCGGACAAGTACGCCGCGCAGATGAACGAACGAATGGGATTTTTCGCTCACGAATTGCGCAACTTTCTCCAAACCGCAACGCTTGCTTTTGGTGCAGCGAAGGCCGGGAATCTGAGCCTGTCCGGTGCGACGGGATCAGTGTTAGAGCGCAGTTTGGATGGCCTGCGTGATCTGATAGACGATTCGCTAGCGGAAGTGCGGTTGACAGCCGGGAGCGGAACACCGCCACAGATATTCTCGCTGGCTGACTTCATTGACGAGATCAAACAGGCGGCGGATCTCGCGGCTCAGGCTCGCGGGTGTGCATTCACGGTTTCAGCCGTTGACGCGAGACTTGCTGTACGCGCTAATCGGGATCTGTTGTTCTCGGCGCTAGGAAACCTGCTACACAACGCATTCAAGTTCACTCACCCTGACACCGAAGTGACTCTTGACGCGTACGCAGTTGCTGACCGCATCTTGATCGACGTGAAGGACCATTGTGGCGGTTTGTCGGTCGACGATGTAGAAAGCATGTTCGAGCCGTTCCGGCAAAACGGCGTCGATAGAACGGGCCTCGGGTTGGGACTCTCGATCGCCCGCCGGAGCGTGGAAGCAAGCGACGGCGTGCTCAGCGTTCGCGACATCTCGGACACGGGCTGCGTCTTTACCATAAGCCTGCCGCGACATGCGATGGTTGAACAGTGACGCGAGCCGCGGTCTCGTACCAGCACGGCTCAGCCCGCTGACGTGAATGAACAATTCGCCGTTTCAATATGTTCCTTTCCAATCGCAATCGGATCTTCGTCATGAAAAAAGTCGCCTTATCCATCGCTATCGCCCATGTCACTTTTTGCTAGGTCGCCCCCGCGTTCTCAGCTCCGTATCATCACCGCGAGTGCCATAAAGTACGCGTTCATCATCACTGGGAACGCCACTGCCGGTAACGGGCGATTTGCAAGAACTAGCGCGTCTCGTGTTGAGCGGCCTCCATCTGCCTGAGATCTTCATGCCCCAATGCTATACCGAGAGATACGTCGGATTCGAAATCGAGGTTGAAGTCGTAGTTACCGGGAACTGTTGTGTTCGGATCGCTCAACATAACATCCGGCAGGCAGCATATTGCTTCACTGCGGCGGTTGATTTTGGCGAGAAAAGCCGTCGCGTGTTTTCCTCCACAAAAGAGGCTGTCGAATCGGCTGTTGCGCTTGCGCGAGATGAAATCGACCGAATGGTCTGCCGAGGCTCTCACGTTCTTCATTAGTCGACTTGCGCCGATCACGCTAGTTTCGTTTTTTCTCGTGCCGACTTCTGCCCTATACCAAAGTTGAACTGGTCCTACGGGCTTTTTCTATTTTCCGCCCTGTCGAAAACGCGATCGATGTCGGATCGATGTTGTTCCGTCGTCGGATTCTCGCGCACCTCAATGGCGGTGCATACAGAGAAATGCTGTGTTGGGTCCGTGTCCATGCAATGCGCTAGCGGACCGATAGCATCCGCTGTCCTTTGCATCGGCTACACCTGTGAACGGCGGTCAGGAAGCGCGTTTAAATGGCGGCGGAGGCCTTTCATATTGGATTGAGACGCATTTCCTGCCGGCGTGGGAATCGCGTCGTGAGGCTAATTGGAGTGCAGACGCACCGCAGCGCTGGTTCGTGTTTGCTTTAGGGCGTGACGCAGGAATACGAGATAGGGTAGAAGAACAGTTCACCGCCGAAGAAACGGCCTGACACCGGCCCAAACCGCCAAGTTCACACCGATGTCAGACCCCACCGCGTGCACGGAGCATGGGTGTGCAATGAGTATTGCACGCCCCGCCGGCTCTGTCGATATCACCTCGGCATTGACGAGATTCTTCGATGCCGGCCACAGGCCGCTTTTACGTGTGCGCGCGTTGCCGGGTGTAGGTCATCGTTTGCCGCCGGTTGCGATCGCGGCCAGATTTACTGCGATGGCGACTGCTCGTTGGCCGCTCGCCAGAGCAGCGTTCGGGAGGCCGGGCGCCGATACCAGCGCAGCCGCAAGGAACGCCTCGCGCACGCCGAACGGATGCGCCGCCATCGCACTCGCTTAAATAAAGTGACACATCAGGGTTCCGCAGCGGCTGCCGCCGATGCTCTACTGCAAGCGACCTCGACAACATCGGCCAAAGCAACGACTCCCGGTATCGCCAGGCGTTTGCCCGCCCACTGTCACTTCTGTCAACGTGCTTGCTCGGCGTTGGTGCGCCTCGGGCCGCTGTGTACTCGGGTCTTCCAACATGTTCGTACTGCTACAAACTTCACAGGACACGACCCATGAGCATCGGAGCAGAACTCGAGGCGCAAATCCTGCGCTACTATCTACCCTTCCGGATTATGTCTGGTAGCCGTGTCATGAGCTGTTTTTTAAGGCAAACGAGCCTCCGCGGATAGAGATAATCTTGACTCCTTCCACCCGCTCCCCGCATTGGGGAAGGAGTTCATCGTGAAGTGCACCATTCATGATCAGGTCATTCTCTCGCGAGCACCGGAAGGTCCGCTCGCAGCTCATTTAATATCCTTTGCAAATGCGATCGGCGCTCAGGGATACCGTGCGCAGTCCATGCAGCAGCAGGTCCGAATCGCCGCATGCTTTAGTCGATGGCTTAAACAGTCAGGTGTTGGTCTAAAGGACATTTGCGACGACCACGCGATACGGTATTTACGCTATCGCGCTCGGCATGTTAAGCCTTTCCCTGCAGATCGAGCGGCGCTCAGGCATCTCATTGATCTTCTCCGTAGTGAGGGCGTGATCCCTGGCGAGAATATCGCAGCACGTTCGGTGCTACCGACTGAGATCTGTGCACAGGAATACGCAGAGTACTTGCGCGACGCTCAGGCTCTCGCTGAAGCAACGATCATTCATTACGTACCATTCGTCCGCGATTTTCTCCACCATTGTTTCGGTGATGGGAAGGTCACGTTATCGCGATTACGTGCCGCAGATGTCGTGAGCTTTGTGCAGCTTCGCGCACGACGTTTGCATTTGAGGCACGCTAAGCTCATGACCACCGCCTTGCGATCTTTTCTACGCTATGTGCGCTATCGCGGCGACATTGCGCCGGATCTGGCTGCCGCAGTTCCAGCCGTCGCCAACTGGTCGATGCAGTCAATTCCTCGAGCGATTTCAGCTGAGCAGACGCGACAGTTGCTGGCTAGCGTCAATCGGCAGACTGCAGTCGGGCGTCGCGACTACGCCATCTTGCTCCTGCTCGCGCGACTGGGGTTACGCGCTGGTGAAGTGGCTTTTCTCGAACTCGATGATATCGACTGGCGCTCGGGCCAACTGAGCGTGCGCGGCAAGGGTGGGCAACGCAACGAGCTACCCTTACCCGCTGACGTTGGCAAGGCAATTGCCGCATACTTACAGCATGGACGCCCTCGTAGCAACAGTCGCCGCGTATTTTTACGTGTAAAGGCCCCCATCACAGGCTTTCGTAGATCAAATGGCGTCATCACCCTCGTCAGGCATTCGCTTCAGCGCGCTGGCATAGACGCACCCACGATGGGTGCCCATCAGTTCCGCCACGGTCTCGCCACCCAGATGTTGAGCCATGGGGCTTCGCTCAGCGAGATCGGCGAGGTGTTGGGTCATCGTCATCCACAGACTACAACAATCTACGCGAAGGTAAATATCAAGGCATTACGCACACTCGCTGTGCCATGGCCGGGAGGTGTGTGATGAACACGCTTCGTCAAGCCGTTCAGGATTACCTCAATCTGAGGCGCAGCCTGGGATTCAAGCTGAAGGAGGCAGGCAGGATGCTGCCAGATTTCGTCGCGTTCATGGAACGGCATCGGGCTTCCTACGTTACCCAGGCGTTGGCTCTCGACTGGGCTCGACAACCATCAAATGTCCAACCCGCGCACTGGGCGCAACGATTGAGTTTCGTGCGCGCTTTTGCCCGCTATCGCAGTGCCATCGATCTTCGCACCGAGATACCAGCGCCGGGCTTGTTACCGTTCCAACCTAAGCGGGCTCGACCGTACTTATATTCGGCCGGCGAGATCCGCGTACTATTGCAGGCTGCGCTTGAGATGCCATACCGCAATGAACGGGAAGCACTTCTGCCGTCGACCTATCATTGCCTGTTCGGATTACTGAGCGTATCAGGCATGCGTCTAGGTGAAGCGCGCAATCTCGAACTACAGGACGTGGATCTGACAGCGGGGATATTGACGATCCGCGGAGCGAAACTAGGCAAGACGAGATTGGTTCCTTTGCACGCCTCGACCTGCAAGGTGCTCGCAGACTATATCGAACGACGCGAACATCATTGGGCGGGACAGCCGGTATCTTCCTACCTGTTTGTTTCAAGCTGGGGCAACCGGCTCGACAATGCCCGGATTTACCGCGCCTTCTATGCGTTATCACGGCAGATCGGCTTGCGCGGCGCATCCGACAGTCACGGTCCGCGTCTGCACGACATGAGGCACGTATTTGCGACGAACACACTTGTACACTGGTACCAGTCCGGACAGGATCCCGAGCGTTGTCTGCCAATCCTGTCGGCCTACCTCGGCCATGTCCACGTCGAAGATACGCAATGGTATTTAAGCGGCTCGCCCGAACTGATGCGTGAGGCGATGCGCCGACTCGAACATCGTTGGGGCGATCGACCATGACTACTTCCACCACTTTTGCTCCACTACTGGAGCGTTTCTTCACGCAACGCCTGATGCAGCAACGCCAGGCAAGCCCTCACACCATCAGTTCCTATCGCGATACCTTTCGTCAATTTCTGAAGTTCGTGCAGCAGCGCCTGCATAAGCCACCGTCCAGGTTGAATCTCGAGGAAATCGACGCGCCCCTGATCGTCGCGTTCCTTGACGAGCTTGAGCAGCACCAGGGCGTTAGCGTTCGCACCCGCAATCTGCGCCTCGCGGCAATCCATTCCTTCTTTCACTACGTCGCTTTCGAAGCACCCACCCATTCCGCCCAGATCCAGCGAGTGCTTGCCATTCCCAGCAAACGCTTCACCCGTAAGCTGATCCGCTTTCTGACGCGTCCTGAAGTCGACGCCTTACTTGCCGCCCCTGATCAACACACCTGGTCTGGCCGACGCGATCACGCCTTTCTATTGGTCGCAGTACAGACTGGCCTGCGCCTGTCCGAGATGACCGGGCTCAATCGCGAGGACCTGATCCTTGGCGCCGGCGCTCATGTGCGGGTGATCGGGAAAGGTCGAAAAGAGCGCTGTACACCCATCGCCAAATCCACACTCGCCGTATTGAAAGCGTGGCTGCGGGAACCTCAACGCGGTGATGAAACAGTACTGTTTCCCAGCCAGCGGGGCGAACGACTCAGCGTTCATGGCGTGCAATACCTGCTAAACAAACATCGCGAGACGGCATGCAAAGTTTGCCCCTCATTGAAGAAGCAAGAGGTCACTGTCCACCGTTTGAGACACACGATGGCCATGGATCTCGTGCAAGAAGGCGTCGAACGATCTGTGATCGCGTTGTGGCTCGGACATGAATCGGTAGAAACCACGCAGATCTATCTTGACGCGACGCTTGCGATGAAGGAGAAAGCCCTTGCGAAGACATCTCCGCCACACGGCAAGCCAGGACGCTACCGGCCGGCAGACCATCTATTGGGATTCCTGAATAGTCTGTAGGGTCGTAAAATTATGTCGGGTGATCGACTGGGTTTTCCTGCTCTACGGTCTGCAATATTTGGACGAATGCGGAAGTTCAGCCGAGACGCTCGACATAATCCGGAAGGGTAGATAGTAGCGCCTATATCGTTGGGTACATAGGCGCTATTACCACGTCGAGAAGTGGCGTGCCGGCACGATCGCTCGCCAATTGCACGTGCACCACGGATCAGTTCATCGGGTGCTGGCGCAGGCAGGACTTCCGAGGATTGGTGGTCTGCAACGACCTTCACAGATCGACGCCATTCTGCATGACGTGCGGATGATCGAAGGGTGAAATCAGGCGCACGCCCGAGGCGCCGGGAACGATACCTGCTGCGCGCAGCTTGTCACTCGCGGTGATCGCGAACGCAAGCATGAAAAATGCGGGTCGTCGTGTCCCACTCTGCCATCCATAAAACACCCAAAGGAGATTGCCATGAGTGATCGTCCCTCCAATCCGCCCGATCCCATCCGTCGTCAGATTCTCGCTGCGCTGGCCAGCTCCGTCGCGTTATCCGCATGCGGTGGCGGAGGCAGCGGCGGCACGGGGCCCGCGAACCCCGTCATCGGTCAGATTCCTCCCGATCGGGCCAACCTTCCGCGTCCCGCACTGCCCGAGCCGACTACGTCCGGTATCGATCACATCGTGCTCGTGACGATGGAAAATCGCTCGTTCGACCACATGCTTGGCTGGGTGCCCATTGCCGAAGGACTACCTCCGGGCCGCCAGTTCACCGATGCCTTCGGCCAGACCCAAACACCCTTCGCGCTTGCCGCCAACGCGGCCTTCGGTTTCCAGGCCTGCGGCTTCGCGGACCCGGATCACTTCTATGACGCTGGCCGCGTGCATCTCGCCAATGGCGCAATGAACGGTTTCCTGCTCACCCCGAATACGAGCTTGACGCGGGGCGATATCCTGCCTGTCGGCTATTTCCAGCAAGCGGACATGGACTTCTATCGCGGCGCGGTCGGTCAGTACACCGTGTGCGATTACTACATGAGCGGCATCCTTTCCGCCACCTTCCCCAACCGCGTGTATCTCCACAGCGGCGCGACCGACCGGCTGGCCGACACGGTCGATACGTCGACGCTGCCGACCATCTGGGACCGGCTCGATGCGAAAAACGTCTCGTCTGCGTACTACTTCCACGACGTGCCGTTCACCGCGCTTTACGGAACGCGTTATGTCGGCCGTTCGAAACTGATGGCCGAGTTTCTCGCCAATGCCGCAGCGGGCACGTTGCCCTCGTTCTGCATGGTCGACCCGAGTTTCGCCGGCGAGGTGAACGGCACGTCCAACGACGATCATCCGCACGCCGACATCCGCAACGGCCAGGTGCTGCTCGGTCAGATCTACGACGCGTTGCGCACGGGCCCGGCCTGGAGCCGCACGCTCATGATCATCGTCTACGACGAATGGGGCGGCTTCATGGAGCATGTGGCACCGCCGGTGAAAATAGTGTCGGCGGCGGAGCAGGCGCTCGGCAACGACGGGCGGCTGGGTTTTCGCGTGCCGTGCATGCTGCTCGGTCCGCGTGTGCGCGCGAATGCGGTATCGCGGTATCCGTTCGATCCCAGCTCTATTCATCAACTGCTCGCGTGGCGCTTCGGCCTCGATCCGCTCGGTGTGCGGGCAAGCGACGCGAGTACGTTCAACATGGCCTACGCGCTCGATCTCGCGGACGCCGCGCGCACCGACGCCCCTGCTATTGCGGTAACGCAAGGCACGTTCGGCACGGCGTGCTCGCTGGCGGGAGCATTGGGGGTGCCGGGCCTCGGGTCCATCGACAATGGGCAGGTGAACGGCGCGACGTCGGCTAAATCGATGGCAACCAGCGACGTGGGAGGACGGTTCGCTGACCTGCGTACGAAGGCGACTGCACTCGGCTTCCCGGCATCGCCGTAGGAGGGGAACGCGGAGCCATGTTCCCCCGCCGCATCAACGCCTCGGTCCTTCGATACCTTCAGAAGCGTCGCGCAACGCGTGACGTTAAAATTGCACGCGGCAAGGGCATGTTCAATAGCGTGCCGCTCGGCATCGCGTAATGAAACCACGCTCGAAGTATCAGGCGAAGCCGCAGCGCTTGTTCGCGCGCTGGGTTTAGCCGCTGACCCCGTGCGCAGAAAAGCGGCCACGTCCAGAATATCGCCTGCGTCACTGAGATTCACAATGCGTTCAACAAGGTTCTCCAGTTCACGAACGTTGCCCGGCCACGCATAGTCGTTCAATTGCCGAAGTGCGTTCGCGCTGAATCCATCGATATCCTTGTTCAACAGCGTCGAGTATTTGCTCAGGAAGAAGTTGGCCGTGACCGGAATGTCCTCTAGTCTCGATCGCAGCGGTGGGATCGAAATTTCGATCACGTTGCACCGGTAGTACAGATCCTCGCGAAACTCCTTGTCGCGAACTATTGCCTGAAGGTCGCGGTTGCTTGCGCAAATAATCCGCACATCGATAGGAATGCCCTTCGTGTCGCCTAGCCGGGTGACTTCGCGTTACTGCAAGACTCTAAGCAGCTTTGCCTGGACGTCGATAGGCAGTTCCGA
>JGI12635J15846_10003654_pt1 | contig 13344 bp, 13 predicted proteins | sample BlaSpr_A8_OM2_M2_FD_15846 | JGI IMG/M metagenome (IMG submission 15846) | reverse complement strand
TGAATAATCATTTCGCGGGCCACGCACCGACTACGGTGCGCGAATTTCAGCGGTTGTGGAACGCGAAAGGCATGCCGGAGTTGGGGAGGCCGCGACCGATGCCGCCACAGGCCGACGTAGGCGCTGGCGCGGACGAGCCAGCGAAGCCCTCGCGTGCCAAAGCGGCACGCGCTATGCGCGCGCCCGACACTTCGAAAGAACCGACGCTGTTTGATTAGGAGCACGCGCCGTGGCCGCGGGGCTTGGCGACATTTGTGAATATTTTCTGGCGTCCGAGCCGGCACCTTGCGGGATTTGCTCCATGGTGGCAAAGCGGTGGCAAGCCACCGCACTCCAAAAGTTCTTGCCGGAAACGGTTGTTGACGGTGCGGCGTCGAAAGCTACATTACGTAGGGGATATCTGCGCTCGAGAGGAATGATGACCACTTTGATTTTTCGGGTTTTGGTTTTGTTTGTGATTCTCGCGCCGATCACGGTGGTGGCGCAGACGACGAAGAAGGCTGCGGCGCGAAGCTCCGCACCTTCGTTCGCGCAAAACGCTGTGCGGACCATCGATGGCTGGTCGATGCAGGACGTCGCCAAGGCCCCGGACGGCGGCGCCGTCGTTTCCACCGCCGCGTTTCATCCGCAGAATTGGTACGCCGCGACCGTACCGGGCACGGTGCTGACTACGCTGGTGAACAACGGCGTTTATCCTGATCCTTTATATGGCGAGAATATGCGGGCGATCCCGGAGAGCCTGAATAAAACCAGCTACTGGTATCGCACCACGTTTGCGGTGCCGGCGGCGTACAAAGGGCGGCACATCTGGCTTCGTTTTGGCGGCGTAAATTATTCCGCGCAGATTTGGGTCAACGGGCGGCAGGCCGGCGAAATGCGCGGCGCGTTTATCCGCGGCGATTTTGATATTTCGGAAATGGTGAAGCCGGGGACGCGCGCGACGGTCGCGGTGTTGGTGGCGCCGCAGCCGCATCCCGGCATTCCGCACGAACATACTGTGGCGCTGGGCGTGGGGCAGAATGGCGGAGACACGGCGATCGACGGGCCCACGTTTCTTTCAACGATTGGCTGGGACTGGCTGCCGGCGGTGCGCGATCGCGACACCGGAATCTGGTTGCCGGTGACGCTGGAAGCGACTGGCGACGTACTGGTGAAGGATCCGTTCATCACCACGGATCTGGCCGCGTCGCACGCGAGCGCAGACCTGGCGATTACCGCTTCGCTGAAAAATATTTCAGCGAAGCCCGTTAGCGGCACGCTGACTGGCGTTCTACATTTCCAGAACGCGCCGGCCGCGGGCGGCGCGTCCGCGGCTGTGCCGGACATTACCTTTCACAAAGACTTCACGATCGCGGCGAATAGCGCGCAAGCGATGGCGCTCGACGGCAAATCCACGCCGGAACTGCACCTCACGAACCCGCAGCTGTGGTGGCCCAACGGCTATGGCCCGCAGAATCTCTACACGCTGACTCTAGGCTTCGACTCCGGCAAAAAATCATCCGACACCACCATGCAGCAATTCGGCATCCGCAAAATCGAATACGAAGTTCCCGGCTCCGACAATCTGACGCTTTCGGTAAACGGCGTGAAAGTTATGGCCCGCGGCGGCAATTGGGGGCTCGACGAAGCCATGAAGCGCGTCACGCGCGAGCGGCTCGACGCGCAATTTCACATGCACGCTCTCGCCAGCCTGAACATCATCCGCAACTGGGTGGGCCAAAGCACCAATCCAGATTTCTACGACATGGCGGACAAGTACGGAATTTTGTTGTGGGACGAATTTTTCCAGCCGAATCCGAATGACGGCCCGGACGTGACCGACACTGCCACCTACCTCGCGAACGTCACCGACAAGGTGGTGCGCTTCCGCAATCATCCGTCGATCGCGATCTGGTGCGCGCGCAACGAAGGCTATCCGCCGAAGCAACTCGACGACACGCTGCACGCGCTGATGGACAAGCTCGATCCGACGCGGCTGTATCAGTCGAATTCATCAGCCGGACGCGGCGTCGCGTCGCACGGCCCTTATTATTGGCGCTCGCCGCGATTTTTCTATCCGGTGCACGAAGCGTTCAAGACCGAAACCGGCTCAGTGTCGGTGCCAACCCTCGAATCGATTCAAGGCATGATGCCGCAAAAAGATTGGGAGACGATCAACGACGACTGGGCCCAGCACGATATGGCCGCGGGCGCGCAGCGCGGCGACGAGTTCCCTACTTCGCTCGCGGTGCGTTACGGGCACATTCGCAACCTCGCCGATTTTGCGCGCAAAGGCCAGCTCGCCACCTACGAAGCGTTTCGCGCCATGTACGAAGGGCGCAATCCCGGAATGTTTCAAAACACTACGGGCGTGATCACCTGGATGAGCCATCCGGCCCAGCCCAGTTTCGTCTGGCAGCTCTATCACTACGATCTGGAGCCCAACGCGGCGCTATACGGCGCGAAAAAGGCTTCGGAAACCGTGCACGTGCAGCTGAACGAAGCGAATTTTGGCATCGAAGTGGTGAACAACAAACCTGAGCCGCTGAGCGGATTGTCGGTGAAAGTCGTGGTTTACAATCTCGACGGCACTATCAGCGAAGGCGAGGAGCACGCGACCCACGAGACGTTTGCGGTGGCCAGCGTGCCGGCCAGCAGCACGGTAAAGGCCGGGCAGATAACGACGAGCACGCGTGTGTCGCCGGTTTATTTCGTGAAGCTGGAGTTGACCGACGCCGCCGGCAAATTGCTCTCGCAGAATTTTTACTGGCAGCATGTGGCGCAGGACCAGTTTGAAGGCCTGATGGATATGCCGCCGGTGAAGCTCGACGCCGAAGCCAGCGCACAAGTCGTCGGCGAAAATACCGTCATCACCATGACGCTGCATGACAACACCAAGAACGTTGCGCTGATGACGCATTTGCAGTTGCATCAGAAACAATCCGGCAAGCGCGTCCTGCCGGTTTTCTATTCGGACAATTATATTTCGCTGGTCGGCGGAGAATCCGTGACGGTAACGATCGAAACCGCCACGAAGGATCTGCAGGGCGACGCCCCGCTGGTCGAGATCGACGGATTCAATGTGGATGTAGCGCCAGTGGATGGCGCCGTTTCCGTCGCGCCGAATGTGAATGCACAGCCGATGCATTGGCCGGCGACAAACATCGTGCCGGACCCGAAATAGGCTCGGTGCCGGTCGAGTCCGGGCGGATCGTTAGGCGCAGCTCACGCGGTGACGTGTCGATGGCCGCCGCAGAAGTCTCGCGCGAAAAGGCCGCGCGAAAAGAAACTGGACTGCATTGTTTTCCCGGCCCTTACGGACCGGGCTAACCTATGCCGCCCCTCCGGGGCTGGGTCCGCGCCAGTTGAACCGGCCAGTGCCGTGAACTTTTCGAGCGCATGATGAGGATTGCATTTTTAATCGCGCTGACTGCTGCGCTATTGTTTCCTGCCGTCGCCGTGGCGCAGGCGCCGGATCCCTGGCACGATGATTTGGTCGACCACCTGGCGGGCTCGTGGAAAATGGAAGGCAATGTGATGGGCCACCCGGCGCATCACGATGTGCACGCCGAATGGGTATTCAATCACCAGTTCCTGCGCATCGAAGAGAAGACGTCGGCCGGCGCGCCCACGACGGAGCGGCGTTACGACGCGATTTGGTTCCTAGGCTACGACGCGATTAGCGAACGGTACGTGCTGCACCTGATGGATCAATTTGGCGGCCGCTTTTCCGAAACGCTGGGTTACGGCGTCCGCAACGGCAACACAATTCGTTTTGTTTTCGAATATCCCGACGGACCATTTCATACCACCTACAAATGGGATCCGGAAAAAAACACCTGGGAATGGCTGATGGAGCAGAAAGACAAAAACGGGAAATGGACTTCGTTCGCGGATTTGAAACTCAGCAAGGTTCCGAATCCCTAGCCGCCGATAATCTAAACCCGCACCCTTTGCTTTTAAGAAACGAAGCAAAGAGGGCGGCACCCGGAAATTCGAGAGGGATCGTTGACGCGCTACGGAGTCGCGCTTAGGGCTTGGGCCGGTTGTCGACGCGCGTGACGACTGGCCCGTCTTTTTGGCCGGGGGTTCGCGCGCCGTGGTCGTGGAGAATTGCGGCGGCGCGATTCGCGGGGGCTTCGGCCGGCGTGCGCACGACGATGATCGCGCCGCCTTGCTTGACGTGCGTGGCGTAAAATTCTTCGTTGCCGATGTAATCGGGCTGGGAGCCGGAATCGGCGCGGACTACGGGTTCCAGCGCGCCGCCTTTGCCGAAAAGTTTCGCGAGCCAGTTATGGTGGGGCTTCGGCGGGTCCGTGGATTTTTCGCCGGGCGTGTTGATGGTGCGCGCGTCGTCGTCGGTGTCGGTGATCAGCTGCACTTGCCCGCCGGTGATCCCGGCGTTTTCCAAATCTTCCACTGCCTCTTCGCCTTCGCGATACCCTTTCAGAATTCCGACCACGACGTATTCCACGGTGAACTCCTCTCGCTTTGAATCTGCGCCTCCCGAGTTTAATTTATTCCAGCGGATATGGTCCACAAGAGCCCCGGGGTGGCATGGCAAGTTTACTGCGGGCTACGTGTTTGAGGGGGCCGAAAACGGCTGCCCAGCTAAAGCTGGCCGCTACAGATGCAAATACTTTGCGGCAGGTGCCAAAATGTGAAAAGATTTTTAGCGATAAGCCAGCCCATGATGCGTAATCCTGGATGACTCTTCCATGGAAATGATTCGCAAAAAGAAAAAGGCGAATTCCCTGCTGTGGCTATTCGAACCTTTGGAGGAAGACCCGCGGTATTTATGTAAACGATTTTTTTCGTTTGAGGCGGCGTATTTGGATGGGCGATTGTGTTTGGCGGTGGTGGATCGCGGCGAACCGTGGAATGGAATGATGGCGTGCACTTCACGGGAGCATCACACGTCGTTGCAAGCCGAATTTCCGCATTTAAAGCCGCACCCGGTTTTGGGCAAGTGGCTGTACCTTTCGCAATTGCATGCGGAATTCGAGTCGGTGGCGGCTGAGCTGGTCGCGGCCGCGCGGAAACGGGACCCGCGGCTGGGCATCGAGGGCGACGTAAGAAAAAAGCGGAAGGCGGGGCGGGCGCCGCGAAAGAAACGTCGCGGATGATTTTTGTGCGCGGGCGCCGCGTCGGAATGCGCGTGCTAGTCGGGGCTACGCGGAGTAGCGGAGGAGATCCTTCGCTGCGCTTAGGATGACGGTGCGGGCGTCGACGCAATCTCGCGGCGGGGACGAAACGGTGCTAGGCCTTAACTCTAAACCCGCACCCTTTGCTGAAGAGCAAAACACCAAGAGTCGGCACCCGGAAATTCAACGGCTCGACGCCGCGGCGATGGATTTTACGGGCGCGCTTCGTAGACGATGTTGAATGGCGTTTCGTTGGCGCGGCGGAAACGGGTGAAGCCGGCGGCGGTGACTACGTCACGGATGCGGGCTTCGCCGGCCTGTGCGCCCAGGCACAACGCGACTTCCTGCGAGCGCGAGCACGGCGTGCAGAGCAGTGTGGAAAACGAGTAATACACGCGGCCGACCGGATTCAGATTGTCCTTCATTTCGTCATTGGCAAACGGCTCGACGATCATCCAGGTTCCGTCTTTGCTCAGAGATTGGCGGACGTGTTTCGCGGCGCCGACCGGATCGCCCATGTCGTGGAGGCAATCGAAGACCGCGACGAAATCGTAATCCTTGCCGGGATACGCCGCGGCTGCGGCGACTTCGAACTGCACGCAATCGGCGAGGCCCTGGCGTTTGGCGGATTCGCGCGCGCCTTCGATCGATTTGTCGTGGTAATCAAAACCAATGAATTGTGATTTGGGGTACGCCTTGGCCATCAGCAAAGTGGACGCGCCTTTGCCGCAGCCCACGTCGGCCACCTTTGCGCCCGCTTCGAGTTTGGCCTGCACGCCATCCAATGAAGGAATCCACGAACTCACGAGATTCGCGGCGTAGCCCGGGCGGAAGAATTTTTCGCAGCCGTGAAATACGCCTTCGTGGTGTTCGTGCCAGCCCATACCGGCGCCGCTGCGAAACGCTTCGGCGATGCGCGGCACGGCGGCCAGGGATCCCAGCGCGAGTTCGAACGCGCCAGGAATGTAGGCGGGACTGTCTTCATTTGCCAGCGCGAAAGCTTGTTCGGTGCTAAGGCTGAATTTTTTAGATTTCTCATCGTAGGTCACGTAGCCGCCGGCGGCTTGCGAAGATAGCCATTCGCGCAAATAACGCTCGTCGGTGCGGGTTTTCGCAGCGAGTTCGCCGGGCGTCATCGGACCAGCGGCGAGTGCTTTGTACAAACCAAGTTTTTCGCCGATCACGACCATGCCGGCGTGCACGGCGGCGCCCAGGTCGCCGACAAATTGGCCGATGAAGGCGTTCAATTTATTCATATCCAAAGCCGGAACGGGTGCAGTGCTCATTGGAAACTCCTTTGGGGGAAATGATTCGCGGCCGGGGGTGGAGTTCGACCGCGATTCCCGGATTTAAAGTTCTACAATCCGTTGGAGTGTTGGTCCTTCTGTAACATTTGGCGACGAAGCGAATCAAGGCCCTACTGCCCGGGGGACGTAGCTCATATATTAATCGCGCGACGCTATTTTGTCGCGGGTGATTTTTTGGCGGGGCTCAAAAGTCAAAGTCAACAGACCCCACCCTGGCAAACCCAGCCAGGACGGGCCACCCGGAAAATCAGCGACTGGGCTGCACCACATTCTGGAGTTTGGCGGCCACTGCCGGCGGCTCATTTCGATTCGCTTGAAGATTCAGGGCCGGGTCATATACAGTGAGCTGGTCCGGCCCCACCCCGGCGCCTGCTGGTCCTTTCGGCGACGTTTTTCGGCCCTCGCATTTCGTGGCAACGCGCGCGCGTAGAACGAAGTGAGCGATGAAGGAGGCAAGCCATGTCCACCGCACCGAGAATTGTGCCCCCGAAACAAAATGAACATGTAACGAGCTCGCAGCAGCCGGGCGTGTTCGAAGTGGTTTTCGTCAATACCCTGATGCAGACCGCGAATATTCGGCTGATCGACGGCACCGGGCACGTGATCCCCAACGTGCCGTGGACTGCACTGACCCTGGCGCCCAAGAAATAATTTCGCTGTGATCACCGCGCGTACGTTGGCACGTCGCAATGTCTGCTGCCGGTGTCGTCTTGGCCTTTAGCTCTTCTTTGTCATCCCAAGCGAGACGCGGCGGGTTTTGCCGCGCCGACGAGGGATCTCTCTTCGTTCGCTGCGCCGACCGGAATCATGCGCGACTCGCGCCTGCAGGTAGGCCGTGGCCAGGCAGATTAATTCATCGCGCAGCGTGGCGAAATGTTTTTCGGGGTCGCCGGATTCGAGGAGTTGGCGGCTGGTGCCGGACATAGCGCCCTGCAACAGGCCGGCTACGAGTTGCGGATCTTTGGTCAGCGGTTTGCGCGCTGTCGCCAGCATGGCGACGATCGCCTGGTTCGACCGCGCCACCATTTGCTTTACGATTTTCGCGCCGTCGACGTCGGCGCTGACGGAATAGAGCGCGACACTCGTTTGTGGCTCGCGCATTTTCGCTTCGAGAAATGCGCTGATCAGCGCCGTAGCCATTTGCTCAACCGTATGGCCATGCTGCTCGCGGCAGGCTTGTTCGACGGCGGCGAGCACCTGATCGAAATGGCGTCGCAGCACCGCGCGCAGCAGCGCGCTCTTGTTAGGGAAATATTGATATAAAGTTCCCACCGAAACGCCGGCGCGCTCGGCGACGCGTGTGGTGGTCAGGCGCTCCTTGCCGACCTTCAGCAAAACCTGAATAGTAGCCTCAATAATTGCGTCCACGCTGGCCGCGGAACGCGCTTGTACCGGCGATTTACGGGGCTCCCAGAGCAGTTGGGCATGTGCTGGCAAATGCGAACTCCTAACCTGAAGCTTTCTTCATCTAATCATACATCGGCACCTTATCCAATATCCTGGAACGGCAAAAGGAGAATTGCATGACGATAGCAACGACGCTGGGCGGAACTTTTAAGTTGGCAAACACGGCGCTGACCGTGAAGCGCATGGGCTACGGCGCGATGAAACTAACCGGCCCCGAAGTGTGGGGACCGCCGAAAGATGAAACGCGGCTATCGCGCTGCTGCGCGAAGCGGTCGCCTCCGGCGTGAATCACATCGACACTTCCGATTTTTACGGGCCACACGTCAGCAACCGGCTGATCAAACAGGCGCTGCATCCGTACCCGAAAGATTTGATGATTGTGACCAAAGTCGGCGCGCGGCGCGGGCCCGACAAGTCCTGGATTCCGGCGCATTCGAAGCAGGAAATTATCGACGCGGTGCACGATAATCTGCGCAACCTCGGCCTTGACGTGATCGACGTGGTCAATCTGCGCGTCGGCCCGCCGATGGGCCCCGCGGAGGGATCGATCGCCGAACGTTTGTCGGCGTTGGCGGAATTGAAAAACAAAGGCTTGATTCGCCACCTCGGGCTCAGCAACGTGACGCCGACGCAATTTACCGAAGGGCGGAAGCTGACGGAAATTGTCTGCGTGCAGAATTTATATAACGTCGCCCACCGCCACGACGACGCGTTTATCGATGACTTGGCAAAAAAAGGCGTCGCCTATGTCCCCTTCTTCCCTCTCGGCGGCTTCACCCCGCTCCAAGCGAAGGAGCTGGACGCTGCGGCGGCCGAGGTGAAGAGCTCGCCGATGCAGGTCGCGCTGGCCTGGCTACTGCATCGGTCGCCGAATATTTTGCTGATTCCGGGAACGTCGTCGGCCGAACATCTGCGCGAAAACCTAAAAGCCGCGGAATTGCATCTTCCGAAAAAAGTAATCGCCGAATTGAATGCGATCGCGAAAGCAGGTGCGGCGGCGACGCACGCGCACTGAAGTCGGGATCATTCGCGCGCGTGGCGCGACGTTGGGCGCTTCGAAAGATGTGTCGCACCTACGGCTCGGATTTTCTTTTGTTCGTTTACCCAGCCCTCACGGGCTGGGCTAACTTCTGGCGCGCCTACGACGCTCAGTTTGGCAGGCGATCGATCAACCCTGGAGGTACGTCAAAGAGTGTCGTTGGGCGGAACTAGAGCTGGTCCGAATCGAACCGGGACAAGATTTTCGCCGCAGTGGGCCAAACACGCGGCACACCGAAATGCCTCGTATGGTTTTAATGCTTTCCGGCCAATGCGGGTTCGGCATTTCCTGCGGGGGCCGGCGGCGGAATTGCGGCGGGAAGTTGTTTGGGTTGGCGTTCATGCTTGGCTTCGCTCTTCGAGAAAATCTTGGCGGTTAGCAGCATCGCCGCAAACGTCACGGTGAGCAACGCGGCCTGGCGCCAGCCGTTCAGCATCGAGGCGTTCCCCATCAGTGTGAGCCCCGCGAAACAAAACAGCAGATGCACGCAGAAAACGTGCAACGACGACTGGCCCATCAGGACCAGCGGACGAAACGCGAGCGCCTTCCACAAATCCTGCGAGGCGACCAGCAGCATCGCCACCGCCGCGAAATCGAGCAAGCGCAGCGGGCCGAGATGCCATTTGTCGAAGAGAAATTCGGACGCGCCCAATTCCATGCCGCGCGCAACCATCCAGCGCAAAGCAAGGCAGGCCGTGGCGATCAGCGCTGAAGGAACAATCAACCGACCGCCCATTGTTCGATCGGCAAATGGCCCTGCGCCCAGCGAACGCCCAGCCAAACTCCCGCGAGCCACAGCAGTTGCCAGGCCCACAGATCGAACGAGCCCATTTCGTGGATGGGAATGTTGGTCGGAATGTAATGCATCATGAAGGTATGCTCGGCGCTGCGAAAACCGAATTGCGCCAGAAACCAGAAGAAAACGGAAACTGCGAGGATCGGTTTCCAGCCGAAACGGCGCGCGAGCAGCAGCACCGCCGACGTGAAAATCAAGAAAATAATGTACATCGGCAGAATATCCAGCAGTGGCGGACGGTAAATCAGCAGCAGCGCTTCGATCACGGCTTGTTTAGCGCCAGCGATAAAATAAAAATCGAGCAGATTGTGCAGGCCGGGCCGGTTGCCGCGCATGGCGATGGGCACCGCCACCAGGAAGGCGAATGCGAGCAGCAAAGCATGGTAGAGATACAGGCGAACGGTGCGGCTCCAGAGTTTCAGCGTCATCGCGCGGTAGCCGTCATGATCTGCGAGGCGGTAATAAATTCGGCCAGTGAACAGCGCCGAAAGAAAAATAAATCCTTCGGCAGCCGAAACAAAACCGAAGGGCTGGTTGACGTAATGGCTGGCGGCGGTAGGCAGGTGGGTCAGCGTGATCCACACCAGCATCACGCCGCGCGCTGCGTCTAATTCTAGTCTTCGGCCCATGCGCTACCCACACTACTGAGACGATGGGTCGCGGACAACAGTTACTTCGCCTCATTAATTCATCTTTTATCCTGTATACCGTATTTCCGGTACGCGCTTACATTCCGGCGTTGCGGGGCCGCCGAATCGCAAAAGCTCGTGCTAGAGTTTATTGGTTAGAGTTTATCCGGCGGAGGAATTTGTGCGGATTGCGGCCCGCGCGCTCGGCGCGCTTTCGTTGCTGTGGATGTTGCTGGCAGTTCCGGCGGTTCAGGCCAAAAAATACGAGACCGGCTTTCTCGACCGCACGGTCACGGTAAAAGGCGTCACCTACAAATATCAGGTGTTCGTCCCGGAAAATTGGACGCCGCACGACAGGTGGCCGGTGATTCTGTTCCTGCACGGCGCGGGCGAACGCGGCGACGACGGGCTGATCCAGACCGACGTGGGCATCGGCACCGCGATTCGCACCAATCGCAACGTGATTCCGGCGGTCGTGGTCATGCCGCAGTGCGAAAAAAATGTGTGGTGGACCGAAGCGCCGATGGACGATCTGGCCATCGCGTCGCTGGATGCCGCGAGCAAGGAATTTCACGGCGACGCGCATCGAACGTATGTCACTGGATTATCGATGGGCGGCTACGGTTCGTGGCACCTCGCTGAAAAATATCCGGGACGCTTCGCCGCTTTGATCGTGATTTGCGGCGGGATCGTCCCGCCGGCGCCCGCCCTGAGATCGACTCCGGGCTTATCGGAAGTGTCGCCACCGGATCAGCCGAAAAGCTACACCGATGCCGCCACTAAAGTGGGCAAAATTCCGGTATGGATTTTTCACGGAGCCGACGACGACGTGGTGCCGGCGACCGAATCGCAGCGCATGTACGCGGCGCTAAAACAAACCGGCGATGAAGTACATTACACCGAATTTCCGGGCGTGAAACATCCGTCGTGGGACAAAGCCTACGACGAACCTAAGCTATTTCCGTGGTTGTTCTCGAAATCCCTCGCGGCACCGGCGAAATAATCCGGGGCCGAAGAACAATCTGGGCGCTGACTAGTTCAAATGCTCCCACCCTTGCAGAAGGTGTAAGGATGGGCCACCCGGAAGTGCAAAACCTAAGTGCTTACGTGGAGGAGGGTGCGGTAGCGGCCGAGGGCGGCGAGATGGTTGGCATCGGCCCGCAGGCCGATGTAATTGTCGGGGCGGACGACGAGCAGGGTAATGCCGTCGACGCCGAGAAGTCTGGCGGTGGCGGGATCGAGGCGGGTCATGCCCGCCGGCAGCTCGCGATGATTTCCAGCGGCGACGGCGGCTTCGAAAACCGGCGAAGCTTCGGCGGATTTTTGCAGCGCGGCGTACAGTGCAGCGAAGGCGGCGGCATTCGCGCTCGGCCCGGCGAGAAGCATCAGCGTGTGTCCGGCGCAATGCGCCAAATGATGCAGCCCGCAGGGGCGCGCGTCCGGCGGCTGCACCGCGAAAGTATCCGGCAAACGAAAACCCGCGGCGAGAAAATTATTAGCGTCGCCCGCGACGATCGGCGAATGCGCGTAATCGACGTTCAATTCCGCTTTGGCCACGATTTCATGGTGCCGCGATTTCGCGTCGGCCAGCATCGCCCGGATGTTCTGGTCGCGCGCCGTGCGTTCCACCACGCCGGTCATGGTCTGGGCCTGCTCGGTGGCGTCACCGGATTTGGTGATGCCCTCGGCCACCGGACGGCGCTCCGCTTCGTAACTATCGAGCAGCGCCGAGCCGGCGACGCCTTGATGCACCAGCGCTAATTTCCAAGCCAGATTAAANGCATCCTGCAATCCGCAATTCATGCCGTGGCCTTCGGCGGGTGAGCAAAGATGCGCTGCGTCACCGGCGAGAAAAACGCAGCCGAAGCNAAATTTCGCGGCGACTTTAGTGTGGCACTGAAAACGCGTGGGATTTTCCACNTCGACGAACGACGCGCCGGGCACGTACCGCNGCAGGATCGCGGTGGCGTCCGTCACCAGATCCGAATCCTCCGAACTCGGGCGCAGGTAAACGCGAAAGCGCTTACCAGGAAGCGCGGTGAAAATAACCGGAAGAGTTTCGAGAAAACAAAAATTTGCTTCGTGGGTGTCGGTCCAGCCTTGCACTCCCGCGTCGAAGACGGCCCAGGGCTTGGCGATTTCGTGGCCTTCGAAGGCGATGCCGCTCAGCTCGCGCGTGGGGCTGTGGATACCGTCGCAGCCGACGACCCACTTGGCGTCAAGCTTATAGATATTGCCGTCGCGCTCGATTTCCGCCGCCGCGCCGCCGGAGTGCTGTGTCAGGCCGACCAGGCGCGAGCCGCGATGGACTTCCCCGCCCTGCTGCTGCAAATAGCCAGTGAGAATCGATTCGGTCACTTCTTCCGACACGCCGAGATTGAATCCGTAAATGCTGCCGCAGCCGGCCAGCTTGAGCGTGCCTAGAGCTTGGCCGCCGGAATAGAGCTTGATCGAACTTTGTTTGCAGCCGGCTTTCAGGAATTGGTCGACGAGGCCGAGCGATTCGAAAATCTGCAGCGACCGCGGATGCACCACGGTGGCGCGATCCCAGTGCATCGGCGCGGAACGTGCGTCGATCAGATGGCACGGCACGCCGCGACGCTGCAGTTCGGAAGCAAGCAGCAGGCCGGTAGGGCCCGCGCCGACGACGAGCACCGCCGCGCGGTGCCCCGGTGCGGCGTCTACCGCACCGCCGACGCGCTGCCTCGGAATATTTTTCGATTCGTGGACGGAACCCGCCACCGTGTTGCTCCATTTTGGAAACGTCGCGATACTAGCACGCGGTTCCCACGCGCGATACGCGTCGGTCGATGGGGAGCAAAGCCTTTACCAACCGTCGCCGCAATAATATCGATTGTCACCACAAGATGATGGGCGCCCGCTACTTCCCCAAGACGGGGCCAGTAGATTCCGAGATTTTTCGCTTGACGAGCGGCTGGGGTCCGGTCTATCCTATGCATCGGAATACGAGGTATTAGATGAATTTCAAAGGCACTCTTCCCACTTTAATTCTGCAGGCGCTGGCGGAGGAGCCGAGCCACGG
>JGI12635J15846_10003652_pt1 | contig 13344 bp, 16 predicted proteins | sample BlaSpr_A8_OM2_M2_FD_15846 | JGI IMG/M metagenome (IMG submission 15846) | reverse complement strand
GAATCCGCCGCCGGCGGCCGCTGCCGTTGCCATGCCCGGGCCCGCGGCATCCTTCACCGCCGCGCGACCGACCGCCGCCATGTCAGCAATCTCGACCACCCGTTTTCCCATTCGCAGTCGACCGCGAGCGCCTGCAGCGCCGCGCCTTGTGATCAGGAATGTTCTATCGGATAGATCGGAAAATAACCTTGGCGCGGGGATTCAATTCGAACGGTAATGTTAACGCGCGTTTATCATCCGCTGCCGATTTGCTCGCCCTAATGGGAGGAAACCGCCGATGCAACGTCATTTTGCTACGACTTTTCTGGCCATCGTCGGTTCATTATGGCTCGGCCGCGCTGCGCTCGCGCAAGACGCCGCCCAGCCCACCTATGTCATTGTCTATATGGAAATTGCGCCCGGCCATGCATCCGAAGCGCGGCAGTTGATCCTCGCCTACAGCGCGGAGGCGAGCAAGGCTTCCGGCGCCATACGCGTCGAAGCCCTCGAGCGCATCGCCTACTCCAGCCACTTCGCGCTGATCGAACAATGGCAGTCGCCGGCCGCAAAGCAAGCCTATGCGTCGACCGATGCCGCCGTGAAGTTTCGAGCAGGCCTTGGCCCGTTGCAAAGCGCAGCCTATGATGAGCGCGTCCACTCGCCGCTGTCGGTCGCGCCGTCCTCGCCGGGCTCAGTCGATCCTCTGGTGATCGTCACCCACGTCGATCTCATTCCAACCGCGGTCGATGTCGGGGTCGGCAAGGTGAAAGCATTTGCAGCGCAGGGCCGGAGCGCGGCGGGCAATCGCCGCTTCGATGTTCTGACCCAGACCAGTCGCAAGAATCATATGACGATCGTCGAGCGCTGGGACACAGCCGCAAACAAAGACGCCTGGATTTCGAGCGCGCTCGCAAGATCGTTCCGGGAGGAACTGCAGCCCATGAGCGGCAGCCTCTACGACGAGCGGGCCTACAAGCTGCTGCAAGGCGGCAGCTAGATCGGCTCAAAATTCTCCGACGCGCAGTTGTCGTCTTCCTCGGCGCGCCGCCGGTCGACGATAACGCCGCCGCTGATCGTGATGCGGTAGGTCTCCGCGCCCAACGGCCGGCCGGTCACCGAGGTAAGGTCCGCCCTGACGCAGGCGATCCATCCCGATCCGTTGGGTTCGTGAAGCGGCGGCGAGACCCGCACCTGGCGCGGGTTCGAGGCGGCTGTGAACACCGAATCCAGATGCTGGCGGACCAGCGCCCGGACATCGGGCGGCGGCTCGGGCGGCGGCGGATCGACCGCCTTGATGCGCAAGAACTGCGGCACCGGCGCGCGGACGTCGGCGAAGCCGCAGCCCGCGAGAACGAGCGACCCGCATGTCATCAAAGCCATGTGAACAAGGGCCCGCCGCATCCGCCGATTTTATCCCCGCGCGGGCTAGTTTACGCACGGCCGCAGTCAATTCGCGAGCCCCTCGCCATCAACAAATACTGAAGCTGGGGCCGGGATACCGGATATCATGCGTCGCCAGCCCGATGCCTTGTTGCCATGATCTGGCCGGAGAGTAAGCTCTGGCATGACGGGAGACCAAGGCGATGAAGACCTTCACGATAGCAGCGGTGATGCTGGCGTTGATCGCGGCGCCCGCGCACGCCCAGATGGGCGGCGGCAAGCGGAATCACGGCGACGACAACAGGAAAACCGAACAGAAGAAGCCGCAAATCGACGAAAAGGCCTATAAGGCGGCGCTCGAAAGAATACCGGAGCCCAAGGAAAAATATGACCCGTGGGGCGTCGCCCGCCCTGCCGATACGGCCAAAAAACCGAAATAGAAAACCGAAACAGGCCGCCTGGTCACTTTGTCGCTTGTCGGAATTCGCATGACGAGAAACATCAGGGCCGACAAGCCGACAAACGCGAACATCCCATACCGCGCCATCGTGGCAGGAAAGCTGCGCAGGATTTTCACATTTGCGTCCGCCGCTTTGTTCCGGACGCCGGCGATCTTGCTAGCCGTCATGCTGTCGGCCGCGGCACCCGCGCTCGGCTGGGAGCATTGGGGCGGCGATCGCGGGGGCACGCGGTTCTCGCCGCTCGCCCAGATCACGCCGGCCAATGTCGGCAATCTCGTTCGCGCCTGGGATTTTCGAACCGGCGATCTCGAGGCGCGGCCAGCTGCGCTGATGGCGCGCACCAAATTCGAGGCGACGCCGCTGCTGGTCGAGGACAGTCTGGTTTTCTGTACGCCGTTCAACGAGGTCATCGCGCTCGATCCCGGCACTGGCGTCCAGAAGTGGCGCTACGACCCGAAGGTGAGCCCCGATCAGCGGCCCGGCAACCGCTATGTCTGCCGCGGCGTCACCTATTGGGTCGACGATCGCGCCGCCGAAGGCGCGGCCTGCCGGTCGCGGATCTTCATGGGCACCAACGATGCGCGCCTGATCGCACTCGACGCCAGGACCGGGGTCCCCTGCGCCGATTTCGGCAGTAGCGGCGAAGTCAAGGCCGACATCGAAAAGTCGCTGCTGTGGCCGGGCGAATTCCAGATCAGCTCCGCGCCGGTGGTCAGCCGCGGCGTCATCGCGGTCGGCTCGTCGATTTCGGACAATGTCCGCGTCGATGCGCCGCTTGGAACGGTGCGCGCGTTCGATGCGCGGACCGGCGTTGCGCGCTGGAGCTTCGATCCGCTCGTTCACGACGGCATCACCGCGGGCCACGCCAATGTCTGGGCGCCGATGTCGGTGGATGAAGCGCGCGGGCTTGTGTTCCTGCCGACGTCGTCGCCAAGCCCGGATTTCTTCGGCGGCAAGCGCCCCGGCAACAACGAGCACTCCGATTCCGTGGTCGCGCTGCGCGGCGCGACCGGCGAACTGGTGTGGTCGTTCCAGACCACCCACCATGATGTCTGGGACTGCGACCTGCCGGCGCAGCCGACAATGGCGCGCATCGATACCGCCGACGGCATGCGCGACGTCGTGATTGAGCCGACCAAGCAGGGTTTTGTCTTCGTGCTCGACCGCGACACCGGCAAGCCAATCTGGCCAGTCGAGGAGCGCGCCGTGCCGCAAGGCGGCGCCGAGGGCGAGCAGCTGTCGCCGACCCAGCCGTTTCCCACCCATGTGCCCGCGCTGATGCCGCAACAATTCTCGCTCGCCGACATATTGAAGCCGGTGCCGTTGATCGGCAGCCCTTCCTGCGACGCCGAGCTTGCGACCGCACGCAATGACGGACTCTACACGCCGCCATCGACGCAAGGCACGCTGGTGTTTCCGTTCACCGGCGGCGGCGTCAACTGGGGTGGCGCCGCGTTCGATCCGGTCAACCAGATCGTTATCGCCAACACCACCTACGCCATCCATCTGATCAAATTGATACCGGCAGCGGAAGCCGAAGCTCTCAAGCCTCCGCCCGGCGTCGACCTCGGACGGCAGCGCGGCGCGCCCTTTGCGATGACGCGCGCAGTCGCGAAGTCGCGGCTCGGCCTGCTCTGCAACCAGCCGCCATGGGGCACCATGGTCGCGCTCGACCTCAAGGCCGGCAAGATTCTCTGGCGCTCGACCGTCGGCACCACGGAGGACCGCGCGCCGCTCGGGCTCGCGTTCGACTGGGGCATGCCACTGGTCAACGGCGTGGCGATTACCGGAGGCGGCCTGGTTTTCTCCGGGGCGATGGATGCTTACCTGCGCGCCTTCGACGTCAAATCCGGCGAAGAACTCTGGCAGGGCAGGCTGCCGGTGCCGGGCGTCGCCAATCCCATGTCCTATCTGTGGAAGGGCGAACAATATGTCGCGATCGCCGCCGGCGGACATTCCGAAGCCGGCACCTCGATCGGCGACAGCGTGGTGGCGTTTCGTCTGGCGCGACAGGACGAAGCGCCTTCGCTGTGGTCGCGCACCATCGACCGGCCCGGCGGACGGTTCTGGGGCAAGGCGATCGCGCTCGGGCTCGCATTGCTGCTGGTGGCGATGGCACTATGGCGCTGGCGGCGCCGGGCGAAATTGGCGCCCTAGTCGAACGCGATGCCGATGTGCTTTTCGCTGCTCCAGACCGCGTGGCAGCGGCGTATGAAATGATCGGTCTCGATCACCAGCGTGAAAGCCTCCGGCAAGCCGACCGGACTGGAGATGTCGACGCGCGCGCCATTCGACGAGATGTTCCGCACCGTGCAGTCGACGCCGCCTCCGCCGCTGAACGCAAGCGTGCCGCCCTTGAGCACTTTGTGTCTGGGGACTGTCCGTTTCTCGATCATGATCGCAAATCCGAATGCTGTCGTTCTCGGTTCACAATAGCGAAGCGGAATTACCGGCAATTGAATCGAATATCCCGGCTATTTGAGGCCTCATTCAGGCTTCGTTTACCATGACGCAGGGGTGGGTGGTGTCACAGCATGGCGAAGGCGCTTGCGACCATCGCCACCGGCTTGTTGTCGACGGCGCTCGACAGCGTGACGCGGCCGAAACTCATGGTGCGGCCGCGGCGGACCACCCGCGCCTCGGCCAGCACGTCCGACGCCGTTACCGCGCGCATGAAATGCGTGGTCTGATCGACTGTCGTCATCGGGCGATAGCCAAGGTTGGCGGCGAGGTTGGCGATCACCATCGCGGTATCCGCAAATGCCATCAGCGCCTGGCCGCAGACGATCCCGCCATTGCGGCACAGCCGTTCGGAAAACGGCATGCGCAGGATGGCGCCCGGCTGCCAGTCGGCCGCGGCATTTGTTGGCGGGTCGTAGTCGAACCCCTCGATCGACAGATTGAGATCCTGCACCCACGGTGCAAACACCTCGCCAAGCACGCGCCTGGCTTCCCCGATGCCGAATTCCGTCGCCTGTCGTTCGCCTGGCATAATGGTTCCCCGCCCCGAGTTGAGAGCATTCTAGAGGGCATTCGGCGGAAGGGAACACTTGCCCGCGCGGCTTGAAAATGCCCGGCTTGAGGCCGTATGATAGGGGCATGGGGAATGGATCGGCGATGCTGCGGCGTTTGGCACTGCTTGTTGGCGTGATCGCCATCGGCCTGGTCCTCAATGGCTGCACCAAATGCGGTCCGATCTGGGACGATTGGACGCAATCGCCGAAATCCTGCAAGTCGGATCACTTTTGAGCCTCAGGCGGCTATTCTTGGCGTCGCCGGCTCTGCGGTGGTATATGACGGGGAAAATGCAGGGAGCATTCCATGAGGGTTTTCCGCATCGCGGCTGTCTTTGCCTTGCTGACGGGGCCGGCCTACGCGCAAATGTCGACGCCGAACGTCAATCTGATCCCGGAGCTGCAATCCAAGACGCCTGAGGAGAAGGCGGCCGAAGAGGAGCGGGACAAGGCCTACCGGGAGTCGCTGAAGAAAATTCCGGACGCCAAGGTCTCCAACGATCCCTGGGGCAATGTGCGCAGCACGGACGCGCCAAAGACAGCGGCGCCGGTGAAGCCGAAGACCAAGACCGGCAGTTCGCAAGCCAAATCCGAAACCCGCTGACCGGCGGGCGATCGCAGCCCGCACGCCGGGCGGACGGTCAGGACAGCACGGCCGATTGATCGACCAGCGTTTCGTAGCACTCGCACGACATCCGCATCAGCGCGTTGCGGTCCAGGATCTTGATTACGCCGCGCGAATAGGTGATGGCGCCGGAGCCTTGCACCTTGCTGGCGACTTCCGTCACCGAGGTGCGCCGCACCCCGAGCATTTCGGCGAGGAATTCCTGCGTCAGCGCGACGGTATCGCCCGCCGCGCGGTCCGCGCTTTGCAACAGCCAGCGGCAGAACCGCGCCTCGATCGAATGCAGCGCGTTGCAGGCGGCGGTGACGCGGGCCTGCGACAACAGCACCTCGTTGTAGCGGATGCAGAGGTTGCGAATGGGCTCGCTGGTGGCGGCGACGGTGCGGAAATGCGGGGCGGCGATCCTGGTGCAGGCCAGCGGCATCTGCACGACGACGCGGACCAGCGATTTGTACAGACCAAGGCCGGCCATGGCGCCGACCACGCCTTCGCGGCCGACGGTCGCGGTCTCGATCGCCTTGCCGTCGCGCAGCACCGCGAGCAGCGACAGCATGCCGTTGTGCGGGAAGTAGACCTGGTCGACCTCGTCGCCGGCTTCGGTCAGCACGTCGCCCTGCGGCAGGGAGACGGTGGACAAATGCGGCAGCAGCCGATCGAAATGATCGCGCGGCAGCGAAGCGAGCAGTTTATTGTCCAAGGGAAGACCGGGGTTTGAAGAGTGCACTGCGATGTCCCGCCCGGTCGGTCGGGCCGATTTACCGCAGGGGATGGGAGGACGCTCCGAGAGGGCGATCCGCGGAAAGCCTGTGTATAGAGAGAACAGTAGCCCATTGTCGGTCCGGTAGCCGTCATAGTGCGGATGCGGCTTCGTCCTGATCCCCAATATTTTGGGGCATCAAGCGCTATCGTGCGTCGAATGGGATGTCGGAAAGCGAACAGGGCTGGCAATCCGTGCACTGCGCTCGCTCATCCGACTTCGCCGACCAGTCGATGCTTCTTGTCGGTCCGCGGCGCCAGCGCCGTATCGCCAAGCAGGCGGTCGAATTCGCGTCGCGACGTGTCATAGCATTCGCAGGCGTGGTGCCGCAGCGCCTCGAGATCGAGGATGGTGACGTGGCCGCGCCGGTAGCGGATCAGCCCCGCCTTCTGCAAGCTTCCCATCACGTCGGTGACCGTGGTGCGGCGGACGCCGAGCATCATGCCGAGGAATTCGTGGGTGAGCAGAAACTCGTCTGAAGGCATCCGGTCGCGCGTCATCAAGAGCCAGCGGCAACAGCGCTGCTCCACCTTGTGCAAGTGCGCGCAGGCCGTCGACTGCGCGACCTGGTTGAAGAAGGCGTGCACATAGCGAAGCATGACCAGGTTCAAGGTCGGGCTCCGCTCGAGCTGGTCGCGAAACACGCGGGCGTCCATCTCCAGAGCCGTTCCCGGGACCTGGACGTACACCGCGGACGGCGCGTCACGGTCGCCGAGACAGATCGGCAATCCGACCATTCCCTCGTTGCCGATGGTGCCGACCTCCGCGCTGGCGCCGTCGACCGTCGTGACCACCAGCGAAGCGACGCCGTCGACCGGGAAATACACCCGTTTGATCGGGCGCGACGCCTCATAGAGGCTTTTTCGGTATTCGAGCGCGACCGGCGAAAAATGCGGCCGCAACCGCTCGTAGTCGTCATCCGACAACAGCGAGAGCAGGCGGTTGGTCCGGGTACGGGGCATGGCCGGTCTTCCTGTCAGTGGATACGTGCCGGCAGTCTGCGCACTGTAGCCCCCCTGTGTCCGGCAGGCGACTCAATTCGGCGCGGCAGGGGACTCGGATTGGTTCCGGTGGCCGCTATATTGAGCCGGTCGTTAGTTGTTTGGAGTTGCGAGATGGCCTTTCGCCCGCGCGAGCTGGCAGACCGCATGGCCGGACGGCGCAAGCCGGACGACGGCTACCTGCGCGAGACGTTCACTTTGCCGCGCGACAAGGCGCGCACCAGGGCGCGCGATTTCCTCAGCCGGTATCCCAAGGCCGCCTATATGAGCTCGGTCGAAAGCTGGCGCGAACTGCCCGGCGGCGACATCGAATTCACCATGCGGCGGCTGCCCAGCGCCGACTAGCGTTCCAATGTGAAACCTTCCGAATCGCAGGTTTCTCGACCAACTCCATAGAACTGTTAACGTTTTTCGGTCATAGCTGCCCAATCTTCGCCCGAACTCCGGCTTGAGCGATACGATGGCAAGAGATCGCAAGGACCGCGGCGTGCGCAAGCACGTCCGGGTCGAGCTGTACAAGCCGGGATTTCTGATCCCGGCGCCGGACGCGCCCTGGATCGAGTGCACGATCCTCGATGTTTCCGACACTGGCACCTGCCTCGAGGTCGGCGCGCTGGTGGTGCCGCAGCTTTTCGGCCTCGCCTTCACGGCGGGCGGCGAGGTGCTTCGGATTTGCTCGCTGGTCTGGCGCCGGGGCGAGATTGTCGGCGCCCGCTTCGTCAGCGCCAAGGAGCTTCGGCAAGGCCTTGAACCAGCGATCGCCGATCCGACGCTTGCGCAGGCGCGGGCCGATTAACCACCTGTTTACGTCCGGTCGGCGACCACGTGATCGCAGGCATAGCAGCGGTAGACCTTGATGGCGGCGTGGGCCGACAGGGCGGGTAGCACGCCGAGCTGCTTCATCTCGGCATTGCATTTTTCGCAATTACGGACCCGATCCGCCGCGTCAGGCTGGGGCATTCGCGTCATCTGACACCATGGCGACCGGTTCCGTGTTCGAATCAGCGGCGGCAAATTATCATGCCGGGGAACCAGAATGGGGCAGCCGCGAACCATTCTTTGGCCTGGTCCAGCGACTCGGCCACGATGCGGATTCGAAACAGCGGGTTTTTGGCTTCGTCCAGCAACTCCATCTGTCAAGTCATGAGGGCGGGCCTTCCGGCGGTCACTCGCTCTCGGTGATCCGGATCAGGCCGTCGCCGGTAACGATCGGGCCTTTGGCGGTGACGGTGACGTAGCCAAGCGTCACGAGCTTGGTCAAATGGGTTGCCGGGATCTTGGGGTTGGGCGCGGTCACCGCGACCTCGATCAGCGAGGCAAATTCTTCGGGCGTCAAAAGCTTTGGCGCATGGACGGTCATTCGTGAACTCTGGGTCTGGCGTGCCGGTTTACCTCGCCAGTAACAATGAAATCGATGCGGCTGCAACCGGCGCGGCATGGCGGAGGGCGCGTTGAGGCGACGGCAGGCCGGGAGAACTCACCCTGTAGTTGTGAATGGATTGTCAATTTCGACCCGGCGTTATCCGTAGAACTACGGAGCCGGCTCCCGCTCGGCCTTCTTCAGCTCGCGGTTGATGCGAAGCTGAACGCGGCGGACGGCGAGCAGGCTGATTTTGGTTTCCGTCTTGCCGCTCTTGACCTCGTCGCCGATCCGAAACTGCCATCGCCAGATCCCCGGCGTCGCCGTGGTTGCAACCATGTATTCTATGCCTTTGTGATTCATGAGACATCTCCGCCGAGACTCACATTGGCTGATTGTAAGCCTGGATTCGGGTTGCAACTGATCACAATTGCTCGCTTTTGATAAAAAGCGCGGCTTTCCCACCGGTTCCCTGGGTGGACCGAATTCGAGCGAAAATCAGAAAAGCCGCGCCATTTGGGGCGCCCCTCAGACACACTCTCTCTGCTGCGGGCCGGTTCCGGCGCTCAGCGCAGGCGCAATGACTGCGTCTGCTATTTCAACGAAGAAGGCGATGCGAACGAAGAGGCCGCCAACTGAGGCGGCCTTTACTCGTCTATCTCGCGGAGCTTTTGTTCCAGTTCGGCGACCCATGCATTGAGGCGTTGTCGGGTCAAATCGTCCGCCGCCCGCGCCATTTGGCGGGCTTTCATGATCTTCATTTCGAGTTCGACGCGCTCGTTCTTTGAGGGCTTTGAGGGCATTCGCGCACTCCCGTCTTGTTAAGACGACGGAGCGGCCGAATTGTTCAATCCCGATGGCAAGTCATCACTGTGCCGCAGCGCCAAGTGCGCTACCGAACAGAAATCGACATGAATCCAGGTTCCGGTACAGCCCGCCTTACTCGTGCGCATGCTTGAATGCCGTCACTTTGCGGTCGCCCTGCCAAAGCTCTACGTCGTGGCCGTCTACAAGCTGCTTAGCGTATTCTGTCGCGGTGTCATCGTCGGGGCACAAAAGCTCAACCGCTCTCAGAAATTGGCCATCGGTGCCAATGATATAGGCCCGGTAATCTGCCATTTGCTCCTGCGGCGGCGGCGCCCTCACGCGCCAGCCTGCATGAGCAATATTGCACACTTTCAGCAGAACGACGGTCTACTTTTACCGGCTCTCCGTAGTTCTACGGAGTACGCAGCGCGGCAAATTTACGGCTTGTTAGGGGGATCGATCGAATTAGGACACGCCGAAAATCGATTTAGGACACTGAGGGTCAAATACGGGCCACCGCCCACTTCGCGGTGCTGGTCGAAATAGGCCACTCGACATTTGAAAGCAGGCCAGCTTATCGTTCCAACGCCCTCAGTCATTCCTCCCGCTAGCGAGGACTACGACCTACTGGAGGCTGCGGCCCAACTCGCTTCGAAGCCCGAGGACGATAAAGAGGCCGCCAACTGAGGCGGCCTTACTGCGGCAACCCGGTATTGAGAAGATGGGCAACGGCGGTCACAAGCTGCGCTGGCGCGAACGGCTTGGTCAACAGAACGCTGTTCGGAACGCCTTGTGATGCCCACTGGTCGGCATTGGCGGCGGTGATGTAGATAACGGGGAAATCGGGGTCGATCTCTCTGGCCTGCCTCGCGACTTCCCAGCCGTCTATCCTACCAAGCAGATTGATGTCGGTGACGAGCGCGCGGTAATTGGTCTGCCCGCCCTTGAGCAAGGTCACCGCCTCTTCGCCCGAGGCAGCGATAGCCGGTTCGAAACCGCCCTCGGTCAGCGCGTCTTCAACGACTCCCTGTATCGCCTGGTCGTCTTCTATAACTAGAATTACAAGTTGGTCGTTCACCGCCACAACTCCCCGACTGCCCAGCCAAAATACATCACGCCAAAGCCGGAATTTCGTTCCAGCCGAAATGTACAAAAGTGAACTTAAGGGCGAGGGCGTGGCAGACGGAGTATCCGTGGAACTAGGGGGCTCGGGCGGGCGGCGCTTAACTCCTCATTATCAAATTAGGCCACTAAGCAATTCAAATTAGGCCGCTAAGGGTCGAAACAGGCCAGCACCCCCCTTGGTACTGGCCGAAATAGGCCAATCGCCGATTCAAAACAGGCCACGTCCGTTAACTCCGCGTTAACCAAGCTGCATCAGCATTAGGCACAGATGCGGCGGAACCGGAGCAGTGCCGGGCCGGCAGTCGCATGAGAAAGCCGTTCGGCGTAGCGCCCGGGCGGTTTTTTTCTTGGTACGTTTCTTTTTGGGTTATTGCGTGATGCTCGGCCAGAAGGAGGTGATCTGGCCGCAGGCGCTCTCAACATCCTTTAGCCGTTGCTTGATGGACTTGATCCCCGGGTATCCCAAACTAAGGGAGCACTTAGGGTCGGTGGTCGCAATAATGAAATTGAGTTCGGACTGGTACGATTTTAGAGCCAAGCTTGACAAGCTCCATCCTCGCTTTGGAAAACCAACACAGTTGGCTCTTGAGTTTGCAGATGATGGTGAGCCGGATACGGGCAAGGGTCTATAATGAAAGAGGCCGCCAACTGAGGCGGCCTTACATAAACGCCAAAACTAATCCCATCGCGACCAGGGCTTCCACGCCGGTAACGGCGATGCCGAGATACAGGCCACCTATGACGTCCACAGATTGGAACTTGGGTAGTTTGCCGGGCAATGCAGGTCTCCACGCATTTTGTCTGCCTTGAAGACATCACGCATGGGGCGGGGATTCGTTCCAATTCAGGACAGGGGTTTCATCGCCATTTATTTTGGCGGCTGAAGTTCGCCCTTCAGCCAGCCTATTACCTGATCTGTTTTAAGGGGATCGGGGCGGTCGCAATCGAGACATTGGAACGCGCGCGGACCTTCGCCGCCTGGAGGCAGCGCCAGAATCAAAAAAGCCCCGCAATGGAGGCAAGTCGGCCGCTCGGCTTGTCCCATGATGCCAACAATCTATCGCCGCTAATTCGTCATGGTCTGTTCGGCCGGCGACTCCAAATGAAAAATATCCCCGTAGTTCTACTGAGAACCAAAAGGGGCCAATGCTAAAAATCAAAAGGGATCATTAACTTAGTTTGGGATGGAAAGGGGCCGGCACCCACTTCCTGGTACTGGCCGAAATAGGCCACTCGCAATTTCAAATCAGGCCACTCTCACACAAATGTTAATGGCGGCGGCGGAGCGCAAACCTACATCAAGATTGTGCCGGGCCGCCCCCGGCATAAGTCCCCAAGGCGGCCTCAGTGGCTCTCCCCCCAGCGCTGGGGCCGTTTCTTTGCCGCTCGCAGATGCGAAATAGGCCAGTCTTTTGGAGTGTGGATAAATTTACAGCGGGGATATTGCAACATTCTTGGAATTGGTTGGGCAGAAAGCGAAGCGCGGCTCAGCATTGCTTTCGATGAAGATATATCCAAACCGGGCGCCAAGGTTCGCGAAGAGCTTGTCGTTGTGATGCCCCATAGGGCCGCAAAAATGCTAGCTCAGTCGCTTAGTTGGATAATTTCAAATTACGAGGCCAACAATGGCCCCATTCCTGTTCCGGCCGATAAAATGCAGGAGATTGAGGTAGAAATCAAAGCGCAAGCATCGCGCGGTCGTAGCCCTCCCGAAAAATGAAAGAGGCCGCCAACTGAGGCGGAGTCCGGAGGAGGAGTAATCGTCCGGACTCCTAACAAACGCCGGAACAGCACCCTGGCCGCTCGGCAAATGCTGGGAGTGAAAGTTAGTCTCCGACTGCTGATGCCGAATTGAGCATTGTCAACTGAGGCGCCCTTAGGTCGAGCGCCTAGCCCCGGCCGAGCACCCGCGCTCTCATATGCATGCCATCGTGCTTTGTTCTCAGTAGAACTACGGATGGGTCGGCCACCCGGCGCAACCCTTTGTTAAGCAAATTAGGCCAGTGCCAAATTCAAATTAGGCCACAAGGGGTTAAAACAGGCCAGTACCCACTTCCTGAAAAGAACATATTGCGAACCTAGAACAAATAGGGTACATTGTTCCCTCAACCAACGGTTTCGATCGTTTTCGCCGCTTCGTTTGTCCCGCCAGCGAATCCCCGCCATAAGGAGCACGACCTATGTCCGCCACTGCCCTGCGTATCGTCGAAGGATCCTCCATGGACAAGACCAAGGCCCTGTCCGCCGCGCTTTCCCAGATCGAGCGCCAGTTCGGCAAGGGCTCGGTGATGAAACTGGGCAAGAACGACCGCTCCATGGACATCGAGACCATTTCCTCAGGCTCGCTGGGGCTCGATATCGCGCTCGGCGTCGGCGGCCTACCGCGGGGCCGGGTGGTGGAGATTTACGGGCCGGAATCCTCCGGCAAAACCACGCTGGCGCTGCATACGGTCGCCGAAGGCCAGAAGAAGGGCGGCATCTGCGCCTTCATCGACGCCGAACACGCGCTCGACCCGGTCTATGCCAGAAAACTCGGCGTCAACATCGACGAACTCCTGATCTCGCAGCCCGACACCGGCGAGCAGGCGCTGGAAATCTGCGACACCCTGGTTCGCTCCGGCGCTGTCGACGTGCTGGTGATCGATTCGGTGGCGGCGCTGGTGCCGCGCGCCGAGCTCGAGGGCGAAATGGGCGATGCGCTGCCCGGGCTGCAGGCTCGTTTGATGAGCCAGGCCTTGCGCAAGCTCACCGCCTCGATCAACAAATCCAACACCATGGTGATCTTCATCAACCAGATCCGGATGAAGATCGGCGTGATGTACGGCTCGCCGGAAA
>JGI12635J15846_10003649_pt1 | contig 13351 bp, 13 predicted proteins | sample BlaSpr_A8_OM2_M2_FD_15846 | JGI IMG/M metagenome (IMG submission 15846) | reverse complement strand
GGGCTGAATCGGAGTGTCCGCCATGTTTCAGTTATGGCTCGCGAACTCGCTGTTGCAGATCTTCGACAGATCGAGATGGAAGTGGCGAACCCTGTCGTTGGAACCCACGAATTTGCGCCACCGCCACAAACGCTAACAAGGATGAACGCACTGCAATTCGTCGAGTCATCGTCATTTGGCGCTCGCGAACTCGTTGGTATAGACCTTTGACAGATCGAGATGGGCGTTGCGAACTCTCTCGCTGGACACCGCAAGGTATTTACGTATCGTTTCGGGGGCATCAGCAGGTACGATTCCATCCGGAGAGATGGTCCCCTGAGCTTGGCGAATGGCCTCCAAATCGGCCTCTGCGTCGGGCATGCGCAGCGTCTCGGGTATACTCCTGCGAACCTCCTCGGCAGAATGGGTGGCCATCCATTGCATGGCTTTCTTAACCGCTCGTACAAACCGACGTGCGGTATCGGGATTCGTCCGGAGCCACTCTTCTCTGCTATCTAGCCCGGACATAGGAATCGTAGCAACACCGAAGACCTGCCGGGCTCCTTCCTCCGTGCGTGTATCTGCCAGAAGCGCCGCCTTCGGATATCGGCGCTCGAAGGTAGTAATGGCGCTTGCTACTAATACGGCAGCTTCGATTTTTCCATGTTCGAGCGCAGCAATCGACGTGGCGGAACTGCCCACCGAGACCACGCCTACGTCTGCCGGGGAAAGGCCGTGGGATACCAGGAGAAAATTCAAAAACTGGTGGGTTGGGGACCCAGGCGAAGAGACGCCCACACGCCGGCCTTTCAAGTCGGTAATCGTACGGATCTTGCCGAGCATTGCGGGCGCAACGACCAGCGACAAGGTCGGCCTCGAGTACATCACGAGAAAACAGCGGACGTCGCGTCCCTCGGCTGCCACCTGGATCGCTTGCGTAAGCCCGCCCGGTGTGACATCGACGCTTCCGCCGAGTAGAGCTTCCATTCCCTTACTCAGACCGGCCACGTTAGATATCGTTATCGCTATGCCTTCTTCCGATGCGTAACGAGTCTGCGCAAGACGAACAGGATGCCAGGTGATTGCGTCGAGCGGAAGGGCGACGCGAACCTCGGGGAGTGCAGGCACGGAATTCCCGTGGCTGCACCCGAACGAAGCCAGGGCGATCAACGAAATCCAAAGTGAGCACACCGCAATGGGGCGAGGCACGAACTTCCTCTCCGGTCCCGCAGTTCGGGTATGGTATCACCATTATGTCGTTCACCGGATATCGCCTATGTTCCCCGCAAGATTCCGAAACCTGCAAAAAGGAGACTCGATGACGACACCAACACAAACGCGGCCTTCGGCCGAGGATTCTCCCCGATCCACGTTGCTGAAGCTGATCCGCGGGTTTCGTGTCTCCCAGATGATCTCCGTTGCCGCCAAGCTTCGGATCGCAGACCATCTCGCGGAAGGCCCCAAAACTGTGACACAACTGGCGCGTGCAGCGGGCTGCCACGAGGATTCGCTGTACCGTCTGCTGCGCGCGCTGGCGAGCATTGGAGTCTTCGCCGAATTGGACGCTCTTAGCTTTTGCCTATCACCCTGCGCTGAGCTACTCCAAAGCGAGGTGTCGGGCTCCTTGCGAACGAACGCCGAAGTAGTCGGTGAAGAATGGATGTGGCTTCCGTGGGGCTCCCTATTGCACAGCGTAAGAACGGGCGAGAGTGCCTGCGAGCTCGTCTACGGCAAAAACACATGGGACTGGTTCACCGAGAATCCCTCGGCCGGACAACTCTTCGATCAATTCATGGACGAGAGCACCATCGGCAGCGCGGCAAGCGTGGTGGCGGCATACGACTTCCTAGCGCCGCGAACGGTTATCGATATCGCGGGAGGGCGAGGCGTACTTCTCGCCTCGATTTTACGGCGGAATCTTGCGGCACGGGGCGTGCTGTTCAACTTACCGCAGGTTATCGAGGCAGCGGGCAAGATTTTGGACAGCGAAATCGCGAGCCGCATACAGTTCGTGCCAGGCAATTTCTTTGAGGGGGTCCCTGCGGGGGGCGATTTATACATTCTGAAAGACATTCTGCACGACTGGAACGATGTTGCGGCGCAGAGAATTCTGGGCAGCTGTCGTCGTGCCATGTCCGATAACGCGAAGCTGTTGATCATTGAACAACTCGTGGGCGCGCCCAACGAGCAGTGCGAGGGCAAAATCGGGGATATATCGATGATGGTGCGCACCGGGGGCCGAAACCGGACGGAGCTTGAATTTCGTAAATTGCTCGGGGCGAGCGGATTTCACTTGTCCCGCCTGATTCCGACGCCAGGTGGGCCGGACATCGTGGAGGCGCTGCCGTGTAATTAACTTCGCCTGTTTCACGGGCTATTCGATTACGTCGTAGCGCGTTATTGGCGGATTGCCCGTCACTCGGGCACAAGCGCCAAGAATGCTCACAAGTCCCGTATGTTTATGCGAGGCTGTTCTGCGGAATGTTGTCCGTCATTTGTGCCACGGACGATTCGTAGCCCAGAGCGACCATCGGATCAACACCCAGCCGGTGTGCAGGTACGTAGCACGCCGAACAATGCAATCGCAACAATGGCAGCCAGGAGGGGCGTTCCGGTGTCTCACGTTCCCAGTGGCTCCTCATCGAACCGGGCGACATCGGTCATGGACTTTGCTTCTTGCCAGTCCGCCGGCGGCATTTGTACCAGTGTCGACGCCATGACCGCAACTCACTCCGAATGGCCCAAAACTTAATCAAGGCTCCATACCTATTGACACATATAGATATCAAATGATATAGATATTGGCATGGCTAGGGTCGATCCTCAAAAGTTTCTTCCGCTCAAGACCCATCGGTTTCACATCATGCTGTCGCTTGCAGGTGGAGAGCAGCACGGTTACGGAATCATGCAGGAAGTTCTGAATCGCACTACCGGAAAAGTGCGGTTGTGGCCAGCGACATTGTATGGGTCGATCAAGCGTCTAATCGAGGCGGAACTGATCGAGGAATCCGACGAGCGGCCCGCGCCAGAACTGGACGACGCGCGACGCCGCTATTATCGACTGACGGCCCTCGGCAGGCGTGTGCTCGATGCGGAATGTGAGCGCCTGCAGGAATTGGTTCGTACCATTCGAGTGAAACAAGGCATGGTGACGGAATGAATTTCGCGCGGCGGATCTATCGGTGGTTGGCGCAGGCTTTTCCTCACGAATTTAAATTGGCTTATGGCACAGAGGTGATGCAGCTCGGAGAGGACGTCGTGGAAGAGACTGCCAAAAGGCATGGAGCTGCCGGGTTGATCCGGCTAATCGCGGACATCGCGATTCGCGTACCGCTCGAATACCTGAGCGAAATGCGCGGCGATATGCGCTATGCGATGCGGGCGCTGATAAAGTCGCCCGGATTTGCTCTGGTCGGCATCATTTCGATGGGACTCGGAATCGGGCTGACGACAAACGTGTACAGCTCGAAATGGGCGGTGCTATTTCGCGATCTGCCGGCCGCTGCTAATGCCAAAAAGTTGGTGATGCTTCAACAGTCGGCGGATGGCGATCTCGCCGCTGCTTCGTACTACTACATCGAGCAGTATCGAGAGCAAAAGAGCCTTTTCAGCGGGGTCGCTGCATTCCAGACCGGCATCCCATTCAATGTCACGTTCCAAGGCGATCTGAAAGCGAAACCCGAGCGCGTGTTTGGGCAACTTGTGTCACCGGATTATTTTTCCGTGCTCGGTGTCCAACCCCAACTTGGCCGAGTGCTCAGCATCGAACTTGACAAGCCCGGTGACGCGGCCGTTGTGGTGATTAGCGATCGTTTCTGGCACAATCGCCTCAACTCCTCTCCCAACGCCTTGGGGCAAATACTTCGCCTGAATGGGCAAATCGCGACCATCGTGGGAATCACACCGAAGAATTTTAATGGCGCCCTCTCCATCAACCCTTCCGAGCTGTTCGTTCCGATCACGGTTCCCGCCGCGCTCGCTCCGGAGCTCGCGAACGACGTGCTGCATCAACGCAATGCCAAGGAGTTCCTGGCCATGATGTGTCTGGCGCCCGGAATCACAATTGACTCCGCGGAAGCGGGTCTCGACGCGATCACACGCCGTCTCGACGAGCAGGATACTTCCTCCTCTGCCCGCGTTGACAAAGGCAGACGCGTCACCTTGCTTCCGGCAGGCACCAGCGTACCCATTCCCCGGAAAGTGAAGCCCGCGTTGATCGGATTCTTGGTCGCGCTGATGGGCCTGGTTATCACGCTGGCGTGCATGAATCTGGCCAACATGCTGATCGCCCGCGGCGCCAATCGCCGAAAGGAGTTGGCCATTCGCCTGGCGGTCGGAGCCAGCCGTTTCCGGCTGGTCCGGCAGATGATGAGCGAAGGCATTTTGCTTTCGCTGCTGGGCGGGATTGCAGGATTCTCTCTCGCGTACGGTCTGGGGGTCTTGAACTCTCACTTCACCCCGCCCATGATCGTGCCCCGAGAATCCGATTTCTATCTGGATTGGCACGCAGGCGTTTTCGCGTTCGGCCTCGCGATTGTCTGCGGCGTCGGATTCAGCTTGGCGCCCGCCCTCCAAGCAACGAAAACCGATCTGACCCCGGCGCTCAAAGAGGGCTCGGCGCTTCAGTTGCCTGGTTACCGGCGCCTTGGTCTGCGCAACTTGCTGATGGTGGCCCAGGTTGCGGCATCGCTCATGCTGCTGCTATTGACAGGGTTCCTGGTGATGGGAATTAGCAAGCAAAGCAGCATCCAAACCAAATTCGATGCGACCACCATGGTTCTCTTCTCCCTCGATCCGGTGCGTGACGGGTTCGCGCCCGAAAAAGCGCAAGCTCTATTCGAGAAACTTCCCGAACGCCTCAAAGCCGCCGGCCCGGTGCGCAGCATCGCCATGGCCGCGCACTCGCCCTTTACGAGCGAAGTGGAACCCACTCAGCTGTCTGCCGAAGACTCGCCGGGATCCTCGCAGGTACTGAGGCCCGTGATCGAGGAAACCGTGGGCGCGGGCTATTTTGCCACGATTAGCGAGCCGATGCTGGCCGGCCGAGAGTTCGTGGAACTGGATCAACGAACGCACGCAGACGGATCGCAAACTTTGCCCGCCGTACTCAATGAGAGTGCCGCACGCGGATTTTTCAGAAATGGAAATGCGATCGGCAAGCGCGTTAGGGATGACAAGCAGTCCTATGAAGTGGTCGGCCTGGTCCGCGACCTGAAGGATGTGCAGGGATTCAGCCAACCCATCATCTATTTGCCGCTGACGCCACGCAATTTTGCGCGGCCGCCGGCCGGCGGCATCACCATTCTGGTGCGTTCGGATGCGGGAACGGATGCGCTCAGCGCCATTCGGAACGAGATCGCTCTTTTCGATCCCAATCTGAACATCTTTAATATCCAAACGCTTGGCGCTTACCTGGATCGCAGCCGGTCCGCCTTGCGGTTCTCGGTCCAAACATACGGCGGAATTGGAGTGTTTGGCCTGGTGTTGGCCGCCATCGGGCTCGCCGGGATCACGGCCTACTCGGTTGCGCAGAGGCGCAAGGAGATCGCCATCCGCACGGCGCTAGGCGCAAGCAGGACGCAGGTGCTCGGACTTGTGCTGCGTGAAGGCGCGGCTCTGGTAGGCGTCGGAACTGTTCTAGGGTTCTTGGGCGCGATCGCCCTGGCAAAAATAGTTTCGGCGCTGGCGAATATGTTTGTCGATGCGCTTAGGATCGGTACGAACGATCCGCGTTTGCTCGTTGGCGCACCATTGCTGCTGGCTGCCGTAGCCATGCTCGCCTGTTACGTGCCGGCGCGCAGGTCGGTTCAAATCGATCCGCTCAAGGCGCTCCGCGAGGAGTAGAGTGCTTACCGGTTCGTGTCTGCGATGCACTCGTTGCCCAACAGCCCTGGTCCAGCGCCCGGTAAACGCGCTACTTGTAGAGATGGCCGTACTTGGCGTCTCGATTCGAGCTGCCACGCGAGATAACTTCCGGTTTGTCGGCATTAAATCGTAGCGTTGCCCACTTTCGGTGAAATCCTCTTGGGTGTAATTGATGACCCTATCCGCTCCTGGCGAATCGAATCTTGCCAAGTGCGGCACTACTTCATCGGCGAGAAATCCGTCGGACGCATGTACGTCACGTCTATTTTTTCCACCGTTTTGTTGGCCTGCTCGGTTTTGAGCACCTCTTGAAATTCTGGGTCCGCCCGGAACGCATCCCAGTTCTTTTTCGCTTCCTCGCGGCTGGAATGAGCCACCATAAAGATGAACGTGTTGTCCCAAGCGGGAGCACCCTCGGGTACCCAGTAGCCCACAACCTTCAGATCGTGTTTGGCGAGGATCTTTGAAGTCGTGACGCGAAACCGTGACTCCAGCTCCGGCACTGTGCCCGGAACAGTGTGATAAACGCGAAGCTCGAAGATGCGATTGCTATCGGCCCTCACTTGGCCGAGGTGCGCCAGGCGAGTAGTAAAGAGCGATCCAACGGCAAAGGAAACCAGGGCGATGCCGCAAACAGTCCGCCTCTTGAATCTCCAGCCGTGGAGCACTGGCAGTTCGTGGTTCGTCTGCATGGTTCATTTTCCTTTGTGCGTCTTTGCGAGCAAACACTAACCCGCCCAAGGTAATTGTTGGGTTCCATGAGAATTCGGCCGTCCACGCAGTCACTCATGCCGCAGCGCGACCAGCGGATCGACGCGCACCGCGCGCCGCGCCGGAATATAACAAGCAAGCAGAGCGACACCGATCAGAAGAACGGCGACCCCCGCAAACGTCAGGGGATCTGCGGGCCTCACGCCGTACAGCAGTCCCGCCATAAAGTGCGACACGATCAGCGCACAAACAAGTCCAGCCGCGGCACCCGCCATGGCCAGCCCCAATCCTTGACGCAGAATCATGCGCAGGATGTTCGGGCTTTGCGCTCCAAGCGCGAGGCGAATCCCGATCTCGTGCGTGCGCGCGCTCACGATGTACGAAATCACTCCGTAAATTCCAAGCCCTGCGAGAAGCAACGCGGTCAGCGCGAACAGGCCGACCATTTCCATCGAGAAGCGCCTCTCGGAGAGAGAATCGGAAACTGTTTCTTTGAGCATCTGCGCGCCAAAAACGGGAAGCTCCGGGTTGACGGACTGCACCTGCTCGCGGAGCTCCACCGGCATCGCAGCGGTGTCCGGCCGCCCGCGCACAAAGATAGCTAAATCTTTCGCCGTCCGCTGATACAAGCTCAAATACATTTGTGGAACGCTGGAATTCGCCAGTGATTCTGTGCGAGCATCCGCCAGCACGCCGATCACCGTGTTCCAGGAAAGCGTCGAACGGTCCCCTGGGGTCGGAAGCTTCAGGCGCTTGCCAACCGGGTTTTCATTTGGCCAGTACGTCCGCGCGAACGCCTCGTTGATTACCGCTACACCTGGAATCTTTTCATTGTCGGACTCCGAGAATAATCGGCCGCGCAGCAGCGTCGTGCCCAGCAAATGAAAATATTCTGGCGTAACGAGGGAAGCGTTCACCAAAGGAGCCTGGTTGATCGGCGTTTCGAGGCCTTCGAAGATTAACGGGAACGGATTAAGATTGTCTCGACCATGACCTAAGGGAAGGGCTGCCAGATCGCCAACGGCCACTTCTTCCACGCCCGACAGCGTTCTGCCGCGACGTTCTATTTCGTGTAAGAACGCCGCTTCCTGGGCAGGCGTTCGGTAGATGTCGGTTTCGGGATCATTTGGTTCGGGCAGCCACACGCGAACCGCCATTACATTCTGCGGGTTGAACCCCAGCTGCACATTCAACAAATCCCAAAAGCTGCGGAGCAGAAGGGTCGCAGCAATCATCAGCACCAAAGAAAGAGCAAATTCCGTTACGACCAGCACGCGGCGCGTGCGCGCTTGTTCCCCAGAGCCGGTTGAGCTGCGCCCTTCCTGTTTGAGCATAAGAGTCAAATCCGGCCGGCTGGCCTGTAACGCAGGAGCCAGACCAAAAATCACGCCGGCGAGCAGAGAGGCCACGAGTGCGAAAAGCAAAACGGCCCAGTTGACCGATACTTCGTTGAGCCGGGGCAGGCTGTCAGGCAGAATTTTCAGCAGAAAGGCCTTCGTCCAAAAGAGAATTGCTAAACCGGCCATTCCGCCGACCAGCGAAAGAAGCAGTCCTTCGGTCAGCAGCTGCGAAACGAGACGCTTCCGCGCGGCACCGAGCGCTTGCCGAAGGGCCATTTCGCGTCCTCGGGCGCTGGCGCGCGCGAGCAGGAGATTCGCGACGTTCACGCAGCCGATCAGCAGCACCAGCCCCACAGCTGCGAGCAGCAGAATCAACGACTGGCGAACGTTGCCGACCACCGCCTCCTTGAGCGGCACCAACCGCACCGTCCATGCGCTCTGCAGCGGATAATCTTCCGGGAATTCTTTTTGCAACGATGCGACCAATGCGTCCAGCCGGCTCTGCGCCGCCGCAATCGTCAATCCAGGCTTGATCCGCGCAATGGCCCCCGTAAGAAAATGCGACTTGCGCAATGGGGGAGGCGCCGGCGCGCCGGCAAAACCCGCCGAGGCCCAAACCTCGGTGTTTCTTTCTTCTGTTGTTTGGCCCGCATCGTGAAAATCACCCGGGATAACGCCAACAACGTGGTACAAGTCGTTGTCCAGCCTCAAACTTTTGCCCAGAATCCCCGGATCGGCGGCGAAAGCGCGCTTCCAAAGTCCGTCGCTGATAACCACTTCCAGAGTAAATCCGGGCGTCTGATCCTCGGGATTGAAAAGGTCGCCCAACTCTGGCTTGACGCCGCCCAGCAACGCGAAATAGTTCGGCGCGACGGCGGAGAAGCGCGCTCGCTCAGGCTGCGAGGAGCCCGTAAGATTCACGGACCCAAACGCCTGTGGCGAAACGTACTCAAAAATGCCGGAACGTTGCAGATCGTGCCATTCGGGCACGGACATTCCCACGTCCCTCGCGCCGACGCCCGGCAGGTCATCCACGACACTTACGAGCTGCTCCGGTTGTGGATACGGCAAAGGGTGCAACAGCGTGGCATCGACGATACTGAAAATCGCGGTCGTCGCTCCGATGCCCAGGGCAATCGTCAAGACCGCGACGAAGGTGAAGCCCGGAGACTTGCGCAGCATCCGCAGGGCGTAGCGAAGATCGTGCCAGACATGGTCCCACCAGAGCGAGCGGCTCGATTCGTAGAAGCGTTCTTCGGCTTGCAGGACGTTGCCGAAGGAGCGACGCGCGGTTGCTCGCGCCTCGTCCTCGCTCAGCCCTTGCTCTCGCAGTCGCTCGATCTCCAGCTCCAAGTGCGCATCGATTTCCGAGTTGAAATCGTCGAGATTGCGTTTGCGTCCGAACATGGCATTACCCCACTTCCTCAGGTCCCAGAATCCGCGCGATGGCCCCGGTTAATCGCTTCCACTTGTTGGTTTCTTTCACCAGTTGTTTGCGTCCGGCGGCGGTCAATGCGTAAAACCGGGCCTTGCGGTTATTCGCAGAAACTCCCCACTTCGCGGAGATCCACCCGCGTTCTTCCAGGCGTTGCAGAGCGGGATAGAGAGCGCCATGCTCGACGAGCAGCTCTTCCTGCGATGTTTGTTGGATGGCCCGCGCGATCCCTTGCCCGTGCTGCGAGCCGAAGATGAGCGTGCGCAGGATCAGCAAATCCAGCGTGCCCTGCAGCAATTCCAATCGTTCCTTCGCATCTTGGGTAGGCATATAACCCGAGTATCCGCGCGTCCGGGTAAGATGTCAACCTGAAAAACCCGCCTTGTTGAATTTTGTGGAGTGCGGCGGTCTTGCCGCCGTAGCTTCTGGTTAGCCGACATTACCGGGAGTTAAGGCCCCCCACGCACGTAACGAGCGAGATTCCGACTCAAATATATGTTTTAATCGTGACTGCTGTGGGCTTTGTGAAACTCAGTCTGTTACCTGTGGTTCTCGGGCTCGGCATGACTTCGCTACTTCGGGCTCAAGTGCCCCTGGACTGCCCGAAGGTCGTGATTGACGATGTCGATTTGCAGGGCGCAATTCATCTGCCAGAGAGCGTTACAGAGCAGTTGGTAGCTTCTCTGATGCACCGCGAGTATGAGGAGAAGTCCGACTGGATAAGTGATGTAGATGACAGAGTCGTTCGTGCAGAAACCGACGGCTGGCCAGAGAGAGAAAACGAAGGATATTTGGGTTTCTCCGTGCAAGCGCGATGGAACACGCTATTGAAAGAGCCCGGATTGCTCCACGTTCAAGTCGTCATTACTCTCGACGAAGGACAGCAAAAAAGGTTAAAGGAAATTACGTTTCGGTATGTTGGGGCTCATCAGGTGTCGCAGGTTTTTGGCTCGTCCGACCTTCGGAACTTGATTCCGTTGAACGATGGCGAAGTTTATAGCCGCGACAAATTTTACGCCGGTCTGAGTGCAGTAGGAAGAGCATATAACGAACAGGGATTCATCGGCCTCACATCAAACGTTGAGAGGCAATTTGACCAAACGAATCAGACCCTCACAATTTTCGTAGACCTAAACGAAGGCCAGCAATATCGCTGGGGGAACATCCAAGTGTTGGGCCTCGACCCGAAGATAGAAACGTTCCTAAAGTCAAAGCTGAAGGCAGGGAGCCCGGTAAATCCGAAACTCATAGAGGATTTTTACCGTGATAATAAGTCTCTTCTCCCGGCTGGTGCATCTCCTCGAACCGTCAAATGGCAACACGACGATGAGCGTGCGGTCGTCGATTTGACGTTTGACTTCCGCATCCCTTCTTCACCATGAGCGAGTCAGCGCCTGGTAACGCGCCAATCGCCGAAGTGGGTACTGGGCCGAACTTTTCCGATTTCCCGACTAATCAGGACTTTAAAAACCCGTTGATTCAAGCAGTGAAGTCGCTATTTCTTTATCCCAACGTATGAACCCCGATTTGTCCTCAGGCCATTTTTAAAAAATATCGCCCGCAGACCTGCATCCCTCATTGCCCTCAGCGTGTTTTTCCTTTCGAACAATCCCATTTCGTGTCGGTCAACCATGTACCTAACATCTTTATTTTTTTCGGCGATCAGATAATGGTCATCGGTAATAGATGAATTGCGGCGCATTTTCGCGAGAGCCAGGACAGTAATCTTAAGGCTCTCGCTGTCGTAGGTCGTCAAATGTGAACCGGTTTTGAAACTAGCTTTAGAGCGCCAAGGATCAATAATGACCACACCGCCGGTTTTAAGATGGCGAGCAATGTTGCGGAGGGTCTTTTTCAAGTTGGCATAGGTTCGCACATAACCGATAGAGCTGAAGAGGCAAAGGACAACATCAAATCGTTTTCCCAAATTGAGATTCACCATGTCAGCCTGCCCGAAAACAACACCCTTGATCCTTTTGCGCGCCACTCTGAGCATGCCCACATTTATATCGGTCGCAAGAACCGAAAAATCACGCTTCAGAAATTGTGCGTGCCTGCCTGTTCCGCAAGCCAGTTCAAGTAGATCATTTCCACCCGTTTTCTTATATCTTTTGATAATTTGCCTGATCTTATCCGATTCCTTTTTGTAGTCTTTATCGGGATACAGGAGGTCGTAATATTTTGCCAAGTCTTTGTAGATTGCCTGCTGTTTCATAAAGAACAATCTGACCTCGGAGTTGATGAAGGCCACTATGATTCGTCAGGTCAGGCTAAGTCAACTCCTGGTAGCCGCAACAGTACAAGTTCGTCCTGGTATCGGTAGACGACAACAACCCGCGTCACCGAGCCCGATGTTTTGCTATTCGCCCGCCGGTTTGTATTTGATTCAGCTTCACTCTGTTTTTTGTCCGATACCAAAGCAGACCATACGGCAGCACCACCAGCATCAAGATGCCCGTGAATTGCCACCGTGACCAATGATATTTTCCGGCGCACCAGAGAAGAAAAATCATTCCAGAGAAAACTACAATCCAGTTCAAGAAATGCACCGCGATTGAGAACCAAGGCAACCTACCTGTTTGTCGTTTGTATACCGCCCAGCCTCTGACAGTCGTGCGGCCATCAGCGTATATAGATTGAATTGTGCGGATTGTCATTTCGAGAAAAGGATACACCCACAGCACAAATTTCGTGTGGGCCGGAGTCGGACTCTCCTCAACTCCCGTGAAACGCCGTACCCGTCCATATGGATTTCAAGTTTCCGAGTACGCGACCACCCGGAAGTTGGCCGGACAACTCAACACCAGCGCGCTTGGCGGTACTAATCCAAACGGGCGAGCTGATAACTGTCGCTTTCTGAATTGCAGGATAAGTGGCGATTTTCACGGCGTCAGTTTGGTTCTATCGCGTGGATAAAGCGTCGCCTGCCGGACGTTCGGAAGGTTCAGGATTTGGGCAGTCAACCCATATGGTCAAAAATCTCAAACGCATTGAAAAGGCTCGGTTTCCGGTCTCGCAATTTTCTGTACAATCCGGGTTCGACGATCAAGCAAGTTTAGGGAGGCTCTGGAATGCTTTGGGCGCGCCTGCTCGCCTATGTCAGCGGAACAGTCGATCAAGAACTCCTGTTGCGAAACGAATACCTGGCGGCGGAGAACCGGATCCTGAGAGGTCAGATCCAGGGTCGGTTGCTGCTTTCGGAAGGAGAAAAGGCGACACTGGCCGAGATCGCTCACCGGCTGGGTCGAAAGGTGCTGGATGACGTGGCGGCAGCGGCCAAGCCCGATACGATTCTGGGATGGTATCGGAAGCTCATCGCGAACAAATTTGATGGGTCGAAATTCCGTCGAAGTGTAGGGCGTCCAAAAGTAGATCAGGAAACAGAGCGCTTGGTTGTGCAGATGGCGAGGGAAAATCCGAGCTGGGGCTATGATCGGATCGTAGGTGCCTTGGCAAATCTAGGGAATCGTCTATCCGATCAGACGGTGGGCAACCTCCTGCGTCGCCACGGCATTTCTCCAGCGCCGAAGCGAAAGCAAACGGTCTCATGGAAGAACTTTATCCGCTCACACTGGGACGTATTGGTGGGAATGGACTTTTTCACGACAGAAGTCCTAACACTCAAAGGGCTGACGACCTACTATGTGCTGTTCTTCATCCACTTGAAGAGGGACTGATCGCGAGCAGTTGTTTCTCGATCTCCGGCCTTAACTTGAAGCGCTTGCGGATCCAGGGCATCCAGGTCGGCAGCAGCGCTTTCAACCGCACCGACCAGGGATAGCCGGCCGCCTCCCATACGCTGGTCAGCACGCTCAGCAGTTCGTGCCCATAGCTCAACCCGCGTTTTCGTACCGGCCGATCGGGTCGTTTGCCGGGTGCTGGGCTATTCAATATGCGTATGGCGTATTTTCGGTGGTAGCCCGTGGTCAGGCAAAATTCGTTCAGCATTTCACGTTTCGCTTTACGATCTGCTTTGCCATACCGCCCATAAATAACTCGGAAATACTCCCATTTCCCCTTG